>UOFL01000171.1_pt1 | contig 169360 bp, 158 predicted proteins | sample 1990081 | NCBI WGS metagenome assembly UOFL01 (sample SAMEA4728526, study PRJEB27164) | hydrothermal vent metagenome | biome: marine basaltic hydrothermal vent biome; feature: marine hydrothermal vent; material: mineral | place: Pacific Ocean | collected 2011-06-14/2011-07-23 | depth 1741 m | reverse complement strand
GCGAATAGCAAGACTTCAGCTTCAAGGCCCAACTTTGGCCTGAGAACTCTAGACTATAAAGCTTGGGTCTTGCCTTGGGCTTTGGGGCTTTGGGGCTTTGGGGCTTTGGGGCTTTGGGGCTTTGGGTGTTAGGGTGTCAGATAAATTTATATTTTCCTCTGTCTCATTCCAAACACCTCATTACACTAAATTTTACTAGAGCAAAATTAATAGAACTTATTCTTATAACAGCTTATCTTCGTTACTTTTAGTATTATTAAATAGAATCACTGTAAACAATTGTCTAGCTATAACTGATGATTAACGGGAATCCTGATACCTATATTGCGGAATTTCTTGACGTTTCAAATTCACAAGTGCCTGCAGTTTAAGTGGATATTTAATTCTAGTGAAAGTAACATCTTGACCAGCAGTCCCCGCTGAAGAAAAACTGATTGCACCAACACCTAGCAAGCGCTCAATAATACCTTGATTGACATTAACAGTTCTTATCGACGACAGCTCCACTCTTGCTGTTTTTCGAGCGATGATACCCCAAGCCGATTCAACATACTCGCTTGTCAATTTATAACGGTTTGCTAAAATTACAACACACACGAGTAAACTCGCCCAAAACATTAACGCCAACCCAATATAGTGAGTAAATACAAATATTAATTTCTGTATACTCATATTGACGTCATCTGGGAAATAGAAAATAAACCAATGCAGCATCGTTAATGGAAACAAGTACATAATTAAACCAAGACAAAAGAATGTTAGCTCTCTAAGAAAAGATCGTATTGCCGGCCGAAAGTACACGGTATTTTTAGTGGATATTTTCATCTAAGCTCCAGACCTAAAAAGTACCTGTAGTGTGCAACAATTCCCTGTGCTATGGTAAATACCTTAGTCTGTATATTTAGGAAGTATAACGACAACTTAAATAACCTCATTCCGATATTTTTCTGTGGTAAATCATCACTTACTTTGCTACTATAATTTAATAGTAGATTCAAAATCAATACGACATTGGTCGTAAGCACTCCACCAACACCACAGAAGTAACCACTTTTCCAGCACTTAACAATGTCAATCAGAGTATTATTTTTAAGAACAAAACAACAGACATTGTAAGCAGCTACTAATATCGCTAAACATTAATCTTATCAATACACTAGAAAATGTATTAGTGGCATTAGCTTCTCACTTTCCAAATCAATACGACAAACGTCGTAATCCCACTACTTACATCACCAGAACATCCACCTTATCAATTAGCTGGAGCTAATTTAGCTCGTCTAAATTTAATATTCGTAATATTTTGATTAGGAGATTATATGAGATGCGTAAAAAGAACTATTGATATTGGAAGTAATTTAACTAAATTTATTCGGTTTGAAAAAAGTGATGGTACTCTGTTATTTTCATCGATACCTTCTATTGTTAGAAAAACCCATACAAAATCCTTCCAGCAAAAAGAGGAGCACCGCACTCCTATACCCAACAAGGTTTCAATATTTGGCCAGCAATATCTTGTAGGCTCTAGTTCCACAGGAAATCTTATTCGAGAAGATATTTTGTCTAATCGTGAATACTTTTTTGAGCACTATATGGCGCTAGTCAGTAGCGTTACTTCTCATATGGATGAATCAATTATCGACGAGTTAATACTCACAGCCCCCTTAAGTCGAATTACCTGGTTACAAAAGCGAACCAACTCATATTTGAGAAGGCCAATATGTTACCCAAACCATGAACCTATTATTATCAAAAAAAATATGGTAGTTCCTTCTTGCTATGGGAGTTACCTAAATTATCTCTACCATTCTCGTAATAGTATTCACAAAAATATACACCAATACTTGCTGATTGATTTTGGCCATCAATTGGTAGAGTGGTTAGCAGTCAATGCTTCACGTCCAAGCATCAAACATTCAGGGTTTATGAAAATAAGCCATAATCATAGTGCTAATACAAATAACAAATCATTACTTGTTAATAAAGAAGTCAAAAGACTCTTCCAACGTATTGCTCCGGTCATTCACGAATCATGTTGTCAACAAATATTACTCACAGGGGGACTCGCACCAGAGTATGAAACTGCATTACATAACATTGTGCCGGGAATTCCAGTCATCACTGCTCCTGATAACATTTATGCCAATGTTCTCGGTTATCAACGAAATTTAATCAACAGAAAATTATAATTTCATTAACTTCTATGGAGAATAACATGACAATCGAATATATTATTACTAAAGTACAATTCAATCTTTCAAGCGACTCAAGACTCTATTCATTACTAAACAATATTAATAAACGCAAAAGAGCATATCTTGTAAAAAGAATGCTTAATGAATATCTACAAATACAAGATGTCTTAACCACCTATAACAGCAACTACAATTCTAAAGAGGTAAGCAACTTTGTCATTACTGATGTCGACAATAATCTAAATGAAGAGGTCCCTTTAACTGAAAGCATCGAGTACCTACTGGAAGATTTTAGTAAATCTCACTAAATGGGTTCACATAACAATCATGCCATCTACAAGTTACGAGTTGATGGCATGCTTGCCTTTCAGTACAATAATTACCGCAGTACAGACGCGGCAATATAAACCCTTTTTCTCCTTTCCCTTAATCGCCTCTTTTCTTTACGCACTGTATCAGCACAAACGAGACAATATATTTTACGACTACCATTTCTTCCTGGCACATACGGCTGATCAATTAACTTCTGACATGAAGAACAGTGGATATATTGGTTTCTATCACAAGCAGGACAAATTGACTCTTCTCCAAGCTTGATCGCAAGAAATGATTGTTCACAACTAACACATTCGCGAACGTCAAAACCACGATTATCGATGACTGAACTGATCATATACCAAGCCCTATTAATGTTATCAATATAAATAGGCGTTGTTAACAGCTTATAACGGCGATAAGCATACAAAAGTATCTCAGCGGGATTGGCATTGGGTATACTTTCTGCGGTAGCAAGATAGATTTTATACAAATAGGTAGCATGTAACATTCGCATATTGCCAGTACCTGATTTTTTAAACCAATTCAAGCCCGTTTCGACTCTAGACATTACAAAACCATCAGGATTATTTTCTGACATCAATCTTTGTGCGTCTGTCAGTCTAATTCCAAGTCGCTCATGTAGTATGGGCCACTTGCAGCCCATACTTATTAACTCTTCAGCAATGATAAGCCTATGAGCATATTCACTAGTGGTTATTTCAGATGCCCTAAGTGTATCATTAGTCAGACATTTTTTAATTTCCCTATTAAGAAACATGAATATCCTCCTTTGTATCTAGTTCGGAAACCGTTAGTTGTTGCTCACTTCTTCCTTCAACTAAGCGATTGCTTCCCAGCCTAATCATAGAAAGCGCCTTAAGATTCAACATATGATCTTCGCTACGCTTCTCCGACCCTGAAATAATTTGCTGCCAATAATACTCATCTGCACAACTACGCAAGGTCAATAAACAACCTTGCGTATGACTTAAGGAATCAATTTGTACAGAATCAAGTTGAGTAAGCTTTTCAACTAATGAGGAAGGCAAACCAAATAATAATTGAGCTACAACCTGGTCTTCTCGTGACACATTACATACTAGGTTTAGTATCTGGTGGTTAATTTCATAAATAAATTGATCTTGTCCAGTCTTCACTATTTTTCTCCCAAATAATTTAGGCATCAAGACAAAAAATCTTGACACTAATTAATACTAAATAAATATCTGGCAGTTTTAAGGCCGAATGAAGTGCAATTTTAGGGCACAATAAAAATATTACAGTTTATATAGAACTACGACTATGACACATCATAAAATCGCTAATTAGTCACAGGGTATTTGCTAGTCGTTGTTGAAGCGAACCAATCTTCAACTGACTTTTTTAATAGGTAGTATTCTTTCCACAATATTTTTGTAATAGAATCTTGATGATTAAGCAATAATAGTTTCTCTTCTTTATCTAATATACTGCAAAATACGCTGAACCTGATAGCACCAATCGATGCAAGAGAACCTTTAATATGATGAATCTCTCTGGCTGCTTGCTCTCTATTAGAATCAATAGATTGTGAAAATAGGTTAATACCTCGATTTGCCTGATTCAAACAGCGCTTTGAAATTGAAAAAGCATACTCTACACTACTCGCCATTTTAATAATATCAAGAAGATATTGTTGATCAAATACTTTTTGGCTCGTATATGCCTGTGACATTACTGCTTCAGCAACGCCATAATTTTCCACAATATCTATAAACTCCTTTGCCCCATGAGGTTGTGACAGCTTATTATCTCTCTGGGTCACTTTGTTCTCACCATTAGCAGAAACGACTGGGTGACTAGAAATTATATTACTAATAATTGTCAATAAAGTTACTGCATCTACCGGTTTGCAGATATAACGCTGAACACCTTCGTTACTATATTTTTTTCTTGAGTCTAGACTGACATCAGCAGATAGAACGATGATTGGCATGGTAGAATCAGGATATAATTTTTTATAGCGTTGAATTGTTTGTAAACCATTCATTTTTGGCATTTGATTATCAACTATTAATAAGTCAAAGAATTCTTTTCTTAGATAGTTCAACGTTTCTTGACCATCACTCGCCAATGTTAATTGATACCCTGCGCGGCCCAATATTTGAGAAATCACGTCGCGGTTTATTTCATTATCTTCAGCGATAATAATTTTTTTTGACCCTGCTTCAACATTGTTTCTGATGTTAGGTAACGACGGTTTATGCCTGTAATCCATTTTACAAACAATCGCACGATGTATTAAATTGATAAAAATCGATTTTTCTACTGCCTGATCAATTTGATAATAACACCCATAATGATCGCAATTTTGCTCAATATTTTTATCTAACTTCGCTTCGATCGTGATAATCAAAGGTCCTTCCTGGAGAGAAAAAGGCTCAATCATTTTACGATATTCGTCCTTAAACTCTTTATCAAGAATGACAACATGAAATTTGCTTCGGTTAAGATCTTTACATAATGGTCGAACACTTTTATGGACAATAATCTCTGCCCCATAAGTTATTGCGATAAGCTCAAATCGAGTAGCAGTTTCAGAACTTCTTATGACTAAAACTCTTCCAGCTGACAAGATATTTTTCTCAAATGTTACGCACTGGCGGTATGGCACCTCGAACCAAAACATACTGCCACGATTTTTCAAACTCCTTACACCAATACTGCCTCCCATTACTTCTACAATTTGTTTCGATATTGTAAGGCCTAAGCCAGTCCCTGCCTGAGAATTTTGCCATTCCTCACCTTGACTAAACCTATCGAAAATACGCTCTTGTTCATCCTCAGCAATCCCCCGCCCACTATCCAACACCTCGAACCTTAATTTATTATCACCCGCCATATTCATATTAATCGCTACAAAACCCGAATTGGTGAATTTAAGAGCATTAGCTACTAAATTGATTAATACTTGTTGAATATGTTTTTCGCTAATTACCAATTTATAATGTAGCAATGGATCAATTTTAAATCGCAAGGCTAGGTGGTTTTTCTTCGCCTGATAATAAAACATCCTATAGATCTTAAACAAAAGCTCGTGCACATCAGTTAAGGAGTGTTGCAATACAAATTTATTTTCTTCAATTCTTGTAAAATCTAATACATTATCCACGAGAGAGAGCATTATTTTTGCAGCATCAGTAATTTGCATGGTATATCTCTGCTCTATATTACCCAACTTTGCATCGTTTAGTAGTCCTGACAAGCCAAGAATACCGTGCAGTGGAGTTCGCAGTTCGTGACTCATATTCGCAAAAAAGGTTGATCTCGACTGTTTAGCTTGGTCAGCCTCTTCTTTAGCTAGCATTAATTCTCTGGACCATGCATTAAGATACAATGCAAAAAAACTTACTACAATAATTATTCCTATAGGTGTCAACACTGACGCAGCTGAAACATGACTTGATTGTAACGTGAGTAAGAGGCCACTTAAAGATAGAGAAATCAACACTGCAATATACAAATTTCGCTGCCTACAACAGATCCCATAACCCATAAAAGGTAGTGCGAATATCGCTAATAAGGTGATAGGGTAATCATGGTACCAATACGAAAGTAAGGTTAAAGCAGCTGAATCAATTACCAATGATGCTGCATGCCACAATTTCGAGGGTGTCACATTAAGTAATTTGCGAGCTAGAATTAAAATTGAAAATAATAAATAACCTATATAAATTATTTTAGCTGGCTCAATAAAGGTGACATGCTGGCAACCTTTACCGTATAAGTAGATCACTGACATTACTAATGTAGGAACCAGTACGCGTAACCATGCCTGATCCCGTTCACCCGCTTTCATTAACAAAACATTACGGAATATTTTGGCCATTTCAGGTCCGACTATGTTGTAAACTAGTCTCAAATACTTCTTGTGCTTTTAGCCACAATTTTTTTCGTTCATTTCTGGCCTCTAACTTGAGTGATTCAATCGCGCGTTTTTCTGAAAAACCATGCAGTAACATTAAACAAGCAACCGCTCTTCCAATATAGTGATCTCGGTTTGATTTTAAAACAAGTTGACGAATATTACGTGCATTGCTATAAGCAATATTAAGTGCTGCAAGTAAACTTTCTGAAGAGGCTGGCTTAACAAGGTAGCTGCTCGCGCCTAACGCAATATATCTTTCAATGGTTTTTGGTTCACTGTCTGCAGTGAGCACCATAAATGGAATTTTGAGCTCTTCACCAAATATTTTTGCTACTTCATCACCATTAATTCCCGGCAAACAATCATCGATAATCGCTATATCTGGTTTACGCTGGCTACAAATTGCCAAAGCTTCTTCACCTGATGCGGCTTGGATAACCTTATATCCATGTTTTGTAAGAGACATACAGACTAAATCACGAACGATAGAATTATCTTCGACAACCATTACACTGCTTAGACCCCGCCGTCCATTTTTAGCAGACATATTATCACCCTCCATTGATGTATCTCTAACCTTAAAGAGGTCTAGCAGGCTGTTGGAATTTATTCATATAGTACGATTCAGAGTTATCATCAGTCTCAATGTGCTCATTTACTGTAAACTAACCGAGCTCGTTCGTCTGATTTGACTTTGTCTTGTACTCACCTAAACAAAATTCAACAGAAGTCTAGCTTAAGCCTTGCACTTTTTATTATAAAAATATTTTGTAGTAAAGCCTATTCACCAAAGTTATTAGCTAAAATTAATAGCTTTAATTCATCAATTATAAAAGCGCAGTACTAAATAAACTCAACCGCTATCTCCTCACCTATCCCCTTAACTATAATATTGGGGGGATTTTTATTATTACCTGTTCATAGTTTGTTAAAGTATTAATCAAGTGATGTATATTTGACATATCCTTGGAAGGAATGCAAGCACCAGATTTATTTTAGGCCCGAGCTCGCCTATATCCTCAACTCATTCCCGTTTCATATCATGAATGTATTATTTTTTTTTGGGATTAGTCAGTGACTTTTGTCACCATTTATACTTAAGATAACTCTCAGCCGAGAGACAATATCGCTGCTATGATAGCTCTATCGCTTCTAAATTTAATTGTAAAATATGAATAAAAAACTTAAATCACTGATTGATGACTGTCTTCACAAGGTTGATAAACTTGACCCTAATACCATGCATACCGTTGGTATGATGGCGATGCTTGATTACTTACAGACAGAAACTAAAGTAAAATTTATAAAAAGTGTATTATTGATATTTGCATTTGGTATTTTACCATTGATATACATTATCCTAAGCTGGCTCTGGTGGGACAATATAATGAACCATAACCTTAAACAAAGTTATATTTCACTAGTCCGACTTGAAGGAAAGATTGCTCCCCGAACCAATGTTTCTTCTTTAATTGTAAATCAATCGCTGGATAAAGCCTTTGCAGACAAATTATCCAAAGGTGTGATTTTAGTTATCAATTCACCTGGAGGTACTCCTGTACAGTCAAATGAAATATATTCACATTTAGTTCGCTTAAAAATACGTTATCCTCAAAAGAAACTCGTGGTTCTCGGCCAGGATCTTATGACTAGTGGCGCCTATTTAGTAGCAATGGCAGCGGACCATATTTATGTTAACGATTCAACTATTACTGGAAGTATAGGCGTAATTTTAAGTTATTATAATTTTAGTGGCGCAGCAAAACACCTTGGTATTTCCAAGAACATTATTACTGCAGGAAAATTCAAGTCGCGGCTAGATTCTTTATTACCCATGAGCAATGAAAATAAGGTGAAATTTAAATCTTTACTCAATAAAATTCACCAAAATTTTATTCGAATTGTTAAAAAATCGCGCGGCAATAAGTTATCGAATAACCCTCTAATCTTTAGCGGTGATATTTGGACGGGAAGAACTGCAGTCAAAATGGGATTAGTTGATGGTGTTTCAGACTTGCAACTTATTATGAAAAATAAGTTTAATGTTTCACATTATCGAGACTTCACTACTAAAAAATCTCTATTTGGATCATTAGCTGAGTTAATAGGAAGTAGCAGTTCTTTATTACAATCACAATATATTCGCTCTGGAATTCCTGAAATTTACTAAATATCCAGAGTATGAAGACTATTAATTTTTACTAAGAATTCTTTACTATATTCTTATAGTATATTTAAATTGGTGACCGTAAGATACGTTGATGTAATTCAGTATTTTGTTGATACGGAAAATGCATAGCGTCTGAAAGCTTATCTCCAAAATAAAGCAAAAATTTCTCATATTTACTAGCATAGGCCTTATTTTTACCCATCTCCTCAAGCGTTATTAGTAATTTATCAAGACGCTCAATTAAGTCTGACAAGGATAGTGCGACAAGATTAGAGTCGATATATTCAATCCTAAAATACAATGGTTCGCTAGAGCTTTGGGAGCTTACTTGTTCAACTTGTTTTTCTAGAGGAGTCATCTTATTCAATAGAAACTCTATTTTTTCAACCCACATTTCAATAATTATTGAGTTGATCTTAGATTGTGGATTTTCTTCACTCGCCTGCATTGCTGTGTACAAATTGTTCGATGTTCCTATAACCAATGCTAAATTCATGGTAGAGGCTGTATGATTTGGCTGCACCAATGAGCGTATTAAATCATGACGTAAAGTTAAAAAACGAATATTCATTAGTAGTTTCCGATTTTAATTCTGGTTATTATTCGAATATAGAGTGTATATTACTATAATTGATCTAATTATTAATATTTATAGTGTAAGGTTATTATACTTTGCTACACTCAACAAACCTATATTTAGGAAGATTTATTTCATAATATTAGCTAACCCACTAATATTTAAGCAGTTATTATCATATCCATGCCCTCACTGGTTATCTCATGTGACTATTAACAACAATTTTTTAGCCTCGCGTGGATTTTTGAACTATAATTCTGCTTCTTTAACGAACACACCTATTTTAGCGAAACCACAGATATGAACTCTGCAGAATTACTGGCCCCAGCCGGCACACTTAAACACTTGGAATATGCATTAGCTTTTGGTGCTGATGCTGTTTACGCAGGAATGCCACGTTATAGCCTTCGTGTGCGTAATAATGATTTTTCTAAAATTGAATCATTACAACAAGGCATTGAAAAAACACACCAATTAAATAAGCTGTTTTTTCTTGCCTGTAATGTAATCCCTCATAATGCCAAAATTAAAACTTTTATTGAAGATATGACCCCAATTGTAGCTTTAAAACCTGACGCCTTAATTATGGCTGACCCAGGATTAATCATGATGGTACGTGAGATGTGGCCTGAAGTTCCTATCCACCTGTCTGTACAAGCTAATACCATGAATTATGCCTCGGTAAAATTTTGGGAGTCTGTTGGAATCAAAAGAATTATTTTATCGAGGGAGCTATCACTCGATCAAGTTGAAGAAATTCGGCAGTTGTGTCCAGATATTGAGTTAGAAGTTTTCGTCCATGGCGCTCTATGCATGGCCTATTCAGGACGATGTTTATTATCAGGGTATATGAATCACCGTGATGCAAATCAAGGCAGCTGTACTAATGCCTGTCGATGGGAATATAAAGTTCATAATGATGACAAAAAAATAAAAACAACTATTGAAGAAAAATCTGTTGTTGTTGAAGAATCTTGCTGTAGTAATACTACAGGCAATCAATCGTCCTCCATAAATCCTGCTTATAAATCTTATTTTTTAGAGGAGAGTAATCGGCCTGGTGAGTTAATGCCAATAGAAGAAGACGAGAATGGCACTTATATAATGAACTCAAAGGATTTACGAGCGGTAGAACATGTGGAACGTTTGCTAAAAATTGGAATTAATTGCCTGAAAATAGAAGGCCGTACAAAATCGCACTACTATGTTGCAAGAAGTACTCAAGCGTATAGAAAAGCTATCGATGATGCCACTAATAAAAAGCCTTTTGATCCTTCACTTATTTCAGGGCTTGAAAACCTTGCCAATCGTGGATATACCAGCGGATTTTTCGAGCGTCACCCAGATCAAGACTACCAGAATTATTTACGTGGATATTCAAAAAGTGATCAACAAATTTTTGTAGGTGAATTGTTAGAATGGGACCTAGAGAGTAAAATGGCTTTTGTTGAAGTTAAAAATAAATTTTCTATTGGTGATGAACTCGAACTAATATCACCCTCTGGTAATCAGCGCTTTACACTTAATGCAATCGAGAATGAAGAAGGTGAAGCGATAGAAGTAGCACCAGGAAGTGGTCATCGCGTTAAATTTAAGCTTGAAAAGTGTGACTCTAAATTTGCTTTATTTACTAGGCAATTAACATGAATTATTTACTAAACTTAATTCCCGCTAACATCTTCTGAATTGTTCGGTGTTGAGCTTTACTTTGCCAGGACACAATAACTGACAAGGCATATTTTTTATAAATAGTGGAATAATACTGTAATTTTATTTTTTGCCCGGCAATAATTGCTTCAACTGTAAGCATACTAAAATCCCTTGCTCCTAGTTTAACAGACTGGATACCAGGGGAAATTTGGTAATTCACAGCCGACTTATTCATAAGCATTTTAATACTTAATAAATAGTCCTTACTTGAAATTACATTTGATGAAAGCCTGATTCTCTCTGCTATTCCCAATATATTAGCATTGTAACCATTCACTCTTTGCACATTATTCTTACTTTCAAACCAGCTAAACAAATGTACTTTCTCGGGAAACGTTGCGTTATAATCTTTTTTATCGTGTTGGTGCGATTTTTTAGTCTTTAACATACCTAAATTTTTCATGTCTATCGCATACCAATTAACAGGTTTTTTTATAGTGACGATAAAATATTTATTGAAATAAACACCACCCTTAATTGCTCCAGCACCTATCAATGTATGACTAGATTGACTTGAGCACGAAAACAGGAAGAAAAAAGCCGTACTTATAATAAATAGACGTCCTACCTTAAATAGTAAATTAGTCATACATATTGTCCCACATTTCATTTAACACTCTTAACGCTTCTTTAAAATCGACTGTTGTTAATCGACCACTACTATCGCGCTGAAGCATAGTACAGTCATCCAATTTACGGAGTCCATCAGTAATTTCAAAATCGATAGTCACACCATATTTTTCCTCTATATAGTCTTCGATTTTTTTATCCAGTAAGTCCTGATCAAAAACTGTATCTGGCATAGCTGTTAAAAAATAGTAAGCAAGTATGGCTTCTTTAAATTCTTCTCCTTCAGCCATATCCACTAGTTGTGAAATAGCACCCACATTATTATTAAGATTATAAAAATATAAATTCTTCGTCAGCTCTGCCATATATTTTGTTCTATGATTAAAAACGTTAGCAATTTGCCGCCAAATGATAGCTGCAAAACCAACCAATGCGATCACTACTCCCAACAAACTAGCTACAGCTCCGGATATTTTGGCTACAAGTCCTGCTATTCCAGTAACTGTACCGCCCCCTCCTGTCAAACTCAGTTTAATTTTATCAAATAAACGCATTTTCACTTGTGTATTAGGAAAAAGCATTTCTAAATCATGTTGAGGAATATTTTTAAATAGCTTCAAATAGATACAATTTGTATTCATCTCACCACTACTATTATCGCTATCATCGTGCTTAGGTTTAAGCAGAACAAAGAGCCTTCTATAGATTGGCACCTCCGAATATCTTTTCTTAATCCATAAAGTTTCCCAACGCCTATTAACTAAAATTCTATAACCTATCCCTCTATAATGTATTGCGAGCTCTTCAAATTCATCAAGATCAACTGTCACTGCTACACCATAGGGCGACACTTTATTTAAGGATTCATTGATTTCATCTATTGAAAGAGATTCAAAATTAGCTCGATCTAAAATAACCTGAATATCCCTTTTAAAAGTAGCCACTTGTTCGCTTTTTTTACAGTCGCTAGCTCTACTGACCACCACTGTATCTCTGTCAGGGCTATAGGGTTGGTAATTACGCTTTAATTTTAGAAGGTTTTTATGAAGCTGGGCATGATAAAGCGCCACAAACATTTCGGAAATTTTGTTAAATAAACTGGTTTGCTCCTCATCTAAGAAGTCTGAGTCTCCTAAATCTTTTACCAAATCTTCTACAGATACAGGAATAAATCTTTCAAGAATTTCATCTCTGTCATATATCCCCTCGTCTTTAAGGTGCTCGTCGTTGTTACCAAACATATTCTAATTTCTCCATACATCTACTTACAAAACTATTACTAAAAAATTATAAAATTCCGATTCATTATTATGTTTAGGAATACGAATTGGTAAAATGCGAAGACAATTCGAAGAAAAAATATAAACTGATATATCACAGATATTTATTAACATAAAAAATATCAGTGATATTAATCACTACACACTATCATCGAGAATAAGTTGGCTGCTCATTACATCACTGGTATTAACGAATGGATTACTCCTCATAATAACCATTCTACCCTGTTTTATGGCGTTATGTCGCATCATGCTAGGTGAAAAATTCGTTATGTACAGATAGTGATAAATATAAATAACTGGAGAGATAAAAGAGGGCTTACAACTATGTGGTAGAAAAGACATGCAAGTTGCAGTTTATAATGTATACAACTCGCATATTCTAACAAATTATTATGCTATTTGACTGTGATTCTATAGTCCTTAATAACCCCTTTTCGATACAGTTCTCCAAGCTTTTGCTTAGCTAACTTATATCCCTGATTTGCTGCTTGCTCGTACCATTTAACTGCCTGCCTTAATTGTTTTTTGCCAGCCACTCCTCGCTCCAACAATATTCCTAAGCGATATTGTGATCCTGCAAACCCCTTAGTTGCTGATTTTTTATACCAGTACAACGCTTGTTTTAATGAGTGCTTAACTCCGTGGCCATGTTCGTACATATACCCAAGATTTCCTTGAGCTTCGGCATACCCTTTAATAGCTGCTTTTCGATACCAATAAATTGCTTTAGTATAGTTTTTTGGCAATCCTAAGCCGTCTTGATACATAATCGCTAAGTTATTTTGAGCAGACATATTATTTTTTTTCGCCGCCTTTTTATACCAATAAATTGCTTTTTGATAATTGATCTTGATACCCAGGCCTTCATTGTAAAATAGTCCGACTATATTTTGAGCTGCTGACTCCCCGCCTTCTGCATGCTTAATAAAGTAGCTAAAAGCGGTACCAAAACGCCCTTCGTTATAAGCGCTGACGGCCTCTTTAAGAGTTACGGCTGATGCCTGGATTGCAAATAATTGATACGTCAGAAATGAAAGTATTATAAGTCCATGTTTTTTCATACGTGATGTCCTTTGATTTTACTTATCACATATAGCGGCTAAACGTAGATAATACTTTAGAAAATTTTACTTACTATAAAAAAGGATATTTATAAATCACGATCAAGATATCGATCAAGCTTCGATAAACTAAGATGGAAAAAATAAATAGACCCAATAAATAAGGGCAAACAGATCAATAAGACTAGTAGCGCTAATAGGATAATGATTCCAACTGTAGTAGGCTCTATATTCAACCAAACTAAAATAGTGGCATATAAGCGGCCTGAAATAAAAATAGTAGACCAAATAGTTCCTATAATAACTACTGGGAATATTAGTGCCTGACAGTAACGCGCTACAGTAGACTCAAAATCAGAACTTCCTAAAATGAAGCTTACAGAAAGAGCCCAAACAACCAACACCATTAACCCCACTGAAATCATCAATAAGCCGCTCATAAACTACCCTCTAGAATTACTGTAATTCACTCATTATATCTCAAGTTATTGTTAATATTAGGCTATTTCTATACTTATTATAAACGACAAACGAACAATAATGGTTCAAAAATGTTTTTTATTGGTACTAAAGATAGGATTAGATATTTTGACCCGGAAGTAGTGCCATTTACGTTTTAAGTTTCTGACTATTACAGTATTATAATAACGAATTCACAATATAAAAATATTAGGGGAGAAAAAATGAGCAAATTATTAACAGGACAAGAATTAATCAAGGCATGCGAAAAAAGAGGAATTGATACACGGGGGGAGAGAGTTAAATTTGAAGATTTAAATAAAAAACATAGAGCTGAACCAACTGATTATGAATTACAACAGAGACTAATTACCTATAAACGTCATATACGAGAATCACGTATGTGGATGCTTGCATTAATATCTGCACTTACTTCATTCTCCAGTGCAATCATTGCTCTAATTGCTGTCGCAACAAAATAGAAAATTATTAGTATATTCCTAACTCTAAACGCCCTTAAGATTAAAAAATTTAAGGGCATTTTCAGTGGTGGTTTGACAAACAAATTTCAATTCAGAATCTTTTAATTCAGCAATTGCTTGTGCTACAAAAGCAACATAAGCAGGTTCATTTCTTGATCCCCGGTGAGGATGAGGTGTTAACCAAGGAGCATCTGTTTCCAACATTAAGTGTGTCCAGGGAATTTGCAATATCGCTTCTCGATGTGACTTACCACTTTTAAATGTCATCGGACCACCAATTCCAAAGTGGCAACCTTGCTCCAAAAATTTATCGACATAAGCAGGTCCTGATAAGTAACTATGTATTATTATGCCTGATTTAAATGGTGCATGCTCTGCCAGAATAGATAACATATCGTCATCTGCTTCGCGATTATGAATAATGATTGGCTTATTGATATTTTTAGCCTGCGCTATCATCAACTCCAATATCTTCCACTGTCTCTTTCGATCAGAGGAGTGATAATAATCGAGTCCAATTTCACCAACAGCTACAGGAGAATATTCTTCTAACTGTTCTAAAATTTTCTGTAAGTGACTATCGGTAATTTCTTCACTGTTAGCAGGGTGTGCCCCTACCGTATTAAAGATATAATCCGTATATTTATGAGCTAACTCAAAACTACTTCTATTTGTATCAACATCTACACCAATGTTGATGAGCGCTTTTATATTAATCTGTTTGGCATTACTAATTACTTGATCAATGTCTGTGTTAAATTGCTGGCTATCAAGGTGGCAATGGGTATCAATAAATGTATTATTTGTCATGATTCACTTAAGTTCAATATTTAAATGAAACATTATAATGTTTAGCAATAACTTTTCACAGGTCAAAAATTTATTTTATTTGTAAATATCAGAGGCCTTAAAAAAATAGTAACAATTTTAGTAACACACTTTTAATATTTAGTTTCACTATTTGTATAAAAAACTCATATTTTTGGGGCAAAGCTTAGATAAAACTGTGTTCGATCTATACCAATATATTAGTTTAAAATTTTAACGACCAGTTATTTAAACTTTCTAATCTACACTCGGTTATTAATAACCCTTTGAGGACGCAAAAATCCAGCAGAGCCAAATATATATGAGGCGACAAAAATAAAACCTATTACCATAATATATAGATTTAAAATACTCAAAATAGGATAAGAATGATTTAAAAAACGAGCCACACCCAAAAATGCTGCCAACATCCATCCTCCTAGAGAAACAGAAAATGACAACCTAAACATAGCTGATTCGATTTGAGTACTTACTAATGTAGGGCTAGATTGCAAACCCTCAATTTTTGGCATGATCCGACGTGCGATATAAATACCATTCAGAGTCATTACTAAAACAATCGAAACTTTAGCCCATATTTTTTGGTTCGTAATGTAGTTGGGATCTTCAAGATAACCAAGAATAATAAGTGCTATGCCAGTTAACCACAACAATACTAAAGCAATAACAACTACATTAGATAGAAATTTGATATTACGAAAATCATCAAAACTAAATTCTTTAAATCTTCTCCAGATAATAGTCTCTGTTACAATCATGGCGGTAAATCCACCTATCATTGCTAGAATATGTACATATACTACCATTGCCTTTAACAACATTTAAAACTCCATGGACTAAATAGTCATCACGCAGTACGTTCTTCCCTAACGAACTTATTTAAATAATACCAAGTCTTGATGTCTTGATACTCCACTATTAATAGATATAATGTGTGGAGTTTAATAGAGCATATTCTATATACTCTTAAATAAATGTACGCTTGAATCTAAAATCACTACACAAGTAATAGAATATAAACTATATTATATTTATATTGGGTAATTCAAAACTTAACAAGTTTATGAGTGAATGTAAAGTAACGAGCAATCAATTTACAAATCAAAAAATCATGTTTGAGACCGAAGCCGGCCATTCAGACTATTTTGCGTACTACTACAAAACTAATCTAACGGTTAGAATTGGTCAATGTTGCTATGTGATATAAAACACAAAATAGAAAATTAAGATTGAAAATATAAGATAGGTCACAGTTTAACTTTTAGGTATTACACCACTTCATTTAATGGTTTAATAGTAAGCCTAAAGTGATTTTTAATTGAGGAACTCAAATCCCTTTTTAACAATCTTAAATTTATACAGAATCTTTGATAGGATCCATAATAGAAAAGGAGGCTACAGCCCCCTTTTTTATTACTTGCGGAAAATTAGTATTATCTTACTAATGACTTTAACTGTTGTCCCAAAAGCATTACTCTCATAGGGAAACTTGCCAGTTGCGCTTCATTTTTTACGTCCTCAAAACTTTTCACAAAGCTTTCAAGCATAGGTAAAGTCTTACGTAATTTGTCATTATTGCTTGTCGCACTGGCTTTTGCTTTATCCAGCCTTCTGTTAACTCTCGCAATTTGCTTATTCCAATGTCGCTGAATATCACTAGGAACCCACCGACCCTCAATTTTAACAAATACTTTTGGCCTACCACTAGGCTTACCATTTTTTACTATATCAAGTTTTGCCTCATCGCCAGTAACAGATACCTGTACAATTTTAGTGGACGTAAGCCGGTCAATACCAGTTTTTGCTCGGGTATTAATTTTCATAAAAGACTTCATTAACGTACTGCCATGTAATGAAATAAATTTACCTACATTAGCATTAACCATTTTCTTATGATGCATAATTTGACTATTAGTAATTTCATTTAACATCGTAATAAAGGCATCCACCATTGGTCCTAATTGTTTACGTTTTCCAGGAGGAGCCATTTTCATAATGGTATTTAATATCATTCCACGTTTTTGTTTTACAGCAATACTAAAACGCTTAACTAAGCTCATATACGAATTATAGATATCTTCTTCAGTAAGGCTTGCCCATTTTCCGACAAGCTGATTCACATCATTTTGATAAGATTTTGGCATAGCAATCCAAACAAAATCAGGTCGGTTGTCAGCAAGCCCTTTAAAGACCGCATTAATGGATGCCGCTGGCCCATCAGGAATCGTAGGGGTTTTCGGTGTAGAATCACAAGCCACAACGATATTACCCGCACATACCAATAACAAAAATTTGAAAATATTATGCATCTAAAATTTCTCCTTTAAACTCAAACAAGTTCCTATATTTTACGAGTACTGATATCGTAGATAATATCAAACTATAAAACTCATATAATTCAAATTACTAAATCATAGTACTCTACTATTAAATTCTATAATATCGGTGACATTTTTTCATAAACCCTGTACGGGATTAATTATATTTAGATAGGTGATATTGAAGCAATAGTCTTAATATTAAATCATACAGTATGTCTTGAATGTATTTAAGTGTAGAATTACTTCTATCGAGTTACAAGCAGTAATTGTTTCTATTAGCTGACAAGTTAGAGAATCACTTACTATTTTGAGAATCGCTAAACTAATGATATTTTTTATATCGTAATTAATATAAATTTTGATGCATAAAAAGTTATAACCATACGATAAGCAGTAAAAGTAAGAGTAAGAGTAAAAATAAGAATTGAAGTGTTTAGATAAATAGAGTCATAGTAATTATTCAGAGAATTATGATCACTACCTCATTAGATAAATTATTTTTAAGTATAAGGAATAAATATTATGAATAAAAAAATGAGCCCATAATAAATTAAGAGCTCACTGGTATAATCTGCTAATAGATTAAGAAGTTATTAGAATCCAGGTATCTTAGGAATACCACCTGAACGTCTTCCTTTCATGCAATCGTTATAAGCATTGAGATATTTTTTAGCTTTTGCACCATCACCTTTTTTACTTAATTCTTTATTTTTAAGTCCGGTTTTAACCCCTGCAGATAGATGACACTTTTTTTCCTTTTTTGTCATTTTTGATTTCTTATCACTTGCTGCCATTGAAACACTCATTGTAAATGCTGGAATCAGTAACATAGAAACTGCTAGCGCTTTGGTAAATTTCTTCATGTAAATCTCCTATCTTTTTATTATAACTAAATGATTGAGCCCAAAACTGGTGTTGTTTATTAGAGCAGCCTGGGGCATTAATATACTCGAAAGGTAAGAATATCACTAAATTTCGTAAATTTGTGAGAATTCTATCCACTTTTAACAATATCTGATTCGTACGCCTAGCTACCTAAATAACGGCCCGACGATCAATCTATACCATAATATAAACGTAGATAAATTTAGAAAGGTTGAATTTAATACCGATAAGATAACAGTGTTTATTTACCGTACAATTTTAGTTTTTATATTACATTCAGAAAAAAAGACTTATTAATAATACTATAAAATTAGTATTACCATCAAAAATTTATTTCATAGGTCGCAAAGGTTCGACACCATAATACTCTTTCAAACTCTGCTTTGCATATTGGCTATTAAAATTTAACCAGAAAGAATATTTTTCTTTTTGACTCATAACAGGGATTCCATCAAGTTCCTGCATTGAGTGAAGAATATCAGTTAAAAGCACAAAACAGCTGGCAAGACGATCATATAATTTTGCAAAACCTTTATGAAATAGTGTGCTGATTTGAGAATATGAAGATATACCGATATTTATATAATAATCTAAATTCACCATTTTATTCTGACTTGACTGGGGAAATAACCCTGAACAAAGTAAGCATTTATCACCGAGGTCGCGTAGATGCTCATATTTTACTTGCCCAGATTTATCAACTGACTCTAGATATTCAAGCGCAAATACTGACCCAGCAATATTAGTTTGACGAGTAAACCTTATTAATGCAAACACAAGATAGCTCTCTAGATCTTCATCTAATTTCTGATTACAGCTTCTTGCTGCATCATTAACCAGTTGTTGCCATCCCAACTCCACACTAGCAGGTGTTGATATATTAATCATGACCACTCCTTCAATATAAACTAATCCACGTCCTTATCTCTGTTACGGCAAATCTACCAAATTCTTTACCTTATATTTAAACAGGTTTAATTTAACACTTAACATTGTAATGGTGCACACGCTATAATTTGCGCTCCTGTTATGATTGATAATGACATGATGCAACTAGAACGTACATATATATAAGATAGGAAGAGAATTGACTAAATCAGAAGTTTCTACCATTGAACATGATCTCTCTACATTTCAGGGGTTAATATTCGCGTTACAGACTTACTGGGCGAATAATGGCTGCATTATTGTCCAACCTTATGATATTGAGGTCGGAGCAGGAACATTCCATACCTCCACTTTTTTAAGGGCTATCGGACCAGAACCATGGAATACGGCCTATGTTCAACCATGCCGTAGACCAACTGATGGTCGATATGGTGATAATCCCAACAGATTACAACACTATTATCAATTTCAAGTGCTGTTAAAACCATCGCCTGAAAATATTCAAGAGTTATACTTAGACTCTTTACGTTTACTTGGGTTTGATTTACTTGAACATGACATTCGTTTTGTTGAAGATAATTGGGAATCACCGACATTAGGGGCATGGGGTTTAGGATGGGAAGTTTGGTTAAATGGAATGGAAGTAACTCAATTTACTTATTTTCAACAAGTAGGGGGACTTAATTGTTCACCAATCAGTGGTGAAATCACTTATGGTTTAGAGCGCTTGGCAATGTATATTCAAGGAGTGGATAGTATTTATGATCTCATTTGGGCACATAGTTTATCTGGCGATGTAACTTATGGCGATGTGTTTCATCAAAATGAAGTTGAGATGTCAGCTTACAACTTTGAACATGCTAATATTGATATACTATTTCAATCATTTGAAAATTATGAAATCGAAAGTCAAAACCTGATTCAACAAGAATTATCGTTACCTGCATATGAGATGATGATGAAAGCTTCACATATATTTAATTTACTTGATGCCAGACATGCTATATCTGTTACTGAGCGTGCTCGTTATATTGGTCGAATTCGAACTCTTGCTCGTGCTGTGGCAAAAGCCTATTATCACCGTCGAGAAAATCTCGGTTTCCCATTAGTTAAAAGTGAGTCCATTAAACATGGGAAGAAAGGATCCAGAGTATGAGTGTTGAAGATTTTTTTGTAGAAATTGGCACTGAAGAGCTTCCACCTAAAGCGCTAAAAAAATTATCAGCATCCTTTACTGATAATATTTCAAAACAGTTTGTTGAAGCAAAACTAAAATTTGATAGTATCAAATCATTTGCAACACCACGTCGGTTGGCAGTTTTTTTCACTTCTTTAGAAATGAGCCAGTCCGATAAATCGATAGAAAAAAAAGGGCCTGCAATTTCTGCGGCATTTGATAAAGAGGGAAACCCTACTAAAGCTGTTCTTGGGTTTGCTAGATCTTGTGGTATTGAAGTATCTGAATTACAAAAAATTGAAACAGAGAAAGGAGCCTGGGTTTCTTATACATTAAAACAAAAAGGGAAACAAACAGCTGAATTAATTCCTGACATTATTCGTACTGCACTGGAAAAACTACCCATTGCTAAACGTATGCGCTGGGGAGCTCTTGATTTTGAATTTGTTCGCCCAGTACATTGGGTAACGATTTTACTGGGAAAGGAGATTGTTCCAGCTAATATTTATGGAATACAAAGTGATCGAAAGAGTCGTGGCCATCGATTTCACCACCACCAAAATATTGAACTTTCGCATGGATCCGAATATGAAAAAGAGTTGTTCAAAGCAAAAGTGATTGTTGATTTTTCTACACGTATGGAATTAGTTAAAAATCAAGTAGAAGAAAAGGCTAAAGATATTGGTGGAACTGCGGTTATTGATATCGCTTTATTGGAAGAAGTTACCTCTATGGTCGAATGGCCATTTTCAGTCGCAGGTAATTTTGAGAAAAAATTTCTTGCTATACCATCAGAAGCACTTATTTCAGCAATGAAACAACACCAAAAATATTTTCACTTGATCAATGAAAAGGGCGATCTTTTACCAGCATTTATTACAGTTTGCAATATAGAGAGCACTAACCCTGCAAGTGTAAAAGCAGGTAATGAAAAAGTCATTCGCCCACGACTTGCAGACTCCATGTTTTTCTGGAACAAGGATAAGAAAAATCCATTAGACAATAAATTAACGTCGCTCAAAAATGTAGTTTTTCAGAAAAAACTAGGGTCACTATTTGATAAAACAATGCGTGTGAAGTGTCTTGCCGGTAACATCGCTAGCTTCCTAGGTGCAAATACCACATATATTAATCGGGCTGCAGAGTTATGTAAGTGTGATTTAATGACAGAAATGGTAGGTGAATTTCCAGATTTGCAAGGAACGATGGGCCGCTATTATGCCACTCACAATAATGAACCTAACGAAGTCTGTTTAGCATTGGAGCAGTATTATCAACCCAGATTTTCGGGTGACGAAATTCCACAGCAAGTCACTGGCCAGTGCTTAGCCTTAGCGGATAAGCTTGATACTATTGTTGGAATATTTGGAATTGGTTTGGCACCTACTGGTGATAAAGACCCTTTTGCATTGAGACGGTCAGTTCTCGGGTGTATCCGAATTTTGATTGAAGGAAATCTTCAACTAGACCTACTAAAAATCTTGAAAGCCGCGATTGAGGCTTATAACAAACAAGCCCCGAAGTTACTTGGTGATAAAACATTACAAAAAGTATATGAATTTATGTTGGCAAGATTACCTGTATATTATACTTCCCAGGGCATTCAAAGTGACTCAGTAGAATCGGTTATTTGTTTAAACCCTACTTATTTAAATGATTCTGATAAGAGAATCCATGCCGTTAATAAATTTCGCACTTTACCACAAGCTGAAAGTTTGGCTGAAACTAACAAGAGAATATCTAATATCATTAAAAAGGCACCCGACTTTAAACTGGGTAAAATAAACACAAAATTACTAGTGGAAGAATCTGAGATAAAACTTGCTGCAAAGGTTGAAGAATCAAATAGGAAACTTAAGCCGTTATTTCAAGAAAAGAAATATGAAGAAGCTATGAGTACACTTGCAGAACTCCGCGATTCGATAGACTATTTTTTTGATAGTGTAATGGTAATGGACAAAGACTCAAAAATCAGAAATAATCGCCTCGCCTTATTAGCAAGTTTGCGTAATCAATTTTTACAAATCGCTGACATTTCAAAACTACAATCTTAAATCGAATTGAAGGATACAAAATGGGTGACAAGCATTCCAATATTTCACCTCAGAAGAATGGCGAATGGAATACAATGATGGACTCTGTCCAAGCCTTCCACACCAAACATGATTTTAAAAATACTGGCGGCGAAGACTTAAGCTATAGAATTGCATTGATGGCTGAAGAGCTAGGAGAAATTTCTGCCTGTGTGACTAAAGGAAAATCAATAGATGAACTTGCTGAAGAATCGGCTGACCTGCTTATACTACTAATGGGTACGGCTATTTCCGCAGAGTTTGATTTAAACAAGGCATTTTGGAATAAGATGGAAATATTAATGAAACGTCAATCTCGCATGATTAATGGTAAAATCCGGGTATCTGAATTTAGAGATCAAACGTGACCGCAAAATTAATTATTCTTGACCGTGATGGGGTAATTAACCATGACTCAGACAAATTTATAAAATCGCCTGAAGAATGGATTCCTATTTCAGGAAGCCTTGAAGCCATCGCAAACCTTAATAAATCTGGTTATAAAGTAGTCGTCGTCACTAATCAATCGGGTCTTGCTCGAGGATTGTTTGATATAAATAGTCTTGCTAGCATTCATCAAAAAATGCATCAAAAGCTCTCTGAAGTTGACGGCAAAATCGAGGAAATTATTTTTTGCCCTCACGGACCTGATGACCGTTGCCAGTGCAGAAAACCATCCCCTGGTATGTTACTAGAAATTGCATCTCGACTTGAGATCGATCTAAAAAATATTCCTGTTGTTGGTGATTCACTTCGTGATCTTCAAGCTGGAATGGCTGTGGGTGCCCGACCTATTTTGGTCAAAACAGGTAAAGGGCGTAAAACATTGAATGACCCTCAATTTGATAAGAGTATTTCTATCTATGGTGATTTATCAGAATTTGTTACAAATTTTTTAAATAATACAATGAGCGAACATTCCGGAGAAAAATAGTGGTTGTTGTCCTTAGAAGCATATTATTTTGGATAGGATATATACTCTCCATTATTGTTATATGCACATTACTTACACTTTTATTTTTTCTCCCTCGCGCATGGAAATTCAAATTAGCTGAATATTTGTCCCGTATGATTCTTGGCTGGCTAGCAATAACTTGTAATTTAGGATATGAAGTTGAAGGAAAGGAAAATTTACCTAATACAGCATTTATTGCTATGGGCAATCATCAATCAACTTGGGAAACTGCCTCCTGTCAAATATTTTTTAACCCAGCAACTTGGGTGGTAAAACGGGAGCTATTATGGATTCCAATTTTTGGCTGGGGTTTATGGTCAATCAGACCAGTAGCGCTAAACCGCAGTGCTGGCCGAAAAGCAATCGACCACCTACTCAAACAAGGTGAAGAGCGTTTGGAAAATGGAATTTCTATCATTGTTTTTCCTGAGGGAACTCGAGTAAATTCAGATGAAAGACCTCCGTTCAAAGTTGGCGCGTCTTTATTAGCTGCAAGAACAAAAGCACTTGTTGTACCATTTGCACACAATGCAGGAAAATTTTGGCCCAAAGGAAGTTTTTTGAAGCACCCAGGAAAGATCAAATTAATTATTGGCGAACCCATAAAAACAGCTGGTCTTAAAGCAGAACAGATTAACCATATTGTTGAGACCTGGGTACGCACAACACAAGACGAACTTGATCAACAGTCTTGATTCATCGTAAAAATTATCATTAATTATGGTATGAAGGGTATACGGAGCAAGTAAGCCTATAATGTATTTAGTTAGTTAACTAAGTACATTATAGAAGTCTATTGATGTTAGTCGTTCGACTGACTATTAAACATTATTTCTTTGATTGAATTACACGTCGAGATTGCTGACAAGCAAAGCATTTTGTTCAATAAACTCTCTCCGAGGTTCTACTTGATCACCCATCAATGTAGTAAATACTTCATCAGCAGCAATAGAATCTTCAATTTTCACCTGAAGTAATCGTCGGGTTTCCATATTCATAGTTGTATCCCACAACTGGTCTGGATTCATTTCACCTAAACCTTTATACCTTTGTAAATTTTGACCACGACGTGCTTCAGTCATTAACCAATCAATTGCACCTTTAAAAGTAGTCACTTGAAAAACTTTATCTCCACGAGCAACATAAGCGCCTTCCGATAACAAATCAGTAATTTGTGTTCCTAAAGCACAAATTGATTTGTACTCATTTGATTCAATAAAATCATGTTGTATGTATTTTTTCTGTGGAAATCCATTAGATGTTTTTTCAACACAAATTTGCATGGCTTCTGTTGATGTATCAATCTCGGCTTCTACTTTATAGCTTACAGTAGTTGACGAAACTTTATTCAACTCGTCATTCAGGTTTTCACACCAGGAAACAAACTCTTCTTTGATAGCCATTTTTTCAACAGAAAGTGCAGGGGTATAAATCATACACTCCATAACACCCCGATCAAAACGACGCGATAATCTATCGAGAGTATTCATTACTTGCATATAAGATTTCGTAATTGCTTCAAGCTGAATATCTTGAATAGGAGGAGCATCAGCATTCACATGTAGCGTAGAATTCTCAATTGCATGCTGCAAAATATAAGCATTTAATTCGAGGTCATCTTTTAAATATAACTCCTGTTTGCCCTTTTTAACTTTATAAAGAGGAGGCTGTGCGATATAAATATGCCCTGCTTCGACTAACTCTTTCATCTGACGATAAAAAAACGTTAAGAGTAATGTTCTAATATGAGACCCATCAACATCCGCATCAGTCATGATTATAATTCTGTGATAACGAAGCTTTGTAAGATCAAATTCATCTCGACCAATTCCACATCCCAATGCCTGAATTAATGTCCCCACTTCGACTGATGATAACATTTTGTCAAAGCGTGCTTTTTCCACATTAAGAATTTTTCCTCTCAAAGGAAGAATTGCTTGAGTCTTTCGATCTCTACCTTGTTTTGCAGAACCTCCTGCTGAGTCCCCTTCCACCAAAAACAATTCTGAAAATGCAGGATCTTGTTCCTGACAATCAGCTAACTTCCCGGGTAAACCTGCAACATCTAAAGCCCCTTTTCGGCGAGTCAATTCACGAGCTTTTCGCGCTGCTTCTCGTGCTTTGGCTGCATCTAATATTTTACCAGTAATTGCTTTTGCATCTTTTGGCGATTCAACTAAATAGTCTTTCAGGTGCTCATAAAGTGTAGATTCAACTATTGACTTCACTTCTGATGAAACCAACTTGTCTTTCGTTTGTGACGAAAACTTTGGATCAGGAACCTTAACTGACAAAACTGCAACAATTCCTTCTCGTGTATCATCACCTGAAATTCCAAGTTTGTCCTTTTTGGTTTTCATATAGGCTTCAATATACTGATTCAGACCACGAGTCAACGCAGCTCTAAATCCAACCAAGTGAGAACCCCCGTCTCGCTGAGGAATATTATTTGTAAAACAAAAAATATTTTCCTGATAAGAGTCATTCCACTGCATGGCAAGCTCTACACCAACATCATCTCTCATGGTTGAAAAATAAAATACTCGATCATGTAATGGGGATTTATTTCTATTAAGATGCTCAACAAATGCTTTAATCCCCCCTTGGTATTCAAACTTGTCATTCTTACCATTACGCTCATCAAGTAACTTTATACAAACTCCAGAGTTTAGGAAGGACAACTCACGTAACCGTTTTGACAAAATATCGTAATGAAACTCTAACTGCGTGAACGTTAGAGGACTAGGCAAAAATCGAATTTCAGTACCTGTGTGTTCAGTTTCACCCGTCACTTTAAGATCGTTGATGGGCTCACTCTCTCGGTAGTCTTGTTTATATATTTTACCATCACGGCGAATAGTTACTGTCAGCTCGCTTGATAATGCATTCACCACAGAAATTCCTACCCCGTGCAAACCACCTGATACCTTATAAGAATTGTCATCAAATTTACCGCCAGCATGCAAAACGGTTAAAATCACTTCTGCTGCTGAACGACCTTCTTCAGGATGAATGTCTGTCGGAATGCCCCTACCATTATCAGAAACTGTTACTGAATTATCACTATGTATAATGATGCTAATCTCGCTACAATAACCTGCAAGTGCTTCATCAATTGAGTTATCAACTACCTCAAATACCATGTGATGCAAACCAGTGCCATCATCAGTATCCCCAATATACATACCAGGTCTTTTGCGAACGGCCTCCAAGCCCTTAAGAACTTTAATGCTGGAAGAGTCATAATTGGAATTCTTATCGTTGTCTTGTGCCATTTAATAATCCTGTAGCGAGAAACAAGCTAATGTCCGAACGAAATTCGGGAAGTGAGTTTAGGTAATTTGTAGTGAATGGTTGTCTTCTATGACTAATAAAAATCAACAATCACCCTAAATATACAAGCAATAAGTATATCACAATAACCCAATTTATGAGGTGAAACGGTAGTTTCGACAGCACTCCACTGATAGCTACTAACATCATTACTCGAAATTAAAGTTGCTACTCATACTCAGTATTTGTGTAAACTCATAAAATTTTGGCTATAAGAATGAACACTCAAATTCAAAAATTCACTCAAATATCTTACGAGATATTATTTGTTAATTAACAAAAATGGCTAGCTAGACTTAATTGGTTTCCGTAAATTTACCAACAATTTATTCTATTTATATATAGATCCATGCAACGAAATTTTAAATAGTAAACATACTTTTGAGGACACTAACAATCTGATATTACAAAAAGGCAAGTGACGCTTCCATACAGATATTGAAATTTAATATCGATCTTTGATAATAATTCTATGATAAAGATTAACCCTTCAAGACCATAACCACGATTTTTTTTATTGTAAACACTCTCAACTCTCAACTCTCAACTCTCAACTCTCAACTCTCAACTATTTTATCAACACATCTCATTAACAAATTTCAATATACGATTTATCAACATGTGATTTGATCACCTATTATCTATTAGCCCAATCACATCTTACAGCGCTCCTATATAAAAACTACAAAGTTACAAGCCAATAAAACACTGACCTGTCAGAAAATTATTTGCATTGGATTATATATTTTCGATCTTGCTGGTAGAGGATACTCATCTACTTTCATAACCCTATACCCTTACAGTTAACTTTTGGTTTTTAGTTTTTAGTTTTTAGTTTTTGGTTTTTGGTTTTTGGTTTTTGGTTTTTGGTTTTTGGTTTTTGGTTTTTGGTTTTTGGTTTTTCAGTGTAGTCAAAACGACTCCCTTTTGAGATTAATTAACAAAATATTAATCTGTGTAATTTTTTTTATTCGCCCACACACAACTACAAGCTATCCCAGTTTTTAATGTTTCGCAAAAAAATTTAACTTTTCAGCTATTCTATTCAAATCAAACTCAATTATTTATGAGAACAATTGCCTGCTCTTCTCAATTATTTTTGCCACAACAATATTGATATTAATTTCATATTTAATAAAAATACAATTCATAAAAGTCTACCATCCTAAGAAAAGATATTATGCGTGTTAATAACCCTCATTTTGAAAATCACTACCCATTAAAAAATTGATCATCCAAAAATTACTTCTAGTTAAAAAGAAGTTTTAGATTACTTTTTACCTGTTTCATTTTATGAGAAAAATGATATTAAATTTCTTGTGCAATCACTAAAAATAATTTAGTAGTTAAACATGCAATCATGTTCTTACATAATTTCTTATTATGCCGATTCCAGATTCCAGATTCCAGATTCCAGATTCCAGATTCCAGATTCCAGATTCCAGATTCCAGATTCCAGATTCCAGATTCCAGATTCCAGATTCCAGATTCCAGATTCCAGATTCCAGATTCCAGATTCCAGAAATATCTTTAAAAATAATTTGATTCGGCGCAAGACATTATTCACGTTACTAGAACTTACGATTAGAAATATTTTCAATTCTAAGATCAGCGAAAATTTGCAGCACCAATTTTTTGGAGTAAAAATGAATAAATATAAAGGTCTCTACATATTCATTATTCGCTTAAAATTATCTCAAGAGCCATAGCAATATTTCAGATCAACCATCAAATTAGTTCCACGTGAAACAAATTTTAGTTTTGAGCCTAGCATTCAGACATTCAGACATTCAGACATTCAGACATTCAGACATTCAGACATTCAGACATTCAGACATTTAGGCATTTAGGCATTTAGGCATTTAGGCATTTAGGCATTTAGGCATTTAGGCATTTAGGCATTTAGGCATTTAGGCATTTAGGCATTTAGGCATTTAGGCATTTAGGCATTTAGGCATTTAGTTTTAACGACTAATACACTTTAGATTACAAATATATTTACCCTATAACAAAAATCAAATTCAAGATGATTGAGCGAACCCCTAAGTCTGACTAGAGTTATCTTTAGCAGCAAATCAAATTTTCACTTATTAGACATGTGCTCAATATATTTCATAAAATGCAGATCGATATTTTTTTAAATAAAACTTAAAATTGGATTTCGATAATTTAGCAAAAATAAAGAAGGCTAAACTAACTTGTACAGCACCCATAATTATCGTAAAAATTGGTGACTATCAGTAGTCTTATATCTCGGTATCTAATCGAATATATAATTAGTTCTGTTATGAATATGGTAATTAAGGATGCTCGAATTAAAAAATATACTCTGTATTCGATTAAATTCATGACTCCAAAATACAAAAATATATTACCATAATTACTATTTTTAACTTACAGTCAGACAAGCAAGACTGGAACATTCCAATCAACACAGCCATCTTTCAATAATTAGTATACGAAGTAGATTTACTATCAATCATCTATCACAAAGATATTTCAAAAGTTTGAGGTATAATTGTCATTAATCTAACTTAGTGTTTAAACATAAAATCATCGAGGAACATAGCCCAGCTACCACGACTATTACCAAACCAAAAACACTACCTTTACTAAAATCATAGTAACTAGCGCAAATTGAACTTCATAACCAGAATGTTCCACGTGAAACAAATATACCAATATTAAATTTCGAAGGCGACTTTAGAATTCAAGACTGCCATCAGGAAAAAATTCCAGAGAGTTAGAGGATATCGAATATCCATAATAATGTTTCACGTGAAACATTGTTTCAACCTAGCTCCACACAAATCTAACTACAAATGTGAATATCACGGTTTATCTGAAGGGTCCTTACATGTCTAGCTAAAGATAAATCACTAGCAACAATAAAATTGAATATGGTAATACCATCCGATTATATTTATTATTAGCTAAGGTTTTATAATAACGAGTTCTGATTATGACAGTGTTATAACTCATAAATGTAAAATATTATTCTATGATTTCTAGAAGATCATCAGTAACCAGATCACAATATTTGAGCTTTAAATAATTATCAAGCACCTCACAATTAAGATCTATTGGGGAAATACGATAAATATTGAATGCCAAAATTCATGTTATCAACCGACATCGTGAATTCTGATAATCAGATAACATAGCCAATATAGAATTAATTTTTCTATAAATTCCATGGAAGAATATGTTATCTAATATCGATTGATATTTTTATTATCGTAAATGTTTGAATTTCACATTCAAATATTTATCGGCTTACCGATATGAAAATTGGACAGACTAAGTAACAGTTACTTTCATCTTCATATTGAATTTATAATTTGTATCTAAAAATCATTTTCACGATTGATATTTTTTAATGTTTTGTGTCCTCTGATTTCATCTGATATTGAGAAGTAATTGAGACCTGCGGCATGATCTTACATACTTATAATTTTCTTCTAGATTAGAATATTGAAATATAACTTCGATAAAATGGATGATTATTTTCGGATAACTTTCTTCTATATTTATCTACTATAAACTTCGTTCGACCTGAGTAAAATTTATTTTATTCAAAATATTTCTACAATTTAATGACATCACCTCCAAGTGATTGAGGTGTGCAGATTGAAATTTTGGATAATGATTTTATGCATAACAATTATTAGCTATGATAAGAGCTTCTTCAAGTAAGGTAACATGTTTCACGTGAAACATTATCAGCTAAAATATCTCTTCATTATATTGAGTGTTAATATCCAGTCTTTCAGATTCAGTTATTATAAAATTACCAGATCTGACAGTTTGTTTTATTTATTCATCATTAGCTCCAATATTTATCATCTCTCATTTATCTGATTATTTGAATTAATGGAAACTCGCTAGTCCATTAATTATTTGGCTCATTGTTTTAATTGTTACTGTGGAATTTCAAGAGTAGTAGATTTTCAATCCCCTGAAATTGTTTCACGTGGAACAAGGTTATGATGATTTAGATTTATGGTTTAATGAAAGAATATAATTAAATTCCCTTGTGCGAACTGTATTGCTTTGTACATATTCGACTGTTCCACGTGAAACAATCTCAAAGGGAATGATTCACTTTTTAATTACCGTGATAATTTGTCACTCTATTTTAAAAATCAACTTTTAGAATTTAAGATCATATTCTACGAAATATGGTTCTGGCTTCTGGCTTCTGGCTTCTGGCTTCTGGCTTCTGGCTTCTGGCTTCTGGCAAATATTTTATAGTTCCTCTATTAAAGTTAAAGCTTGGATTTGGATTTGGATTTGGATTTGGATTTGGATTTGGATTTGGATTTGGATTTGGATTTGGATTTGGATTTGGATTTGGATTTGGATTTGGATTTGGATTTGGATTTGGATTTGGATTTGGATTTGGTCAATATTTTAAAATATTTTTCTGAGGAACTAAAAGTAATCTCTAGTTTTTTAGATCATATTTGGAGCCATTTATATTTTAAGAAGACATTCAGAAAATAAAATTATACTTGAAAGTAATATTCAAATTTATAAATTCAATATAAATCACAATTAATTTAACTCTCCATATTCCAAAAAAAATTCAAAATAATATTATTGCCAATAGATATAGACCCTTCTGCTAGAGTAGGGGAGTGTATAAATTTTATCTCTTTTAACAACAACCAAATCGATATTTAAAGGGCTATCCAAAATTCATTTTCGATTATCAAAAGCATAACGAAATTAATTTTCTATTTTATAGGCGTAAAGAATAATCTATAATAAAAAAACAATTAACTAGAGTGAAATGTAGATATAAAATTTACGATACATCAAAGGTTGAGTTGTGCAAAACATCAAAATCTAAAGTGCCAATTTGATTTTTGGTTAGCCTAACTTCATATCAACATCTAGATAACTAGGAACAGTAAAATATAAATACATCTCGTTTGTTAGTATCAGAAGTTATGTGGAGCTATTTGGAATTTCTATAAATAATAAATGAAAATTACAACTTATTTATCTACAAGCAATAAATTTAAATATTTTAGCTAGTTTGAAAGTGTGTAGAAATACAGATATAAGTTAGTCGCATATTAATGCCATTGAAAAAAGAGATAAGAAAAAGACAGGAGTTAGCTTAAATAAAATATTGGGGATGTGATCAGGTTGATCTTTATTTTGGTGACTAGTAATTGAGAATGTTGGACTTCGAAACTTAGTCGTTAGTTTTATAAGTTAAGACTCTGGACTCTGGACTCTGGACTCTGGACTCTGGACTCTGGACTCTGGACTCTGGACTCTGGACTCTGGACTCTGGACTCTGGACTCTGGACTCTGGACTCTGGACTCTGGACTCTGGACTCTGGACTCGCAAATATTAAAACCGATATGGTAAGTCATTAGCAACAAGTTAATATATTTGCTTGGGCATTTGAACATTCGATAATAAGTTTATCTTCAGAATACTTTTGCCATTTATCATCCTGCTCAATGCTAGTGACAAATAATTGAAATGAATTTTTTTGAAGAATATCTATTAACCGATCTCTACGAACTTCATCAAGTTCAGCTGCCACATCATCAATTAATAAAATACATTTACGTCCTGTGGTTAGTTGAAATAAACGTGCTTGAACAAGTAGCAAAGTAGATACTAAAATTTTCTGTTGTCCTCTAGAAAGTTTATCTTGTGCCAAAAGCCCATCAACCTTAAATTTCAAATCTGCTCGATGTGCTCCTGTAGTTGTAAAGCCTCGATCCATATCTTGTGACAAATTAGCATTTAACGATTCATGAAAATCAAATTCATTTTTCCAACCTTTGTAATAGTTAATCTCAAACTGAATCTTCCCCAGTTGATATTGAATATAGTCAGGTAGAATTTCCATAAGCTGCTGAACATAATTGAGCCTCATAACATTGATCATATTTCCTGTTTCAGCCAACTCACTATCCCAGGCAACAATTAAAGACTTTGCCATCTGTTGACGTAGTGCTGCATTTCTTTGTTTCAGTACGTGTCGGTAACGAGACCATAGATCTTTAAACGAAGATTCATTATGAAACACTCCCCAGTCCAAAAACTGTCTACGGATCGATGGACCGTCCTCAACAAGTTTATGACTATCAGGTTGAATAAGCTGGACTGGTATAGCCGAAGACAAACGCGAAAGTTTATCCAGCTCATTGCCATCGAACCGAACCTGAGTTTTTTTCTGTTCACGTTTAATCCCTGTCACTATTTCTCTATTCTGATATTTTATTTTTGCTACCAATTGAAAATAGTCTGTATCAATTTTAACTAAGCGATCACTATGCTTTGTACGGAATGAGCGACCACGTGATAGAAAATAAATAGCTTCTAGCAAAGTTGTTTTGCCAGAAGCGTTATCGCCATAAATAATATTAAGGTCTTGGCTGGGACTGAAACTCACTGAGTCAAACAGTCTAAAATTATTAATCTGAATCTTCTTGAGCGACATCAATTAACCAGCAATAATAAAATTAACATTGGTTTCTAAAAAGTAAAGTTTTTTGAGCAATGCTAAAGTATGGCTTAGCAATATTAAACTTAATAAACACTATGATAAAAATCCTGATAGTCAGTAATCAATAATTACGAAAGTGAAAAGAATATATTTTTAATTTTACTAATTAAGTTCGGGGAAGTACTCGATATCAAAAAGCTAAAGCCTCATTGGCATAATGATATATTTACAATCTGCATCTTCTGCTTTCTGAACCAAACAACTACTATTGGGATCCATCATAGAAATTAATACAGTCTCTTCGTCAATCGCTGTAAGAGCATCAAGTAAATAATTAACATTGAATCCAACTTCAATGTCATCACCTTCGTATGACACTTCCATTTCTTCTTCTGCTTTTTCTTGTTCAGGATTGTAAGCCTGGATGCTCAATTTATTATTACTTAATGCAAGCCGTATCCCTCGATATTTTTCATTGGACAATATTGAAGTTCTAATCAACGCCTGACGTAAAGTTTCACGGTCTGCAGTTAATTGTATTTCTGAAGAGTCAGGTAATACTCGCTCATAGTCTGGAAACTTTCCATCGATTAACTTAGACGTGAATTTAATTCCAAGAATATCGATCGCGATATGGTTTGTGCCAATACTAACTGTGACTTTGTTTTCAGTGTCAGAAAGTAATCGACTTAATTCTTGAATTCCTTTACGAGGAATGATGACTTGTTTGATTTCATCATTTTTAATATCTGTTTCAATTTTACAATAGGACAATCGATGACCATCAGTCGCTACGCTGACTAACAAGCTATCTCGTAATTCGAGCATCAAGCCATTCAAGTAATGACGAACATCTTGTTGGGCCATTGAGAACTGAGTACGATCAATCAACTTTTTCAACTCAGCTTCTGACACACTGAATCCATCCACTTGAGCAAACTCATCAACTTTAGGAAAATCCTTTGCTGGAAATGTAGATAGTGAAAAACGACTTCTTCCAGAAGTTAGTAATGCTTTTTCACCATCAACCGTTAATGTTAGCTTTGCTCCTTCAGGAAGGGTTTTACAAATATCCAAAATTTTTCGAGCGGGTAAAGTAGTTTCACCTTCTTCAGTGATATCAATAAAACTTGTTGTGACCAATTCTACCTCAAGGTCAGTAGCGCTTACAGAGAGCGTACCATTTTTCAACTTGATTAATACATTCGACAGAATCGGTAATGTTTGTCTTCGTTCAACAACACTGGTCACAAGTTGCAAAGGCTTGAGCAGTTCCTCACGAGTGGTTTCTAATTTCATTTTCTCCATTTCCTTAAATTATCAATCCTGATCATATTTTATACGATCTAGAATTTTATCCACATGCCTAATCTTTTAATTATTTAGTATTTAAATATTATTACTGTTATTAGTGAGCCTATTTTTTGTGTATAAGTTGATTTAACTTGTTTAAAATCAATTGATTACGACAAAATTTTTTATGTATGAGCCTGTGTGAAACTAGTGAAAGTCTGTTAATAGCCTGTGGATAAAAAAGGGTTCTAATTTTATCCACAGATTGTACACATCATGTTGTTAGGGTTCTCAACAGGTTCCGATAGTCCTCTTCAAGACGTAAATCAGACTCCTTAAGCTCACTTACTTTACGAGTAGCATGGAGCACAGTGGTGTGATCTCGACCACCAAAAGCATCTCCAATTTCTGGCAAACTATGATTTGTTAATTCTTTAGCCAATGCCATCGCAATTTGCCGAGGTCGAGTAATGGACCGACTACGACGCGTAGACAGAAGGTCGTGTACCCGAATTTTATAATATTCAGCAACGGTCTTCTGGATATTCTCGATAGTGACCAGGCGGTCTTGTAATGCGATCAGATCTCGTAATGCTTCACGGGTCAGTTCGAGAGTTATTGCTTGGTTAGTAAATTTCGAATTAGCAATGACCCTACGTAAGGCCCCTTCCAGTTCTCGAATATTAGATCTTAAACGTTTTGCTATAAAAAACGCCACCTCATGTGGTAGCTCGACTCCAATCTGATTAGCCTTGCCCATAAGAATGGCAACACGGGTTTCAAGCTCTGGGGGTTCTACAGCAACAGTGAGTCCCCACCCAAATCGTGATTTTAATCTTTCTTCAAGCCCTTTGATTTCTTTTGGATATCGATCACAGGTCATAATGATTTGCTGGTTCCCTTCTAACAAAGCATTAAAAGTATGAAAAAATTCTTCTTGAGATCTTTCTTTACCAGCAAAAAATTGTATGTCATCAATCAGTAAACCATCTACGGTTCGATAGTATTTTTTAAATTCATTAATGACATTATGTTGTAAGGCTTTTACCATATCGGCGACAAATCGCTCAGAGTGTAAATAGACCACTCTCGAATTAGGGTTTCTACGCAACATCTCATTACCAATGGCTTGCATTAGGTGAGTTTTTCCTAAGCCGACTCCCCCGTATATAAGCAAAGGATTATAAGCTTCACCAGGATTTTCGGCGACTTGAATAGAAGCAGCCTTCGCCATCTGGTTTGACTTACCTTCAACAAAAGCATCAAAGCGGTAATTTTGGTTAATATTACTAGAATGTATTAAGCCTTTTGGATATTGAATAGGATTTTGGCCTGAATTGGTCAATTCACTATCAGGTAACCTAAGGGCCCCTACTTCAATAGTTATATTGGTTGGCTTTTGTTGTATGGTACTAACTATATTATTTATTAATTCGTAATATTTGTCGTTTACATGATCAAGCACGAAGCTATTAGGTGCAAGTAGACAAAGAGTATCATCAGTTTCTTGTGCCTGAAGTGGTCTAATCCAGGTGGAAAACTGCGATTGAGGTAGTTCATTTTCTAACCATTTCAAGCACTTAGGCCAAATATTTGACTCCACAAATTATTTCCTTATGTATAAGCTGTTTATAACAAGTAATGATCGCGAAGTTTAGACCCAAATTCGAAAGTTATCCACATTCTTGCGTGGATAAATCAAATAATAATTATGTTGACTTGAAATACAGTTAGAAGTAGAGTTCGGCCTCCGGAAATCTATATTAAACTATCGATTTAACAGCTAGCTTACAGAGAGAAATGTACAATGAAACGCACTTTTCAACCCAGCGTATTAAAACGTAAACGCAGTCATGGTTTTCGTGCTCGTATGAAAACTCGTGGTGGTCGCGCAGTGATTAAAGCAAGACGTGCCAAAGGCCGCGCTCGCTTGTCTGCCTGATTTTAGGATTTATAAAACTGTCCAGTTTTTCACATCCCAAGAGTCATCATCTGTTAGACAAAAAACAGTTTGATAGTGTATTTAAAAATGCACGAAGAATTCGTTGCGCGCAGTTTATACTCTTATATATACCTAACACTCTGAGCCACCCTCGGCTCGGGTTTGTTATTTCTAAAAAGAGTGCAAAACTGGCTGTCGCACGTAATCGTTCTAAACGAATTATTAGAGAATCATTCCGTATTAACCAGAATAAAATTGGGGATTACGATATTGTAATTCTCGGGCGTAACGGTATAGCTGACCTTAGTCATCAAGAGCTACATCAGATTATCACCAAGCAGTGGCTAAAATTATCCACATCTAGACCAAAAGCTGGTTAATATGCGAAAAATTATTAAACTATTTATTCGATTTTACCAATTAGTCTTTAGCCCATTTTTTGGCCAAAGCTGTCGTTTTCATCCAACCTGTTCCCACTATGCTATGGAAGCTGTCGAGCTTCATGGTTCTTTGCGTGGAAGCTGGTTGGCAGTACGTCGTTTATGTCGATGCCATCCCTGGCACCCTGGTGGTATCGATTTAGTCCCTGAAAAAAAAGAGAAGTAATCCATGGAAAATCAGCGTTTATTTTTAATCATCGGTATCGCAATTATTGGTATCATGTTATTCAAAAATTGGGGCGACTTTCAAGCGCAAACAGACAAAAAACCTAATATTGAAAAGAGTGGTCGGCCTTCTATTTCAAAAGAGTCTTCTAATGATAATAAGAAAGTGGTCGACGGAAATAATAATGACTCAGTAGCTGACGTAAAAAAATCAAGTGCTACTGACAGTAAAAAGATCTCTAACGATGTCTCCAAGGCCAGTCCAACAGATCGCCCTTCACTTACAAAAAATAGACCCGCAGTTCGTTCAGGTGCATTTATTAAGAGTGAGTCTAAAGGCCGAATAAAAATTACTACTGATGTATTTTCTATTGAAATAGATAAGCTTGGCGCTGACATAAGACAAGTTGATTTACTTAAGTACTCTGTATCAAAAAATGATAAAAGTCCTTTTCGAATAATGTTAGACAAAAGCAGTCGATATTATGTGACAGAATCCGGCTTTGATATGGACAAGGGTTTGGATTTTATGGCGCCCGCGACTTTTCGAAAATCGACTTATACCACCACTACTCAAAATAATTATCAATTAGAAAATGGTAAGAATTCAGTTTCTGTAGATTTTGTGTGGACTAGTAGTAATGGCGTTAAAGTAGTAAAGACCTTTACTTTTTTTCGTGGTCGATACGATATAAACGTAAAATATAAAGTGATTAATCACTCGAAAAAAGTATGGTTCGGTGCAATGTTTCAACAAATTACACGCGCCCAATATGCTGATAGTGGTCAAAGCATGTTCTTGCCAACCTATATGGGAGGAGCAATTCATACCAAAGAGGAAGGATATGAAAAATTTGATTTCAGCGAAATTAAAGAAAATGACATGCTTACTCGTAAAGACCTGGAAAGCACTGAAGAAGCTTGGGTTGCAATGTTACAACATTACTTTGTGGGGGCATGGATCTTAAGTAAAGAAGATCTTAAAAAACATACTAAAGTAAGGGTTTTTTCGTCTTACGATGCAACACGAGTTTTTTATAGTTTAGTAATGCGTTGGACACCCAAAGAAATAAAGCCAGGGAACGAGCAAGAATTTTCTGCCAGATTTTATGTGGGACCTAAAGACCAAGTGAAAATGGGGGAATTAGCAAAAGGCCTCGACCTTACTGTGGACTACGGAATTCTGTCGATTATTTCAAAATTGTTATTTTGGTTGTTGACTATGTTTCACTCAGTAATAGGTAACTGGGGTTTTGCAATTATATTATTAACCATTTTGGTTAAAGGGATATTTTTTAAACTATCAGCAACATCTTATCGTTCGATGGCAAAGATGCGTAAATTAAACCCACGCATGAAACAACTCAAAGAGCGTCACGGTGATAATCGTCAGGCCTATTCGATGGCGATACAGGAAATGTTTAAGAAAGAAAAAGTGAATCCTTTAGGGGGATGTTTACCTATTTTGGTTCAGATTCCCGTATTCATTGCTTTGTATTGGGTATTACTGGAAAGTGTCGAGTTACGTCAAGCTCCTTTTATTTTTTGGATTCAAGATCTATCCACCAAAGACCCATTTTTCATCTTACCAATACTGATGGGCGTCACTATGTTTTTGCAGCACAAATTGAATCCTCCTCAACTGGATCCAATGCAGCAAAAAATAATGATGGCATTGCCTATAGTATTCACCGTATTTTTTATGTTCTTTTCATCAGGACTGGTTCTCTATTGGTTAGTGAATAATATTTTATCGATCAGCCAACAATGGTATATCACCAAGCAAACTACGGGTGAAGAGAATCTGTTTAGTTAACCATAATTGAACTAGGTGAATAATTTTAGTAATTTGCAGGTATCATTACCTGGCGATTGAAGGGCTATTAAATTGAATGGCCCTTCTATTATTATGATGCAAATCACTTACGAATATCAGATATTCAGTACGTTATATTATTGAGCTGTATTCACTCAGCATATTTGAGAAAATTAATAAGACTCTCGTAAAGTTGTCACCAATATAATTCCTGATAAATAATAGGTTTTGAACTCACTAAAAAACAAACCATTATGAGTCATTTTTTGGTAAGAGAATTCATATTATCCTAATGTAAGCTAATGAACTATTTGAGGGACGTTGACCAATAATGTCAGTTTTTGTTTTACATCAAAAAATACTCATCAGTGACAACTGTTATTTTTCCTCTAAACTTATTGGTCATTACGGCTTACTCAATGAGTAGCGGTATTGATACTATTGCTGCTATTGCTACTCCTACTGGCAAAGGTGGAATTGGTATTATTCGAATTTCTGGCCCAGAATCAGAAGTGATTGCTACTCGTATTATCGGCCACGATACTAAACCCCGATACGCAGACTATTGTAAATTTTTAAGTGAAGAAAAAACCGTCATTGATGAAGGGATTGTTCTTTTTTTTAAATCGCCTGCTTCTTTTACGGGTGAAGATGTGATTGAGTTTCAAGGGCATGGCGGGCCAGTAGTTCTTGATTTACTCTTAAAGCAAGTTCTCTCTTACGGGGCAAGAATGGCTCGTCCAGGAGAATTTTCAGAACGCGCTTTTCTTAACGATAAAATAGACCTTACTCAAGCAGAGGCTATTGCTGACCTTATTGAGGCCGGGTCTGAACAAGCAGCTCGAGCAGCACAAAAATCTCTCCAAGGTGTTTTTTCATCAGTTATTTATAATTTAGTTGATCAACTTACACAGCTAAGAATGTATGTTGAAGCAGCCATTGATTTTCCTGAAGAAGAAATAGATTTTTTAGCTGACGATAAATTAATATCTGATTTACGAATAATAATGGATTCACTGAAAGAAGTTGAGCGAGTGACCAAGCAGGGAATTTTATTGCGTGAAGGAATGACAGTAGTTCTTACTGGTCAACCTAATGTCGGTAAATCGAGTTTACTGAATGGGCTTTCTGGTCAAGAAGCCGCAATTGTCACTGATGTTCCAGGGACAACTCGTGATGTGTTATCCCGTGAAATTAATTTGAAAGGGCTGCCTTTACATATTGTGGATACGGCAGGATTACGCAATAGCGATGATGTTATAGAAAAAGAAGGTATTAAACGTGCTTGGACAGAAATTGAAAAGGCAGACCGTATACTATTAGTGGTCGATACCAATAAAGGTATTGATGCCAATGACCATGCACTACTCGAAAGATTTCCAAAACATATCCCCGTGACAGTAATACATAACAAAATAGATTTAACTCACAATAAACCCCAAATCATTCAAGTGAGTGAGTTAACCAGTATTTATTTATCCGCTAGGAAAAATTTGGGGATGGACTTGTTACAAGAACATCTTCAATTAAGTATGGGATATTCGGGAGCAACCGAAGGAAGTTTTGTGGCTCGTCGTCGTCACCTTGAAGCTTTGCAGCAGGCTCGTGAATACATTAAAATTGGTTATAATAATTTACAAGTCCATCGAGCAGGCGAGTTATTAGCAGAAGATTTACGTCAGGCGCAAATGGCCTTATCAGAAATTACAGGTGAGTTTACTCCTGATGATTTATTGGGTAAAATATTTTCATCATTTTGTATAGGGAAATAGTCTATTAAGCCGCCAGTACTTTTTTAATCATAGTTCGTACATGACCAATTTCAAAAGGCTTATCGCAGATTCCTGAAACACCAGATTGTTGAATAGCTTTCAATCGCTGATCATTTTCTTCACTCGTGACCATAATAATTGGCACTGATGTTTGATCGCTATTTTCTCTGACATAACGTGTTAATTTTTCACCGTCAACCTCTGGCATATTGTAATCTGTAAAAATTAAATCATAATAATGCTCATTAATCATTTCGATTGCCTGATTTCCATTACTTGCTTGGTCAATGTGTTCGACTCCGATATTAGTAATCACGCGAATGATATGTTTGCGGGCTAAGGGACTGTCGTCAACCACTAATACTTTTAATATATCAATATCAATGTCATCAATATCAACATTGTCTGGATTAATGAAATCCATTGTTGAATAAAGGGCCATTTGCAAGTCGTCAGCCGTAAAGGGTTTAGGCAGTATTGCAATTACACCTGCTTGGCGAATAGGTTCTAACATAGAAAAAGAGGTTTCACTTGATATAAGCATAAAGGGTATGCTTTCAAGTTCATCATTATCACGCATTGATAATACAATATCAGTGCCTGTCATATCTGGTAAATACATTGAGCTAATCACTAGATCAGGGTGTTGGTCTTGTAATCCATCGATAGCGTAGATGCCATTTTCAAATATGGTGACATGTACAATTCCAAGTTCACGTAAGCTATGTTCAATAATTTTGCTTTGAGTATGGGATGGCTCAATAACACAAACATGGAGATCTTTTAATGCTAGGTCTGTCATAACACTTCCAAAAATTGTTCGTTAAATTCTTCATTTCAAAAATATTGCTTGGTTTAAAGCTATCGGCCGTACGAAATGGTTCCTTAAGAAAAGTTAGTATGACCATACTATATTAGTGGCTTATAACGTATATTCTTATGCATCGATACTATAAATCTATATAAAACTGACTTATGTTGTTTGCTGTGCAGCACTTATCTTGTTTCTTAATGCATAGCTGATTATAATCCTCCCAAATCCTCATTAGAGGCAATATCTAAAAAGCAAATTACCAATATGACAAAAAAACAATATAAAGCCATTGCACTTATATCAGGTGGACTTGATTCATTGCTTGCAGCAAAAGTAATGCTTGAGCAAGGGGTACACGTAGAAGGCATTAATTTTTATACGGGTTTTTGTGTTGAAGGTCATACACATGCGATTCGTAAAAAAGACAAAAAGAAAGAGAAGCGTAATAATGCCTTGTGGGTAGCAGAGACATTGGGCATCAAACTACACATCATGGATGTGATTGAAGAATATAAAGATGTTGTGATAAACCCGGTTCATGGTTATGGTCAAAACCTCAATCCTTGTTTGGATTGTAAAGGGTTTATGGTCCGTAAAGCTGTTGAGTGGATTAAGGAAAATGATTTTGATTTCATTATTACAGGTGAGGTTATTGGTCAGCGGCCCATGTCACAGCGTAAAGAAACAATGCCTATTATCGCCAGGGAATCAGGAGCGAATGATATTTTATTACGTCCTCTGTGTGCAAAAAATCTCCCTGCAACTAGGCCAGAGCTAGAGGGATGGGTGGATCGAGATAAACTTTACGATTTTTCCGGCCGCAGTCGTAAACCGCAAATGGCACTGGCACAACAATTTGAGCTGGATGATTATGCACAACCGGCGGGTGGCTGTTGTTTTTTGACTGATGCAAATTACTCTAAAAAACTATCAGATTTGTGGCAAGCACGTGGAGAGCGTCGCTATGAAATTGATGACATAATGCTATTAAAGGTAGGCAGACATATTCGTCCAGTAGATCACTATAAAATTATAGTGGCGCGTGAAGAAGGCGAAGTGAAATATTTAGAAGGATATCGTAAACAATTTACCAGCATTACTGCGACTAGTCATCATGGTCCAATTGCGTTAGTCGATGGGCAATATGAGCAAAGTGATATTGAGCTTATTGCTAGTATAGTGGCACGTTTTAGCCAAGGGCGTGATGCCAAAAAAGTAACAATGGAAGTACGTAATGCTGATGGTCAATGTCAGACATTGTCTGTCACTCCATTAAAACCTGATGAAGTTAAATCCGAGTGGTATCTTTGATTTTTTGGAGAAGCACATTTCATGAGTGAAGAAATCGTAGATGCGCGTAATCTGTTGTGTCCAATGCCGGTCATTAAAATACAAAATGCGGTACTTAAAGCTGAAGCAGGTCAAAAAATTAGTATTATGTGTACAGATCCTGGCGTTAAAAATGATATTCCAGCCTGGTGCCGAATTAATGGCCATAATATTGAGTCTATTAAAGAATCAGGATCTATCATCACCATTATTGTTGAAGTGTGTAATCACTCGTAATGTCTAACTCGCATTCACATCCACCACTGGATCCTCATGATCACCGTTATTTAGAGACACGTAAAGTGACTTTGATAGGGGCGTTTATTGATGCTGTCTTGGGGTTTGGAAAAATTTTAATCGGTACAATATCAACTTCTACTGCTTTGGTCGCTGATGGTATTCATTCCTTATCAGATTTGGCCACAGATTTTATAGTGTTATTTGCAGCCAAGCATTCAAGTAGAGGAGCGGATGAAGCTCATCCTTATGGCCATGCCCGTATAGAAACTGCGACTACTGTTGCATTAGGCAGCACACTAATTATAGTGGCTTTAGGAATTGGTTGGCATGCTATCGAGCGTTTGTTTTCCAAAGACTATCAGATACCTGGCGAACTAGCACTAATGGCAGCACTTATTTCAGTTGTAGCAAAAGAATCTATTTATCATTACACCATGCATGTCGCCAAGCAGATAAAATCTAAAATGTTAGAGGCCAATGCCTGGCATAGTCGTAGTGATGCTATTTCATCAGTGATTGTAGTGGTGGGTATTTTGGGCACTATGGCAGGCATTGAATATCTTGATGCCATTGCAGCCGTTGGGGTGGCGTATATTATAGCAAAAATTGGTTGGCGATTGAGCTGGCAAAGTGTACAGGAATTGGTTGATACAGGACTTGACCAGGAGGCTACTGATAAAATTCGCCAAATTATTTCTTCAATCAGTGGTGTAGTAGATTTACACTATTTACGTACTAGGACTATGGGTTCAGATGCATTAGTGGATGTTCATATTCAAGTGGGTCGAAATTTAAGCGTATCTGAAGGGCACCAAATAAGCGAAAATGTTCGTTGGCAGCTCATTCAAGAAATGGAAGATATTTCTGATGTATTGGTGCATATTGATCCAGAAGATGATGCTGAAGAATCTGAAGACTGCTGTCACTTACCCTTGCGAAATGTAGTGATGGCGGAACTTGAAAAACAGTGGCACACTATCCCCGCCTATAAAAAGATAAAGCGTATTACTTTGCACTATTTGGATAACGCTATACAAATAGAAGTTCTTTTGCCCTTATCAGAGTATGAGGGTATTGCTGATGTTCAACAATTACGAGATAGCTTTAGTTTACCAAAAAATGTTGTTCATATTAACGACATACAGCTCTATTTTATTTGACTATTTTACTGATATAACGCGCTAACGGGGTGCATACGAAGCACCATTCGTGCGCATATGACGCGAAAAAAATGATTATAATTTAAGCTAAATTGTTGATAAAAAAGATAATGTTAACAGGCATAAAACATGCTAAATTTGACCTAATAAAATAATAACCATTTTTTAAAACCTTATTTAAAACAGAAACTTAAAGATCTATAGGAGTCTTGCAATGTCCGCCGAAGATGTTAAAAAGCTATTAAGCGAAACCAGCGCCAAATTTGTTGATTTGCGTTTTACCGATACTATTGGTAAAGAACAACATGTTAGTTTACCAGTCAGTGAAATCAACGAAGATTTTTTTGAATTTGGTAAAATGTTTGATGGCTCCAGTATCGCAGGCTGGAAAGGAATTAATGAGTCAGACATGGTTCTAATGCCAGACACTACCACTGCCATTGCTGATCCATTTACTGATGAACCTACTCTCAATATTCGTTGCGATATTTTAGAACCTACTACTAACGAAGGTTATGAGCGTGATCCACGGTCTTTAGCTATCCGTGCTGAAAAATATCTCGAATCAACAGGTATTGCTGATACAGCTTATTTTGGCCCAGAGCCTGAATTCTTTATTCTTGATGACGTTAAATGGGGCAGTGATATGCAGGGGTCGTTTTACAAAATCGATTCTGAAGAAGCATGTTGGAACTCTAAACGTGAATATGAAGGTGGAAACATGGGGCATCGCCCTGGTGTAAAAGGTGGATATTTTCCAGTGCCTCCTGTTGATGCCTTGCATGATATTCGTGCTGCAATGTGTTTAACTCTTGTCGATATGGGTGTTCCTGTTGAAGTACATCATCACGAAGTAGCCACTGCTGGTCAATGTGAAATTGGTACTGTGTTTAATACCATGGTTCGCAAAGCGGATGAAAATCAAATATTGAAATATGTGGTACACAATATTGCACATGTTTACGGTAAGACAGCCACATTTATGCCTAAGCCATTAGTGGGTGATAATGGTAGTGGTATGCATGTACACCAATCTCTTTCAAAAGGTGGGACTAACATATTTGCCGGTAATAAATATGGTGGTTTATCTGATGAAGCACTTTGGTATATTGGTGGTATCTTCAAACATGCACGTGCCTTAAATGCGTTTACTAATGCCAGTACTAATAGTTATAAGCGTTTGGTACCAGGTTTTGAAGCGCCAGTAATGTTGGCCTATTCTGCTCGTAACCGTTCTGCTTCTGTTCGTATACCACATGTTCCAAGTGAAAAAGCACGTCGAATTGAAATTCGCTTCCCGGATTCTTGTGGTAACCCTTATCTGACTTTTGCTGCGATGTTGATGGCCGGCCTTGATGGTATCAAAAATAAGATTGATCCAGGCGAGCCTATGGATAAGGATTTATACGAATTACCTGCAGAGGAAGCAAAGAATATTCCTACTGTTTGTCATTCACTGGATATGGCATTAGATGCATTAAATTCAGACCGAGATTTTTTGACTGCTGGTGATGTGTTTACTAACGATGTAATTGATGCTTATATTGATTTAAAAATGGAAGAAGTGACTGCCTTGCGCATGACAACTCATCCTTTAGAGTTTGATATGTATTATAGCCAATAATAGTAATATTTTTCGTATTAAAAACCCGCCTTTATAGGCGGGTTTTTTTTGTCGCAGTTTTTGTTTATATTGCCGCTAAACTGATGAGTGGTTAATAAAAGTATTCAAAATAGATAGTCAGCGCATTTTGTACTGGCTTAGGACTGTGGTCAATAACATAGTTTTGTTTAGGTTTTTTGTCTGACTTGGTTGCAGTATAGTGATAGCAGTAATTGAGTAAAGGTGACGTATATGACTGATCGGGTGAATAGAGTAATTTGGATCTTAACAGTGTCATTTGCTTTGACGCATAATGTTGCTAACGCCGAAATATATAAATGGGAGGTGGATGGAAAAGTTCACTATTCAGATCGACCACAAATTGGTGTTCATAAGGTCAAAAAACTAAAGTTAAAAAAACTGAGTACCCATTCACCAGTCACAGTTAATTTGTCGCAAACTCATATTACACCTGAGCGAATAAAAAAAGATGTTTCTAAAACGTATGGCCTTGGAATTACTTCTCCTGTCGCAAACCAGAATTTTAATGGTCATGCGGGAAATGTCACTCTAAGATTTAGCATCACGCCCAAGCTAAAATCTGGGGCTGGTCATGTTATCCAATATCGAATTGATGAACAATCTTATTCTGAATCGATAGAGCTTGAAGTGACCCTTGATAATATTGATAGAGGAGCTCATCAACTATTTGCAAAAATTGTAGATAACCAAGGAATTGATCTAAGTGCCGAAATTAGTGTGCCCTTTAATGTTCAGCGCCCTTCTTCTTTAATATTACAAAATCTAAAAAATACGAATTCAGCCGCTCCTAATTTAAGCGGTGCCAAACCTGTGCCTGGTATTACTGCCCCTCCTGCTAATCCAAAATAGTCAAACGAAGCAGTTTGCACTATAATAGTGCGATTGAAATTAGATTTAATGACATAGCACTATTATTGTGCCTAATAGTCTTCTTACATTTCGAATTTAGTCCCTTTACTACTTTTAAATAAAGAAATGGATACGTATCTTGTTGTTTTTACGAGTAATTTATCAACTAATCAGGAGCAGTGTTGAAAATGATAACAGATAATTATTGTGGATTAGTTCTTGCACTATTTGTGTTATGACACCACCGAATATAGGTCATTTATATAAAAGGATAATGGATCATATAAGTACAGCTATTTGTCTGCTTAATAAAGATTTGGAGGTGGAGTATATAAGTCCCTCCTGTGAAATGTTGTTCGAGATTGGTTTAAATAAGGCTATCGGTCAATCAGTGACTCGTTTTTTTTATGAGCCGACAGATTTAATTGACCGTTTACGTGATGCTACTTTTCCTTTTTCTGAACGGGAGGTTATCCTGCATATTGGTATTACACGGACTATTACTGTGGATTATACTGTTAACCCATTAGTGGATCCTAGTTATGGCGCTGGTTTATTGATAGAGTTTGTCCCAGTTGGTCGTAAGTTAAGAATTTCAAAAGAAAAGGCCTTGATCGAACAACAGAGAACGACTGAAAAATTATTACGTGGTATGTCGCATGAAATTAAAAATCCCTTGGGAGGAATTAGGGGCGCAGCACAGTTACTGGGTGAAGAGTTAGAACATGCACATTTACACGAATATACAGATATCATTATTAAAGAAACCGATAGGCTGACTAATCTAGTTAACCGAATGCTCGGACCCATTACTGTATTAAAAAAACAATGGACTAATATTCATGAAGTATTAGAACATATTCAGGCATTGCTTCGAGCTGAACATAAGGAAATTATTCTTACAAGAGACTATGACCCAAGTATTCCAATGATGTACATAGATTCTGAACAAATGATCCAAGCTATTCTCAATCTTGTTTTGAATTCAGTTGAGGCAATGAATGGCAAAGGAGAAATTTGTTTTCAAACACGTACCACACGACAATGTACCATAGGAAATGTACGTCATAAATTAGTGGTTGATATTAAAGTAATCGATAATGGGCCAGGAATTCCTTCGGAAATTGCAGACAAACTCTTTTTCCCAATGATTACGGGAAGAGCTGAAGGGACGGGGCTTGGATTATCAATTGCGCAAACAATAGTTAATCATCATCAAGGTTTAATAGAGTGTACAAGCGAGCCTGGAAATACAGTATTTACTGTGATGATACCGTTGGAGTTGAATAATGAAAAATACTAATCTGGTATGGATAGTAGACGATGATCGTTCTATACGCTGGGTGCTTGAAAAAGCCTTTACTAAAGCGGGAATTGAGGTGGAGTGTTTTGCTGATGGGAATGATATTTTAAAACGCCTGGAGTCTGATCAACCCTCAATAATTGTAAGTGATATTAGAATGCCGGGAGTAGATGGTTTACGATTATTAGATCGTATTAATCATTTTCATTCTGATGTACCGGTTATTATAATGACCGCTCATTCTGACATGGACAGCGCCCTTTCAGCATATCAGGGAGGGGCTTATGAGTATTTGCCAAAACCGTTTGATATTAATGAAGCGGTTGCACTCGTGTCGCGTGCACTTAATACCAGTGATAAAAATGAGACAAAAGAAAATACGGAAGAATATCCTGAAATTATTGGTGAAGCGCCTTCGATGCAGGAAGTCTTTCGTGCTATAGGCCGTTTATCAAGCTCAAATATTACAGTACTTATTACCGGAGAATCAGGAACTGGCAAGGAGTTAGTTGCCAATGCTTTACATAAGCATAGCCCACGAGAAAATAAGCCATTTATTGCACTTAATATGGCAGCAATACCTAGTGAGTTGATGGAATCAGAATTGTTTGGTCATGAAAAAGGAGCCTTCACTGGAGCTACTGCTTCCCGAAAGGGTCATTTTGAACTGGCGAATGGTGGAACACTATTTTTAGACGAAATTGGTGATATGCATTCTGATTTACAATCTCGTCTGCTTAGAGTGCTTGCCAATGGGGAGTTTTTTCGAGTAGGTGGGCACACCGCAATAAAAGTTGATGTTAGAATAATCGCGGCGACCCATCAAAATCTTGAGTCTTTAGTTGAAGAAAAATTGTTCCGTGAAGATTTATTTCATCGCTTAAATGTAATTAGGGTGAATGTCCCTGCTCTTCGTGAACGTAAAGAAGATATTCCAACTTTAATTAATTTCTTTTTGGCTAAAGCTGCTAATGAATTAAGTGTCCCGACTAAGAGCCCAATTGCTAAAGTGTATACATTTTTAAAAGAGCTACAATGGCCAGGGAATGTTCGGCAATTGGAAAACGCTTGCCGTTGGATGACTGTGATGGCTTCTGGTAATGACATTCACATGGAAGAGATGCCTCCAGAATTATTAGATACACTTTCTCATCATTCGGAGCACAGTAATAGCTGGGAAAGTGCTTTACGGAATTGGGCAGACAATTCATTATCCTTAGGCGGTTCTAGTTTATTAAGTAAGGCAACTCCTGTATTTGAACGAGTGTTAATTGAAACCGCAATGAAACACACAGGAGGTCGGCGACAAGATGCAGCAAAATTATTAGGTTGGGGGCGTAATACACTGACCAGAAAAATAAAAGAATTAGGCATGGATTAGGCTATGCATTCTTTCAAGTGCGACACTGCTCCATAAGTTGTAGAGAGGTCTTTGGGGACAGAATGTTAGCCATTAAGGCTATCATCAAAGATAAGATAGTCTTAGAATCAGGTAAAGTCTTTTTTGCAGAGTTTATGGTTTTGATGATTTTAAGTTTATTATTATACGGCTATAATAATAAACTCTCGAATACAAAATGAATCACTGATGGCTTAATATTAGTCCGCCCTTTAAGTAGGCGAATACTTCTGCTACTCTCTGGCAGATTGGTGAAATTCTCTGATGTAGTACAATTCAGTGTTAATATTAAGCGATAAGAGTGGTCATAACTTGAAGTGAAGGAAAATTTTTCAACTGACTTTACCTTGTCTTATACTCACCTGAACTGCCTACCTGACAAAAAGTCTTCGTGCAAAACATCTTCAGGTTAAAAATAGGAGTCTTTTACTTATATTATTGTCCTTGGATTTTGTCATAATAATAAGAGTATTTGAGTGGTAGAAATAAATTTTATTACAGATAGGATTCAAAAATGAGCTCGCAGCTAGTGATATGGATTTTGGCTTGGATGTTAATCATTTTTGTGATTCGTTTCCGATTGACTAATCGGCCCTTACGTCATGCGGAAAGAAAATCCTTTACGATTAATAATGAATCGTTGAAATTTCTTCAGCAATATTGGTCTAGTCAATTGCCTGTGTGTGCCCGAAAAGTGGCTGATGTGGATAGTTACCTATTGGAACTTTTGCCTGAGCACCTAGAGCATAAAGAGTTTTTTAAGAAGTGTTTAAACGTGTCAATTGAAGATCTTGAGAAACTACATGGCTATGCACAAGATAATCCAGGACAAGCAGAATATATTTTGTGTCTTGTCTATAGGGGTATCTTTAATCAACAGCTTGTTGATTTGAGTCAGGCGGAAAAATGGTTATGCCAAGCAGCGGAACATGGAGATGCTTTGGCTATGTTTGCCCTTGGCCAACGAGAAATTATAGAAACGATGCGGGATGAAAATACTGATACTTGGCAAATAGCGAGTGCGTATTTTACCCGAGCAGCTGAGAAAAAATTAGCAGAAGCAAAATTTATGGTTGCTAATGTCCTAATGGCGAATACCAAGGACCATTTTAGTCGCGAAGAAATATTAGAAGTAATGGGACAGGCCGCAGCAATGAATCACCCAGTGGCAAATTTCGTTATGGCGCTAGTCCACTTAATTGATGAACCATTATTATTAGATAAAACCAAATCAAGAGGCTATTTTGAAAAACTAAATGGTCTTGCATATCCTTCAGGTCAAACTTATTTTGCAGAACTAATATTAGGTTCTGAAGTGTTTCAGCAAGATCATGTGTTGGCATTTCAACTACTACATGATGCCAGAAAATCTGGTTATATTGCAGCAGGTATTCCTTTGGGTCGCATGTATGAAGTGGGCGATTTACCCAAAGTTGAACGAGAACAATTAACCGAGCAGGAAATGAGATCAAAATCACTGTTGCTATATCGCAGTTCTGCAGTTCAAGGAAATTACCAAGCTTTTTTTTACATGATACGCCTCTATAATAATGGGGGACCCATACCGGACTATGACGCAGAATTAAATTATTGGTTTCAGTTTGAAAAAGCAGAGACGAGTAAGTCTCATCTTGCAATACATTTTTATCTGGCATGGATATTTGTCAATCAACATCAATCTGAACCAACAGCATTGACGGTAATAGAAAATTTACTAAAAACGTTGCATATACCTTTTGAGGAATTTGATTTTGACCAGGGATATCAATCTATTCGTGAATCATTAATCGATCCCCATTACTCTGGTTTTTTACAATGGTTGATGAGTGATTTTTGTGAGTCCGTCTATCGAAAGGAACACTCTTTCTTACTTGAGTTAGCCGCAAGTAAGCAATTACGAGTAGCTCAACTCACAATTATTGACCCAGAGTCTACTTTAGGACTAACATTTGAGATATCTGAAAAATATAAACTTATGCAATCTCAGGCAAAGTTAGGCTGTGGTGCTGCTAGTTTATATATGTTTAACGCCGTTTTAGAATCTGCTGATGGTGATATTTCGATAGCAATCGATTGGTTAAATAGAGCAGTTACAGCTAAAAATACTGATGCCCTTTTGCGCTTGGCCGCTTTACAGCTACAACAATTTGATTACAACGAATTTGATGAAAAGCTGCGCACTATTGTTATGCCTGACCCAGTAACAGCAGTGAAATATTTACAACAGGCAGCAGAATCTTCACAGCAAGCCGCTTCTCTACTAGAAAATTTTTATTTAAGTCACTTTGATGTTGAACCCAATATACAGCAAGCTAGATATTATCATCGCTATGCTATTATTAATTTTGGAGACGAAGAACAATACGTGCAATCATTTATTAAATCATTAGTACGAGTAGCCATTACGAGAGAAAAAACTGAAAGTATTATTGCGAGAGAGAATTAGAGAAGATAATAAAAGAGCCAAAATTTGACTCTTTTATTTTTGAGAGAATTATAGTTTACGACACATATTATAGGTGCTTGCTGCTGCGTACGCCGTTAATGTTGTTGACACTCTTACTGAACCCGTTGATGGAATTCCATCATCAAGTTTGTTATCAATAATTTCTGCATTAGGCCCAGTAATGTTGCTCATACAAACAACAATCCCAGACATTCCATAGGCATTTACTTGAACACCAATAATACCACCATAAGAATTTTTGGGTTGTGCGTATGAGTCAGCGCCCGTACCAGCGCCAGGTACCATATTTGAATTACGAAGATGTTGCCAAAATATTCTTGATTCATCGGTATTGGTGGTGCTACTCCAGCCGCCAGTGACAGTACCATTACTGTTACCGTTTACTACGCCAGTCCCCCAGCGTGCATTCGCTCTATTATCATCACCAGGTAAAGTACGGTAACGATCCTGATATGAGAATATTGCGGCGGCAACACTCTCAAAGTCACTCGCTATACGATTAATCTTTGCGTTGTTAATCATTTCCTGTCCCTTAAGGACGCCCCCGATTAACAATCCTATAATAACAAGCACGATAGAAATTTCGACTAATGTAAAACCAGAATTTTTATTAATATTAATATTAATATTCATATACTTTTCCCTGAATTCAATTTATTTTTTAATGTGCAATAACTATCGGCGCTTGTTAAAAAATCTTGAGAATTATGATCTATGTCACATAGGAAATACCCTATACATAATCATTATTAAGGCCACTTACCTGACGTGATTAACTGATTAAGCAAAGTATTACGCGAAATCCATACCAATTGATCATCAAATTGGTCTTTGGTAGTAATATCCTGAGTATAAATATTGTTTGCTGTGCCAGTATTCAAGCAATTTGCATCAGAGTTAATTGCATTATCAGCATCATTGTCATCATCCGGCTTGCCATTACTACCACATGAAAAAATAACGGCTGTAGCTGCATTTGGGTTGACCGCGGTCAGCGCATTACCTGCACGGTCACGAATTTGTAAGTTACTAGTAGTATTGGGTGGGTCTGCAATATTGACAGAATATAAGTTATCCACTCTATAGCGATAAGGTCTACCCCATGCATCGTAACGTTTGACACCCAGTGTAACCCAAGGTATTTCACCTTCAATATTCAGACAACTTGATTCTTCAATTCCATCACCACTAGTATCCGGACAAGGTAACCTTTTATTGATGACGGCAAAACCAAAGAGGGCTTTTTTTATATCATCAAGACTCTTGGTAGTGGAAACACGTCGCTCATTATCCATTTTAGCGCTTAAAGGGGTTAATAGACCTCCTAGTATTAACCCCATAATGACTAACACAATGGCCATTTCAATTAAAGTGAATCCTTTGCGGCCATAGTGCATAGTCATTAATTTATTTGCAGGACTGGTTACCGTCAACACACATCACCTTATCGTTAAAAGTTAGAGTTTTGGACCCTGATTGAAATAAGTAGTCATAGGGGTTTAAATTTAAGCCTTCTAAATAGTTCAGAATCAGTTTTTGATCGCTCGAAAATGCACGGGTTTGGGAGCCCAGAGTGGGCCCGGCCAATAATACCATTGCATGATAATTTCCACTGCCATTAAGTTGTAAACAGGTGGCACAAGTTTTGTTTCCACCAGATATAAATCCTGGTGCAACCATATAGAAACTAGTATCTTGCCAATCGTTAAAATAATTTTCATTTACCATGCAAGCAGTAGGCCACGTCAGAGATTTATTGAATCGCCCGAACAGGTTGGTTGTTACGACAGATGATGAACCATCATCACTCGCATCGTCACTCGCATCGTCATTCGCATCGTCATTCGCATCATCACTCGCATCATCACTCGCATCATCACTCGCATCATCACTCGCATCATCATTACTACTCGAAGTGTTGTTACTTCCAGTTTCACCATTCATATTAATAGGATAAGGATAGGTTCCACCGTTAGTAGCGGCATAACTATCAAGACAACTTTTTAACTCACGTAATACTCTCTTTTCGACCAACACCATAAGTTGATCTATGGTGACATATTGGATTAAGTCATTAAATGAGTCATCAGGCTGTCCAGAAACAAATACTCCATTACTATTTGCGTTATTATATAAAGTTCCATTGACCATTACAGAATCAAGATATTGGTCAGTGGCGGGTGTTGTGCCATTACGCTGTTGAGAATTAAGTGCACGACCTGGAGCGATTACTACAAATGCGACTCGATTAGATAGAACGTTGCCACGACGATCAATAACAGTTAACCAGCCAGTACTTAAATCTCTGGTGGATGAATTGATAGTGGGATAGCTACCAGAGTTATAATTATAAACTAGATTCGGACTTGCGGCATAATATACAGGCGCTCCGGTAGCATCGATGCTTCGTACTGACATGCCAGTAAGTGGCGCAACACAAGGACTGGTTTGCCCTAGCCAGGGAACACGACCTAGTAGATTTGTATAAGTGGGAGTATTGGCCAAGCAGTCGCTATTGCCATCATAATTCGAATCAGACCTTGAGTCAGGCCAAGGTAGCATACCTGGTTTATTCGGATGACTTAACGCCCAACCCAATATGGCCCTTTTTATTTGATCGAGGTTTCCGTGTGATGAGTTAGTCACTGTTACTTGACGTTGTTTATAGTTGGCTGTTGCCATAAAAACACCTGCTGCACCAATCACAATCACAGTGAGTATGATAATGAGCACTATGCCTGATTGAGGCGCCGGAAGTTTACTGGGGTCAATTTTGATATTCATATATAATTACTCACTTTTTTACCCTGAGTTTTCTCTTTGTTGCAGATTTTTTCGGGTGGCCTGACTTTTTATGGGACTTGGATTTTTTAGTGGCCTGTTTAAATCCTAGTGTCCAATCATCGTAGACAATATGTTCATCTCTAAAGTACGTTTGTCCCGGTTTAATTTCTACATGTCGTGGCTGGCCATCTATTTTTAAATGGATTATAGGATTACTAGGACTAGTGACAGGTGATTTTTTTTGTATACTATTAAGTTTAAGTTGGCCATTTTGTTTTATCCAGGTCAGCATGACACCATTATTTTTAGTGATATAACCTCGAGCACTAATGCGATTACCCTTCTCGGTAGTCTTAATCGTATTCTTCAATGTATGAGAATTACTATCGCTTTTTTCAGGAATTTTTTCCATTTTTTTCAATTTGTCGATAACAACTCTTTGTTCGGGACTTGTAAACAAACGCTGTAAGTTATTAATAGGCCGAAAATCTTCAGCATGGCTATAGGAGCTTATAATAGCTAAGCCGATTATTATGACTCGACTATTCACTTGTATTTCCCTGTATCGTTGCTTGATTTTAAGCTATACCAATCTAGATCACAGAGCGCAGTGAAGTTAGTAGCATTAGGGCGCAAAACTATTTTTTTGGAGTGACGTTTGATCGTGCAATGGTTGGCGCTGTAGTGACCAGGTTCCTTCTCGAGTGCTGCCAACACTCGTAACAGATCGCCTTCATGCGGAAGTTCGAGCGATATTTTCATTCGACTTTTTCGTACCTGTAACAATCCCCCGGTCTGTATGAACTGAGGTTTCGCAACGGTTTGTGCAGAAAGCTGAAATTTAGCGGATTTTAATTTTAAACGTGAAGTCACTGTTCGCAAGCTGCTAATCCAAGACATCCTATGTTCTTCACCAATCAGCCCACTGTCCAATAGCGTCTTATAGGGCTTTTGGTACATTTTAATAGTGTTAGCATCTTGTTTAGCTAGACTAGTTTTATGTCGAATAGCACTATTTACTTGCTGTGCTTTCTGTAATATGTTGATCTTTGTTTTTACATGGCGGTTACTAATATACCAACAAGTTGTCGTCGCCAACGCTGATACAAAAAACCAAATAGCAGATTTTTTTAAGTAAGACCAGTCAATATCATTTTTTGTCATGATTTATTTCTCGGCGCTGGTTTAATAAGAATCAAAGTGAATTCGGCTTTTTTAATGTCATGACCGCTGCCAGACCTACCTGAGATAGAGCTTGTGGAACTAATATTAACCGGCATCTTAACGGCCAAGACTTGACTAAAATTGCCAGTGTTACGCATTTTTTTCAGTAGTGAGCGAATGTGTCGCTGTGCCGAGAGGTAATTTCCACTAAATTGTTTCAAGTGACCTTTAATGGTGATGAGCTGATAATACTTAAGGGTGGTGGTAACACCCATTGGTGTTACGTTTTGGTTCTTACGAACTCCTGGCAGTCGATCTGTCAATTTCCAGCTAAATTCATTAATTTTAATGTTATTGAAGGAATTCAAAATTTGACTGGCACCAGTCATGATTTTAATAGGGTTTATTTTGAGGGTGAGTAATTGCTGCTCTGCTTTCACAAAGGCTTGCATTTCGGTCGCTGACACCTGAGCAGTTGGAATAGATTTTTTAGCAAGAGACAGCTGGTGAAGTAAAACTGATCGTAATTTACTTTCTTCTTTATAAGCAGCAGTAAGCTCTATACCCTTCATTACATTATAAATTGAACTAGATAATGCGAGCATTATTCCGGCAACAGTGGCAGCCCGAAAAAATTTGTTGGTATTGTTTAAATAGTGATACTTTTTCTCGGCTGGGGGTGCGTAATTTTCAGTTAAAGAAGAGGTGCATAATAGATGAACGTATAACATATCGGTTTGATTTGCACGAATCGTGTTTTTTAACCCTGTCATCTTGCATATTGTGTGAATGGGTAAGTAGTGATAATTTCCCTGGTACTGTTGTTTAAACGCATCATGACAATAATCTTCCATTCCCGCTTCACCAATAATATAAATGTCGGGCGACTCAGACTGTGGTAATAATTGAATACGTTTCAGGTAACGTATATTTTTATCAGCTTCATTACGTATCTCCTGATAGTAAGATGCATTAGCAGAATAGTCAGTGGTTGATAGGCGACTGGAATGCAGCTCAAAAGACTCACAAAAACTAAGCCGCATATGATGGTTATCTTGCTGAGAAACAAGCAAATTATATTGACTCTGGCACTTCATTTTTCTAAATAAAGCACTGCAAAGGCTGGCAGGTGAATAAATACCGCTTACAGGTATCTGATATTTTTCAAGTACTCTTAGTAACTCTTTAAATAAATCAGGATTTGTAATGGCTGAAAAGTTAACATTAATTTTATGTTTACCCTTTTTCTCCGTTTTTTGTCTTCGGTATAAACGAAAAGGAGTGTCACGAAACGCTTGTTTAAGTTTGCGTTGTAAGATGAGTTTAAGATTATTGCCCGAGGTATGAGGGACTTGTGATTGAGTGAATTCTTCTTCAATAACATCACATAAGATCATGCTGGGGTAAGGTGTTTGTTGAGATACCCATTCAGCCAATTGTTGTATACCAGCCGAATTATTTTTAAAACGTACGGCATCTGTGATTGTATTAGCTTGCCAGCGATAGGCAGTCAGAGTTAGGTTTGTAACATAATATACATATTTCATAGTCAGGTTTTCACTTTTGAAATAATGTCATAGATAGGGCCGAGCACTGATATCATGACCCAGCCGAGAATTATTCCAAGGAATACAGTCATTACTGGTTCAATCATACTTTGTACTTTTTCGATAGATTCTTTGACATCTCTATTATAGAAATAACTGACATTGTCGAGTGAATTATCAAGTCGTCCTGTATTTTCACCTACTTTCAGCATGCGAACGACTAGCGGCGAGAAAAGTCCAACTTTATGAACGCTTTGACTTAATGTTAATCCATCAGCGGTATAGCGGCTAACATCATGGAGTGCTTTTTTAATGACGCTATTACCAGTAATTTCTTCCGATATTTTTAGACCCGCAAGAATTGAGACTCCTGAACGATAAAGAAGAGAAAAATAAGTCGCGAAACGTGCAAGGATAATTTTTTTGTAAACAGGACCAATTAGCCAAAAGTTTAATTTGAAATTATCTAGTTTATAACGAAAACTTTCATTTCTATTGGCGGTATAGGTGATACTAAAATAAGTAATAAATGGTAACGCTAATATGACATACCAAAATTTGCTAATAAAATTTGAGGTGGCGATTAATAGTTTAGTATGGATTGGTAACTCTTCTCCCATGTTTTGAATAAAAGCAACCATTTGTGGAACTAGATAAATCATTAAGAAGAATACAACAGCAATAACGACAGTGCCGACAAATGCAGGATACATCACTAGTTTTTTAGTTTGAGAAATTAATTCATCTTGCCATTTCAGGGATTCGGTCATTTTGTCGAGCACTAAGTCAAGGCGACCACTTTCCTCTCCTGCTTCAATTAAACTAACAAATACAGTGTCAAAAAGTTGAGGGAACTCGCGCAAAGCTTCCGAAAAGCACTTGCCTCCCTCGATAGATATAATCACAGCTGCGACTACTTCTTTAAATCTGGGGTTGCTAACAGAGTCGCGTAAGTCAGTAAGGCTTTCTAATATGGGAACGCCAGCACGAATCATTTGTTCCATATGGAAGCAAAAATTGATCAGTTCTTGACGTGATACATGCCGGCCACTAATGGCTCCTGTTTTTTGGCTTATTCTATCCATCGAAATAAGCTCAAGGTTCATTGCATGTAGTCTAGATTCAAGATCTTGTTCATTAGCTGAATCAATACGACCCTTTACTATGCTACCCTCGATATTGATTGCCTTGTATTTATAAATAGACATGGTTTATGCAACTCTACTAGTTAAATCTATTAAACGAGTGATTTCATCAAGACTAGTATCGCCACATAAAATCCGTCGAACACCATCATCTGCCAGTGGAATAAATCCTTTCTTATTTGCTAGTGTCTGTAGCTCGCGCATGGTGGCACGTCGTGCAATTAATTCATCCATATCAGCATCAATCCTTAAAATTTCGAGTAATGCTAATCGCCCCTTGTATCCAGTGTGATCACAATGATCGCAACCCGTAGCACGATAAATTGTATGCTCTTCACTATCCTGAATATCAAGAATTTTTTTCTCTATCGCTTCAGGCTGATATTGTTCGCGGCAGTCTAGGCATAGTTTTCGGATTAGACGTTGAGCAACAACACCGATAATATTACCGGCCATAATGTCAGGAACCACTCCAATATCAAGCAGTCGTGGAATAGCGCCTAGTGCAGAATTTGTATGCAATGTGGAATATACTTGATGGCCAGTCATCGCTGCGCGCAAAGCCATTTCGGCAGTGTCTTCATCACGAATTTCGCCAATTAAAATAATGTCTGGATCTTGTCGCATAATAGAACGGATGCCGTTTGCAAAATCAAGTTTAGCGGCCTCATTCACGCTAGTTTGGCGTATCATCGGCATAGGGTACTCAACAGGATCTTCCAGAGTCATAATGTTGACTGATTCATCATTACGGTGGTTAAGTAGAGAATACAAGGTTGTTGTTTTACCACTCCCGGTGGGTCCTGTTACTAGAATAATCCCTTCTGGTCTAGCCATCATCATTTTTAGCTGAGTAAGGGCATCACTAGTGAGTTGTAGTTTCTCAAGTGGGACAATCCCCTTTTTACGATCTAAAATTCGTAATACGATATTTTCACCGTGTGTAGTAGGTTGCGAAGCAACCCTGAAATCAATGCTTCTACCAATCAGTGTTAAGGATATTCTGCCATCTTGTGCAGTACGATTTTCAGCGATATTCATATCAGACATTACTTTGAGTCGAACAGCAATTCCTGACCAGTAGTTTTTGTGTAAAGTTCTAATTTGTTTTAATACGCCATCAATTCTATACCTGATTCTTAGAAAACCCTCTTCCGGTTCAAAATGGATATCAGAGGCGCTTCGCTTGACAGCATCAGTTAATATAGCATCCACTAAGCGAACCAAGGGTTGACTATACTCATCATCACCCGCCTGTAAGCTTTGGTAATCAATAACGCCAGTGTCAAGCTCGTTTAATATGCCTTCCATCGACAAATCAAAGCCGTAAAATTGGTCGATTGCGTTTTCAATTTCTGCATCTCCAGCCAGTACTGGAATTAGTTTTATATGTTCACCAATTAACGCTGAAATTTGATCAAGCGCAACAATATTGAAAGTATCTGCCATCGCTAAGCTTAAACTTTGCTGACGAAGGTCGAAGCTTAAAGGAAATACTGTATAACGTCGGGCCACTGTTTTAGGAATCAGTTTTAGAACTTCAGGATCAGGTACTATGGTACTAAGATCAACACTGTCCTGACCTAGAGATTCACCTAGTGCATCACGTAACACAGATTCATTCACAAAACCTAATTTGACTAAAATCTTTCCTACAGGATCAGGATCGGTTTTCTTTTCTGTTAAGGCAATTCGTAATTGATCTGCATTAATAATGCCCTTTGATATTAGTAGGTCACCAATGCGCATAGGCTTATTTTTAACAGCATCTGTCATTGTTTTGATCCCGATTGATTTTTCTTGGATAAATCTTCTATTCTTTGGATTAACAAACGACGGTCAAAGCCGGCCGTATTCGTGTTGGATAATTTAAGTGCGATTTGATAATAGTAAAGCGCACTGCTGTGCTGTTTAAGTGAGTCAAGACTAATTGCAAGATTAAAAGCATAGTCAGGTTTTGTGTTATCACCATTCCATGCTGTAAAATAAGCGCTCTGTGCTTCAGGCCAACTATTGTTACTTGAATAAATATTGCCTAATAAAAAAAACAAATAGGCTGACGGTCGCTGTTTGATAAGTTGATTGATAAAACTGACAGTGGTTGCAGGATTTTGGTGTTGCTTTAGCGATATTAACCCGCCTAGTGCTAGCCGATCTTTTGGGTCAAAACGTAAGAGTGATTTGTAATAAGTAACAGCCTGTGAAAACTCTTTTTTGTGAATGGCGATTGCTGCTAAGCCCAACAAAGCATCACGACTTTTATTGTTGTCGCTAAGGACTTTTTTATAGAGTAATGATGCTTTATTATATCGTCTTTGTTGGTAGTAGCGATAAGCGTCCATTAAATGTGACTTATTGGATACAGAAATTTTATGTTTAATAATTCGAATAACATTTTTTTGTGGGGGGGTATTTTGATGAGAAGAAATATCTTGCGTCCCTATTGTGCCTGAAGTATTGGTGATTGTAGATTTATGTGATGAATGTCCATCTTTTGATGTTGGATTCTTAGGGTCTAATGAAGATAAACGCTGCTTATTTTTAGCACCTGCATTCAAGGTTATGAGCTGATCTGCGATTTGCTTCTGTTGAATCAATGTCGTAGTTTTGAAAGTTTTGTTTGGTCTTGTTTTATTTTTTGTAGCGCCTAGCACCTTATTTATTTTAGTGGATTTGGGGTTAGCAGTAATAGAATCCACATCAGCTGGCTTGGAAAGACGTTGGCTGACAGTATTGTGAGACGTCGCTATTGTTTTAGACACGGTGTTTGGACGTGAAAATAATGACGCCCGTGAGTCAAGCTGATTAAGTATGAATAACAAGATGGTTCCAGCAGCAGCGCCTATTAGAATAAAAATAATCACTAAAATAGTTTTATGATTCGAGTGTTCAGTGGGCTTGGAATAGTGAAAAAATTGAGGTTTATCGCTTGCCTCTTCGGGTAAGGACGAGTGGGATTCGTTAATATATCCCTCTGCTTGAGGTATAGTACTATTAGTGTTGCCCCTATTATTAGTGTCGGTGTTTGTCTGTTTATTTTCAGGTTTGACATCTACAGGTTTGACATCTACAGGTTTGATACTTTCGGCGCTAGTATTTGACGGTGAATTAGAGGGTAAATCCCAATGCAATTTTCCGGTATTCAGAGGGGTTTGGTGAGCATCAGTTGCTCGTCTCTGATTATCATCGGCAGTATGACTAGCATCATCAATCGAAGATTCCGCATGACGGACACCATATCTTTGCGCTGCGATTAAGTTTTGTTTATCAGATTCATGCCTTGGGTCTTCAATTGGTTTATCTATTATTGTTTCTTGCACCTGTTCTCGCAGCGTATTCTTATCAAGCGCTGTGTCTACTTTGTTTCGCGGAGGAAGTGCGGGTTCTTCTATATCAACATTTGAAATGGTCTCTCGATCGAAGGTTTCATTACTACCATCAGCGACTAAATTTTCTTGAGTGGCCTTATTTTTGTCCATATCGCTTTTGTTGTCGATGTTCTCGACATTTTCAGCATTTTTTAGTGCGTCAAGTAATAGGCTCATGTCTCATTTCCTTTTACTCGAAACCAAAGAACGTTTATGTTTTTGTTCGGTAGACAAATAGCGACCATACAGTTTACTTTTCGATTTTCCATTTTTTATAATGGTAGGTCTTATAAAGATCACTAATTCTGTCTTGGTGAAATCGTGGTCTCGGTAACTGAGCAGTTTGTTGATGCGCTTGTATTTGGATAAACCAGGCAAGGATTTTGTTTTTTTGTCAATTTTATTTTGCATTAAGCCACCCATCATAATTGTTTGGCCATCAGAGACTTGAAGTAAAGATTCCATTTCGCGTATTTGTATTTCTGGAATTAAATTGGTAAAGGTTGCGTTCATTAACGCAGGCGCGGGATCGTTTGCAAAGCCGGTAATACGAGTGATAGTGGGACGAATATTTAAACTCACATAACCATCTTTGTTAATTTGAGGAACAACTGTCATCACTAGACCAACAGGAATAGTATGAATTTTACTAGTAAAAGTACGTCTTTCCGGTGAGGTAGTAGTGGCGACTTGAATCTCTAATTCCACAGTGAAATATACTTTTTCATCAACTACTTTTAGTAAAGCAGTTTGATTGTTTAGTGCCATAATTTTTGGGCTGGAGATGACTTTAACTTTACCAAACGATTCCAGTAGTTTCATGGTAGAGCTGATATTTGACCCGTTACTTTTTGTCCGGTTGTAACCAAGACTGAAAGTGGGGGCTGCACTTAGATTTGAGCCAATCAAATTTGATATGACACTAATGCCATTTGATCCTGCTCCTGCTCCACTGGACAGTCGTTGCCAATCTATGCCTGCCTGGAATCGATTTCCCAGTTCAACTTCTACAATCGTCACTTCAATAAGGACTTGACGCTGCACATTAGTCATCACTCTATCGATAAAAGACTGGACTTTAAGATGCTTCTTTTGGGTCGTTTTTACACTTGCGATTCCGCTAGTAGCATTAATAATGACTTGGGTTGTTTCCTTTTTATCTCCCGTAATGCTGGAAAGAGCCTTAAGGTTTTCTTTAATAGTTTTCCAAAAGTCATTACTGGAAACGTTGGTTAGTTTTGTCTTTGATGAGTTTCCTTTTGAAGTTGAAGTGCCAGACCCTGAGACACTTCCTCCTGCGGTCGCAATCTGAGTAGCAACACTGACTTCACTAGTACTCTTGCGGGACATGTTAACATAGTCGATACGATAATTTTGCCAGTAAGGTTTATCTGGAGTAATGGAAATAACTTTATCTTTAATGTTATAACGAATGTTAACTTGGCGAGATACACGGCTCAGTATTTGTGGCAGTGTTTGACTAATAGCGTTAATGCTAACATTTCCTGTGATTTCTGGATGTATATCAACATTTATTTTAGCATCGCGTGCCAGACTAAAAAGTAGTTCACGTACTGGTACATTACTCACGACTACCGTATATGTCTCCTCTTTAATTTTGGGGGCTGGAAGTGGGACCACTGGTGATTGTCTGACAGTTTGCGGAATACGAATGTTGTTGTTCGGTTTAGGCTGTAAATGACCAGCAGACAATTTCGGTGGGCGTGTAGGATTACACGCAGCCAGTGCCAATAGAGGTATTGCAATAACCAGCATATTTTTAACGTGAGGTCTAATCAACTTTAAGTTATTTTTTACTAATAGCATTACATTTCCTGGCGCTTGGCCTTGATGCGGGAGTATGCCATTAGCATGGCTCCTATATTCCTTATGTAGGGTTGGTATTGTTGTAACGAAGCAGGCAAGTTTTTAAGAGCCTTAACTGCTGCGGAATAACTCACATATTCTCCATAAAGCACTTTTAGCACCGGATTCCCCCTGAGATTAGTGTGGAAAAAATATAACTTGTTAGAGACGATGGATATTGAGTCTTTCGTAAATACCTGTAGCAACTCTTCCTTTATATCGGCATTGGTTAGCAATACCTGAATAGTAAAATGGTTGCGGTTGACTTTTTTAATCCATTGTTGTGAGCGACTCAGAGTCTGCTTAAAGTTAAAGGGTGATAGTGCACTATTTTTAAGAGAAGTTTGCGTTAGATTTTCAACTTTTCTTGAGGGTAACGCTAGTGTGGTTGATTTGATAGTTTTTGTATTTCGAACAGGGTTTCCTGCGTTAGTTGCCGGAAGCTGATTGAAATCGGGGTGTTGAGATTGACTAGATATTTGTTGCCAAGCCAAGCCAAGACTGAAGGTTAACAGTAAGCTAAATAAAGTGGGATAGATTACACGTGTACTGAAAAAAGAAGACTTATGTTGCGGGAATTCTTTGAGCGCTTGAATTACATGTGTTTTTTTAACTACTGTGGATTTTTTCTGGCACGCTGCAAGCAATGCTTTATCAGTGAGTATATTTATTCTGCGTAATAATCCCTGACTGAAGCGATAAATTAGTTTTGTGGCACGACGTGAAAGTATGTTGCCGCCACGATGACCTGCAGCATGGAGGCGATAGCAAATATAGTCAGCAGTATCGTTTTTACTTAGTGGAGGCAGGTAAAAACTATTGATGATACGTTCTGAAATCTGTCGGATACTATTTGTTTGTAATATTACATCAAGTTCTGGTTGGCCAAACAATACAATTTGAAGGAGTTTGTGTTGTGAAGTTTCAAGATTGCTTAACAGTCGAATTTCTTCTAATGTTTCGATTGGAATCGATTGTGCTTCTTCGACAAGTATGACTACTTGTCTGCCTTCCATATGGGCGGAGACAAGAAATTGTTGTAATACTCCTAACATTAATACTCGGTTGTTGTAGTCATGGGGGGCTAATGGTAAATCAAGTTCAAATGCAATGGTTTGTAATATATTGTCAGGGGTTAATCTAGGGTTGGCGATATAGGCGATGTCAACATTTTGTGGTAAATATTGTTCAAGCATACGACACAGCATGGTTTTACCGCTGCCTACTTCGCCAATTAATTTTATAATTGGATCGCCATTACATATGGCATATATCATGGCGCGTAAAATAGCCCCGCGATCACCACCGGTAAAAAATGATTGGATATCAGGAGTAATCCGAAAAGGTTCTCTTTCCAGATTGAAATAGTCTTTGTACATTTTCCCATCCATGGTTCTTTAATTGTACATAGCGAGAAATGCAAGCACTGTGCCAATTATGTATGTGTTAATTCCTTATAATTACAATCACTTAAGGGTGATTCATCCATTCACTAAAGTTTGAATTGCAAACTAACTCAAGTAATTTGAGTAATTTTTTAGTGTTCTATACAAGGTTAGCGAATATGCTAGCAATAACTTTAGCAACCTTTTCCTAATTCTGTTGTTTAAATTGTTCGCTCTATAAACTGAGATTAGAGAAAGTCATAATCGACGCTGATGTTTAACAATATCTTTTAAGAACTCTGCTTGTCGGGTCACATAATCGTTAGAAGCGGGACATGCTTCTGGCACTTTATAAAGGTATTTATGGTATGGTATAGCTGCTTAAATACGAATATAAGGAAATTTTAAATTGACTACATTCAGCGTCATCTATTGACGTGAAGACGTTACAATTAATTTCAGTATTTATATTAACTAACAATTCAGGTTAAAAGTAATTTATGTTGGTACAAGATAGCAATTTTTTTTTAAGAATAATGCTTACTGTTCGTTCGAGATTTTCTATAGGGTTAGTGTTATCAACTCTATTACTGGTTTCTTGTGGTGCTCCTGATAATGTCAGACATCGTGTTCATTATTCGCTGTTAGATAAACAGATACAGCTACCTAAACAAGTTGTTTTATTACCAATTAATATACCCGTTGTGCAAATAAGAAAAGGTCCTATTATCGATCAGTTAGATAAAAGAAGTAAAATAGCACGTAGTTTAGTGGCACGTAAAATTAGAGCTTACAGTCATCAGAAAAAAAAATTCAAACTTTTACGTTTACCTAAAATTAGCAAAAAGGAAGTAGCGATCATTAAGCATCATATCGTTCTTTATGATTTGGTGTCACGAAATGCTGTTAATTATACGACAGGAAAACACCTGCAAGCCTGGCAACAAAAATTAAAACGATTTGACTATTCCATTGGTAGTGGATTGAAATTTATCGCCCAAAGAACTGGAGCAGAAGCGGCTATTATTATTACCGGGATAGAGTTTTTGGTGGACGGATCGATTTCGGGATTTCGTGGTAAAAGTAATATTCTTATCGGTTTGGTAGACTTGAATAGCGGCGCGTTATTATGGATTGATTACGTGTTAGATACCAAGCGATCCTTTAATCATTATGGAGATATTTCTTATCTAATAGATAATATGCTGGACAATTATCCTGGTGTATTATCTTACCGGAAAACTATTGTTAAATAGTGTTGCCAGGGAAAGTAATATGAAAAAAATAACTTGCATAACACCTGTACTACTCTCCATGTTAATCGTTTCGTGTCAGCTTAATACTAAAAATAAAGTGGGTAGTTCAAGTGATGATGTAAATTTTAAAAATAAAGCGCGAACCGTAAAACAGAGTTTTGTCAGCGAAAAAGTGATTGATAAACATGAAGAAGCACGTGCTTTAAACACCGCTAAAAAAATCGAAGCTATTCTTAAGCGTAACGGTTCTATTTATAACAATAAAAAAGTCACTGCTTATTTACAAAAGGTAATGAATAGGTTGTATCCCGCTTTTAAAAATAAAATAACGGTTAAGATTCTAAATTTTACTGATCTGAATGCCTTTGCTTTAGCCAACGGTACGATCTATTTTAATCTTGGTTTGATAGCCCGTCTTGAAAATGAAGCTCAATTAGCAACGGTATTAGGACATGAAGGTGCACACTATGTTTACAAGCACTCCATACGAAAAAGGCAGAAAATCAAGTCTGTTGCTGATGTTCGTACAAATAAACGTGGTATTTACGGCTATAGTCGTAATTTGGAGCGCGAGGCAGATCGACACGCCTTTAGACGATTAAAAAAAGCAGGATACAATACTTCAGAAGCTTATAAAGTATTCGTGCATTTAGCGGCAGAGGTGAAGTTATTGCAAAGACATACACCAGGGTTGGTGCGTCTACACCCTAAGCTGACCGAGCGAATAACCAGTTTTAGAGTGTTACATAATAAATCAGGAAACAAGGCTGGTGTGAAGCATAAGAAGATTTATAATTTACAAATGCGAAAAGTTAAGATTGCAGATCTTGAAGCCAATTTAGCAACAGGTAATTATAAAAGTATTATTTTGATTCTTGGTCGCTTGAATATGAATAAAACTTATCCTGGCTATTATCCTTATTTTCTTGGTGAGGCATATCGCTTAAGAGGTCAGCAATCTGATTACGACACAGCAGCAAAATCATACTTAAAATCTACTCAGAATTCTCCTCAGTATGCGCCTGCCTATAACGCCTTAGGGATTTACTACCTCAAAAAAAATAGTCTTCATAAGGCTCGGCAATACTTCAAGCAGTATTTGAAGTTAAGTCCTCAGGGGAAGTACGCAGCTTATGCTAATCATTATATTATGAGTATTAACAAAAAATTATTAACGGGTCATTAATGAATAATAGAGTTAAAGTAACATTACTGTTTGTGGTGAGTGTTTTATTAACTGCTTGTGCTGGATCGCAATGGAAAACAGCGTCAAATGTAGTAATAAGAGATAGCCAAAATCAGTTTCAAATCAGGCTCCCTGCTGGTTGGATGCATCAAACTGGTAATAAGAAGAGCATACTAGTTAGTCGAGATGGTTTATCTTTACAATATATTAAAGTCGGCGCTATTCGTGAACATGATTTGCAATTGATGGTGCGTGCTATATCTCGGGATAAAAGCAAAATGTTAGTACTTAACGCTTTATTACCATCAGAGCTGGCAGGAATTATCGTGTCGGTATTTAAAAATAGAAAAATTACTCGGAACTTGAAAATTTTAGCCAATAGGCCTGCTGTTATCGGGAGTAATATCAATGGTTTTAGATTATTGATCAGTTTTATTACAGATAGTGGGCTGCAAATAAAAAGAGAAGTCTATGGCTATGCTGAAGGAGCTAAGCTAGTTTTTATTATGTACCAAGCACCTGTTTTACATTATTTCTCAAAGGATTTAGGTGCATTTAGGCAAGTGGTTGCTAGTTTTAAAAGTTTATAACAACGATTAAGTAATGATACTTGTATTTTCTGAGTTAATGCCAAAAACTTAATTAAACATTAAACATTAAACATTAAACATTAAACATTAAACATTAAACATTAAACATTAAACATTAAACATTAAACATTAAACATTAAACATTAAACATTAAACATTAAGTCCGTCTTTAATTTTTAGAGTAGTCATCACCAGGTTTCAATGCTACCCACTAGTTGGCTTATATTCTTTAACTTATTTTTTACCAGATAGTCACTAATACCGTTATTAATAGTCTTACACACTAGAGGATCATAGAAAAGTGCAGTGCCAATACCCACCGCTGATGCTCCAGCAATAATAAATTCAAGGGCATCATTACTATTGCATATGCCCCCTTGCCCAATAATGGGGATATTATGTGTTTTAGAGACTTGGTACACTTGGTGAACTTTTAGCAAGGCTATGGGTTTTATTGCTGGGCCCGATAATCCCCCTTGATTATTACCAATGATCGGGCGCCGGGTACTAATATCTATCGCCATGCCCATCAGAGTGTTAATCACAGCGAATGCATCTGTCCCAGCCTCAATACAACGTTGGGCATTATAGGCAATATCAGTTTGGTTAGGCGATAACTTAGTGATAAGTGGTTTATTGGTTTGTGCCCGACATGCTTCCACTACCCTTGCTGACATATCAGGATCATTCCCAAATGTGACTCCACCCTCTTTAACGTTGGGACAAGAAATATTAATTTCCATTGCATCAATCGGAGAATCATCAAACAGACGTGTGACAGCAGCATATTCTTCGATGGTTGAGCCTGAAACGTTAGCAATAAAACGTGTTTCTGAAAAATCTAACTGGGGTAATATGGTGTTGACAACATGTTGTGCACCTGGATTTTGTAATCCTATGGCATTAAGCATTCCCTCCGGTGTTTCATACACACGGTGTGGATTGTTTCCCAGTCGAGGTTGTAAAGTAGTGCCTTTAAGACAAATTGCCCCTGCATCGGTATTTGAAAATCCTTTAATGCGCGTGTATTCCTCACCAAAACCAACACATCCTGACAATAATACTAATGGGGTGTTAAACTCCATACCGGCGAATTGGCTACTTAATAATTGAGAATCATCATTCATATTTGAATTTTCTCATATTCATTGCAGTAGGGCCAGCGCATTACCCATGAACACTCATAAAATTAAGAGAGTTTTAGTCTAGTGATGGTCGTTAATATTATATATCAATAATATGTTAGTCGCGGCACTCTCGCCACATTGGGGTAGTGATTACATCGCCTAGATGCTACTGAAGAGGATTATAAATGTTTAATGTCGTATATTATGAGCCAGAAATACCCTCTAATACAGGGGCGACTATTAGGCTTTGTGCGAATACAGGAAGTCGTTTACATTTGATAGAGCCATTAGCTTTTGAAATGGATGATAAGCGTCTGCGTCGTGCAGGCTTAGATTATCATGAATACGTTAACGTTAAGTTATGGTCTGATTTTTCGAGTTATGAGCGTCAGGCGACGGGTAAAATTTATGCATGCAGCACTCATGCAGAACACTACTACTCAGACTGCAATTTTTCTATTGGGGATACGTTATTATTTGGACCAGAAACACGTGGTTTGCCAAAAAATATTTTACAGACATTTCCAGAGTCACAACAAATAAGAATACCCATGAATAGTGAAAGTCGCAGTCTGAATTTAGCAAATGCTACCGCCATTATTCTTTATGAAGCTTGGCGGCAAATAGGATTTAAGGCAGGTAAATAAAAGGGATGATGACGATCCCTTTTACAATGTAGATTATTAGTGATCATCACTATGCATTTCATCAACGTCAACTTGACCAGTCAGGCGACGGCGTATATGGGACCAGCTCATGCCAACAGTCATAATAGCTGCAAGTACCACTAACACGACATAAACAATACCCTCAAGGCTGGTGACTTTAAATCCAAGTTGCTGTAACAGTAATACCAGAGTCACAAAAAAGCCAGTGGTTAAAATTAGCCCCATTTTTCCCAATGACCGTGAGGTTGCACGTAAAAAGATAGCCCAACCGATAATTAAGACAATTCCAATAAATACTTTTGCGATGCTAAAATCATCAATCAACTGTATAATACCCCAATGATAATAGGAGAATTCTGAAGGATTATAGGTTAAGAATACCAATAGTAAAGCTGATAAAAATCGTAAACCGATACCAGGCCAAGAGATCGTAGTTCTAGCTGCCATAAGACTTCTCCATAACTCAATTATATTTTGTATGGCAATAATATTACCACAACCTTACCCTATAATTGTGGTTGATATTAGGCGATTTGAAAAATCTTTATATAACAAACTGTTGAGCAGTACACAGCTTAAGAAAGCTGATATGGAAATAACTCAAAAGTGATATATACTTTTTTATACAACCAAACCGAGTTGATAATAACCAATAGAGATGCGGCTTGTGTTTTATTTTAAATATATGAATTAAAGAATATTACAGGAGTTATCGAATGACTAAAAGGAAAACTGGAAGCGTTAAAGCGACTACTGCTACCAAAAGTTCAGCATCAAGTAAAACTAACAGTGCAGGCAATAACCCGCCAAATACTCAAAAAACGAGTGCAAAATCTGCCAGTGCATCAACAATAAGCAGGAAAAAACCAGCTAGTGCAAAGAAACCGAGCGCAAAATCTACTAAGATTGCCCAAAAGATGGGTATCAGTACTGAACAGCGAATCGTCATGATTGCAGAAGCGGCTTATTATCACTCACTTAATAGTGAGAGTGGTGGTCAGGATATGCTTCATTGGCTTCGTGCTGAGGCTGATATCGATGCAAGGTATCCAGCCAACTAAGATGGTTCCAACTACATTGTGATGGCAATATTATTGTTCTTACAAGTCAGTGACTAGGTAGAAAATTTTGTGAATAGTGCTGCTATTGATTGAATTCATTGAGTCTCTGACTTTTGAACAGTTATTTTAGTCATCTGGCTTAATCTAGGGTATGGATCTAGGTAGGTGATGTAGATATAGGTAATAGCTGACATTTAATCAGTTTGTGATTGCAGTATCACTGCCACTGTGACCTATTGTGTATAGAATAGGGGCAATACCCTAGCGGTCTTATTTGATGACTTGATGACTTGATGATTCGATTATTCTATTTCTGCTTTGAGATCCCTTAAAAAAAGGCTTTGTACTGCCTCTCTAGGGTCTGCATTTTTGTGTATCACGCGATACACTTGTTCAGTAATAGGCATCGATATTTCTGAGTCACAAGCAAGGTTATAAACTACCTTGGCAGTATTGATTCCTTCTACAACTTGGCCTATTGTTTTTTGGGCCTGTTCATGGCTATCACCATTGGCAATAGCAAGGCCAAATCTTCGGTTGCGTGAAAGATTATCGGTACAAGTTAATACTAAATCCCCAAGTCCTGCTAATCCCATAAAGGTTTGTGCGTCAGCTCCTAAATGTGTGCCCAATCTGATAATTTCCGCAAGTCCTCGCGTGATAAGTGCAGCACGAGCATTAGCACCAAAATTTAAACCATCAGCAATCCCTGCCCCTACCGCCAAGACATTTTTAACAGCCCCTGCAATTTGAACGCCTATAATATCCCGGCTGGTATATGCACGAAAGTGATCGCAATGGCATAAAGCAGCTAGCGTATTAGCAAACGCATCATCGGTAGAAGCAATGGTTACAGCAGCAGGCATATGTTGAGCTACTTCATAGGCGAAGGTAGGGCCAGATAATACCGCTGTTTCTAGTTTATGAGGATAAACTTCTTGCGCAACCTGATGTAATAATTTGTGGCTACCCTGTTCTAGTCCTTTACTAGCCCATACTATTTTTTTGATGTGGGGTAAAATATCACGAATTTTTTCTAGGACAGATCTAAAAACATGGCTGGGAATGGCAAGTAAAATTATATCAGCGCGAGCTAGATCAGCAAGTGACCACGCTAGTTGCAAGCTATCAGGAACAGGTACGTCAGGCAAATATTGTTGGTTGCGACGATTATTTTTTATATCATTAAGAACGTCAGGATTTTTACCATAAAGGATACTGGGAACGCCATTATTAGCAAATAACATAGCCAATGCAGTGCCCCATGAGCCTGCACCGACAATACCAATTGTTTGTGAGTTATTTTTAACCACGTTAACTAGTGTGTTGTTTCCGAGTCCTGATTTTTTGCATAAATGGATTCAAAATTCTGGTGGTCCAGTGAAATAGGCATTCCACCACGACTAGTAAGGCTGCTAATAGCTTCACGAGCATAGGGGTAGAGCTGTTCTGGACACCAAGTAGCCAGTGCTGATTCCAGCTCTTGTTTGCTAAAATCGATGAAACTAAAAATTCCTGCTTGATGAACTTCCGCCAAACATAGGACTTTGCTGTCAATTTTCGCTGTAACAGTTACCGTTAATAACACTTCAAACACCTCATCTTCGAGTTGCCTAGCACTGGAATCAAGTGAAAACTTGAAATCTGGTTGCGCATCTGTGACGCTAAAAATTTCAGGAGTATTGGGTGCCTCAAATGAACAATCTTTCATATAAATTTGTATTACCGATATTCTTGGGCCTTCTTGTGGCTCAGATGCTGTAGTTCCATTTGAAATTTCGTTAGTCATGAGATGTACTCTATTAGTTCGATTAAATTGTCAGAATTAATGGTTTATAAAGCATCTGATTAAGGATGATAAAATAATCATATGCTTTGATCAAATTCTCACTGATTAGAGATGCTCTTTAATCCAGTTTTGTAATTCATTTGCTGGAATAGCACCTGATTTTCGCCCTACTTCTTGTCCACCCTTAAATATAATGAGTGTAGGAATGCCGCGAATATTAAAGCGAGCCATTAAATGTTGATTTGCATCGGTATCTACTTTTGACAGCTGTACTTTTGGTTGCATTTGTTTTGCTGTTTGTTCAAAAACAGGTGCCATACTTTTACAGGGTCCACACCACTCTGCCCAAAAGTCGACAACTACAGGGATATCACTATTATTTAAGTGTGAATCAAAACTGCTTTCATCTAGTGTTGCTGGATAACCATCAAAAATAGATTTTTTGCATTGCCCGCATTTTGCCAATAGTGAATCTTTCTCTTGCGGGATTCGATTAGTGCTATGACAATGAGGACAGACGATGTGTTGCGAATCATTCATGTTTTTCATTACAACTTATAGTCGGTTTAAATAAATTAACGAGTGATGACAGGGTAACTATCACGTTCCCAAGCTAATATTCCGCCACGCATATTATGCACTAGCTCAAACCCTTGTTCCTCTAGCAATTTACAAGCAGCGATTGATGTGTTACCAGAATTACAGTATATAATAACAGCTTTATTTTTATACTTATCTGCTTTTTTAGGGTTGCTCTTGAGCTCTTCCAATGGGATGTTGATCGCATTGGTAAGGTGGCCTTTTTTAAAGACTTCTTTTGGGCGCACATCAATTACCACAGCATTTTGATGATTGATCAGGCCAATCGCTTCTACTGGGCGAACGTCGTTATATTTTTTGCCTCGGCGTTGAAACTCTGTCACGACCAGTAAAGTAATTAAGGCCAAAAAAATTCCAAATAAAATTGTATTGGTAGTATTGAGAGATAGAAATGCAGAAAAAGATTTATCCATAGTAAGTTCATCACAGTCTGTAAGGAGTTTCTACACAATTAAAAATATGAAAGTGAAGTCGCTATTATGCTTTCACTTATTACTCACGTTACTTAATTGTCGTTTTCCATATGTTAGCTAACATAGTAGGTAGATATTGATAATAATAAGGGCAATTCACTAAAATTCAATCGACAGCAGCCATTAGCGGCTATCGATTTCTTGAATAAGCGCAGAGTTACGGAAAAGATGCTTTAACAGGGCTTAATTTTCCCGGGTAGAGCAAAAAACTTCTCGCATCATACTAATCAGGCGCAATGTTCGTGGATCACCGACGCGGTAATATACTCGATTTGCATCCTTTCTGGAAGAAAGAATCCCTTTGTCGCGTAATATGGCTAAATGTTGCGATATATTACTTTGCGAGGTTCCCACATACTCTACAATATCTTGCACACTGACTTCTCGGTCGCCTAGAGTGCATAATATTTTAAGGCGTAATGGGTGCGACATAGCTTTAATTGACCGTGACGCGCGCTCTATATCTTCGTCCTGCGTAATAAGCAGGTCAGCTGTAATAGTACTCATCTCTGATGCCCTGGTTGCTGATAACTAACTATAATTATGATTTTCGGGGCTAGCCGAATATTTGAGGCTGCCCTTTATAAGTGGAACATTATACAATAATAAGGTGCTTGTGAACCCCCTGATTTGAAAATGATCGATCTGAACGGGGAAAAGTGAATAAATACATAGACTTTTTGTCAGTACTCGCACCAAAGACAAAAATAGGTTAGAATTTATCTAAATCTATGAAAAATTTAACTATTTTCGTTTATTAGACCGAAAATATTGTAAGTGACGGATATTACTGAGAAATGTCGAAAAGACCAAGACCCTTTCTCCTCACCATCCTTGATGGTTGGGGTTATAGCGAAAGCAATGATTTTAATGCTGTTAATGCAGCCAATAAGCCAAATTGGGATAAACTCTGGGCGAGTTATTCGCATACATTGATTCAAACCTCAGGTGCATCGGTAGGCTTACCAAGCAACCAAATGGGTAATTCGGAAGTGGGACACTTAAACCTGGGCTCAGGTCGAGTGGTCTACCAAGAATTTACACGAGTCAGTCGTGCAATTCGAACGGGTTCATTTTTTACCAATTCGACTTTGACAGGCGCAGTGGATCAGGCATTAGAGCATAAGAGTGCTGTTCATATTATGGCTTTGTTATCACCAGGGGGTGTCCATAGTCATGAGGAACATGTACATGCTATGACTCAACTCGCAGTAGAGAGTGGTGTGAAAGATGTTTATGTACATGCATTTTTAGATGGCCGTGACACGCCACCAAAAAGTGCGCAATCTTCAATTCGAATGATGGAAGATAAATTTACCGCTTTAGGGGCTGGCAGGATAGCCAGTATTATTGGTCGATATTTTTCGATGGATCGTGATAGCCGCTGGCAACGAGTACAGTCCAGCTATGATTTAATTACCCAAGGTAAAGCAGAATATCATGCAGAAACAGCCGAGCTAGGGCTGACCATGGCTTATGAGCGTGGTGAAACAGATGAATTTGTACAGGCAACAGCCATAGTGCCAGAAGGTAGCCAGCCAGTATCTATTAGTGATAATGATGTTATTGTTTTCATGAATTATAGGTCTGACCGCGCACGTGAAATTACCCGGCCTTTTATTGAGCCAGACTTTAATGATTTTGAAAGAGAGTATGTTCCTAAGCCCTCTTCTTTTATAAGCTTAACTGAGTACAGTAAAGAGTTTGATATTCCAGTGGCATTCCCTCCAGATAGAATGCGCAATGTTTTTGGCGAATATTTATCAAAATTGGGCTTGCGTCAATTAAGAATTGCAGAAACTGAAAAGTATGCTCATGTGACTTTCTTTTTTAATGGCGGAGAAGAAGATCCATTTGAAGGTGAGGATAGAATTTTGGTTCCCTCACCAGCTGTCTCGACTTATGATTTACAGCCAGAAATGAGTGCAGAAGACATGACTCAAAAACTGGTAGAGGCTATCGAGTCACGTAAATATGATGTCATTATTAGTAATTATGCTAATCCTGATATGGTAGGCCATACCGGTGACTTTAAAGCCACAGTACAAGCGATCGAAGCGCTTGATGTTTGTATTGGTAAAGTTTACGAGGCCATGATGAAGGTAGGGGGTGAGTGGATTGTTACTGCTGATCATGGGAATGCTGAAAAAATGCAGGGCGATGGTACTGGTCAGGCGCATACAGCACATACACTTAATCCAGTTCCATTAATCTATGTAGGACGTAAGGCCAGTTTGAGCGATAATGGTGTGTTGGCTGATGTTATACCCACAATGTTAAAGCTAATGGACTTGGATATACCTGCAGAAATGACAGGACGTTCACTTATTGAGGATTCAGATACTACAATTTAGTCTGGGAGTATTCCGCCACAAAAAATTGGAAATATTGTGCTGTGCTTTATTTTGTATGTGCAGTATTTCTTTATCTGTTGTTGTGTTGGCAGAGGATCAATTTTCACGCCAACAACAAACACAGCAACAGCTCACTCTATTACGTAACAAAATCAACACGCTTAACCATTCATTACGTGCTAATAGAAAGTTGCATAGTGCGGAACTTTTCCAGCTAAATTTATCTGAGAAACAGTTGGCTCTACTCACCTATCGATTACAAAAAAATACTCGTCAACAAAAACGTGAACGATCTCGACTCAACACCTTATACAAAAAACATAAAATGATCCGTCTATTATTAGCGCGACAACTTTCTCATTTTGGGGAAGAAGCGCGACTCGCTTTTTTACAAGGTCGAATGACCGTACTTAAAATTTTATTAAGTAAACAGAGTTTGGCAGTCACTCAACGTGGACTGGTGTATCATCGTTATATGCAGCAATACAGACAAAAAAAAATAATGCTTATCAATAGCCAGTTGTTACGCCTAAAGAAAGTTAAATTACAAATCACTCAAAAAAGTCTTCAGTTAAAAAAATTACATATTAGTTTGAAACAACAAAAAATAGAGATTTTAAACAAGGACAAACAACGTCGGATTCTAATAAGGCAGTTACAAACGAAAATGAAAAATGAACATTTTCGCCTACAGGCTTATAAAAAAAGCCGTTTGGAACTCGCTGAGATATTGAAGGCAATCAAAGCAAGTTTGGGGGACTTACCTGTGACTAACAGAGTATTTAGGTCTTTTCATCTGTCCAAAGGAAAATTAAGCTGGCCAGTGTCCGGACGGATCAAAAACTCTTTTAGACAAGATAGAAAAAACACTTTGCACAGTCGGGGTGTTTTTATTCAAGTAGCCGCTGGTTCTCCCGTTTCTTCTATTTCTCATGGTCGTGTTGTTTATGCTGACTGGTTACGTGGATATGGTCTCATTGTAATCATTGATCATGGTGATCGCTATTTAAGCTTGTATGGCCATAACCAGACATTGTATAAACAGGTAGGTGACTGGGTTAAGACTGGCGAGATAATTGCAGCCACTGGTGATAGTGGAGGATTGGGGCACGCGGGTTTGTACTTTGAGATTCGGCGTCGAGGAATACCATTGAATCCTGGTGAATGGTGCCGAAAACACGCGAAAAAGACGCTATCTTCGAATAAATAGCAGTTAAGCGCAGTGGCTATTATCGTATCAATCGCTTAAGGGTGAGACACAAGCAAGAATTTTGAAAGTAGAATATTTTTAAGGGGTATTAATTATATAGGGCATTAACATCTGCTTAGTAGAGGCTGTGAAAAGGTGATTGCAGGCAAAAAATCTTGGTTTATTCCAATAAATCAGATTACTGGTCCTAAATTTCAGGCAGAGATATCCCTCGAAATAATTTTTTAGGCCTCTGATAGTCAAGTGAGACCTTTATACTATCGATTAATCAACAGGCTGTAGAAGGTTTTATTTAAAAATTGTTATTAAGCGGCTGTTCCCCGCCTTACATTATGTGCTAACTTTAAAAGACAAAGGTTGGCATCAGGAATCACCGCATATGTGTTCTACCATGCAATAAAAACGGTGTAAGTATTAATCCAGGAGTAACAAATGAAATTCAGATTAAAATATTCAGCAACATTATTTGCAGGCATGCTAATCGGCATTGGACTGACTGTAGGCAACGGAGTGATTGCCAAGCGGACTGCTGCTGTTTCTCCGACAAGCACAACGTTACCACTCAATGAATTACGTGCTTTTACGGACATTTATATCAAAATAAAAAATACATATGTGACCAAAATAGATGATAAAAAGCTGTTTGAATATGCTATCAGGGGAATGTTATCAGGGCTTGATCCACACTCCTCTTATCTCGACATGAATGATTTCCGTGAGTTACAAACAAGTACGACAGGTGAGTTTGGTGGTTTGGGCATCGAAGTAGGGATGGAGAATGGCTTTATTAAAGTGATTACGCCAATTGATGATACGCCTGCTAAGAGAGCGGGTGTGAAAGCGGGTGATATTATTATTCGTCTTGATCAGAGCCCTGTAAAAGGACTGACTTTAAGTAATGCGGTGAAGAAAATGCGAGGTAAACCTGGTTCTGACATGGTCCTGACCGTGATTCGTAAGGGAGTTCCTAAGCCCTTTAAAATAGTGATTACTCGAGCAGTTATTAAAGTGAAGAGTGTAAAATCTAAAATGTTAGATAAGAATTTTGGGTACATCCGTATTACTCAATTTCAGGCCAAAACAGGTCGGAATGTGATGGCAGCAGCATTAAAATTAATGAAATCTGCAGGTGGACAACTTAAAGGTCTAGTGTTGGACTTGCGCAATAACCCTGGCGGCGTATTAGGAGCGTCGGTGACTGTATCAGATGCTTTCTTAAACTCAGGATTGATTGTATATACTAAAGGGCGAGAGAAAGATTCCAAGCAAAATTTTAGTGCGACTGAGGGTGATGTGACAAAGGGTGCTCCTATTATAGTGTTAGTGAATGGTGGCTCAGCTTCAGCTTCAGAAATTGTGGCTGGTGCATTACAGGATCATAAGCGGGCTATCATTATGGGTGAAAAGACTTTTGGTAAAGGCTCAGTGCAAACTATTTTACCTTCTCGAAATAAAACAGCTGTTAAGCTCACTACCGCTCGTTACTACACCCCCTCTGGCCGGTCAATACAAGCCAAAGGAATAAAACCAGATATAATAGTAGAGGCTAATGTAAAGTTTACGAGGGGTAAAGGTTCGAATGTTAAGCGTTTGAAGGAGAGTAATTTAGCAGGACACCTAAAAAATAACAAAAAGAAACAGAGCAGTGTTAAGTTAAAGAAAACAGCGAAAACTAAAGTATCACTGTTGGAAAAAGACTATCAATTATTTGAAGCACTCACTTTGCTTAAGGGCTTAAGTATTGCCAAGCAATATAATAGCAGTAAAAAAACTGAGGTCGCTAAAAAAAATAATTAAGATTGAGAGAGGCGTTTAATGTAGTGCGGAAGAGAGTTTTTCTTCCGCATTTTTTATTAGGCTAAAAAATTATCTTGAGTTTTTTAATTCGAAAGTTTAGATAAATAACACAAAAACAATGACTTGGTATAAGTCTGTGCAGCATTAAAAACAGTGACTATTATCGACAAACTTAAACCTATCAAAGTATTACTTGCATTGCAGTAAAGTTATTTACAGCTTAGACAGCTCTATTATATTTTTTTAAATAATATTGCGTAACCGAGCAATATCGCTAAAAATACGATACCTAAATAAGTGCTTATAAAAGCTATTTTATCAAAACCATTGTAAAGTATATGTAAGCCAATAACCAATCCAAGTGCAGCAGTTGCACAAAGCCCAGCGAGTATCCGTGAGAAAAATCCGCTCCAACGAAACGTTAAAATTATTAGTAATATAACCGCAGCATAGCCACCAGAAAAAGCAGACGCCATCATAAAGTCTGGTTTAATAGCGTAAGAATTAATTTGTCCCGAGAAGTAGTAATAAATTCCTACCAAGAACGAAATCTTGATAACAAAAAAAATAAGTGCTTTATAGCCTTCAGGTTTGGTCATGAATTTTCCCTATTGTAATATTAAAACAGAGTGGTTTTTTTAAGTGGACAGTTTATTAAGCTGGTTAGTTAACTCAAGCTTGGTATTGAATAAAAGTTAAAAAATAATCACTGACTAAGCAAATACCTATCAAAGACTATACGATCACCTAAAATTTTTGCATAGAAAGTTGCTCGAAAAATTTCTAGCAGTAGAGTGCAAGATGGCATATGTTTGTTGTTATCATGAACCAATTTTAGTAGCCAGCATCATCTATTCAAATGCCTTCTCAATATACCCTTATTTTTGTGTAAGTTAAAGCGATCCTTTTGTGAATAAACACTAGTCATTAGACCCTAATCAATAGTCAGTCGTTACTAATGAATGTGCATATAAGTAGAGTGATTGATTAGGTATGGGTAAACCAGTCACAGCTCTGGGTGAAAATATGATAAAATAATGACCAAGTTTACCTTACAGTTTTAACGTAAATCATGCTTACTGAGACCCAAAATCAGGGTGTTTTATTTAAAGCAGCTAATGTGTTTAATAAAATCCTTATAAAACCTATAGGGGTGTTGTACAAGAGGAAAGATAAAAAAGTCATGAAAAAAACAATCATTACACTACTATTTGCATTCACTGCTTTTCAGTCAACAGTATCTTTTGGGATATCAGTCAGTAATGCCAAGAAGCTTAAGCTTAATATTCAGCTCAACGCAATTCAATATGCTAAAAAAGCTAAAGCGCTTAAAATTGCAAAAGACCTATTGAAATATGAAACGAAAAATTCAGATCTGGAACATGTTTCTTTACAAGTACTGTCAAGACCTGACACGGAAGAGGCTACTAGGAAAGTACTGTTGCAAGTCTATTTAAAGCAAAATAAGTTAACGAGTAACGAAAAAAATCGCTCTAAGGATTTAATTAAAGCTGCAAAAATTACGGGTGATTCTATAGCAATGTCTCACGCTTTACAGGGTCTCGGGTTGAATGCCTATCCGAAAATGGTAAAGGCATTAGAGTGCAAACAAAAAAGGAGACGTGGCAAAAAATCGAAGTCTCAATATCCGGTTGCACAACACTCTATTGCGGAAGCAATAAATCTATTAGTAAAGGGTAACCTTAACTCAAAAGTAGTTAAAAAATCTATTCCAAAATTATTGCGGTGCTTTAAGTGTGCCGAACAAAATACAGCACTCGCTTGCGGTAAGGCGATTGCACAGTTTAAAAAATTGGATAATCGTAGCCTCAGTGGACTACGCACTATTTTGGTAAGCCATAAAAATCGACAACGTAAATTAGCGGCTGCACGTTTATTAGCGTTTGGTGCAAGCAATAACAAACGTTATAAGCGTGTCTTAGAAACGGGTATTAAAAACCGCAACGAATTAATTCGTTTGACATCAGCCACCGCATTGTATGGGCAGTTTCGTGATCATCATAATGCGAAAAAAGTGCTAGAAAAAATTAGCCTGTCAGCAAAAAATGAATCATATCGTAAGCAGGCATTGCAAGCTCTTAAAAAAACGCCTTAACATTGAATGGTTGTAGTGTCATTTTAGCTAACCACTTAAGACTCATTGCAGCCCACTGTTTTGGGCTCTTAAAGTGAGTCCTAATATTTGCATGGGAGAAGATGCTCAGTTCATCATTATTTTTCTTATATTGGTACTTGAAAGCTAACTATTAGCAGTCTTGGCTGTCAGGTTATTCTGTTTAAGGTTTCTCTTGTGACTCTGAATTTAGAGTATTAGTGGGCTTATCTTTAGGGAGTAATACATACATTATTCCTTTTTGATTCATATGTCCTGCCAGTAGTTTGGCATCATTTCCCTGCCCCCAAAATACATCTGCACGTACAGCACCATTAATAGCTCCGCCAGTGTCTTGTGCCATAAATAAGCGATTTAGTTTAGAGTGTGAGCTAGTCATTATTTTTTGTAGTGTTGTGCTAGATGTTTTTATGTCTGGATAGCTGGTTTCGATCCAGACAGGTAAGCCAAGTGGTATTTTTCGTCTATCGATAGCAATGCTGCGTCCATCAGTTAGAGGCACCCCTAAAGAGCCCAATGGAGCAGGAATAACATGAAAGAAAATATAGCTAGGGTTATGATTCATCAGTTTTTGTTGTTTTGCGGGATTATCAATCATCCATTGCCTAATACTTTGTAAGCTAATTTTCTGAAGAGGTACCGCACCGGTTTTAACCAGTACGCGACCAATAGGAACGTAAGGATGACCGTTCTGATCAGCATAGCCGACAGTAATCACCTTTCCGTCAGGGGTTTTAATATAACCCGAACCTTGAATATGCATAAAAAAAAGTGCAATAGGATCTTTAACATAAAGTATTTCATAACCTTTAAGCGGATAAGGTTTGCTGTCTATTTGCTTACGGCTATAAAAAGGAATTAGCTTGTTGCCTTTCACTCTGCCTCTTAAGCGCATGCCTGTCAGTTTATCAGGATAGAGCGAGCGTAAACTTACATTGATCATGCTTCGAGGACGAGCATATATTGCATGTTTATAGACTTGATCACGGATATTGCTGCCCAATAATGTTGGCACAAAATAACCGGTGACAATGCCTGTCTGTGTACCTTTGCTATTGAATAATTTATGGGGAGTGAAATAGCGCTGAAAAAACACTCTTGCTTGCTGGTCACTAGGTTTAATTAATTTTTTTGCTTCAATACACAAGTTTTTCCAGACTTTTTTTCTACGTGCTAAAGTTTTACACGACTGAAGTAAAGCAGGCCAGGTGTGGCTTTGGCGATCTTGGTTCCATAATTTTAACTGAGACCATGCAACAGCCGGACCTATTCCTTCGGATATTTTGTTAGGCTCTGAATCTTTGTCTGAATCGGGTGGGTTACTACAGCCTAGTATTGTTGCCATGCTGATAAATATCACTGTTCGCGATAATAATTTTGTGAGTGTCAAATAATGATGATTAACTATTCTATTACGCAACATATTTTTCCCATAATAAAAGCGACTGATAATTATATGATCCCTAATTCTAATACAGCTGAAGGGTATTGTTAACTGAATAAATGGAAGGAAGTTTTAAATACTTTGTAACGATACTCTCACCATTCTTGCAAAATAGTGGATTACTTGAAAATGATATCAACTGAGGAGGTATTTGTAGAGACTGTGTCTAGAGCGATAGTACATTTAATCAGGATCTTATTATCTGGAACTGAATCATTCAAAAGACACAGTTTACTAATACAAAAATTTACTGCTGAAAGTGATATTCGTTGTATCAGGTAGAGGTAGTGATAAAAGGGGATAAATTTTCTTTTGTCTTTATAGTAGGCATGTTGATTAGACCAGTATTTACCCAAAATAAAGTGCTGCCTGCCTGTGGATCATTAGCACTTAATATAGTGTTGCTAGATTGCTGTGACGAAGCAACGCTGATAGCGGCAAGTCCGCCGATTAGAAATAGAACTTTGGGTTTGAGGCGCATAAACTATGTCCGTTTTAGTCAGTCGAGGCTCAAATGATGGATTTAAGGTACTCTGGTGAAGACCTCAGATAATACTGCAAGAAATAAACCAAGTAGCATAGTCGCAAACCCACTATTTTCTATTGTTTAAGACATGGCTTTTGTGCTATCAATGCCTTAATTTTCGTAACTCCCATTTTCCGCAATAAGGCTATATTGTTCTCAGGGATTTGCAAAACCTCTGGATAGCGGTCAATTGCAGTAGTGAGACTTTCTTCTCTTAACAGGTGAAGTATAGGGTAAGGTGAGCGATTTGTGTAATTTTCTACGTCATTGATATTTGTGTCTGCAAAATGGTATTTTGGATGAAAACTGGCAATCTGAATTACCCCTATTAAATTTAGTTGTTGCAGTAGAGCATCAGCATGATTAAGAAAGCAATTATATTCGTAAAAATCATCCAAACAGAGAGGAAGAATTAATAAAGTCGTCTCTATATTCGGATTTTCAGCAATAGTTTCTAACTCAGCTTTAAGGTCGATTAGCAGCGGTTCATCGCTGCGTGCTTGGCTTACCTGATAGCGAACACTTTTTCTATTGATTTCTCGTTTAGCGAAGGGGCACAAATTTAGACCTATTACTATAGTGCTAACCCAGTGTATCACCGACTGAATGATATCTTGATCTGATGTCATAAGATGCGTCCTGTGTGGTGCATAATTTATTACCCAATATTGAAGGCTTAGGCTCGACTATTGGGCGATTTGATAGCTTAGAGTTGCTGTTTCTCGTATTATTGACTCTCATGCCTTTGATGATATAGCAATAATCTAGCAGTACCCTTTCTTTAGGTAAAGCTACTTCCTTAACAAATGACCGTTTAGTATTTTAATGATAGTGTTATAGTTTTCACCACGAGCAGCCTCTTGCATAAAAATAGCAAACTGTAATGCATCCATACCATGAAATTTACTTTTAGCTTGTGATACTTTTAAATGGGGGTCTGCCTTATTTTTTAATAAAAATTTAACGACTTCAGGATGATTCATAAGCACTGCCTCATGCAAGGGGCTGCGACCACTATTGATGTCAACCGCATTAACGTTAGCCCCTTTGGCAATCAAAATTTTTGCGATATAAAGTACCCGGCTATTCTGAAACGGGCGGCGACTATGGTAGCCAAATAAACTGAAATTTAAATAAGGTAAAGTTGACTGGCTTACTATCCCATTGGCATTAAATTTCCCGTCTTTTAAATAACGGAATATTGCTTGTTTGGGAATAGAGGGATACAAGTTACGAGCAATAGCAGATCGGATTAGACGCGCAACGGGTTTAGAGGATGCAACATGAAAGGCATATCGGCTATAGAGTTGATTGATCAATTGAGGTGTCACGGGATCGAAATTTGCCCAACGATGGTAGTTAGTCACTAACTTGGAAGGAATTAATTTCGCGAGCTTACCAGGGAGCTTAATAGTTAAACTCACGGAAAGTGGCTGCCTCATTGGATCGTAAATTCGACTTTTCTTGTTTGACAGTATCAGTATAGAGATGATAACACTACTGACTAAAAGTAAACTAAAAAGTGATATTTTAAGCAGAAAATTGTTCATTGCACATTAGTATATTTATTTACGAAAGGCCGAAAAAATCAGCGCCAAAGCACTTATGCCGCTAATACCTGCTAATATAAATTCTAATGGCGACTTATTTTGGATAATGATCAATATTATACTGACGATAAGTAAGCCGCACCCTGCGATAGAGAGTACAATTTTTTGTGTAGATGCTTGAATCAATTTTTCAAAATGATGGCGCTGTGTTTTGTCTAGTTTGATAGTCTGCTCGCCACTATTATGCTTTTCCAAGTAGTCATATAACATTAAAGGTAAGCGTGGAAGTTTTTCCAAAACTCGTGGAAATTCACGTTTAAACTCGGATACAAATTTTTTCACTCCTAGTTGTTCATGCATCCACTGCTCAAGAAATGGTTTGGCAGTTTTCCATAAATCCAAATCAGGATAGAGTTGACGACCCAAGCCTTCAATATTCAATAAAGTTTTTTGTAAAAGCACTAATTGAGGTTGTACCTGCATATCAAATTGGCGGGCTGTCTCAAATAAGCGTAATAGTACCTGTGCAAATGAAATATCTTTGAGAGGTTTGTTAAAGTTAGGTTCACATACTGCACGAATTGCGGACTCAAATTCATCTTCACGTGTATCTTCTGGTACCCAGCCAGATTCAATATGAAGCGCTGCCACCCTGGCATAATCTCGGTTAAAAAAGGCGACGAAATTTTCTGCCAGATACCGCTGATCACGAACGTTCAATGTACCCATGATGCCAAAATCGACCGCAATATAAGTCCCATTGGCGGCGACAAAAATATTACCGGGATGCATATCAGCATGAAAAAAATTATGTTTAAACACTTGAGTGTAAAAAATATTTACACCATCTTCCGCTAATTTTTTGAAGTCGACGCCTTGTTGTTGCAGGCTATCCATATCACTGATTCTAGTCCCGAATATTCGTTCCATTGTAATCACATTACGTGTGACTAAAGGCCAGTAAATTTCAGGAATGTAAAGTTTCTCATTTCCTACAAAGTTATGCCGTAATTGAGAGGCATTGCCTGCCTCACGTACGAAATCAAGCTCGTTATGAATAATTTTATCGAATTCCTGCACTACCTCGATAGGACGTAATCTCTTACCGTCTTGCCAAAATCGCTCAGTAAGCTCTGCGATATAATACATTAGCGATAAATCGCGTTTAATCTGTGACAAAATTCCTGGTCTTAATACTTTAATGACCACTGGATTGCCATTTTCCATAATAGCAGAATGAACTTGAGCAATAGAAGCTGAGGCTAATGGTGTTTGATCAAATTCATGGAAGATTTCAGATAAGGGTTTTCGATAAGCTTGTTCAATAATTTTTTTTGCTAGCTCGCCTGAAAACGGTGCGACATTATCTTGAAGCTCTGCCAAGCCAGCCGATATATCATCAGGTAATAAGTCTTTGCGAGTTGATAGTATTTGGCCAAATTTTATGAATATCGGTCCTAATTCTTGCAAAGCTAAGCGCAATCGCTCCGCCCGTGGAGTGGAGTGTTTGCGAAATAAGTTCCAAGGAGTAAACCATGCAAAAAATTGATAAGGGCGAATTAGGCGGGTATCTTTTAGAAATTCAGTTAAACCATGGCGTACAAACACGCGATTTATTCGTAGTAAGTGTAATATCTGTCCCGGGCGTATCATATGTCGCTAGTAACCTGTCATTTAATCTAATTTATGTAGTTGCCGTTCATACTGTTGAATACGTGCTGCAATACGCTCGACATCGTTTCGTACTGTATTGACTTGCTTTGAAAAGCGTTCAATTTCCTTTTGGTGAGGTAAAAGCTGCTTTTCGTCTGTGAGCCATGCTGAACTGTCTTGAGAAAAATGTTCCCAAGACTTTTTACCCCATTGTTTACATTTATCGAGAGAGCGAAATAGTTGATGCGCAATGATATCTCCGGTCACATGTGAGAGATGCTCTTCCCAGTCAATATTCAGTGAATCAAGAATAGATTTAAATTTCTGACCCGTTTCAATATCGCCGGTAATTTCGAGTTTACCGTGCAAGGACGTGCTCTTTCCCGTTAATTGATGTAAGCCCATTTCAGAAATCGTTTTGCTGTTAGTAATAATTAGTGTATCGGCTTGATTGCTGTATTCAGTCATCAAATGAATGCGGGGTGTTTGAATATGAAAGGTGACTTTTACTTCGAGATCAGTGATTTCAAGAGTAATGAATTTACCCTCAATGTCTAATAGTTGTTGTGTGCTGTGTTTATCTAAAGACACTAGCTGATTTATTAGAGTTTCAATAGTAGCTCCTAGCAGAGCCTTAAGTTCGGGGCTTGAAGTGTTAGCATTCAATATTTTACGCCAATGTGTAATGCAACAATACCACCAGTCATGTTGGTGTATTCGCACTGGTCAAAGCCTGACTTAAGTATCAGGTCCTTCAAACTTTCTTGGTCAGGGTGCATACGAATTGACTCAGCAAGATATTGATAACTTTTGCTATCTTGAGTGACCCATTGTCCTATACGAGGCAAAATATTAAATGAATAAAAATCATAAATTTTATCAAGGCCTGGCATAGTGGGCTTGGAGAACTCCAGGACTAACAATCGTCCACCTGGCTTTAATATACGCGCCATCGATTGCAGTGCTTTATCTTTGTGGGTGACATTCCTCAAACCAAAAGCAATAGTAATACAGTCGAAGGTGTTATCAGCGAAAGGCAGTGCTTCTGCATTAGACTGTACATATTCAATGCCCTGGATAATGCCTTGATCGATAATGCGATCACGACCTGTAGCAAGCATAGACGCATTGATATCAGTTAACACCACTAGCCCATCATTGCCTACAAGTTTTGAAAACTTAATCGCCAGATCCCCAGTCCCACCAGCAACGTCCAATACTTTATCGCCTGGTTTGACGCCACTACGTTCAATAGTGACACGTTTCCATAAGCGATGTACCCCCATTGACATGAGATCATTCATTAAGTCGTACTTAGCAGCAACAGAATGAAATACATCAGCGACTTTATGTTGTTTATCGTCTGTAGCGACTTGCTCATAACCAAAGTGAGTAGTTTTTTCAGTTTTGCTCATGTTAGGTACTCGATGGTGAAGTTTCAAATGCTCATGAATAGGAAAGCAAATTATGGTTTGTTATCAGTGTGGTGGTTTCCAAAAGTATATTTTACTTTGGAATGTCAAACACGCCTCAGAGTGTTTATTCCTGATATTCTAATAATATCAGACTGCCGAAAAATGTTATAAAGGGGAACTGATCTATACAATTATTAAGCAGTGTTATAAGAAGAGCTATTACACTGACTAATAATCTTTACTCATTGGTTTACGTTCTGCGAACATGACCTGCTTCTTGTAAACGGTTTAAATAGTTTTCCCAGTTACTGGTGTAATTCTTACCCAGAGTATACAGAGTTTCCCATGAATAAATACCAGTGTGGTGCCCATCATCAAAAAAGATACAAACCGCATAGCTACCCACTTGCTCTATTTTATCGATATTAACGCCCTCTTTACCAAGTTGTAACGTTTCTTGGCCAGGACCATGTCCTTGTACTTCTGCTGAGGGAGAAAAGCAACGTAGATACTCGCAGCTGTATTCAAATTTCTCATCATTATCAAATTTTATTTCCAATACATGTGACTTTTTGTGCAGATTTATTTCTGCTGGTATAGGGTGATTGCTCATAATAGTTCCTTATTCAATCATTAAATTTTTACAATATATAACGGCTTAAATCTTCATTTTCCGCCAAATCCGATAAATTTCCATCTACATAGGATGAATTAATTTCAACCGTTTGGCCGGTTTGCTCAGAGGCGGCATAAGATAGTGTTTCTAATAGGCGCTCAAGCATAGTGTGTAGTCGTCGTGCACCAATATTTTCAGTACGTTCGTTGACTTCCCATGCAACCTGTGCGATTCGGGCGACCCCTTCTTTTGTGAAATTAAGAGTCACTCCTTCTGTTCCCATTAAAGCGATATATTGTTCTGTTAATGAAGCATCAGGTTCAGTTAAAATTCTAACGAAGTCGTCAGCAGACAAGGCATTAAGTTCCACTCGAATAGGTAAGCGACCTTGTAGTTCAGGAATTAAGTCGGAAGGTTTAGACAAGTGAAAGGCACCTGAAGCGATAAACAAAATATGGTCAGTTTTGATCATGCCATATTTAGTGGTGACAGTGCAGCCTTCAACCAGAGGCAATAAGTCACGCTGAACACCTTCGCGTGATACATCAGGGCCGCCAGAATCACCGCGTTTGGCCACCTTATCTAGTTCATCAAGAAAAACAATACCATTTTGTTCTACATCGTTAATCGCATTCAATTTTATTTCATCTTCATTGACTAACTTGGCTGCTTCTTCTTCTTGTAATATTTTGTACGCATCTTTAATTTTAAGCTTGCGTGTGCTGGTACGATTACTCGACATATTTTGAAACATATCTTGTAACTGGTTAGTCATGTCTTCCATTCCTGGAGGAGCCATAATCTCAACCCCTACAGAATTGCCCGAAAGTTCGATTTCAATTTCGCGCTCATCCATAGTACCTTCACGAAGTTTCTTACGAAGCTTTTGCCGAGTATCCTTATTACTATCATCGTTATCTTGTTCACCTTGAAATCCGAAGGTTTGTGGAGTGGGCAACAGCGCGTCCAAAATACGCTCTTCTGCTTCTTCTTCTGCCCTTTTTTGTACTTTTTGCATTTCGGATTCACGACGTAACTTAATGGCGACATCAGCAAGATCACGAATGATCGACTCAACATCACGACCGACATACCCTACTTCAGTAAATTTGGTGGCTTCCACCTTGATAAAAGGTGCCTTTGACAATTTAGCAAGTCGTCTGGCAATTTCAGTTTTACCCACACCAGTAGGGCCAATCATTAAAATATTTTTAGGCGTAATCTCATTACGCAATTCTTCTGGCAATTGCATTCGCCGCCATCTATTTCGTAAGGCAATAGCAACGGCACGTTTGGCTGAGTCTTGACCGACAATATGTTTGTCGAGTTCCATCACAATTTCTTGTGGAGTCATTTCCGACATTCTTATTCCTCGAATATAATGTAGTGTTTACTAATTAAGAGGCTTTTATACAAGCCATCACTATGATCTTACTAATAATATAATAACGGTTAAGTTAAAAAGTTTACTGTCTTTAATGCACTCGTGTTGTGCATGATGGCGATGGTCGACCAAGAGCCCCTCGGGAGAAAATTTGAAGCTGTTGGCTAATAGTCATGTCATTCACTTAATTGCCGCATCATCGATTTTTCTGACCAGCAATCTCATTTAGCAGGCTTAATCAGAGACTGCATTACTTGAATTATGTGTAATAATCTCATCGTTAACGTGACTAGTCACGCATAACAAATTAGACGTTGACCTTAAAGGCTTCATTAATCCGTGAGAGTCTCAATGGTTAGATTGTGATTGGTATAGATGCAAATTTCAGCCGCTATTCCCAAACCCTTTTCGACTATATCGCGTGCACCTAATTCAGTATTATCCAATAAGGCCTTGGCTGCTGCTTGTGCAAACGATCCACCTGAACCGATGGCCATTAAGCTATTTTCTGGTTCAATCACATCACCATTGCCTGAAATAATTAGTGAGGCTGTTGTATCTGCTACCGCTAGTAGCGCCTCAAGGCGTCGTAACATTTTGTCGGTGCGCCAATCTTTCGCAAGCTCAACAGCAGCACGGGTTAAATTGCCACCATGTTTTTCTAATTTTGCCTCAAACCGTTCAAATAAGGTAAAGGCATCAGCAGTTCCACCTGCAAACCCAGCAATGACTTTATCATGATACAAGCGACGTACTTTACGCGCATTACCTTTCATGACGACGTTACCTAGGCTGACCTGGCCATCACCTCCGATTACGACAGTGTTACCCCGTCGGACCGATAAAATTGTTGTTCCGCGATACTGTTCCACGGCGACTCCTGTTATTGGATGGTTGCTCAAAATACCTTTTAATTGTTAAATTAAAGGGTTGCTGTTTGATTGAATATTCTACACTAAATAAAGTAACAAAATTTGTCATTTATATGGTGTCATAAAGTTCGTAACTCAACCCCCTGAACAGCAGAAAAGTAATTTTAAAATAATCCAAGCGATAATTCTGCTTAGTTTTAGTATAAAATCTAGCCAGCCAACAATATTAAGATAAGGTTAAGATAAGAAAGGATAATATAAGATCAGCATCGGCAAAGTGAGTCGGAAAATGGCGACTATTATTGTGAGTAGCACTAGAGGGAGTATTTATAAGCTCAATATTAAAAATAGACATTCTTCTATATTCTAAGTGGCTAAAATATGGTCATGACGAAGTTTTTAAATTACTCCTAAATTATTATTAAACCTCACAAGCTGGATGCTTATCATTATCTATCAGTATTTTTAATGTGGTGATCACAGAGTTCACACACAACATTATTGTGTAGAATAAGTTAACACTATAAAAATCATAGTAGTCGAAACGAGTTTTAGCTACGACTACTGTAATCAGTAATGGCTTATGTAAACAACAATAATTCAGTAAGAAGCAATTTCAAAAACTTCTAGACTTAAATTTTACCCTGCAGTGCACTGCCTAAGAGCTCCGAAAGATGCGCCAAGAAGGAGGTGTCTTTACTTTGATGAAAGCGCTTTCGATCTTGGCTGCCAATAGCGACAAAACCATATTCGAATTTATGGCCTACTGGCAATAAGGCATTGGACAGTATTTTCTTCCCTTTTTTACCAAATAAGAATTCCAGTTGTAAGTTTTTAAGACTACCACAATAAGGTTTTCGTGACTTAATCACTTTTCCAAACGAAGAAAGAATGGCTTCATTTTGAATAAGCAGTGATTGGTTATGGGAAATTGGGAGTTTCATGTCTGGGTCATATAGCTTAATAGCAACGGCATCTGCTTCAAAGTCATCATACATAGACTCTTCGATGACCATTAGTGTGTCTTCCAGGTTAGTGACTCGAATTAATGCACCTGCAAGATGAAACATTCGCTCATTAAGTTTATCGTTAATACGTGCGTTGCCGATCATTTCCTTCAATTTTTGATTGAGTTTTGCATTTTTAGCACGTAATACACGTACTTGATGCTCTATCAATGAGATAGCCCCATTCACTGGATGAGGAACTTCCAGGTTTGCTAGCAAGCTTGTATTATCAAGAAAAAAATCTGGGTTTGTACGTAAATAGTTGATAACATTTTTATCAGTAATTTCTTCCACTTCTATTTTATTTTCCTGAATATTCATAGTGATATTTGTCCTTCATAAACTGATGTAGCAGTGCCAGTCATAAATACAGGTTCTGATTCATCTTTCCAAGTGAGTTGCAAGTCACCCCCTTTCAGGTGAACGATTACATTAGAATCAAGCTTGCCTAGGCTCTTTCCACATGCAACAGCCGCACATGCTCCACTTCCACATGCTTGAGTTTCGCCAGAACCACGTTCAAAAACACGCAGTATTATTTCACTAGAATTTAGTATTTGCATAAACCCTACATTGACGCCTTCTGGGAAATCAGCCAATGCTCCAATACGTGGTCCAAGTGTTTGAACAGGTGCTTGATCAATATCCTCAACTATAATAACGGCATGTGGATTACCGATGGAAACCGCACATACATTAATAGTTTTTTTGTCTATATCCAGATTATAACTGCTGGAACGACATTTTGCCTGAAACGGGATGGTTTTTGGGTCAAAATCAGGAATACCCATATTGACCCGAATCATATTCTTATCTTCTAGGTATAACGTTATTTTCCCAGAGTTTGTCATAACAGATATTATATCTTTATTTATCAGCCCCTTATCTCTCACAAACCGTGCAAAGCAACGTGCACCATTCCCACATTGACTCACTTCGTTACCATCTGCATTATAAATCTTGTAGTGAAAATCAATGTCTTCATGAGTTGAAGTTTCTACTACTAGCAATTGATCAAAACCAACACCCAGGTGTCGATCAGAAAGTTGACGAATTTTTTGTGATGACAACTTAAGTTTCTGACTAGTGGCATCTATCACCATAAAATCATTACCCAAGCCATGCATTTTTGTGAAGCTTATATCCATAATGCTGTCAGCTTATCAGAATATATTCAGATAGTTAAGGAGGCTCCCAGTAATTTGCGAGAGATAGATTTTGACTGGGGAGAATTTTAATTACTGGTAAAAGCATTAGATTAAGGCTACTTAATAATCAATTTTATGGATGATTAAAATTTCTATCTTAATATCTAGTACTTTTTTAGCATACTTTTACTAATTTCTAGTCTACAGCAAAAATTGAGAGGTGGTTTTTGATTTTTCTTAATAACAATGCTGCTCTGGTTAGCAGTTTTCTAGTCTAATTGGGTAAACGAGTAACAATCATGACAAAACCTGCTTTACTCAATGTTAGGGATGATCTGGACAGCACTTATAAAATTACAGTATAGTCATAAAACAATAACAACTAAGTCACAATAAAAACTGTAATAAGTAAAAAAACAGCAACGTATTTTGCATCAGTTTTTCAATTTAATTAATGTAGACACTAATCGAGAATGTAATGAGACAAATAGCCAAATTAACCATATTGTTTTCAATGTTACTAATGACACTAAATAGTTTTGCATTTAAGGATGATCGACAATTTGCCAAGGGTGATGATGTGTATGTCCACTCTTTAAGTGGACTAAGCTTGCGTAAGTTGGCCAGTACTACTGCGGGTCGGCAAGCTATTATGAAGTACGGCGCCAAATTAACTATCGCTTCACGCCCAGACCTTGAAAAAACATTAGTGGTAGAGAATATTAAAGGATATTGGGTTGAAGTAGACTATAACGGAATCATTGGCTATGCCTTTACAGGATTCTTGTCACGTTTTCCTGCACCACAGTCTAAATCCCCTACAGCCTATTTGAGCTTGTTAGAAAAATCAGGTTTTGCAGATGCAAAATATACCACCAGTAAAACAGATCGTACTGAAACGTCTGGGCCTGTTACTGATACTAGCATTACTTTAATTAACGCCACTATTCTTGATGGTTTTTTGATCGCAAGACGTTTATTTTCGATTCCAGATAGTTTAAAACTTCCTGAGTATCAATTAAATCTTAAGATGACAATCGAAGATCCAGAAAAACCTGAATCCATGTTGTCTCGAAAAATGACGGTAGAGATCGAAAAAAGTGGTAAACCAATGTCCATTACGTTGCATACGAGGATTCAGGGTTCAGGTAGTGATCGCTCTATTACTGTGATTGGAGAGAATACAGTGAAATTGATGGCCCGAGATTTTACTGAGTAGAGTTATCAATAGAGGTTCTTGGATAAATGGAATTATTTTCCGTAAAGTTATCACCACTACACCCTGATTTATCAGGGCTGTACACAAAGCTAGGAATTACAGAGTACAGTTTTAATTCTGAACGTAAGGCTATTCAAGCCTTGCGAAAAATTACTCCAGATATAGTCATTGCTGATTTTATTTATGGTTATGGAAATAACTATGCTGGGGTTAATGTTAGTAATCTTGATGTTATTCTATATAGTTTGCAAAAATCTGCTCCAAAGGTGAATGTTTTTCTACTGTGTGAAAAAAAAGAAGTTCAATTCACTGATAAGTTGCCCAGTGTGGTGAATATTACTAGTCAATACCTCTATCCCGTGGATAAAGTTGCCTTTAGCGACGAATTACTGAAACTTATTAGCCATCAGCAGACTAGTTAATGTTTATTGGTCATTATGCTGTTTGTTTTGCTATTAAACATTACGAAAAGAAAACTTCTTTAGGCCGATTATTTATTGCAGTTCAACTACTTGATTTAGTATTTTTTACGTTAGTAGTGGCTGGAGTCGAAAAATTTTCACTACAAGAACATTATTTAGCAGCAAGTCACATCAAGGCAGGCTATTTCCCCTGGTCCCATAGTCTTTTTGCTGCAGTCCTTTGGTCTATCACTACTTATTGTATTTTTATGTACATGTTACCTGTCAGAGGCTCAAAAGCGAATCGAGTCGCCCTTCTAATGGCTGTTGCCGTATTTTCCCACTGGTTATTGGATTATTGTGTGTATGTAGCAGACTTACCTGTATTAGGAGGAAATTCACTCAAATTAGGGCTTGGAATATGGAGTGATTCAGTGTTCATTGGCTTACTCGAAGTGAGCCTTCTTCTAGCCGCCTTCTTCATATATATAAAGAAAACTCGTATAAGACGAAAAAAAGGACGGCATGCCTTGTTAGTGTTAGTCGTTGTTATGATGATTCTTGGATTAGTGAATACTTTTGGCCCACTTTTCTCTTCGGCAACCACTACATTTTCAATGGGTGCGATTATAATTTTTTTAGGGCTTGCATGGTTAGCCATGCGTTTTGAGCAGTACCGAGCCTGATAGTATTAGTAGTTTATGATTTGTCTAAATGACAATCTTTTAATATAACCCTCAGCATTTGTCATACATTCCTCTATATTTTATTCGAGCAATAATCGGAAAATTTTGTAGTCTAAAGATTACACCTACATTTTAATTTTAATATGTGGGGTGTTGTTTTTTTTAGTTGTAGTTTACGTTAAAAGCCTAAGGGTTTGATTTGAAGCCTCAATTTTATCGTTTAACGGCACTACTTTGGTGATATTAATTGTTAATTCAACCACTTAATATCCATGAGGTATGTATGGATATAAATCTGATGATTCAAATATTTAAAATTTAACTAAAAAATGAAAATTAATCTACATAAATTATAAGCTTTTATTTCTATTAATTTATTAAATTTGAACTTGCATTACATTAGAGTAATCGATTATCATTTAAGTAGGGGATAATTTACATTTTTTAAATGAGATAGCTCATGGGGATAAAGTCTTCTTTGCAATCACTTTAAAATCTTTGTAACTTGTAACAGTGGCTACGGCTTTCGTGACTTAAGATTAATGGCTGACATGTCACAGTATTAAAGGCCAAAAAAATAGATACAGTCATAATCTATAGTAGTTTGGTTTAAGATCTCTGATATTTATTGCTAATGTCATCATTTAAAAATACATATGTTACTAGAGAGCACTAATTATTTTCATTTCTTAAATTAGTGTTAAAGCTAATAAGGAAACTAATTAATAAGCTTGTTTCTAGTAAAGGTAATCATTAATTAGCAGGCTATTGAATTTTGTTTGTTTAACCATAAAATTAAGACAAATTTCAACAGTCGATTAGGTAATAGGATCAACATAGGTTGCAGACAATAGTATTAGTGGTTTAGTGAGTAGCTTGTATAGAATATTTTTTAGTTTTATTTTGTGTGATTCGTAAGCAAATAAAAATAAATAAAGGAACTTGAGGAATACGTCAAGGTTTCATATAGAGAGGCTGATGTAATATAGGTTCCGTTACAATTGTAATGGTTATTGTTTCTACAGCTAGTCGTTGGAAATGTTCTACATTATGATTTAAATAAAAATTCATTAGATGTTTTGTTAGATTAATTCTCAAGACATAAGATACTGAAGTCACGTAAATATAAAAATTGGTTAACGATAGTGTAGGTTAGCAGGCAATAAAGTAAAATCGTATTATATAGAAAGTAGTGAAAGTGGTTAAGATCTGTAAGGAAGTGAGTTATTTACAACCTTACAATTTTAATATTACAATCAAACTCTGTAATATCAGTGTTGATCGTAATGTTAATGGATAGCGAAACATTAAATAAGAAAATTTTTAAAGATATAATAGCTTAAGTATAATTTTTACCTACAAAAAATAAATGCCGGGGTCTGATAATGATGTTTAGGAAATTAATATTAATACTTGCGTTGCCGCTTGTATTTAGCTCTGCTGTTATGGCTGAGTCTGGAGAGCACTACTTAAAAGAAGGGGTAGTGGCTTTTAAAGAAGGACGTTATCAGGATGCTGTTGCCTATTTTAAGCGGGCACGTGATAATGGCATTGCAACAAGCAATGTCAGTTATAATCTTGGTTCAAGTTATTACAAAATGAACGAGTATCGTCAAGCAAGAGCCGCTTTTATCGAAGCAGCTAAAAACACAAAATTTCAAAAATTTTCGTGGTATAACTTGGGTTTGATAGAGCGAAAGTTGGGTAATAACGACGACGCTGTAAAATGGTTCCGTAAAGCCCTGACTGCTGAAGGTAATCCAAAGATAGATAGATTAGCCAATCAAATGATTCAGATTCTATCTCCTGCAGAAGCGACTACTAAATCTTCTCCACGTGACTCAAAAGATTCTCGTGAAATTTCTACACCAGCAAGCAAACCTTCTTCAAGCTTAAAAACATCTGGCGATAAGTTTGCAGCGCTTAATACCACATTAGGATATGAAGAGTTTGTGGCTGACTTGGCGTTAGACCGTACTCACATCAAGCGGCCTAAGAGAATAAAATCTAGAAAAATCAGAGGTGGTGTTCAAGTAGCATTAGGTAATGATGATAATGTCATTGATGCGAATAATAATTCAGGCTCTGGTTTATCAAGTACTTACCTAGAATCTTTTGGCTATGTTGATATTCCATTAGGTCAAAATTTCACTTTGTCTGGTGATATCTATAATCAACGTTTTCCTGATGTAAGTTCACAAGACTTTCGTTTGTTTAAACTGGGTATTCACTACACTCACAAAGTAGGGTCTTTACGTATTGCCCCTGCAATTATTTATGGTCAGTCCCAGTTTGGTAGCCTTGATTTTCAAGATATTATGGATTATAGAGTGACTGTTTCTAAGCGTTTAGGAAAAGGAAAGAAATTTTTGTTCCGATTCAGATACAGCGATATCGAAGATGCTCAAGGTTCATTTACACAGTATGAAGGTGATCGCCAACAGTACCGGTTTGAATATAAAACACGTATAGCACTCGGGAAATTACGTTTTCGTTACCAAATTGAAACTAACGATCGAGCAAATACCGTTAATCGAGATTATTCGCCAACTCGTAATGACTTTCGTATTCGTTTAAAGCAAAAAATATTTGCTGGTCTAACCTTAAGCACAGAAGTTCAATATAGAATTAGTAGTTATGATCCTATATCAAACACAGCAGCTATTTTAGCGGAACGAGGACGTGAACGTGATGATGATCGTGTTCGCTTTAAACTGGATTTAAGCAAGAAAGTGGCTAAAGATTGGAGACTTGGTTTTCGTTGGGTTTATACTGACAACGAGTCGACAGGGGTTAGTGCGGCAAGCGATTCTAGCGATAGTTATAGCAAAAATGACGTTCAAATTTATGCAGCTTGGAGCTTCTAATAGTTAAACGACACATTATCATTATAATGTGTCGTGATAGTGAGTTTTTGAAAACGCCTGATTTAATATCAGGCGTTTTTTTTGTGTTGAATAATAGGCGTTGCTCTATGTCAGTTCGAAATCTCTTTCTTTAGTAGCTTATTGGATTTTATAAAAGTGGATGCAAGATCAAAGTATGATAGACGTGAAAATAAAGTGAGCAAGTTTTTGTGATTAGATAAAAGTTGTGCACTTAGTTTCAAGATAAATAATATGTAGGTATAAAGTAATGAAGTACTCAGGGAATATTAAAAAATTAAATTTAAAGATTGATAAGAAAGTGACGGCAATACTACCCATTGGTAAGTCTGAAATTTTACTCAATGATTACATTAACCATAATATTAAAATGATATTTAATAGTAAAATTAACTGCGTACACTGCCATCGAAAAATCGCTAAAACATATGGGCAAGGGTATTGTTACCCTTGCATCAGTAGTTTGGCAGAGTGTGATAGCTGTTTATATATGCCTGAAAAATGCCACTACCATAAAGGCACTTGTCGAGAGCCAGAGTGGGGTGAGCAAAATTGTTTACAAGGACATATTGTGTACTTGAGCAATACTTCTGCGTTAAAAGTGGGAATTACAAAGTTGGTCAACGTTCCTAGCCGCTGGTTGGATCAAGGTGCCACACAAGCAATCTCAATCGTGCGTGTCAGTAATCGATTATTGTCAGGGGAAATTGAAGTGATGTTAAAAGAGTATGTATCAGACAAAACTAACTGGAAGGTAATGTTGAAAAGCGCACCTAAGCAGCTTGATTTGAGTGCTGAAAGAGATAAGTTATTTCCTTATATAGATAAAATTATGCAAGGATTACTCAATAAACATGGTCCTACTAGCACTATTGAATTACTCACTGATTCGAAAATAGTTAATATAGAGTTCCCAATTGACACTTACCCTGAAAAGATTGTGTCTTTAAGTTTTGATAAAACACCTGAAATAGAAGGAAAAATTCTTGGCATAAAAGGTCAGTACTTGTTGCTAGAGCATGGAGTGCTGAATATTCGGAAATTCTCAGGCTACAATCTTGATATAACTTTCTAGGGGGTCACTAACCACCTATTTCAGTCTCTTTTAATGATGCTTTTTCATCAAAAATTACTAAAGGTTATGATAAATTTATAAAAACCTGACTTAAGTCCGGTTTTATGAACTACTAATGAAATTGTGGATTATACTTGGCGCTAATAATAAAATAACTAACAGTAAGGTAACTATAGGAAATAGGAGATATTAAATGAAGGCCTTATTACTTAAAATATTTACGTCATTTTCTTTGATGTTGCTGCTTTTTAATCCAGCAATCAGTGCAAAGGCTGCTATTAAATTAGGCTTTGCAGCTTGGAATCACGAGCCTAGTGGTTCAGTACGTTACCAAGGGAGTAATTCTGATGCTGAGTCAGATTTACGATTATCGGATAAAACTGAAGGTTTTTTTTGGCTTGCTATTGAACAACCTATTCCTGGAATCCCCAATTTCAAATTGACCCATACTCGGCTTGCTAATAGTGGTGCAGGGGTTCTTACTAATAGTGTTACTTTTGGTGGCAATACATTTAATGCTGCTGAAAACATCAATACTTCACTAGATTTAAATCAAACAGATTTAACGATGTATTGGCGTCTAGGGACTAAATCAACACACTTTAATTTGGGCTTAACATTAAAGTACTTAGATGGAAATGCCAGTATCTTATCAACTACCACTACTCAATCGCGTAATGTCGATTTTGAAGTGGTTCTTCCTTTACTATATGGTGGGCTAAATATTAAGCTGCCTTTTTCGGGTTTATCCGTAATAGCGGAGGGAAATGTTATCACTTATAGAAGCCATAGTTATTCTGATATATTATTTAGTGTGAAATATGAATCGAAAGCAAAAATTGGAATTCAAGCTGGTTATCGTAGAATGCAGTTAGATTTGGATGATCTTGATGGCGTTAGCTCAGATCTTGAATTTTCAGGACCATTCTTTGCGTTAAGCTTAAATTTTTAATTCGTTTATTAATTTGTGGTTTAGGCGAACAGATAGTGTGATACGAGGTTTGATACAATAATTCATGATTTAGAAGATTGTATTAGAAGAGTTGAATTTCGTTTAAATAATGTAAGATAAGCAATGACAGAAAATTCTACTAAAAAAATGTAGTTGCTTTGAGTGGACTCATTTTAACGTTGAACTATTCTAGCTAAGAAAATTTCAACCGCCTGTTGGAAAACCCTTGATTCTAAGTGAGTGACACTGCTAATTATTAATGCTATTGATTAAGTAATAAAACGAACTGGTCAACCATTTGTTGGTTGCCTTCTTCTTCCTTGTTTAGCTTCACGAAATTACTATATCCATGCATAAAGCAAATGATCATGCTGGCGGTTGCTTTGACATCACCTGAAAATTCGTTACTTGTTTTTGATTTTGCTAATTGACCTTCCAGTAATTCTTCGCATTGCTTGAAATAGTCACGTACAAATTCTAATGACTCATTACTAATACTATTTTGCTCTGAGAGGGTATTCACAAATAAGCAACCATTAAGATAGTCTGAACTTGCAAATGACTCAACAAATTCAATCAAACAGCTTAATGTGTCACAATTTTTTAGTTTTTCAATAATCGATTGTAAATTAGATTCATGATAATTTTCGAGTGCAGCTTGGAATAAGCCTGTTTTGTCACTAAACAGGTTATACATTGTGCGAGTATTCAACCGTGTTTCGTTGACTAGTTCACTCACAGAAGTTCCTTCGAAACCTTTTAGCCAAAAGGCTTTCGTGATGCTATCAAGCACTTCCTGTTTGTCATATTCAATTGGGCGAGCCATGTTATTCAAACCTCCATAGATAACGAGTTTGTACTAAACCACTCCATGGAGTACTGCAATCATTTTATTATTTTTAGTAGATTGCGTTGATGTTGAAATATAACCCAATCATTTGTAATTCAGATAATATAATCAAATACCATCAATGTACAAGATTAATTGTTAAGTTTTACTAAGCTATCTGAGAAAAGTGTAGACTGTGGAGCCTTTTTTTCGAGAATCAACACTATAACGTGAATAACTCGTATGAAAAGTAATGAAATTATCAGCTTTAATTATTACAAAAAATTGGCTCATTTGTTTATTTGTTGGTCAGGTCGATGCGTGACTGGTGACTTAAGCTTATATGAATTGATATCAGTTCAAAATAAAGGCAAAATGCGCCAAGTTAATATTAAGCAACGAGGATAACAAGTATGAAATTAATTCTTTTAGGGGCACCTGGGGCTGGTAAAGGAACAGTAGCAAAGCTACTGACTAAATTAGATGGCTCAATTCAAATCTCTACAGGCGATATTCTTCGCGGAGCAGTCGCTGCGGGCAGTGATTTGGGTAAACAGGCACAGGACTTTATGACTAGAGGGGATCTGGTGCCTGATGAATTAATTATGGGTATTATGGAAGCCCGACTACAAGAGTCAGATTGCGAAAAAGGCTTTTTACTCGATGGTTTTCCACGGACTATTCCACAGGCCGAGCAGTTAAAGGTGCTATTGGAAAAAATCGGCATTACATTGGATATGGCTGTTGATATCGATGTTCCTCGTGATGTGATTTTGGATCGTTTGACAACTCGCCGTACTTGTTCAAATGGTGATTGTCAGGAAATATATAATGTGAAAAGCAATCCACCAGCAAAAGAAGGGATTTGTGATAAATGTGGAAGTTCAGTTATTCAACGTGAAGATGAAACTGAAGAAGCGATTAGTCAGCGTTTAAAAACTTATTCCGAAAAAACAGCTCCTTTGATAGGCTTTTATGACAAAGAAGGTATGTTATTAACGGTTAATGCAACATCAAGTGACGCCGTAATTCAGGCGATTCAGGATAAGCTAGATAGTTAATTTTTAGACATTTGGCGGACAGTTCCACCTGTGAGCTGTCCGTTATATCCTTTCATATCCTGTCGTTTATAATCTTTTTTTCTGACATAGCTCACGTTTTGGAGTTCTTCTCCCAACACTACATTGAATTTTTACGAATCTCACCAGATAATACACTAGTCATCTTAATTTTTTATATGACTCAATGTCCAAACATTTTTGGTTTGGCAAGGCGATTATCTAATGGCTAATTTCGTTTCTTCTGAATTTGTATATAAAAGTGAGATTTCTTCGATATGCAACAAGTTGCATCCAGACACCATAGAACAATTTTGGCTGGTAAAACTAGTTCGAGGAAAATTGGTTAATGCCTATTGGGATACCAATATAGGCAAAGAAGAATTATACAAAGATTATAAAAATTTTTGTCGTGTTCGTGATATTGAAGTCAAAAGTTTTTTAGACTTTGACTGTTTAATATTCGGCAATTTACTTTTAACGCATAGTGAATCAGAGGATGATTATAGACCTAGTAAAGGTAAGCGAAAACTGGAGAGGCAGGAGTATGATCGTTTGGCGCATTGCGTCCCGGAACTTGAGCGTTGTCGTCGTCTGTATCTAGAGGCGAGGCCAGATCTAGTTTCGCATGTTACCCAATTACGTTTCACACCACGTTTCACAAAACGTAAACTATTCCTTCGTTTTGATGTGCTATTGTTATTATCAGGAGTAATGATTTTAGCCTATCAAGCGTTCATGTTGACAGTGCAGGGCACCTGGACCAGCTTTTCTCTTTTCCACTTTATAGAAATAGCTGAATGGCAAACAGGACTTGAATGGCTTACTGACACATCCACTTTGTCAACCACCAAATTGCTGAGTCAAAAATTGCTTAGCTATGCGGAAATAGCATTAATTCTGTTGACCTTGGGATTATTGATTCATATTAATACAGACTATGAGTAGTACTGTATTAATTTGATGTTTCTTTAGTCGACCAAACCCCTTCAATTATAGTGCTATTTATTATACCCTTAGTGACTACAATTAGTAACTTCAATACTGCTAAGGCAGCCAGTTACTATTTTCTATTTTGCTAAAGGAGCTTTTCAATGTACCACCCAATTTCAATTCCGTTTGGTTGTGTAATGTTATTTAATGTCGTTAAACTCAAGGAAGGTGTCACCATCAATGATGTTGAACTTGCACTAGGCGAAATGTGTAACGTAGTCAAGAACACTTATGGTGATGAGGAAGGTGGCTTTATTGGTGGTCAGGTATTTAAGTATACTGGATTTGTTTCAAATGAAGGTTCGTTTGATTCTAAAAAAATGTCAGAAGATCATATCGCTATTTTGACTTATTGGAAATCGTTTGAACAGCATGAGACCTCTCATTCAGATAAGACATTTAGACAAAAATTTGATGCCTTACAAGAATATTGTGACGAAACCTATGAGCTAGGCTATGAAATGTTATGGCAGGGTGTTCCTGAATAATAGATGAGCTTATTTCTATACGTAAGATAGGGAATTAAATTCATAAAACATGTGTTGGGAATTATGCAGGATTCGATTATAATGGGACTAGTTCATGCAGTAATTAAAACAATAAAAACTAGATACCTTATGTATGATTTCTCGTAATCCTAAAAATAGTAACATGCTATCGGTGCGCTCCTGTGCACCTGAACCATTAGTAGATCGTCTCGAACTTTTGCAACTAGAATTAACTGAGTTGACAGCGGAGAGAGAGGATTTACATCGCCTGGTTAATGAGTTTGAAATTCAATACCATCAACGTTTGGGGCAACACATCGGACGTATCCTTGAGTTGCGACGAAACCGTGCTCAAAAACTAGCGGAATCCCATTCTGAATTTGAAAGTCGTTACCAAGAGACACAAAAAGATTATGACTTTTGGCATGAGTCTTCATCCCATATCAAGAATAAAAAATTATTCAGTTTGACAGATGAAGACTTAAAAGTACTGAAAAAAACATTTAGAAAAGCGGCAGGGAAATGCCATCCTGATGTGGCGCGAGGTGAAGATAAAGAAAGGTCAAAAGAGTTTTTTATCTCTTTGCGACAAGCGTATGAGCGAAATGATTTAGAAGCAGTTATTGATCTTGCTGGACAAATTGAATCAGAGCATATTCTATTACATGATGCTAAAAAAGCGGAGCGTGAATCGCTAAACAAAGCAATTGCCACACTAGAACAAAAGATTATATCACTACAATCTGAAATAAAGAAAATAACAGAAAGTGAAAGTTATCGTGTTCTATCCATTTATTCTGATGTTACTATTTATTTTGAAGAAACTGAAAAGGAATTACTACTACAAATCACAGAATTGGAGCAGTATGTGAGGATGGACTCATGAGTAGTAAGGATATTTTGCCCCATCAAGAAACTTCTCTTGTGATAAGTAAGATCGAAGATAGTATGTTGCTGACTGCAAAGTTTAGCCAAGAACAAAAAATTGAAAAGTGGTGGTTACAACTAGAAACAGAGTGGCGTAAAATTTATGTGGCTGCTATTCGAGGGATGTATCAGGGACTCAATGCTACAGATTTTGGGCGAGCATCAAATCAGGATATGTCTCATAACTTTTGGGAGCAATATAATGACGATCCTCTATTAAAAACAGGTCCCAGCATAAGTGAATATGAAAACTTGTTTGAGTTAAAGGAAATGTACTGTGCACATCTTGATATTAATAGTCTGGAACCATTACGAGAATTTTTGGCACTAGAGTATTTGAACATAGATGGTACTCTTGTTGGAGACCTTGAGGCCCTTAGTGGTCTTACTCAATTGTCGTCCTTACATATGGAGTCTGTCCCCACAGGTAATATAGAGGTGCTTAAGCATTTGACGAAGCTACGGTATTTTTCGTGTAGTAAGTCGCGAGTAGACAGTTTGTTAGCATTGCAAAAACTTGAAAAACTGGAGCGCTTAAATTGTGCTTTTACGAATGTTTCAACGATTAAGTATCTATCTGCAACGGATAAATTGCAGCAAATTAATCTTAGTCATACCCATGTAAAAGATTTAAACCCGCTTAAAAATAAGGAGTTGCTAGAGTGGTTGGCTATTGATAGTACCGCAATTAAAACCCTTAAACCATTGCGTCTATGTCGTAAGTTAAAGCAGCTTAATGTTATGAATACGCCAATCCGTACATTGGCCAGTATTACTGATTGTTCCGTTCTTAAGGTAGTCTATGCACATAATAGTAATCTAAGTGATATTGCTGCGTTAGAAAATAAGCCGAAATTACATATTGTTGATGTATCAAATACTGGTGTGAATTCTTTAGAGTCTCTTAAGGGGTCTGAAAAAATTTCTTGGCTTGATTGTTCAAATACAAAAGTTGATACGCTGAAGCCCGTACGCTGGTTTGGTAAGTTGGCTTATTTAAATTGTAAGAATACACTGATTAATAGTAGTGAAGTTAATGAATTCAAGCGGCTTCATCCTGAGTGCAAAGTACTTCATTAGTAATAGAGTATGAAGTGTTGTTAATATCGTTTACTGCATCAATCAACAATAGCAAAAAATTCATATTAACTTTTTGAACTTCATAATTGCATAATGTGGTATAAATATTAATGCTAGTCGGTGTGATATTGACTTCGTAGTAAGGGCTATGTGAGGCGCAGTCTAGTAACTGGTCATACAGTTCGCCACTAAAGATTGATTCAAAGATATCATTATTATTATTCATTACTCGACTGAATAGCGCGTACTGATCGTGGTCATTGTTTGCTTTCGGAATAATGCAATCTTGCAGTTGTTGGCTGTTACCTCCTGTCAAACGTTCATTGCTTTTACTAATGTCATCAGTTGAAATGCTGTAACAGCCCTTTATTAAGCGAGAGCGTACTCGATATTCTGAATTGTGAAACCTTGGCGATGGCCAGCCCTTAAGAATCGAACAATTAAAATTTGATTTTTCCGAAAGGCGGATGACAAAAGCTAACATATAGTAGTGACTCTTAATATTAACTTGTTTATCCATTGAGCCAATTTGATTTAAGACATTGCCAACCCATAGTTTAAGTTTGTGCTTAGCTTGGGTATGAGTGAGCGTAAAAAAACCGGTATGCTTGTTATAAAGATATTTCCCATTGATGTTGTGGGCAAGCTTTTTAACTCCAGTGCGGGTAGTGCGTTCTAGCAAATAAATAAGTGATTGTTTATATGGAAATAGTATTGTTACTGTTAATAGTAACAAAGTATAAGCACCTGTCTGACCAAAGCTAAGAAGAGGAAAAATTAGAGCCGATGCCGCAACAAAAGTAATTGCCAAATACAGTGAGTTTGGTTTAATTGTTCCGTTACGCTGCAAGGTGACACGCAAACTAATAAGCCCCATGCAAGCAGCAATTAAACTTCCGCTATATCCCATTGTTTTTATCTCATAATATTTGTTAATGTTTGATTTACCAAGGTTGAAAGCTAGGTTAAGTTATCCTATAAGATAAAAAGAGCTCGCTAAAATTAATCTATTTATGAACTCGTTCATTTACAGTGCTTACAATCACACGCAGATAATAGAAAAAAACTAATATGTGCTAAGTAAAAATTTAGACCTTGTCTCAAACCGGTTAGCTATTTAAGTTTACTCTTTGTTGGCGAGCTTCCTTAATTAACTTAGCGGTATTGGTTGACAAAAATTTACCCTGCTGCACGAATGGGTTTGTGGGCTATGAGGTAATGAGGTGAAATTAAATATAATCCACAACCATAAAGAGGTCGTGGATCATATTAACATTTTATATTGTCAATATAATTGACCACTACAGAGTGGCTTTCTTAATGGTTAAAGGCAGTTCGTTTTTATCCAGCCAGCAGCTACTTGCAAAGGTCGAGGATCTTTATCGGTGCTAGTCCACACAGCAATAGCTTTCACTCTGTGACCAAGGTATTTTGAATTAAGTGTGAGTGGAATATTCCATGAATCGCCGCTAGTTGCGCCGAGTCGTAAATACTTCAAAACAACAAAATCATGTTTTAATGTACGGCCTCTATTCTCACCAGAACGCACTTTGTGTGCAATATCAAAACCTAACAATGTCACCGTTAAAATTTTCGGTTTGCCCTTCAGTAAGGCGTTATTGTACAGCACATTAACTGAGTCGCTTTTAATTGCAACGACTAACTTACCCTGAGCGACAGGGTTATTATTGGGGTATTTACGTGAGCCGAAAAATCCTCTCCATTCACGGCCATTCACAAAAAAACCTGGAGTGTATACTGACCTTGAGTGTCCTTTCAATTGATATTGACGTTGTCGTTTTACATGAGATTTTTGTGCTAGCTTGTCGCGCCAACCTAGATAATCCCAGTAATCTACATGAAAACTTACTGGAACGACTTTAGTCCATAAGTGCGTGTGATTTTTTAGATTATTTTGCCAAGCGTCTGCTGGCGGGCAGCTGCTGCAGCCTTCAGAGGTGAATAATTCAATAAGTGTTGCACCGGACGCTGAGCTTTTAATGTTACATGAGGGGCTGGAGGCCTGTAAGCTAGACATAGCTGTTAACATTAAGGTGAAAGCTCCAAGCGCTATCTGTTGTAATAATCTGTGTGTGACTGTCATAGTCTTTATAAGCTCTGGTCAAATATCGTAGATTTTTTAGAAACCAGATATTTCCTAATAAATAGCAGGCTATTCGCAGGATTTTTCACCTTATCCAAGCTTAGTTAAGCAATAGCCTAGTTCAGTTCATTTAATCAAGCGAGTGTATAGTTTCTGGTTAGTGATCAAAAAATAGTTTGTTGGAGATTAAGACATAGGTTGGACTAAAAAGTTCTAAAAAAATAGGTTCCAGAGGAACCTATTTTTTAACAACATAATCACTGAATAGTTCATAGAGTGGAATAAGATTCATAATGATCTTCTTTGAGCTTGGTGAAGTATGCTTAAGAAGACTCTGAATTAATTTCGATTAGGGTCTCTTGAAAGTATCAAAGGCCTTGAAAATTTAACTAATAGCAGCAACCTTCATTTTGCCATTCATATTTTCAAACCACAATCTCAGTAAGAAAAATTAATCACAGACTCTTGAACCTAGTGAGTTAACGTTGGTTAAAGTGACCGTGTCCTCCACCATCACCATGACCACCACCATCATGAGTACCATCAGGACCACATGCAGTTAATGAAAGTGCAACAATAGTGAGTAGAAAAAGGCGTGTAATATTACTTATGATAGAACGTTTGGTTTTCATATTAGAGCTCCCGAAATAGATATATTTAAAAAAGCAGAAAAATACTGTAATCAGCATTGACGTACTTTTGGTCAAATGTTGCTGTTAATCTGCCTGTGGTGCGCCGCAATGCCTAAAAGTATACCCTATATTGAAATAGTTTTGCAGCAGGATTTAGACTATGGCATAAAAACTTGTCTGATGAATTCATACAAATATCACTATAGATAGCTTAAATCGCCTAAATACATCATGCGGCTTAAGCTGATGAATCGTTTATTTATTGTTCAATTCTTTATTCAGGTGATACGAATCGCTTGGACGTCTCTGATTAAGTCAGGGATTTATAGTATAACAATAGAGGTTGTCTATAATGACACCCAACGGGTCAGCGCCATTTTACAAGCTCGACATTAATAGTGAGGAGGCATCGATGTTAAGTAATATAGCTTCTGAATTAGTCAGGTAAGATAGTCTATGACTCAAAACTACAGTAGAGGCTGCTTATTTTTTCGAAATAAACGGCTTTAACTAAACATTAAAATTTTTAGATCTTTTTGGCTAGATTATCGTTAGTAATGACTTAATCAGAGGCTTCTTAAAAAAACAGTTTATTTTGTCAGTTCTCTATAATATTGATGTACCAATAAATCATATTGTATGGCGCCGTTAAAGCAAAAACCTGTTAAATACTATTAAGTTACTCAATTTTCTGCCAATAAATATCCTTGTTAATTTACACTCTGGATTTTTTAGCTTATTGAGGAATGAAAAATCGCCTGAATGAATTTAACAATCTGCCAAATCTTGTGTTGTAAAGCAGGACTTTTTGCGTAGAATTGACGTTACTCAGATGTTTTAGGGTTTTGTGCCCTGATATTAGAAAAAATTAACTATGTGGTAAGTACAATAATTTGACCGAATTTCTGAATTTTCAAGTCTATTCATTTTTCTTTAAAGAAAGTCTGAATATTTATAAGCATAATTCAATCAAACATGACTTAATTCACATCTCATTCATACAATAAGTTTTACAAGTTTGCTTACAGATAAATAAGAGGTATTACGAATGTTCAGACAATGGAATTTCCTGAAAATTGGACTCGCCATCGTTGTGGGGATGACTGGTTTTTCACAGTTACAAGCATCGGGTGTTGCGAAAGAAGAAATTAATTTTTTACGTGAAGATGGTAGATCTTATATCAATTATACATCGTTACGATCACGTGAGCCTGCCTACAGTGTTTGGTTTGCCAAGAATACCAATCTAGACCGTTATCTATATATTAATCCTAATAAATATCAATGGGATACTCGCAGTAGTCGTCGTTTCAATGTTCTTAAATTTTTAAATGGCAGTTATGCGCTCATGAATTTTGGGACTTTAAAATCAAATTTACTGACGGTCACTCGTAATGGAACTTACCGTTATACTAATTGGGATAGACGTACAAAGTCTCGAAATGGTCACTATGGTGTATGGAATGCTCCTCATAACTTTAAGCAGCTTGCAATATCATGGGTAATGCCTGCTAATTTTGAGATTGTGAGTTATCGAGCTAATCGTCCTGGTAAGTGGGTAAAGCGGGGTAATACTATTTCGTTTTTTGCACAAAACGTTAATGATGTGGTTTACACGATTGAATATAGACCTCGTGGATATGCCACTTATCGTGCTTTTCGAAAGGTATTCGGTTCAGGTGGGCAAGTAGGCGTTATGTTAGATGGTCGTGGAGTAAGATTATTGTTGTCTGAAACAATATTATTTCCATCGGGAGAAGCTCGTCTTTCTACTGGGGGCAAACGTGTGCTAGAAAGTATTCTGCATGTATTACGTAACTATAATAGAAATAGAATTATAGTTGAAGGCCATACAGATGATCATCCTATTAGAGGTAGGTTAAAGCAAAAATTTAAGAATAATTGGTCTTTATCTTCAGCACGTTCCTTAGCGGTTCTTAATTTTATTCTTGATACCGGTGTCCGTGGTGAACGTCTTGAATCACGAGCTTATGGACGTCATCGCCCTATTGCTGAGAATTCAACACCAGAAGGTAGAGCTCGTAATCGTCGAATCGAATTGATTCTTGAAGCGCAAAATCCTCGCCGCTCTCATCTTCATCGACGTTACCGCCATAGGCCTGGGCCTGTGAGACATAGTGTTCCTGGACCTGATTCACAGAGACACAGATCTACAAGAAATAACAGAGGCACTAATCCTATAAGACAAAAGGATATGGTACACACTCCCGTGAATCCTTAAATTACTACTGTAAAATCTAGCCAGCTGTCATTCATTTTTTAGAATGACAGCTGTTGAGTAATGTAAGATTATTTTAATCATTTTTTCTTTGCGGCTTGTTGAGACTCAAGTAAAACTGAGTTATTCAATCGTTCTTAGCACAATTTACGATCACTCTTTTACCACTATTATGCTGGTTTGAATGGATAGCTGAACATTTCAGCTAAAGACATTGACTAATGATGTCTTGAATTTCATCTTCCTTCTGTTCGATATCGTATACAAGTTTAAATTGGACAATAGCACGCTCTAAATTCTGCTCCGGGTATTCAATTTTAAAGTATTTATTTCTGCCAAGATAATCTGTTAAAAACCGTAAGCCCAGCTCAAGCGGTAATAAGCGCACTGCTGGATAAATAAATTGATAATCCTGAAGTGTCATAAAGTTACGTGCTTCGCCCATCCAAGCCCCTAATGTGGCGGCGCAGATATCAAGATCGAAACTAACATCATTAATATCATTAGAATCTTCACCTGATCGATTGCATAATGAACGTAAACAATCTGCAATATCGTAATGCACTAAGCCAGGAGTAATGGTATCTAGATCAATTAGTGATAATACTTTGTCACCCTTTTGATTAAATAAAAAATTATTAAGTTTGGGGTCACCATGAATCACTCGGGTTATCACTAACTTATCGTTAATAGCTTCTTGAAGTACGGCGCAGCCATTGAGGCGTTTATTGGCAAATTCAATTCCATGATCCAACATAGCAGAGCTTTTACGTTTGGATAACACCACAAGTGACTTTCTAAATGCTTGCACATAGGTGGGCGTAATATGAAAGCCTGGCAGAGTATCGTAAATGCGTTTGAGTGGTAAATCATGTACTAAATTGTGAAATCGTCCAAGGCATTCCCCCGCCAAGCGAGCTTGTTCAATATTTGATACTGTATTAAAGCTTTGACTCCCTTCAATAAAACTTATTGCGCGCCAATAGTCGCCATTTTCGTCGATATGATAATCAATATTTTCATGCGTACTAATGATTTCTGGGAATACTAATTTAGCATTTTCAGCTAAATTTTTGGAGGTAATAAAATCAAGTAATACCCTTAAATTTTGCATGACTTTGGAGGGTTCTGGAAACACGTTCTTATTTATTTTTTGGAGAATAAATTTAACTTTCGTCTCTGAACCTACTGGTGTGTAATATACTAAAAATGTGTCATTAATAACGCCATCGCCAAACTCTGTGATGGTGAGCTCGGCTTCAGTGTGCGCAAAGTGAGTGGCAATTTTTTGTTCAGCATTCATTCATATTAACCTGTTAAGCTTGTCTCATTATAGAGTCTTTAGATGATGAATTCTTACATTATTGATTTTAAAGGATATTAATTAAAACACCCTGAGTTAAGGTATTAGACCCAAATATCAATATTGGAGTTAATATATATCAGATTTAAGGTAAAATACGTTCAGTGGACGAGAATTAAGTAGACATGGACCCTCAGATAATACACTAATATAAAGCTGGAAATGACTTGTTTTTACAAGCAATTTATAAAATGAAAAAAATTAAAACTAATACAAACTTCAGTTTAAAACGGGGTAAGTTACGCGTTTTTGTAGTGCTATTGCTGTCTCTGTTGGCTCTTACTGCATGTTCTATCAAGCAACAAAGAATAGCCGCAGAAAACCCGGAAAATAAAATTAGTTTCACTGATAGCACTCAAATGTCACGTCTTGAGAAGTCTGTTCTTAAGCAAATTGATGAACACTCACATAAAAATGGCTTTTATTTTATTGCTACTGGGGTTGAAGCATTTTCAACGTTAACAGGACTCATTAGTTCCGCTGAACGTAGCATTGATTTGCAATCATTTTTATATCACGACGATCGTACTGGACGTTTGTTAGCCTATAAATTACTACAAGCAGCTGATCGAGGAGTACGAGTACGTATATTGCTTGATGATTTTTTTTCCTCCAGTAAGATCTCTTTATTAGCAACATTAAATGCCCATCGTAATATTGAAGTGCGTTTTTTTAACCCTATCTCAACTTCACGTTGGGCGCGTCCTTTGGCATTCATTGCCAAATTTAGAAAAGTGACGCGACGAATGCATAACAAAGCTTTTATAGTGGATAGACATGTGGCTATTATTGGCGGACGTAATGTTGGAGATGTATATTACGCGATGCGAGACGATTATCAATTTACTGATCTTGACGTGTTGAGTGTTGGTCCTGTTGTGAAGAGTATTTCAACCAGTTTTAATACGTTTTGGACTAGCCGTTGGGCAGTCGCTGCTGTGTCTTACAATCAATATGACAGAACTTCGAACGGAAGTAAGGTGGTTAAAAAGAAATTAACACAACTGCGAGTCAATGCCAAAAAGTTACAACGCTCATCATTTATGAAGGCAGTGAAACGCTCAGGAGTAGTACGCAAGTTACGTCATGCAAATTTATCGTTGTTATGGTCAAATTCTCGACTTATGTATGATCCACCAGAAAAAGTAAGAGGACGACGTAAGCATAGAAAAAAATATTTAATGAATCAGTTAATGCCATATTTGGCACAAGCTAGGTCGGAAGTGTTAATTATCACTCCGTATTTTATTCCTAGTCGTTCAGGACTGCGTTGGATAAAACGGCTTAGAAAAAAGGGAGTTAAAGTGACTATATTAACTAACTCCTTTGCATCAAATGATATTCCTTTTGCTTATATAGGGTATGAACGTTATCGACGTAAAGTGCTTGAAATGGGTGTGGAGTTATATGAATTTAAACCAACAGCAGAAACTAAGCGACGTAAGACTTATAAATGGCTAAAGAGTATTCCTCGTTCAGGATTACATGCTAAATTAATTATTATTGATGGCGAAAAAATGATTATTGGGTCGCCTAATATTAATCCTCGATCTCGTAACCTTGATACTGAAATAGCAATAATGGTAAACAGCACTGAAATTGCTGAGAAAATGAGTGCCTTGTTTAGTAAGCTGATTAAACCGGTGAACAGTTATCGTGTAGTCCTGCGAAAGCGCGTTAATGATTGGAAAGAAGCTGATGATCCGAATGTGAGTGATGAGGATGAACAACTAGTGTGGAAAACCAATAAACAAGGAAAACAGGTTCAGTATCGACAAGAGCCTAATACCGGTTTATTTGAACACTTAGGGATTCTATTTATAGGTTTATTGCCCATTGAGGGTTTTCTTTGACAGAGTGCTTGTTGAAATATTCTATTAAAATAGCGGAAACTTTTTAGGCTTCCGCAGAGTGTAGTGTTAGTTCGAGCTGGTGAAAACTCGAAGCACTACAAATAACACTATTATTATCGTTATCCTTTAAACAGTCTATGAATTGTGAAGTACTTCCATACACTGAAAATTGTCAAATATGTTCAGTTCAGAGATTTTATAGTACAGCAATTCAGTCACTAAACACCTTATCGACTTTTCGAGATTTATCTTTAATGTGAATAGATCTATAGTCAAAATCACCTTTGAATTGAACGAGTTTTACCGATTTATGTTACGGATGATTCAATTTACGTCGCCGCTTTTGATTATAGTATTTTGGCTTAGTCTAGTGGCCTGACACTAGTTTCCGTTATTTTAATTGTTTATTAGTATGTTGCTTACGATGAGCGCTTAAACGGGAGAGTAACCAGTGCTTAGTTTCTTGAGTATTTATATTAGCGCATATCAATGTATAGGGCCGGCCGGTCCAAGAGCTACGGCTTGCGACATAACGAATAAAATGTTCTGCTGACTTAATTTTATTACGAGCATATCTATATTTACGACGAATATGTTTTTCTGCCTCTGGCCCTGTATGCAAAGTACCATTGCGCTTTAGTTTGCACGATGTTTTTTTTATTTCTGATAATAAAAATGAGATTTCTTGAATCATTATTTTTTTAGAGTGACTAGCATTTTGATGCGTTGATTCTGGATAGGCTGGTGGATTAATTAATAGTAGAAAAGATATTAAAAACAATTTAATGTTCGGTTTATGTGAATTCATTGAAGACTCTTATAAGTTATGATTAATGATTTAGCAAGACTACTGTTAAGCTATGACAGATATTTTAGCATCATTAAAAGTGAATGGTTGCGTTGAAAATGTCGCTAATACTGCCATCAGTAACGTTGATTTTTGTATGTTCATGTAATATTCAGCAAGGTGACGTTAAACTGGTACTTACTCTCGGAGCCCGGTTATGGACAGGCTAGGCAACCATAGGCCCACTTTGTGGAAATGCGATGTGACTTGTAAGGCATTCATTGGCACCTTGCAAGTCGTATCGTTTTTGGCGTAATTACTTTGAGTCAGTTCAGCTAAGCTTTATAATACCCCTTCTCTTTAATTTTCATTTCTTATGTCTCGACACATATGAAAGGTATTGTTATGAATTACACTAATCCGTTCGATTTATTTTCAGACTGGTTCAATAAAGCTGGTGAGACGACTATTGATAAGCCAAATGCTATGGTGTTGGCAACTATATCAAGTAAACAAATACCTACTTCTCGTATGGTATTGCTGAGTTCATATGACGAAAGTGGGTTTGTTTTCCACAGCAACTATGCAAGTCACAAAGCATCACAATTATCGAATAATCCACATGCGAGTCTACTTTTTTGGTGGGACGAGTTAGGCTATCAAATTAGAATTGAGGGTCAAATAGATAAGACCTCAGATGAGGAATCAGATCAATATTTTTCGAGGCGTCCACGAAGTAGTCAAATTGGTGCTTGGGCTTCAAAGCAAAGTCAAACAGTCATTGATAGAACAGCGCTGGAGCAGCAGGTTACACAGTATACTCAAAAATTTGAAGGGGACGAGGTTCAACGCCCTCACTTTTGGGGAGGGTATCGCTTGAAAGCAAATTTGTTTGAATTTTGGGTGAATCGTGAAAGTCGTTTACATGACAGAATAGAGTACCAGCTGAAAGACAATGAGTGGCAGAAAAAAATTCTTGCTCCTTAGTCTGACATACCCATTCTATAAAATAGTGATGACTCGAGTTTTTCTAAGTTAAAACTCATTACTAAAGGAGTGTGAATGATGTTGATCTTGGTACTGCCCATTATGGCTATGATTGTCCTGGTAGTATCTGTCATTTGTATAGCCATCATCGTATTGGCCACTATTGTCAGTGTAATTATTAGGATAATTATCAGGATTATACTGATTGGGTCTTCTATAGGGTTTGTTACTTCTAGACCATGGATTAGTAGCTCTAGGCGACGGGGCATCATTATAACGCGGTTGATTTAAGTTGGATTGATTATTAGGCGTAGAGCTATACCGGCTATCGTTTGCTTGCTTATTCGGGACGCTATATCGTCTATTGTTCCTCTGCTTACTGGGGGCATTACTATAACGTCTTTGTTGACTATTTTTGTCCTGGTAAGTTTCATCATCAAAAAATTGCTGATGACTGCTACTATTGTGGCCATCGTTATCAGGGTTGCTTGGCGACGCTGGTCTCGATGAGCGACGACCCCTGTTACCTGCTTGATTATGTTTATACTGATTCTGAGTATTAATAAATGCATAACGTGGTTTTTTAACATACCTCAGCTTTGCAGCAAGGCGGACCATCTTTTTCATTCCTTTGTTAGATGCCGAATCAGCAAATACATGTATAAAATATTTTTGTCCCCTTGCATTCTTGTCGGACCAAGGGAGTTCTTGTGAGGCCTTGGCCATTCGTCTTTTAAGACTGTCAGCTTTCTTGAGTTTATGCCAATAAATTGATTGTCCAAGTAGCCGGCTACTTGCTGCATTATGGCTAGTATCGTAGTCACCAAAGTGAGAGTGGTAGGGCGAAGGTTTGCTCCCAATATAAATTGCTAAGCTAGTTTGGGAATTACCTAAAGGCACAAGTTTGCGAATGATATAAACACGAGCATGGTTTTGTTTTTTTGAAGAAATAACAAAACCTTTGGGTAATCGGATCTTAAAAAAATGTGGCTTTTGTTTGGACCCTAGAAATACCGTTTTTGGCCCCCTGCGTAATTTTCGCTTGCCCGCTTTAATGGATGAAAGGAGTTTCTTAGCGAGCAATTTCGCTTTTTTGGAATTGAGAATCGCATTAGCATTCATGTAAATATCAATGGACTGTATGGTATTGTCAGTATTGACAAAAAATAGCGTGCGGACTAATGCAGATCCCCTTATTAACAGCAGTTTTGAAGGGATTAGTTCATAGTGATTTCTGTCTATTTGCGATATTTTATACTGTAAGCCTACTTTTTGTGGGTAGTTGTAGATGAGTTTTACAAGGTTTCCTTGTAAATTTCCTGTTCGCCAGGTAAATAATTCTGTCGCAACAATTCGTAATTGTTTGTTATTTTTTAGGTATTTTAGGACTGTTTGATCTTTAAACAGGTTTTTTTCGGACTGCAGGTCAATAGTAAGCTCATCACGACGTGACGTAGAAGGTGCCTGTATAGTCAAGCGACCGTTTAATAAGCTAGAGGGTTTTTTACCAATTGCCGAGTCATAAAATGCAGCCTGTAAGTGTCCGCTGATTGAAAATAGTCCGATAAATATGATATTAGACAAAAAAAGCTTATATATCGTGTGAGTCATTTTCATTGTTTACCTAGCCTACAAACCTTTTTAACCGAATGTTTTGGGTAAAAGGCAAAATTTTTATCTATTATACACACTGTTAAAGAGTTTAAATTCCTGACTTTGTGACAGGTATTTAAAATAGATGGATTAAGCAATGTGTCACTATAAATAGTGTAGCTGCATGATCCTGAATATAGCCTGAATTGAAGTAGGATTTGTTTTCTTCAGACAAGTCTATGGGCAAATTATTGTACTATTTACCATAGCGCTAATGGTTACTGAAACGATAGAAATTTAGCCATATTGATAGGACACTTTAGTGTTTGCTTAACCCGAAATATCAAATTTACCAGGGTTAATTGCATTGATGACAAGGTTTATGCCAGACAGGTCTATTTCCGAGCCTTAGATACTTGACTAAGCCCTTATTTTTATGAGAAAAATAAGCCGGAATTTTATATAATCAGTAAGGTTCGTCTGTCTACAGAGAGCAGGCAAGCTTATCAATCAAAAATGTATAATAATGAAGGAATTCACTCATGGCTGCAAAAAAGAAAAAGGCCGCTGCAAAGAAGGCAGTGACGAAAAAAACGACTAAAAAAAAGGTTGTGGCTAAAAAGGCAAGTACAAAAAAAGTGAGTGCAAAAAAGGCAGTTGCAAAAAAAACTAGCAAGAAAAAGTCTGCTGCGAAAAAAACGTCAAAAAAGGTAGCTACTAAGAAAACTACAAAACCAATTTCGAACCCCCCTCAAAAGACTAGTGGCAACAAAACTGACAATACACAAGAGCCTGAAACTCTCGATAACAAGGTGCTGCGAGATCAACCTGAAGCATCTGTGACCCTTAAGGCGCAAACAGAAGAAGCAAAAGAGGCCGTAACACCTGTGAAAATTCCTTCTCATCCAGCTAAGCAGGGGTTTTTCGCGAGAAATGTGCAAGTTGAAGAAGATGTTGAGCCATTTGAAGCTGATGAGGATACTGGAGTTCAGGTCAATTTTGTCTCTGAAAAAAAACGCAGTGATAATGATATTACTAAGTTAGTGGCTGAAGTGCTTGAGCAAATTGATCAGCCAGCGCTTACAGCCAGTATTAAAGAATTAAGAAAAATGGAGCAAAGTAGTCAGTTTAAGCAACTATTTGGCTGGGATCTCCCAATGGAATTGGCTGCCTGGATTGAGCCTGGCCTCCCAGAATATGGGATGTGTAGTTGGGATGTGGACAATTTTGATCTTGATGAATTATTGAACTTGGATTCTGAAGATGAGATTACTGAATTTTTTCAAGACATTGACCAATCACTCTTATTATTTATGGGCTTGATACCAGTCGGCCAGCATGCAAGTGGCGATGAAATTTATTTCGATATAGGCGCGTTTGGTAATGGCTTTGTTAATGTTGTCGCGCTCAATAATGATGCCCTGACGGGTTATATAGAGAGTTATTCACTTAGTTTATTTGCGCTCAAAATGAAGGTCAATAACCTTGAACAAATAGCGGAAGATTTTGACCAGATGTTTAAAGAGGGTGAGGGACAAGATTGGTTAAAGGAATATAAAGTAAGTAGTCGTGAGGAGTTGGGTAAAACGATCGCTACTACGTTAAATATCATTCAGGATATGCAAACAAGGTATAAATTACCGGTTCCCGAAAAAACTGATCAGCACTACTCTATATTGTTAAAGCGCATAGAATGGATACGAGAACTGCTGATAGAGGGACAATGTGAGCATTTTTCTGAAAAGCTTACTGCTTCTCCGGATTGGGCTGTTTGGAAAAAGGAGCGTAAGCTTCTGAAGTCCAGCCCGCAAACTCTGTTTTACTGGATGTTAGCTCATTTCTTTTTTGACAATCCTAAAGCGTGTCAGGAAACAATCAAGGTCGCTCGCAAATCGGCTTCAGCAGTATTGAAAGGGTTTGCGGATGCCATTGAACGTTTACTTAAAAATCCGGGTAATGATATGTTTGGAAATATCAAGGCGGCGAAAGTTGTTCGATTAAAAGAGTCAGTGATGCAAAATATTACCAAAGCACATCAGGAATAATGAGCAGTTTATTGAAATTTGTTCACGATTATTAGTGCTGTAGCCTATCATTGAATGTCCGCTAGCATCGTTTGGACCTGTCGAGACGCTACATGATTATTTATTTCTAGAATAAACTTATGAAATAAAGTTTGCAGTGGTTCATACAGTCTTTGTATTTCCTCGGTGGCAGTGGACATAGGGTTATTATGTGAAAACCGTTTCCCAATATTTTCAAAGGCAAACACAAGGTTTTCAAGTTTGTGGTAAGACATCAACCAATCATAGCGATGCATAGAGGTGGCTGCTGATTGTGCGGATGCGGGCATATTGTCGAGATGATTGTTTAATGTTTTGTACACATATTGACTAAAAACAGTTAAGGTCTGTGTGCGGTATAAATGCCAATCTCTTGCAAGAAAATGATCTAGGCTCATGTCAATAATAATCCCTGAATAGCGCCTGTATTGAGTTGAAAAGAGTTTTTTGGCTATTAAAATTAGCTTATGAAAGTCTGTAAAACTATCAATCTCTCGATGTAATGCAATGCCTCGCCTGACGTCAATGGGCAATAGAGACTGTTTGATATTTCCTTTTATAAAATCCCCAAGAAAATTACCAAGTAACAGTGCATCGTTATCTGTAGGGGACAAGAAAAAATGACCAAGAAAATTCATGTAATAAGTGTATCAATCCACCAAGAAAATTTCACCCTAATATTTATTATCCACATAATTATATTATCTAAGGAAATATAATATGGATTTTTTGCGGGGTAAAGTATCTTGTATAGATAATATGTCAACTATCAGTGTGACGCGAACAGGCTATTCATGGAAACAGCAAGACTTAAAATCTTGTTATTCGTTCTGCTATTCACTTGGACTGTTGACTCTTTACTAATTTTTGGAAGAGTATTTTATTCATCCACCTGCATCATGGGTCTCCTAGTATTGGTATGGGCGTATATCCCTTCGTGCACTACGGTTGTAATCAACAATATTTGACGTAAAGTGGCTAATAAAAATTTTGTACTTCTTTAATTTCTGATAAGATATAAGGATGTGAAATCATAAAAATTACTATGATTAGATTTCGTAGCTAAGTTATTCAAAAAAATATCCATTTTAAATTGACTGTATTATTAGTGGTAAGTGTATGAACCTTGTTAAAATATTTAAACCGCGACGTGCCAGTATAGTTTTTTTTATACTGATAGCATCCTATTTTTTGTCCCAAAAGGGTGAATACCAGGGTGAATATAATGGTACTATTCAGCTTCAAGCAGATAAAATCACTGTCGTAGGTTATCCTTATATTTACTACCGCACCTTACCTAATAACTCTTATACTTTTCACACTAGAAGTTTTTTAAAAAATCTTGCCGTATATTATATTTTTGTGAGTGTGTTACTCGCATTCTCGAAATATGCAAGTAGTACTTATAGGAAGGGAAGCCACAGACAAAAAGTGATTTTTACTTCGTCAATTATCTACTTCATGTTGGGCTTTATAGTTTTGTTAAAAACGTTTGGGGGCGAGTGGCTCAATAAATATACCGAGCGTGAAAGTACTCGTACCATTAAGATTTTATTGACCTTAGGGGTCAACCCTAACAGTCTCTCAGGAGACAGTAAGCGGACGCCACTAATTATTGCTGCGCGTAAAAATAATGTTGAGCTCGCTGATTTGTTAATTAGAAGAGGTGCAGACGTAGGACAGGTGAATACCTTTGGTCGTAGCGCTTTACATGAGGCGGTACAAGCAAATGCATTGCAAGTCGTGACTCGATTGATTAGCGCGGAAGCTAATATTCACGCATTGGACGAAGATCAATCCATGCCTATTCATCTTATCAAAGGGTATGAAGTCAGTTTATTATTATTGGATCGAGGGGCATTGGCTAATGTAAAAAATGCAAAATCACTCACTCCAATATTTTTTGCGCCTGATGACCGTACATTAAAATTACTCATTAGTCGTGGTGCGAAATTAAATGTCTCTACTAATGATGGCAGTGCACCAATTGCGTACGCAAGAAATCCGCAAGTCATTCGTTACCTTGTTAATAGAGGCGCTAATGTCAACTCAAAAAATAGTGATGGTGAAACTCCTCTACACCGTCTGCTAGGCCTGAGCGCTAAGAAAAATATTGAGCGTAATGCAGTCATTAAATTTTTGATTAGGCGGGGCGCTAATGTTGATTTACGTGATGTTCATGGTTTATCTCCATTGCATTATTCTATAAAAAATTGTGATCTTGACTCTGCTCAATTATTTTATGTTGCCTCAAGGGAAGTGCGTCGTCAGCTTGCTTATCGCCGACTGCGTGGCCAGTTATCAGTTGTCCGAAAAGGCAATATTAGTTGTTGGAAAAAAATCAGAACTGCTGTAGCAAAATCTCGAAAGGTTAGACAGTTAAGGCGTTCAAGGAAAGTGTCACCTAAAAACGGGACGACTATAGCAAAACGAAAAAACAACAAATCGGGTAAAAAATATACAAAAACTAGTGCAAAAAATAAGTCTCTTGTTTTAAAATCCAATGCAACAAAAAAGCGGACGACAAGGGCATTATCCAGGAAGAGCACAACATCTTCGAAAGGTTCTAGTAAGCAAGGAGTTGCTAAAAACAATGATGGGCTTTATACCAATAAAAACAAGCAGAAGCCTGCTACTTTAAAGTTAAATACAGGAAAACATCGAGTTAAAAAATCTTCACCTGGATTGGGTAAAGCAAGTCATGCGGCTACTAATAAGGGTTCTATCAATATTGACAATAACTCAAACCTTTCTCAGCAGAAGCGGTCTACGAAAAAATCCACAGTAAGAGGTAAGCGGGTATTTAAACCCTCATCACCATCACTGCAGCAGCAACCTAAACAAGCAATGGATGTTAGGCCAGATCGTTCAGGACTTTCTAATAAATCCAAGTCACCTGACTCAGGTTCTGGATCAAGTGGTCATTCTACAAAAGGTGAGAGTGATGAAAAGGTGATTGATAAATCTTTGCCTTTACTTCCTTGAAATGTAGCTCGCGATCACTTTATAGGGTTAATCTTGGCGACGAAGACGAACTAAGCTTCACGCAATCATTGTAAACACCGTATTTTGGTAGACTTCAAGTCAAGTGTGACTTGTGTTTACTAAGCGTGTGTGGCTAAAATGGAGTCCGCAGCTGTTTACTCGTCCAGTGGATGTCACCTTATAAGCTTTTCTATTTTTTTCATCTTGAATAATGTTAATGGGGAGGCGCTGATGCTTTTTCATAATCAGTGGCAATGCCAGTTACTGACTAGAAAAATATATTAAATAGTAAGCTGATAAATTATTTTTACTATGCCTTATTAAAACTAAGATCGTTCAGGGTACTATCAGGCATTTGTCAATAAAAGGAATAACCGTCCCGCCAATGAAAATTAAAACTTATCAACAGGCTCTAGAGCCTGGCTCCATTATTGACAGCTTCGAGATTATTAGTGTGTTAGGCGCTGGAGGGTTTGGGATTACCTATAAAGCTATTGATAAAGATCTAAAACATGAAGTGGCAGTAAAAGAATATCTTCCTGGTGAATACAGTTGGAGGATTGAAGACAAAACAGTGGTGCCTAAATCTAGCGAAGTGGTTGAAGAATATGAATACGGTCTTGAACGTTTTTTGGATGAAGGTCAAACGCTTGCAAAATTTAAGCATTCGAATATAGTTCGAGTTGTTCGGTATTTACGTTCTAATGGAACGGGATATCTGGTGATGGATTATGAATATGGTCAAACATTACATGAATATCTTTTAGTGAATCTTGCTCCCACTGAAGAAGTGTTATTGTCAATGGCTGTGGCAGTCTTACGTGGACTTTCTCATATTCATGCTCATGGTTTTTTGCATAGAGATGTTAAGCCAGGTAATATTTATCTTCGAGATAAAGGTGAGGCATTACTGATTGATTTTGGCGCGGCACGGCATTCAGTAGGGGAGCATTCTCAATCAATGACGGGAATTGTGACTGCTGGTTACGCCCCTTTTGAACAATATAGTGTGCGTGCGAAGCAAGGACCCTCCTGTGATTTATATGCCTTAGGGGCGACTTTATATAGAGCAATTCTTGGTGCTCCTCCAGTGGATGCTCCAGACCGTATTGCCTCTTTGCAAGAAGGTGAATTAGATCCGCTTACACCTGCCATTGAGCTGGGTTTAGATGAGTATAGCGACATTTTTTTGCAAACGATCGATTGGATGTTAGAGCCACTGTCAAAAGATAGACCGCAATCAGCAATGGAGGTAATGAAATTAATTTCGCCAGAAAATGAGACTGACGAACAGCCGACTATTGCAATATCAGAGCCTACTAAAGTTACTCGGCGACCGAAGCCGCGCCGAAAACCTACGATAGTGAGGTATTCGGCATTACTCTTTAGTATGCTTTCTTTTTTGGTGATTGCCGGTGTAGCATGGGTTTATCTATCTGGGTTAGGATCGAGTGACGGTGATGGTCAAGGTAAAAAAAGTAAGACCCAGTTTGATCCAGTTAGTAGTAAGAATAAGATTGATAAAATAAAGCTTAACAGCATAGCTGTGCCAGAGGGTATGGGCTATTTATCGATACAATCAATCCCTAGTGGAGCAACAATTTATATTGATGGCGCCCATGCAGGTGAAACACCATTTACTAATAAATTGGTGCCTATTGGAGGACATGAAATAAAAGTAGCCAAAAAGGGGCGTGAGACATTTTATAAAAAAATCTATATTGCAGGTAAAAATCATACCAAACTTACCCCGGTATTAGATATCTTGACAGCCCACTTTACTTTAGAGACTATTCCCAAAAATGCAAAGATAGAATTTTCTGATCAGCCTTTGTCTTATAAGGCGGGTATGAAGCTTCCGGTTGGGAATTATAAAGTGACTATTAGTGCGAAAAATTACAAAACCCGCCATATGTCTTATCCTATTCGCTGGGGAAAAACTCTTCAAGGTCATCGTTTTAAGAAAAAATTTCGCATTGCACTAGATCATGATCGCGTGCTTCGTAAATATGAGTTTAGACAATACGGTAGGATTTCAGGCGTTCGCTATTTGCCAAAACTAAACTTTTTATTGTTGTCTGTCAATCAGAGGAATAGATTGTTTCTAGTGGATCTTGCACCTCAATTACTTACGACAAAGAAAGATATCAATCCATTTGGGGTTCAATATACTAGTTTAGGGAAGAGTACTACAGCGGTTGACCTTGGTCCTCCCTCTAAAAAATTACCCTATAAACTTGTCAATAATTTTTACACGATCAATAGTAATTCCTTTGTTCTGTTTGATGACCGTAAGAAACTAATGGTGGGGACGAGTAAAGGGAGAGTCATAATATATGACTTAGTGGCACGAAAGATAGTGTTTGCTTTTGTTCACAACTCAAATAAAACCGTGAGCGCTCTCAGTATAAGCCCAGATGAAAAATTAATGGCTGTTAAAATAGGAACTAATTTGTATGTATGGGATCTAGAGCAGAAAAAACAAATATTGCTAGGCCCTATTGAAGAGAAGGCTTATAAAATACTGATTACACCTGATAATAAATCTCTAATTGTTTATCAATGGTATAAGCCATTTTTCGATAGAATCAGTTTGCGAGATAATAGTTTTAAGCCTGAAGTTCGTTATATTGGATTAGATAAGGGTGTTTATGATTTTATTTTGTCTGAAGATGGTCGCTTGGTTTATTCAGTGGGATCAGGTAATACCATTAAGGCATGGAATATCGAAACAGGCAGCGTCATGAAAACATTTACAGGACATAGTAGAGCGGTGCAAAATATTGTCTTGAAAAATGGAAAGTTATATTCCTTGTCTGAGGATAAATCTTTTCGTGTTTGGGATGTTAAAACAGCTAAGCAACAACTCAATCTAGAAGGTTATGCTTCTTCTTCTGCGGGAGGGATAGATGTGACTTCTGATGGCACCATTATTACAGGGGCAAGGGATGGTAATATTTTGTTCTGGAAGTAGAGTTTTATAGGTCGTCACTAGAAGGGTAGTGAAGACTGTTGATTAGTAATGTTCTTGTAATGGATAAGGATAATGGAATGGCAATAGCCTGGCAAAAAGAGGTCAATGGAACTTACTATCAGGTACGAACCGCAGGCAGTAGTGTGCGGCTATATACTGACGGTGTCTTTCATTCACAATATAATCAGCGGACAAAAATATCAGGAGGGATCTGGGATTTATTAATGATTCCTGCCTTTCTGCATCGGCCACAAGAATTGAAACGAATTCTCGTATTGGGTGTTGGAGGGGGAGCAGTATTGCGAATGTTTCTTGACCATTTTTCTCCTGAATCCATTACTGGAATCGAATTAAATCCGACACACATTAGGGTAGCGAGAAAGTTTTTTGGCTTGAATAATAGAAAAATTGAGTTAGTCGAACAAGATGCTGTTACCTGGCTGAAGTTATACAAAGGACCTCCATTTGACTTGGTAATAGATGACCTTTTTGGGGAGCAGGACGGAGAGCCTATTCGAGCCGTTGAAGCAGATATTCACTGGGGGAAGTTAGTATCAAAAAATCTGTCAGCGAGTGGATTACTAATTTGTAATTTTTTGAGCCGAAAAGAAATCTGCCAGTCAGGATTTTCAAAATTATTTTTTAATGATGAAAAATTTAAATCTGCGTGGATATTTGAGAATCATCGTTACGATAACCAAATAGCAGTTTTTTCAGGATTAAACACAGTCTTGTCCGATTTGTATGAGCAGATTAAGCAAATCTCTAAAAGTAACTCTGCATTACGTTTAAGCTGCAAGAATTTTACAGTGAACAAATTGAAGTGTCGTCACGCCACTTGATATAAACTGTTGTAGGAGGCACCCTTAATTTTGTTATGAGAAAGCAAGAATTATTGAAATAGGCGTTATTTATATAGCCCAATCCAGCGCAGAGGTTCTGAAAAAATCCAGCCTCGACGTGCGTATTGACAGCGAGGTATTTTAAAAACATAATGTTTTTTATTACTCACAAACGTTATGGTCATGTCAGCAGTCGCAATTTTATTAATATGACGTCCATTTTCCAGTTTATACCCTTTAAACTCAGCCGTTTTCCAGTCTACTCCATTTTTTATGGCATGTTGTCGAATAGCGATAAAAGCATTATGCAAAGTTTTTAGTCTAGCTTGTCGACGGGCCGGAAATTTCTTGCGTGCCACTACAATTTTCTGTTTAAGAAGTTTCACTTTACTAATATCTTTTATTTTTTTTATAGTATTCGATAACTTCATGAGAAAAAAGTAGTCTAGATCAGAGCGGGTAATAAAGCGTTTGCTATAAGATTGGAAATCATTGGTTTTGAGGTTTCGAAATATTGTGTAACTAAATTGAGCTTTGTATAGTACTTTTGATGGGCTTAATGACTTACTTTTGGATATTTTATTTTGACCGGAAGCTTTGTCGCTTGCATCGCCTTGTTGACTACTACAAGACAGTACAAAAAACATAGTCATTATTACAGTAATCCAAGGCATTATCTTCATTAATGAAAGGGCTCCCCTATATGTGTTTATTGAGTATAGACCGAGATAGAAGACTTTATTACTGATTGTTAGGTCATTAGTCGTAACATTATAACCGTTAGTCAGCGACATAGAAGAAAATCGAGTTTAGGTATTGGTTTATTCAATATAATACTGGCTGTGAAGATTATTGATGAATTTACTAAATCCCCATGTATAATTAGGATAATGATTTATTTTACAGTATTATCAGGGCCCACAGCACAAAGTAACAGTTTTCTGTTAGTACTTTCGGGCATCGTTATTTTTATCCAATTTTTGCCTTATTTAGCGATATTGTTCTCACGTAAGATCGGTGCCAAATTGATTTGGTTATTGTTGTTCGTTATGGTTAGCGGGGCTTCTTGGGGATTAACCTTTTTATTAGGTTGGATAGAATCTGATTTTTTGGGCACAGCGATTTTATTGTTTCCGAATTATTTTTTGTACGCAATCGCAATGAGTTGCGCGCCACCTCGCCCGCTAGATAAGCATAAATAGGATCAATGATTCACTTGTTTTTTTCGAACAGCAATAACGGTCAGTTTGTTATCACCAATTTGAGCTACTTTTTCTTCCTTTATTGATGTTATAAGATTAGTAATTTTCCCCTCAGAAAAATACCAATAGAGAGTTGCGTGATTGCTGGGTGATGACAAGTGAATAAGAACGGTTTCTTTTTTTGCAAAAGAAAGTGGTTCAGATTTGTCCGCTTCATGATATAGGTTTTTATATATAATCGGCTTTCTCCCCCTGATTTTCACTAAAATATGATAATAGCCTTTGCTATTGCACTTAGCATAGGCAAAGCTATGCATGCCAGAATAAGCAATAATATTGCCGTTAGCACCTGTTTTTATTGAATATTCTTGACCATTCGCAAATAGACTGCCACCTAAGGAATGACTACAGCCTGTAAGTTTTCGTGTGGCACTCACAAACTTTTCATTTTGTTGGGTACTTAACGTCCTAGCAGTATTCGTTACCAATATCGGGGTTTGTTTGTCCAAGCTAGGGCTTACTTTTTTGGTTCTGTCTGTATTTCTGCCTGTATTTTTATCTGCGCTGTTGTTTGTATTTCTATCTACTGGCCTTGATGCCCAATAATTTTTGATAGTGGGGTCTGTTGCTACATCTTGAGCGCGTCTCTGTTTATTGTCAGTAATACTTGAACTTGCTTTGTGTTGATGAAGCAATTTAGCCATTGAAATACTACAAGCGAAGTGGGCTGAGACTTGTCCCTGTTGATCTGCAGTATTGGGGTTTGCGCCTGAACGTAATAATAGTCTGCTGGTATCAATAGCATTTCTTGAAACGGCAATGTGTAAGGCTGTACGTCCTTGGTTATCACGCTTGTTGACTGAAGCTCCATGCTGGATAAGTAACTTGGCAAGAGCTGTATTATTGTGTTTAACGGCTTCATGCAGTGCATAGTGTCTTTGTTCGAATGAAGCACTATCGGCAGAGGTGCCTAATATGAGTAAAGTATGTGTAATGAGACTTTGTTGGTGACGTATTGATGTTACTAACCAATCTGGAGCCATGACTTTAAGAGATACAAACATAATGACAATAAGATTCGTTCCTAGGGCTACAAAAATTAAACGACTATTTTTGTTGTCACCTTGGAATGACTTAATACCAAAACAGCTAAAACTTACCAATAAGCATGCAAGACCGTAATACAATAACAGATTTAGTAATAGACTCAAAAAATGAAACTGACTATTCTGTAATCGATCATAACTGTAAAATGAAAAGGGGAGTCCTGTATAGGTGGTGCTCAGAGCAGATAGCGGGCAAGATTGATCGATGGGTAAATTGAATACCTGATTTTTTATAATAAGAAAAAGGCTGCTAAGAAAGGCGAAAACAACTACTTTGGGAATATTGGGTGTAAAGAGTGTTAGCAATGGCCGAGTGATGGTCACAGTAGCCTTGAAAAGTTTTTCTTTATCGAGCATTAATGCCTGTTCCAGTAGTGTTAAATATAGTCCATAAAATACCGGAATAAGCGTAAAACCACAAGCAGGAGACTAGATGCTTGTGGAGCCTAGTCAACTTTCCTGTAGAGAATTAGCTTACTGTCGCAAAAAGTCCCTATCACTCAATGCTTAATAGGATATAGTAAAAGGGACTCACTTCGAACGCCGGTAAGCTTACAGCCTGTTTGATTGCAATTTTATTAAGTCAGAAATTCACTTAAAGAGCTGCTAATCTGCTCCTGTTCTTCACCATTAAGAATATAAACGGGACAGTCTTCTTCGCCTGCTTTTATGACTAAAGCATCTCCATATTCATTATGATCTTCACCTACTGATGCTAATGGTATCCATTGCAAACTGCTTTGGTTATAGTTTTCTGCGGCCCATTGTAAATTAGGGAACTCATCAAAAAATACGCCTTTATCGTTATATTTTAGTTCGCCATTATAGTCAACATATTCATAGGACAACATGAAAGTTCGATAGCGTTGGGGAAGAGTAATACTAAATTTTTTCTCAAGGTAATTAATATAATTATCTTCAGGGTCAGATAAGGCTTCAAGAAATGACTCTAATGAATCACTTATATCAATTAGCTCAATATCATCAGTTTCTTCATCAAGTTGACATAGACATACTGCGCAATTTTCGCTATTGGCTTGAAATGCTAAGTAGGCATCGTCCACTAAATCTGTGCTATGAATAATGGCTAGGGGCACAAGGTCAGGATTTTCTGTGTCCAGCAGTTCATCCAGCATATGATCATCCCAGTCGAAATGTAATTCACTCGTTTCGCTATAGACTTCGTGATCAAGTTCGGAGCATATCATTCCGTTATAGCTTTCAAAATCATCGCTATTTCTGAATGTTTTGTAACTTTCAGGAACGGTGATACCTTTCTGTTCGAGACTCTCTATATAACTCATTTTATTTTAATCCTCCAGCCAGGGATATTTATCAGGGTTACAGTGTGAGTGAAGTATAAACTAATAATTAAAAAGCTTCTCACTCTTAATATACAGAACTCACTACATTATAAGGAGGCTATAGACCTTCCTGATGAAAAACTCTTTAGTCCAATCGCTGAGTTTATCATTGCCACTTTTTGGCTTTAGAATTCAAATTACCAGCTTATTTATCTACAGCATGTAATGTAATTGTTCTTGGTGACCAACGACCATTGCGTAATTTAAAATCTTGTCGTAATACTATCTTGTCACGCATTATTTTGCTTACCGATACGCTACGTGCAATACAATGCCCCTCTTTGACCTTCATAATGCTTGTGTTAGGCCCTTTAAGTAAGGCAGTGTATCCTTTTTCTTTTTTAATGCGGCCAACATATTTAAGGCCAGATATCAGCAATTTTGTATCGAGGTGGCGGCAGCCTGGTTTGTAGCGAACGATATATTTTGACTCTACATTATAGCTATTAAAAGGATCACGAAGTGCCAGAGTAGGTTCAGCAGTACGCTTTACTCTAATCCTGCGGCGTGATGGTTTTGTCGGGTATAAACGCGAATGACGCTTTACAATTAGTTTGGCACCTGTTGGGTGTGTACCATAAAAAGTTAAATAACCCGACATTATAAGATTGTTACTCATATTGTCGTAAGATTCGGGTTCAATTTGCATTCCACTTAAGGCTACTAATTTTTTATAGGCCGCAATTTTAGTGAGAAACATTGCTAGAGATTTATATTGTCCTTTAATACTAACAGTCGTTGATAATTGTACTAATTGAGCAGTTTGAATTTGATCATCATGAGGCTGAAATATCTTGAATTTCACCTTGCTGATTAGAGCAGTCCGTCTTAGTTTCTTAAGTAAGCTTGAAATATGAGAATTTTTGACCAGTATCCTTGCTTCAGTATTAAAGTCTCTTGTGAGTTTTATATTCGCTTGTTGGTGCTCTTTGCTCTTATTTAAATTAACAGGTATTTTTTCAGAAAAGGCATACTTGTAGACCGAAGGTTTGAATGAAATACTCACTCTAAATTCATATAAAGTTTGACTTAATTTTTTATTATCATGCTTACTTATAATATTAAACGCTCTATTTTCTGACACTTGCACTGAATCAAGTTCCGGCCGTTTTTTTAATGCTTGTACAAATTTTTCAACTACTTTATCACTGTCGGTGATACCTGAGAATTGGTAGTTGAGGTCCTGGCCCACTATACTTGTGATCCGCAATTTTTGAGGGATAGTTTCAGACGTAATGGGGAGTAGATTAGCGAGTATGCCACGATAATAACTAGCGTCTCGAATTAAATTAATATTATTAGCAATCGTTTTTCTTAATAGCACACTTTTACGTAATGCGACTAATTTAGCGTAGCGCTTTCTGGCTTGTGTTTTCTTTTCTTCAAGCTTTGATAAAAACTGATCGTAGTGATGACCAATGGTGGGTTCAGTGACCTTTTTACAACGCATTTTCCCTCTAGTAAGAGTGTCATAGTGTTGGTCTGTAGATAAAGAATGACTGGCAATGTGGTCCATCGATAAAGAGTGGCTAGAAATACTACTCACCACAAAAGTATGCGTCACTTCTTCTTTGGGCACGGAAATCTTTTTAGAGATCTCCATTTCAACGGATAAGGCAAGTAAAGGGGCTTGATATTTTACCTTACTAATGATTATATTTTTACGAATTCTGTAGTATCCAGTGGCAAAGTGGTCAGTACGGTCAATCGTTTTAGAATCGAGTGTTCCTGTTCTATAACTAGACAGCATGAGCTCACGATGAAAGGTTATGCCACTTAAGGCGATATTATCATTTTGACAGGCCCAAGTACCGATAATACGAGAGGTCAAATCCTTCTGAGATACGCTACTACATCCACTCAAACTACCTAGTATCAAGATAGGCAGCAGCACGCGAAACAGCTTATTTTCCATGGTTTTATCCCGATTTAGTATCGATTATTGTTTTATTATAATTAAGAGGTATTTATATACTTTATGATATTATTCATTCGGTCTGGTGGCAAATAAAAATATCATAATTGCGAAATATATCCGTTATTTACCCTTTACTATGTAGTGAGATAATGCGTGGTTTTCGTTAATTTGCAACTAAATAGGCTTTTTGAAGAAAAATGGCAACTTTTCATGAATGTTCAAAAACTGAGGGTGAGACTAAAATACCTAGAAAGCTGCCTATATATGGTTGAATAGGGTTATTCACGAATGCTTAAGTGGATGGCTTAGTCACTCTTAAGTCTCAATAAACTCAAGTTGGCTATCTATAAATACTTTACGTGCTCTTTTGAATCCTTTGTAGCCCGTCACAAACTGCAACTTTTCGCCTGCGGTTCGATATACCGTATAAAGTATATAAATTTTAGTTTTTTTGTGAGGTATTAAAATACCTGTAAACAAACCGCCAAAAGTGGCTAGAGCCATAATGGGTAGCATTGTTGTGATTATCCAGTCATCAGTGGGAAATTTGCCACTTTTGTTGTATAGAAGGATAACTAACGTTAGACAAATCAATAAGCCACAGATGACGCCTGCCGCCAGCCAGCTAAACAGCCGAAACTTTTTACCTTCTGTATTTTTCAGTTGTTCAAAAGTTATTTTATGAATTTTCTTTTTACTCACTGTCTCAAATATATTCAACTCACCACTAATATCGGGCGTAGCCAGAACTAAATTGTGACTGTCAATCAAGCAAATATCGGCGTGACCATCAGGGATAGAGTCCTCATCTAAGCCCTCCAGGAAATCACATGTGAATGTATCGGGGTTTTTCTCTGCTGGCTGTAGCGCACTAAGTTTTTCCTTATCAGCTTTTTCTTGTTCAGCACGTTTTTTATTTTGTAATTGTTCTTTTTCTTTGAGAACTTTTTGTTTTGCTTCTTCAATCTTCTTTTGTTTTTCTTCAATACGCGCTTTTGCCTGCTGGCGGCGTTTTTCTTGCTGCTGTTTTTCTTCCTCTAACAGTTCTCTTTCAAGTTGCTGTTGTTCTAAGCGCTTTAGTTCTTGCACTCGTTGTTGCTGTAGCCGTTTTTTTTGGATTTTCATTCGGCGTTGTCGTTCTTGTTGTATAGCATTTTGATGGGTATTTTGAACTGGCTCAGCTTCTGCAATGACTTCTTCTAGCATAGGAATATCTGAGTCCTCACCTTGAATTTGCAACACAGATTCTTGGCTTGGTCTGAAAGCAGCAGCAGGTCTAGGTTGGGGGCTAGTCTTGGTATTAGTCAGCTTAGTTTGAGCATCACGTACAGTGAGTTCAATATTTGATGTCGGATCATGCATACCACTATTATCGATTGCAATTTTTATTGCAAGTACGCTTTTGCTAATGGTCTTCAAAACAAAAAATATTGCCGAAATATATACGATATTCAACCATGGCTGCTGGTAAAAAATATGCAAGGCTGAGGTGGCTAAAATTCCAATAAAGGCTATAAAGCTTAGAATATCAAACAGAAACCCTGTTCCACGGTATTTTACTCTGTAAATAGTCATGATTATTTAGTATGAATGTGCCTTCATACTCTGACCCTGAGTTACTGTAATTAATAAGTTAAGGTGAATGTTAACAGTATGTAAAAACTAATATATATTAAGAGGTCACGAAAATACAGGATTTAAGTCGATATTAATAAGAGGAGGCGCCTTTGCTGGCACTGTGCAGGAACGAGTTGCGAGATCAACCAATATAAATTCAAGGTTAGCTTCAAATTAGTCTAAGATGAGCTCAGTACCAACCAACACTGAATTTACAGTAACGTAAGTTGGGCATAATATGACCCTATTCAACTCAACAGCAATTTAATATCAACTGATACCTAATCGCTCCAAAAAAACTAAGCTAAGCTAAGCTTTAAAGTAAAGATGTTTACTGAGTGGAGGTCTCGCATATCATTACAAATCTCGACTAATATCGTGCTTAGAAAAGGAAATAACACCAAAGTTCTTGACTGTTTTTATTGTGATCTTGTTGGGAGTGTTATGTTTAAAGGAGCTCATATGGATTTGCTGCAAAAACCAGTTTCTCTTAATAGTATTGTACTTAAACGTTGCAGAGTATTTTACACGATATTGTCCACCCCCTTCACGATGAAGTATTGAAAACTCTCCTGGTTTGACGATAATTTTATCAAAAGGATCACCAGTTCTGCCCCCACAAGCATAACAGGAGATGGCTTGATCACTACGAGCCACCATTTTATATTGGCCCTTACCATTATTAATTAGTAATAGGGCTGGTCGGACAAGCTGTTTATTTGTACTTGTTTCCTTTTCATGATGTAAAGCAAGCAGAATATCTAGGTGCTTATCATTGTTTAAATGGCCCTGTACCAGATACAGTAATTTATATTTTGGAATAAGATGGGTTTGTATTGCTTTGACTAATGGCGAAGGAACATTATCGATAGTGTCAAAGTACAGCGAGCTATATTGACTCGTTTTGTATGCATCTTTACTTGGATTTGTATTGGTATCAGAAATAGTTGTTTGCTTGTCAGTAGCAAGCACAAATTGTTGAAATAGGAGCATAGTCGATAATATGACTATAAAAAAAGAGTGAATAAATAGTTTCATGTATAACGATCCTTGTTTCGACGTTATGAGATTTGTTTTAAAGTTCTAATGAATAGAGTATTGCAAATTAAACTCGTCTTGTATAATGGAAGAATAAGAGATATTCAACTTAATTAGTGTGAATTCAATCACTTAACGGAACATTGTTGATTATAGTAATTGTATTGATGCCCAAAATAAATTACTCGGCGTGTAAATAGTCTAGAGATTATGATTAATAGTTAATCGAATAGGCATGCAAACTAAGCTGCATAGTGGGTTAATAGTTAAGCATTTAATGAGATTTAGATCATTTTTATGTTGTGGGATATAAAGCCAGTCTCTTTGCTTAAGCTGGATGCTTACGGAATTAACCTCAAATTTCGATTATTTTGATGTCCTTGCAAGCAAAAAATACAACGTCACTCGCTAAAGCAATTGAATGATACGGCCGCTAAATTAACGAGTTTGTAAATAGTTGAGTACAGGCAAAGGTAAAGGATTGCTGATAAAAAATAATACTATAAGCAATACGAGGCCCTAATGACTGAAGTATCTCCCATTATATTAGACGCTGATACCGTCCAATCTTCTTATAAAGAAAATTTACGATTAATTGAGTCGCGAGTTGTGGATCTATCTACCGCAGCCGCTAATGCTGAATCTGATGAGCAATATCTAGAGTTTAGGCGTCAGTATATTGTAGAAGCAGGCAGGCAACTAGACGAATTAGTGTGTTACTCCAAGTCTGAGCCAATGGAAGCTTTACGTTATTTGCTTAGCCGAGTACGGCGTTTGGTTGCTGAGATTGATGATAGTGAGTTCATTGAAGCACAAGACAAAATTCTAGTCCAAAATATACAACAAAAATATGATCAATTGGTTTTAATATTAGCCAAGTGTCTTAGCACTAGTGTTGTCAGTGCCGTTTTTGAGATGTTTGATCTTGGCCACAAGGAGTTCACTTTACGCTATTATATTGCGGTAATGCGCTGCTATGATGAAAAGTGTAAGCAGGGCTTGTTTGGGGCAAATAGAGTTAAAAAGAGGATTCAGGAAATTAATGAACGTTATGGCTTAGCCGATCATGTTTCCATGGTGCAAGTAAGTGCAAAGGTGAAAGATTATAAGCAGGAAATATTTCCTTTTCTTGAGTCAATGTTACGTGCTGAAAATCTATATGATAACGGAGCCGTGTTACAAAAAAGTGTAGCAGTGTTGGACGCCGAGTTACGTTGTATACAAACAAAACTGGTTATATTGCGTGATCAAATGTTTGAAATTGGTTTCTATGTTGATGAGGCTGATAAATCTGACTTGTCCTGCTGAAAAATTAATCACTATATTCAGTGATTCAATTTAATCGCTGTATTTAATCGTTGTGATTAATTGTTAGTAAGATATAACAATTTTATAATGTAAGTATGAAATCTGGCGAAGTTAGTCGAAAAACCCTCGTTTTCTTAAAGAGAGGTCATTAGGCATCTTCGTGATAATACTATTCTTAAAGGTCATGAAGCGTTTTGAGTCTTTTTTACCATCAATGAGTGCCATGCAGGTGAATTTAAACCATTCGGCCAGGGTTTTTAATAACAATCTATCCTCAATGGCTAGTGGTACTCCATTAAAGCAACATTTCTTATAACCTTATGTTCGGGTTTTTGTTATTATAAGGAAAGTCTAATTAAGTCATGATAGTCGTGTAGTCTCACCAATTCTAGATATAATTAGATATGAGCAAAATTTTAGTCAGTGTCTTTAAATATAATTTACAATAGATCACATTCCTTGAATAAAAATATGCAATACGATGTAGTAATACTTGGGGCGGGAGCTGCAGGTTTAATGTGTGCAGCTGTTGCGGCTGCACGCGGACGAAAAGTATTACTGCTTGAAAAAGCCAATAAACCCGGTAAAAAAATACTGATGTCTGGTGGTGGACGTTGTAATTTCACGAATAAAGATGTTTCACCCGACAATTTTCTTTCGAATAACCCTCATTTTTGCAAGTCAGCATTAGGACGATATACACAGCATGATTTTCTTGAGTTGGTGAATCGTTATGAGATAGAGTGGCATGAAAAACAAGACGGTCAGCTATTTTGCATTGATTCTGCGAAGCCTATACTCAATATGTTGTTAGCAGAATGTGATAAATATGGCGTTAAAGTAATATCAAAATGCGACACTGAAAGTATCTGGTTTGATCAAGAATTTAAAATAAAAACAGGGGCCGTCAGTTATCAGGCAAGATCGTTAGTCATTGCCAGTGGCGGTTTATCCATACCAACACTTGGCGGTTCGGATTTCGGTCTAAGAATAGCACGACAATTCGGCATGACTGTTATTGATTCAAGTCCTGGCCTTGTTCCGTTGACGTTAAGTGGTGATTTAAAAGAAATGTCTAGTGCTCTATCTGGGGTATCACTTACTGTTGCTGCTTCGACCCTAAATTCAATATCAAAAAAATCTGTAGAGACTTCATTTGAGGGTCAACTTCTTTTTACCCATAGAGGGTTGAGTGGTCCAGTCATACTGCAACTTTCCAGCTATTGGCAGACGGGAAGTGAAATTACCATTGACTTGCTTCCAGAGCATGATTTACAGCAAATATTATTAAATCAGAAAAAGAAATGTGACTTTAAAATTCCTAAACATAGGCCTGGAGAATTCAAACCTGCACCCAAGAAACTTAAGTCAGTGCTATGTGAACTATTGCCTGCAACAGTAGTTAAACAAATGGAGCAGCGTTGGTGGCCAGAATATGTTAACCGATCTATGATTGAATGGTCAGACAAGGATTTGATTGAAGTGGCTAAAAAAATAAAGCAATGGACTTTTAAGCCTTCAGGCACAGAAGGCTATCGCACTGCTGAAGTCACCCTTGGAGGGGTTGACACGAATGGCCTAGATTCGAAAACGATGGTGAGTAAAATAATGCCCGGTTTATATTTTATTGGCGAGGCTGTGGATGTTACCGGACAACTAGGAGGTTATAATTTTCAATGGGCTTGGTCTAGTGCTTGGGTAGCAGGACAATATATCTAGTAGATTGAAGAAGTTTGTTTGTGTGATAAAATTGAATGTTAAAATTAAGGCTCAATAGGCTCAATAGGCTCAATAGGCTCAATAGGCTCAATAGGCTCAATAGGCTCAATAGGCTCAATAGGCTCAATAGCTTCGAGTAAACTAAATTGTTAGCCTGATTTATTCTTATCACGCACTAATCTGAACGAACTTCAACCATTTGCCAATGAGGCTCTGATTAAGTCATGATGATGATTTAACAACTCTTAAATAGTTAATGATTCCATTGAAACTATCATGCCTGTTCTGAACAGTTAATTCACCTCCTTCGATTAAAATCTCACTCAATTTGTACGCATTATTTGACAGGAAAGTTAATGGCAAACAAGATACATTCAAGTATTAGAATCGTTTACTCACCAGATTATGATATTCGATTTGCAGGCATGGAAAAATTTCACCCATTTGATTCTCGAAAATATAGTCGAGCATGGGAAGTATTACGTAAAAAATTTGGATCGGCACTTGAACAAAATCGTATTATTCCAAAAACTCCAATAAGTGATGAGAGCTTGCTCAAGGTTCATAGTAAAGCCTATTTAAAATCATTGGGTAAATCACGGACTATCGCTCGGGCACTAGAGTTACCAATACTGCGTTTTATTCCTGCTAAATTATTATCACGCTGGGTACTAGACCCCATGCGTCTAGCTGTGGCGGGGACTGTTATTGCTGCACGGAAAGCATTACAAAATGGAGTAGCCGTTAATTTGGCTGGAGGTTATCACCACGCAACCGCAGATCGAGGTCAAGGGTTTTGTTTGTTTGCGGATGTTGGCGTTGCAGTGGCTGAACTTCGAGCAAGTAGTCACTTACAGTCAGATGACCAGGTGATGATTATTGACTTAGACGCTCATCAGGGCAACGGTAATGAGCATGTCTTTCGGCAAGATCCTAATATGCATATTCTTGATATGTATAATAAAGATGTCTATCCGAATGATGTACTTGCACGTGAGCGAATTGATATGGATATCCCTGTAGTATCAGGGATTAATGAAGATATCTATTTATCGATACTGCGCGATAAATTACCGCGGTTTCTTGCCAGTGTCAAAGATCCTAAGTTGATTTTTTATATTGCTGGAACAGATATTCTTGCAAAAGACCCATTAGGATCAATGAATGTTTCTGCCAAGGGGGTACTTGAGCGAGATATGATGGTTTTTAATGCGTTAGTGGATGCTGCTATTCCATTTGTGATGGTGACCAGTGGAGGTTATACCAGCGCCAGTTACCGTTTAATCGCGGATAGCTTGAGTTATCTGTTAACCACATTCAGCACCGCAGAAAACGATTGATTTTTTGCTTAATTAATATGGTTTACCGAAATAAAGCACACTAGAGGGATTAACCTTTGTCAATAGCGTCGATCTTTTATACAATACCTTTTTTAATCACTCAATAAATTAGTAAGCAATATGAATTCCAGTCAAAAATATGATGTCATTATTGTAGGAGGGGGACATGCCGGTACTGAAGCGGCATTAGCATCCGCTCGTATGGGCCAAAATACCTTATTATTAACCCATAATATCGATACATTAGGTCAAATGAGTTGCAACCCAGCGATTGGCGGGATTGGCAAAGGCCACCTAGTCAAAGAGTTGGATGCCATGGGGGGCTATATGGCCCAGGCAACAGATTTGGGTGGGATTCAGTTTCGAATTTTAAATTCAAGCAAAGGTCCCGCTGTGCGTGCTACTCGTGCCCAAGCGGATCGTACTCTTTATCGGCAAGCAGTCCGAAACAAGTTAGAGCATCAAGCCAATCTTTCAATATTTCAACAAGCGGTTGAAGATTTAATTGTTGAAAATGAAACAGTGACCGGTGTTTTGACCCAAATGGGTTTGGCTTTTTATGCGGATGCAGTAGTGCTTACTGTAGGGACTTTTTTAGGAGGTCGAATTCATATTGGCTTATCTAATTATGAAGGAGGGCGTGCAGGCGATCCCCCAGCTAATGCTTTGTCGATGCGTTTACGTGAATTGCCTTTTAGAGTGGGTCGATTAAAAACAGGTACCCCCCCTCGTATTGATGGTAAAACGGTTAACTTCAATGTAATGAAAGTGCAACAGGGTGACGTTGCAGTTCCTGTCTTTTCGAGTATCGGCTCGGTGGATCAGCATCCACAGCAAGTCCCTTGTCATATCACTCACACGAATGAAGTCACACATGAAATAATTCAAGGCGGGCTTGATCGATCACCCATGTACTCTGGTGAGATTGAAGGGGTCGGACCTCGCTATTGTCCTTCTATTGAAGATAAAATTATTCGTTTTAGTGATAAAAATTCACATCAAATTTTTGTCGAACCTGAAGGATTGCAAACCACAGAATTATACCCTAACGGAATTTCGACCAGTCTGCCTTTTGATGTTCAAACGAAATTTGTACAGTCAATTGTTGGATTTGAGAAAGCACATATTACACGCCCGGGTTATGCCATTGAATATGATTTTTTTGACCCGCGTGATTTAAAAATGTCTCTGGAAACTAAGTTTATTAAGCGATTATTTTTTGCAGGTCAAATTAATGGAACGACAGGTTATGAAGAGGCCGCATCGCAAGGAATGATTGCCGGCATGAATGCTGCTTTGCTTGCACAGGAAAAAGACTTTTGGTGTCCACGTCGTGATCAAGCTTATATTGGCGTCATGATTGATGACCTGATCACTAGAGGAACTCAAGAGCCTTATAGGATGTTCACCAGTCGTGCTGAGTACCGCTTAAATCTACGTGAAGATAATGCTGATTTACGTTTGACCGAAATTGGACGCCAATTGGGAACGGTTGACGATGACCGCTGGCAACAATTTTGTGAATATCAGGAAAGTATTCAGCGTGAGCAAGCGCGATTGCGAGATACCTGGATACAGCCAAGTAAAACAGACCCTGAATTAGTTTCGACGCTTATTGGTAAGCCTTTAAGTCGAGAATCATCCTTACTTGATTTGTTAAAACGCCCTGATTTAAGTTATTCAATAATGGCTGAAATTGCTAATCTGAGTACGCCATTAACTGTACCGCGGGCAATTGCACAAATTGAAATTCAGGCACGTTATAGTGGATACATAGATCGGCAAGCACTTGAAATTGAGCGGCAATTAAGGCACGAACAAAAATCTCTGCCAGAAGATATAGATTATTTTCAAGTAACAGGGTTGTCGAATGAAGCGAAACAGAAACTTAACGAGCATAAGCCACAAACTATAGGGCAAGCTTCTCGTATTTCTGGAATCACCCCTTCCACCATTTCGTTACTTTTGGTTTATATGAAAAAACGATCAGCGCTTACTGTGTCTCAAAACGTCACAAATAAAGCACAAAAGTCATAATAAGTTGCTATGCTAAATATATAATTCAGATAAATGGTGATTTGTTAAGTATAGCTTTGCGGGTGACGTGTTAATGAATGTCCTCATCAAAGGAACTACTGCTTAAACGGTGGTATTGATTGTATGAGGTCATATTGTGGGATAGAGTGCTACAAAAACAGGCGTAGAAGTGAAATTAGTAGCAGTGCCTAATTTATCTTAAATATTTTGGACTAAATTTTTACACTGTCATTAATTTTTCTAAAATAAATGCTTGCAAAAGTACGTCTATTCTGTGAACCTTCTGTGTTTTTATCGTTCAAAGTAATGTAGGTTCGATATAAGGTAGAATCAATACAATATTGATTTAAACTATATTGAATATAAATTATATTGAACAAAGTATAACTAAAAATCAGGAGGCGCCTTATGCGTTTAACAGTACTCATTTTTTCTATTTTATTTGCTTCATCAACTTTTTCTGCTGATAATGGGCTCATTACTAAAAAAAGTAAGAATACAGCTGACGACACTATCAATAAGTTGGAAAAGGTTCTACGTAGCAAAGGAATCACTATTTTTGCAAGAGTCAGTCATACTAAAGGGGCGAAAGGTGTCAAGATACCCTTACGTAAAACTGAATTATTGATTTTTGGAAATCCTAAACTAGGAACTCATTTTTTTACGAGTAATCAAACTGCAGGGATTGACTTACCTTTAAAAGCATTAGCATGGAAAGATGCAAAAGGACAGGTCTGGTTAACTTATAATAATCCAGCATACATAGCAAAACGTCATGGAATTAAGGATCGTTCTAAAATTGTGATGAAAATGACTGGAGCATTAAAAAAATTCACTGATATCGCAACACAGTAACTATTTGCTATAGCAACATAGTCACTACTATAAGAAACTTTCAATTTGCAAACGGAGCACGCAAAAATGACACTGGACCAACAGCTGGGTGATGGATTAAATGCGCTAGATATTACTATTGAGTCAGGCGTACAGGAAGTATTGGTGGAATACCTTCAGTTGTTGGCCAAATGGAATAGGGCTTATAATTTAACGGCTGTCAGAGACCCGAAACAAATGGTGACTCGCCACATTCTCGATTCACTTTCAATTGTGAAGCATGTCAAAGGGGACTTTATTCTTGATATCGGCTCTGGTGCTGGTTTGCCAGGAATTCCACTAGCGTTGTGTCTTCCCGATTACGATTTTACTTTACTGGATAGTAATGGTAAAAAAACTCGGTTTATGACCCAAGCAGTTAAGGATTTAGGTATTGATAACGTCTCAGTTATCAAAGCACGAGTAGAAGATTATGAGCCAGATGTCTTGTTTGATACGGTGGTAGCGAGAGCGTTTTCATCGATTATTAACCTGGTTAGAGAATCTGTACATTTATGTAAACCTAAAGGTCAAATTTTATCAATGAAAGGAACTTATCCTGTTGCAGAATTAGATGAGTTACCAAGCACCAACGAAATGGTAGAAGTGCTACGTTTGGATGTTCCTGGTGTCTCAGCTGAAAGGCATTTGGCTATTGTGCAGTGTGCGATGATCCCTGATAATATTTCAACGACTAATTCCTGATTAATTAGGTTATCTGCCAATACCACTTAGAAAAGCAGATCGCTCCGTTTCAATAGGAATATAACTAGAGAGTTTACGGTATAAATCACTGTTGCTGTGGGAGTTATTTATTTCTTTAAGCACTAGTGCCTTAGCAATAGGCCCTACAAAAAAAGCTAATTTTTTCTCAATATCTTCAAGCAAACTATTATCAAACTCTTTTGCATTTGTTTGAGTGGGGCTAGTTTCTTCATTACTGGCAGCCACTATATCCGGAATTGATCCTTCACATGACTCTGTGACTATTGAAATAAAAGTCTCTTTTTCTTTTTTATCTGGAATTTTATTGGATAAAGCTTCAATAAATTTCTGAATGGAGCGACATAGGCGTGAGTGTTGTAATACATATACTTTTGCAAATGGGCCAATAAACTGCGCTAGATTAAGTTCAAGTTTTTTAAGTATATCAGGGCTCCAGTTAATGGATTGTGGCGGACTGGAATGATTACTTGTCGAGTTAACTTCTGTCACAGGGGTGGTGGTAGTATTGTCTTTTATCGGGCTGGGTGCCGTTTGTCGATTTCTAATTTTTTCGTTAGCAATCAAATAGGCTTTATATCCTTTGAGAATCGCGGCAGAAAATTGTGCAGCATTTTGATATCGTTGTCCTAAGTCTTTTTGTAATGCAGTATATACGACACGAACAAACTCATCAGGGATAAATTCTTTAAGCCAATCTTTGCTTAGATCAATATCATCACGAAGCTGATAACCTCGTGGTTTATTTTCACGATTTTTGGTGGTTTTTGCACGAGAAAATAACTCAAATAAGATCAGCCCTACTGAATACAAGTCAGTGCGATTGTCAAGTGGTTGAGTATTTAATTGCTCTGGTGACATATAGTTAGGCGTGCCCACCATTGCGCTGGATTCAGTTAATTTTTCAGCTGAATCATCTTCAATCCGGGCAATACCAAAATCAGTGATTTTAATTTGTTTGCGTTTTAACAAGATAATATTGGCAGGTTTAATATCGCGATGGATCACTTGTTTGGAATGGGCAAATTTCAAACCCGCTAAGATTTGTTGTGTAATCACCACTACATCTTGAATTTTAAATCGAATGAAATCTTTGAGGAATTTTTTTAATTCTTCCCCTTGAACATACTCCATTGCAATAAAGGGAATATCCTCCTTTTCTGAAAACTCGTATATGGTCAATATATTAGAGTGTGCACAGCGTGCTGCTGCTCTGGCTTCTTGTTGGAAGCGCAATGTTAGCTCATCTTTCTTGTCGCTTTGTAGAAGTTCTGGTAATAAAGTTTTTATGGCAACCATGCGATCAATAGAGGCATCGTGGGCTTTATAAACTACCCCAACAGCGCCTCGACCAATCTCTTTTTCGATACGGTATTTCCCTAACAAATCATCTTTCTTCAAAATTCCGTTATTCATGTCAGACTATTCCCTGCATTTCAGCATCTACATTTTTGTGAAATTTCCAGTAGTTTCTTCAAGCATATCCATGGCGTTGCTTAGACTTCGTCGCATACGATTAAATGATTTTGCCAAAGAAGCTACTTCGTCTTTACCTGTTATATTAAAATCAGTGTTATTGTTAGTGCCTAGGCTGATATCGTTTGCTACACGAGACATGCGTTTAAGTCGCGAGACAACAATAAGATTTAAAAACAAGTTAAGTACAATAGCGAGTAACAGAAAAATGCCAATGAGAGAAATCATAAAAAATACGAAGGCTTTTTGCATTCGTGCTAGTGGCACGGTCATAGGGACTGATACAATTTGTGTGCCAACCACCTCATTGAGCTTCCAACCAAAACCATTCGATTTTCCATACAATTCAACCATAGTGGCTGGTGCTGCTGAAGGGACACTATGACAGGTTAAGCAGCTTTCGTTTTTAATTTTAATGGGTCGGCTTAAAAAAAGAATCTGGCCATTGACAGTGCTGCGAGTATCCCATAATTCCTTTTTATCTTGATTATCTTTAAAGTATTTAATGATCTCTGCTTCCCAATCTGCTGCCCGATTTTGGCGATTAGTCGGATTTAATGTTGCCTCTTTATAACTATAGTTGGGATATTTTTTTTGCAAGCCATCAATGGCTTTTGTCGCTGCATAGGCCGGCACTGTTTGAGGTAAAAATTTCCTCATTTGCTGTCGCTTAAGCAAAGGTCGAATCTCTGATACGGTGTAGTCCCGTACCGCAATCGCGCTTGCCATTATAACCCCTGCGTTATGCAATACTTCTTCTTTCGCATTTTTATATAGAATATAATCAGCAATAAAACCAGTAACAGTCACACCAATAATAAAGGTGAAAAATAATAGCAGATTAAACTTAAGGCGTAAGCCCATAATGCCCTCCGAAAATGTAGGTCTGGCCTAGTTTTTTTAAATAACACTTTGACCAATTGATAATTGCGGTCTCCGCTTTTTAATAGGTGACTGCGTTAATCCAATTTAATATCTGGGTTAATAGCCCAGATATTAATAATTGTTTTTGAGTCGGCTCTGATATTTATTTATTGTCAGTAAATTAGCTGATTTATCATCATCAGAGGCGCCATTTATGTTGTGCTTATTGTGTCTGGTTTTCTGTAGAGCCACTTTTTACTTTACACCTTATTAACTTTCTATAAGCATCGGTAAAACCATGTAGTTGACTGTGAAGATTCAGTGTTTTGGATTTGGGCCATGATGGCCAAAAGCCAATAGTCAAATTGATAGATTTCGCATTAACGACTTGCATGATGTGTTTATTAGTGAAATTTGTGAATATGATGTTCGTTTTTTTACTGATGTGGTCGAATTTATACTTTGTTGATTTTTGCTTACTTTTTATGGTCAGCCCCGTGTTTTTGTAGCTAGCATCAATATTGCCATTAGTGACAATAAACAGATGTTTGGGAGTAAAAACAAATTTGACTTTTATATTAGATAACCCATCAAAGACAGTATGCTCAATACTGCTTAGTTGGCATTCTTTGACGTTACTGACTGGATTGTGGGCAATCACAGTTTTCCATAATAAGGCAGGTGTTTCTGAGCTTCGCTGTTGGTTATTTTTTTGACTATTATTCTTATGAGTCTGGGATTTCTTTTTTGTATATGACTTTTTTTTATAATTTGCTGCAAAGGCATTCTGAGAAAACATAAACAAAATTAGTGTGCAAACACATATAACAAGGCTGCAGTTTTTCAAATGATGAGGCAGAATGAGTATAGCTGTTCTATGTTTATGCGCCGAAAATCCGGTTTGGCTCGATATTTTCATCCATTATGTCCGTGTAATGATTATCCATGTCAATATTTTAATTTAAAGAAGATCTGATCAATCTATGATGGCGATCTTGTCATCCTTAAAAGTCAATAACTGCTTTAAAATAATGTGAGTAGATCTTAATATATAAGATGCTAATATTTTTGGTCAAACCTTGGTTTATCAAGCCTTTTTTATTTTTGGCTTTACTTATTAACACTCTCAGCTTTACTTATTAACACTCTCATTTTAAGTAGGGCTAATTAATTTAAGAGTAAATTAATTAAATTCAGGTACTCTTGTATATTTACTCCATTAGTTATACCAAAAAAATAAGCTTATGCCTAATTTGTATTGTAGGTTGTAGAAATAAAAGAGATGTTTCACCATAAAGTGATTAATGTATAGAGTATAATAATAGAAGAATACTCTAATTTTCAGTATAGTTGCTTAAAGCTTATCCAAGCTATCTAGTATATTAGAAAAACTTTTGAATAGTATATGAATTGGTTTGCAAAGTTCGATTAAACAATATTGCATTGTTTTGTATAAAATAACATCTGTCTCTGCTCAAATGGAAATTTCGTAACTCTTTTAGTCGGGTTTCTTGACTGAGTTATTGTCGGGGCTTAACATATGAAGTGGATTATTACTATTCAATTTGGCGTTTTTAAAGTATTGGTTTAAATTGAACTTTTAGTGCTAAAAACGACTAATTCATCGCCATATCTTGTAGTATTAGGATAGGAATAGCGACAAAGTTCCACTTTAATGCCTATAATACCAGTAAGGATAATGATAGGGAAGATATCAGGATTTATCTTGCTGTTATGAGAGACGTTAATCTTTAAGGTAGCGTAGATACTAACAGACAAGCGGGTTTATTTCGCTAGGTTTACAATAATTTTAATTAAATTTCAGGTAATACTACAGGTATAAAGAATGAGCAGAATCATTGCGGTCACTAACCAAAAAGGTGGAGTAGGTAAAACGACCACGTCAGTCAATTTATCAGCTTCATTGGCAGCAACCAAGCGCCGAGTATTATTGGTAGACATGGATCCACAAGGCAATGCAACAATGGGTTGTGGAGTCAACAAAAATGACGTCGATGCATCTAGTTTTGATGTATTAATAGGTGAAGTGAGTGCTCGAGAAGCGATTGTTCGGCTTGAAGAAGCTGGGTTTGATATTTTGCCAGGCAACGGCGATCTCACTGCAGCTGAAGTAGAGTTACTGGAAGGTGATGACCGGGACACTAAATTACGTGTGGCTATGGAGTCTATCCAAAGTAGTTATGACTATATTTTGATTGATTGTCCTCCTTCCCTAAACATGTTGACGATTAATGCCATGGCAGCCGCTGATGGTGTGATGATTCCAATGCAATGTGAATATTATGCGCTAGAAGGTTTAACCGCTTTACTTGATACCATCGACAAAATTCGTATGGCAGTCAATCCAGACCTGGAGATTGACGGTTTATTGAGGACAATGTTTGATCCTCGAAATAATTTGGCGACACAAGTATCGGCACAGCTTACTGTTCACTTTGATGATAAAGTGTATCGTACAATCATCCCGCGTAACGTTAGGTTAGCGGAAGCTCCGAGTCATGGTATGCCTGTATTGCAGTATGATCGAACGTCTAGGGGGGCATTATCATACATTGCATTAGCGGGTGAAATTTTACGACGGGAAGCAAAAAAGACGACTGAAATGGCAACACCTGCATAAAGTAGAAGTAGATGTTGATAGAACTAGGCAAGGCTAGTGTTTAATAGAGATACTGGTGAAGACATAAAAATAGCGACTAATAGCATAGTTATTAGCGCAAATTTTCGAGCTCAGACTTTTTAAAATTGCCGGACCATCATCATGATTTAAAAAGTCTTGTTGAAATATTAGGGGTTAACCTGAAAATCAAAAGTTAAACACAGGTTTCACAACTTAGCTTTTATGATTGGGTTAATCGGGATCAAGAAACATACGCAGGATAAGTAAATATGGCACGTAAACGTGGTTTGGGCCGAGGTCTGGATGCATTGCTCGGGGGTGGAGCAGCAAAGAAAGCGAAAGAACAAGAGGCAGAGGCTAGAGAAGATGCGGTAGCAGTCATTCCCAACAAACCATCAAAACCAGCTGTTGCGGCAAATGATGGTGAAATGAGAACGATATCAGTTGAGCTTATTCAACGTGGTAAATATCAACCAAGAACTGATATGCATAAGGATAGCCTCGAAGAACTAGCGGATTCAATTCGTGAACAAGGGGTGGTGCAACCGATTGTTGTCAGGCCAATCAGCAAAGATAAATATGAGATTATTGCAGGGGAACGTCGCTGGCGTGCTAGTCAAATAGCAGGACTGCAAGAAGTGCCTTGTGTTGTGCGGATAGTGAATGATCGTGCTGCAATCGCAATGGCATTGATCGAAAATATTCAGCGAGAAGATCTCAACCCCATGGAAGAATCAAAATCTCTGCAACGTTTGATTGATGAATTTAAAATGACTCATCAAAAAGCGGCAGAAGCAGTAGGCCGTTCTCGGACGGGAGTTACCAATTTATTACGCCTACAAGAATTGGATCCTCGAGTTATTTCTCTGGTTGAGACAGGAAACCTAGAAATGGGGCATGCTCGCTGTTTATTGGCACTCAAAGGCGATATACAGGCCCAGACAGCACAAGAAGTTTATAGTCAGGGATTGTCAGTACGCGACACAGAAAAGCTGGTGCGTAAGCAGCAAGAGCCCAAGGAAGAAAAAAAATCTAGTGCTCCCTCTGAAATTGATCCAAATATAAAACGCTTACAAGATACTTTGTCAGCAAAACTAGGGGCTGATGTACAGATTCAGCATACACCCTCTGGAAAAGGCAAATTACAAATTAAATATAATAGCTCAGACGAACTCGATGGGATTCTCGATCGATTTAAATAATAATTAGCCGTTGATCAGCGCCACATTTAATTAAAAAAGGGGCTGATCCACTTTTAGCCCCTTTTTTGATCAATCTATTAGCATTAGCTTAGTGGTTGATTAAAATAACGTCACTCATACGTTTTCTCCCCACTTATTAGTAGAAAATTATTTGAACAATTTTTCATTAATAATATTGACCCTGACTTCATGAATATTTATACTTCGCGCCGCGGATATGCTTTTTAAATCTGAACAGTTCGCAGCCTGATCTACAGAACATGTATGAATAGCTTAAATCGCTGGGCAGCGTATTTTTAACCAGTGTGAGAACGACTTTTGACCCTAAACATGCAACGTAATATACGCAACTTATTGATCTTTCAGATTATTATAGTGCTATTTATCGCTGTAGCCTTCATGGTAATGAAAGATACAGGGCATATGATTGCAGCTTTGTATGGCGGCGGTATATTACTGGTTAATACCTTGCTGTTTATTTTACGTTTAAAACGGACTGGCGCAAAAACAGGCCAGGATTTTGCATTGTCGATGTATGCTGGCGCAGTGCAAAGAATATTGATTACTATTATTGGTTTTGGAGTTGGGATGAGTAGTGATCTTCTTAATCTCCCTCCAGCACCACAGTTTATTGCATTTGTAGCAGGTTATATGAGTTATATCTATGCTGCAAAAGCTCAGATGCCCTGACGTAATATTCCAGGGGTCTGGCGTTTTTTCAGCAGGGGCTGAACTTGACGAAGAGGTTGTTGATTGTGTGCAATCATCAACAGAAAAGAATTCTTACTTTAAAATTTGGGGCATCATAGTGGCATCGGCAACAGGAGAAGTAACCCAGTCCGGATATATTCAGCATCACATACAAAATTGGGTAGTTAATACACCCATCGGGGATATTAACCTCGATACAGTAATATTTAGCTGGATCACATTCGGTCTTATCGCGTTAGCTGCCTGGAAATTGAAAAAATCCATGACAGCAGGAGTACCTTCAGGGTTACAAAACTTTTTTGAATTGATTGTTGAATTTGTTGGCAATCAGGTCAAATCTATTTATCACGGGTCTAGTAAACTGGTCGCGCCTTTGGCGTTGACAGTGTTTATGTGGGTATTCCTCATGAACGCGATGGACTTAGTACCAGTAGATCTTATTCCCAAATTAGCGGGATACGCTGGTGTTGATACTCTTAAAGTAGTTCCCACCACTGATCTGAGCACTACTTTCGCCATGGCGTTAACGGTCTTTGGTTTGATTGTGTATTTCAATTTAAAAATGAAAGGCCCTGTTGGGTACTTGAAAATGTTTTTGTTTCACCCCTTCGGCAAGTTCATGGTGCCCATTAATATAATCATGACCACGATTGAAGAAGTGGCCAAACCAGTGAGCCTCGCCTTGCGTCTGTTTGGTAATATGTTTGCGGGTGAACTAATCTTCCTGTTAATAGCAACATTAATAGTCGCACCATTATGGTGGGGGTTCCCTTTACAAACTCTACTGGGATTAGGCTGGGCAATATTTCATGTATTAGTGATCACCTTGCAGGCATTTATTTTCATGTTGTTAACCATCGTTTATTTATCATTAGCCTCACAAACGGCTGATGAGCACTAATTACTAATTTTATAAATTTTAAACTTTAACTTTTGATATTAATACGGAGAGTACCCGATGATTTTTCCACTTCTCGCAGAAGCAGCAACACAAGCAGTAAGCATGGCCGACAAGGTCGCAATTGTCAGCTCTACAGCGATTGCGGTAGGTATTATTCTAGCAGCAGCTGGATTGGGTTCAGCGTTAGGTTGGGGCATGATTTGTTCTAAATACATTGAAGGGATTGCACGCCAACCTGAAATGCAGCCTAAGTTAATGGGGCAAATGTTATTTACTGGCGGATTAATGGAAGCCTTCCCTATGATCGTTTTGGGTATGTCTATGTGGTTCATTTTTGCGAATCCGTTTATCGGCGCATTGGGTTAAAACTACCATAAGCAAATTGAATTCGGGTTTTAGTGGTTATTTGCATCATTAATTTTATGAGCAGGCACTCAACCCGATGAAGCTAGTCTTTTAGCTTCACTGCTTATATCACTGAATATAGATCCCAGGAGAACAAACGTGAACATTAATGCCACGTTATTCGTACAAATTATTACTTTTGCTTTATTTATCTGGTTTACGATGAAGTTCGTATGGACTCCATTGTCAGGCGTGATGGATGCTCGTAATAAAACAATTGCTGATGGCTTGGCGGCCGCCGACAAAGGTCAGCAAGCAGAAGCCGATGCTCGTACAGCAGCGGATGCTGAAATTGTAAAAGCGAAAGAGCAGGCAGCTGAAATATTACGTAAAGCTGAAAAACGTAAAACGGAAATTGTTGAAGAAGCTAAATCTGAAGCCAAAGTTGAAGCGGATCGAATTCGCACAGCTGCAGAAGCGGATCTTGAACAAGAAGTCAACCGTGCTCGTGAAAGTTTACGCAAGCAAGTAGGCAGTATTGTGATTGCAGGAGCCAGTAAGATTCTTGAGAAAGAAATCAATGAGTCTGCCCATGCTGATCTTATGAATAAGCTGGTTAAGGAAATATAGGCACAGTTATGGCTGAACTCATTACTCTTGCACGACCTTATGCACAAGCTGTTTATAAAATGGCAAGTGAAAAAAAGACATTACCTCATTGGTCAGAAATACTTGATAAGCTTTTACAAGTCATAAGCCATGAGTCGATTGCAGCACTAATTGACAATAGTAAAGTCAGTCGTCAGGAATTGACAGATGTCATCACTGCGGTCTGCGGTGATGAAGTAGATCAGGAAGGAAAAAATTTAGTAGCACTATTAATAGAAAATGGTCGCATAGAATTAATTCCTGAGATCGTTGCAGTCTATGAACATTTAAGAGCAGAAGCTGAAAGCACAGTAGAAGCGGAAGTACGCTCTGCATTTCCTATTGCAGAAGACCAGCAACAAAAAATTGCACAGGCACTAAAGGCTCGTTTGGGCTGTGAAGTGAAAATTAAATCAATCGTCGACAAATCTGTTGTTGGCGGTGCCATTATACGTGCAGGTGATCTGGTAATAGACGGCTCTGTGACTGGCAAATTGGCCAAGCTTGGTCACGCATTGAATTTATAATTGAGGATATCTGTTATGCAACTTAACCCATCAGAAATCAGTGAGCTGATCAAAAAGCGCATCGAAAATTTCGAAGCAACTTCTGAAGCCCGCAACGAAGGAACAGTCGTTAGTTTAACTGACGGTATTGTTCGTATTCACGGTCTAGCCGATGTTATGGCTGGCGAAATGCTTGAACTTCCTGGCAACACTTTTGGTATGGCCCTTAACCTCGAGCGTGACTCAGTAGGTGCAGTAGTATTAGGTCCTTATACCCATATTGCTGAAGGCGATAGCGTTAAATGTACCGGACGTATTTTGGAAGTTCCCGTTGGTCCTGAAATGCTGGGTCGAGTCGTGAACTCACTAGGCGCGCCGATTGACGGCAAAGGCCCAATTGAAACTGATTTAACTTCACCAGTTGAAAAAGTTGCGCCAGGCGTTATCGAACGCCAATCAGTCGATCAGCCTGTACAAACAGGTTTAAAAGCGATTGATGCGATGGTGCCTATTGGTCGCGGACAACGTGAACTAATTATTGGTGACCGTCAAACAGGGAAAACTGCTGTAGCGATTGATGCGATTATCAATCAAAAAGACACTGGCGTAAAATGTATATACGTGGCGATTGGACAAAAGAACTCTTCAGTCGCAGCCGTTGTAAGAAAGCTAGAAGAGCATGGTGCAATGGATCACACTATTGTCGTGGCCGCTTCTGCTTCAGAATCAGCAGCACTGCAATACATAGCCCCTTATGCAGGTTGTGCCATGGGTGAGTATTTTCGTGACTTGGGTGAAGACGCGTTAATTGTTTATGATGATTTAACCAAACAAGCATGGGCTTACCGCCAGGTGTCATTATTATTACGTCGTCCGCCAGGTCGCGAAGCTTATCCTGGTGACGTATTCTATTTGCACTCACGGTTGCTTGAACGTTCTGCACGAATTAATGCAGATTATGTTGAGAAATTAACAGACGGTAAAGTAAAAGGTAAAACCGGTTCATTAACGGCAATGCCTATTATTGAAACGCAAGCCGGTGACGTATCTGCTTTCGTACCAACTAACGTTATCTCAATCACTGATGGGCAAATCTTTCTTGAAAGTGATTTGTTTAACGCAGGTATTCGTCCAGCGATTAATGCGGGTCTTTCAGTGTCACGTGTTGGTGGAGCGGCGCAAACTAAGATTATTAAGAAGCTTGGTGGCGGTATTCGTTTATCTCTTGCACAGTATCGTGAACTTGCAGCATTTTCGCAGTTTGCTTCTGATCTTGATGAAGCCACTCGTAAGCAATTGGAACGTGGTCAGCGCGTCACAGAGTTGATGAAACAAAAGCAGTACTCACCATTATCAGTAGGCGGCATGGCCTTATCGTTATATGCAGCTGAAAATGGTTATCTTGACGATGTTGATGTTACTAAGATTGTTGATTTTGAAGCAGCGATGCAATCGTATGTCACGAGTAACTTTGCTGATTTGATTAACAAGATTAATGATACAGGCGATTATAACGACGGAATCGCAGCTGAGCTCTCTAAGGCTATTGAAGATTTTAAAGCGAATGGTACCTATTAGGACTCTGAATAATTCATCCGTGAATGATTAGAGAATCACTAGGATAAAATGGTAATTTTATCCTAGTTTACAATGCCAGTGGCTTGAGCCACTGACATTGGCAACGGTATGGTGCAGGTTTGATATGTTGGCAACAGTTCATGCGTGAATTGTTACCAACACAAAAGAGGTAAAAGTGCGATTTTACTCTTCTCACATTTTCTCTTTATCATTAAGTCTTAAGACTATTGAGGACATAAATAATGTCAGGCAGTAAAGAAATTCGTACCCAGATCAAGAGTATTAAAAACACTCAAAAGATTACTAGTGCGATGGAAATGGTAGCCGCGAGTAAAATGCGTAAAGCGCAAGAGCGTATGCGTGAGGCACGTCCATACGCGAATAAAATTCGTAATGTGATTTCACATATGGCCTATGCGCACCCTGAATATGAACACCCTTATATGATTGAGCGTAAAGTACGCCGTATTGGGTATATTATTATTAGTAGTGATCGTGGACTGTGTGGCGGTCTTAACTCGAATTTGTTTCGACGAGCCATGAAACATATTGGAGAGATGGATCAACAAGGGTTTGAAATAGACATTTGCACTATTGGCCAAAAAGCTAACTCATTTTTTAAACGTCTCAAAGGCGGCTTAAAAGCTGAAGTGTCTCACCTTGGTGATAAGCCAAAAATTAAAGAGTTATTGGGCACTGTTAAAGTCATGCTTGATGCTTACGAAAATGGTGAAATTGATCAACTGTTTTTAGTCTATAACCAATTTGTTAATACCATGACTCAAGGTCCTAATGTTGAACAGTTAATCCCTTTGAAAACTGTTGAGCAAGATACCGATATATCTCATTACTGGGATTATCTTTATGAACCTGATTCAAAAGAAGTCATTAATACATTAATGGAACGATATATAGAGTCGTTAGTGTATCAAGGGGTAGTCGAGAATATTGCCTGTGAACAGGCGGCGCGTATGGTTGCGATGAAATCAGCATCGGATAATGCCGGTGATCTGATTGGTGAGTTACAACTGGTATATAACAAGGCACGCCAGGCAGCGATTACGCAGGAACTTTCCGAGATTGTGGCAGGCGCCGCAGCGGTTTAAAGAATTTTAGCATTTAACATGAGGATCCGAACATGAGTTCTGGAAAAATTGTACAAATCATTGGCGCTGTTGTCGACGTGGAATTTCCGCGTGACAGTATTCCAAAGGTCTATGATGCATTGACCGTTGGAGCAACTGGATTGACTATGGAAGTTCAGCAGCAGTTAGGCGACGGTATTGTTCGCGCAATTGCTATGGGTTCTTCAGATGGTTTACGTCGTGAACTGGATGTCGACAACACTGGCTCGCCTATTGAAGTCCCTGTCGGTGAAAAAACTCTCGGCCGCATTATGGATGTATTGGGTAAACCGATCGATGACGCAGGCGATATTGGTGCTGCTGAAAGCTGGGCGATTCATCGTCAAGCTCCCACACTTGAAGAACAAGCGACTACGATTGAGATTTTAGAAACAGGGATTAAAGTTATTGACTTGATTTGTCCTTTTGCCAAGGGTGGTAAAGTAGGATTGTTCGGTGGTGCGGGTGTAGGTAAAACGGTTACCTTGATGGAATTGATCCGTAACATTGCGCGTGAGCATAGTGGTTATTCAGTATTTGCGGGTGTTGGCGAAAGAACTCGTGAAGGCAACGATTTCTATCATGAAATGAAAGATGCTGATGTATTAAAGCAGGTGTCACTAGTTTACGGTCAAATGAATGAGCCTCCAGGAAACAGATTACGTGTTGCTTTGTCAGGGTTAACAATGGCTGAGTTCTTTCGTGATGAAGGTCGTGATGTATTATTCTTTGTGGATAATATTTATCGTTACACACTCGCCGGTACAGAAGTATCAGCACTATTAGGTCGTATGCCTTCAGCGGTAGGCTATCAACCAACACTGGCAGAAGAAATGGGCGCATTGCAAGAACGCATTACCTCTACTAAAACAGGCTCCATTACATCAATTCAGGCGGTATACGTGCCTGCGGATGATTTAACTGACCCTTCTCCAGCAACCACTTTTGCTCACCTTGATGCGACATTAGTACTTTCACGTCAAATTGCAGAACTGGGTATTTATCCTGCGGTAGATCCACTTGACTCCACTTCACGTCAACTTGATCCATTGGTCATTGGTGCTGAGCATTATGAAGTGACTAGAGCAGTACAGGGAACTTTGCAGCGTTATAAAGAATTAAAAGATATTATTGCGATTTTGGGTATGGACGAATTATCAGAAGACGATAAACTCGCGGTATCTCGTGCTCGTAAAATTCAGCGCTTTTTATCACAGCCATTCTTCGTAGCAGAAACTTTTACCGGTACTCCAGGTAAATATGTTTCATTGGCTGATACGATTCGAGGCTTTAAATCGATTGTGGACGGTGAAATGGATCAGTATCCAGAGCAAGCGTTCTACATGGTTGGAAGCATTGATGAAGTGGCTGGCCGCGCGAAAGAAATTGAAGCGAAGTAATAGATAGCTAATAGCAAAATAGGGTCAAAGTCGTTTAGATACTAGACCCTACATTTATTTCTAAATGTTAACTCAATTGATATTTGTTTCATTGGGTATGACTCTATTTAATGATGACGCTATTTAATTGACGACCTCTTTTATATAAGGTTAGATAAATGACATCAACAATTCACATAGACATTGTAAGTGCCGAAGAAGAGATCTTTTCTGGTTCTGCAACAATGGTGTATGCACCAGCTGAAATGGGCGAGTTAGGGATTGCACCTCAGCATACTCCATTAATGACACGTCTCAAGGCAGGTGAAGTTCGGGTTGAAACAGAAGGCAACGGTGAAATACAGCACTTTTATGTGTCTGGTGGGTTGCTAGAGATTCAACCACATGTAGTGACTGTTTTGGCAGATACTGCACTTAGAGCAAAAGATATCGACGAAGCAAATGCTATTGAAGCAAAAGAACGTGCTGAAAAAATGTTGCTGGATAAATCTTCTGAAATTGATATTGCCAAAGCACAAGCAGAATTGGCAGAAGCCATGGCACAATTACGTGCTCTCGAAAGCCTTAGAAAAAATCTGAAGCGTTAACACTGCTAAACCAATTGGGGTCGGACCTCGGACTTTATTGGGGTCGGACCTCGCTGTTATTGATTCGTTATTGGGGTCGGACCTCGCTGTTATTGGGGTCGGACCTCGCTGTATAACAAATAAGCAATAAAGCCTGATCACTTTAGCAATTCGATGAACTCTATTTTGGGGTCGGACCTCGTCGTATGGCAACTAGGCCTGCTCACTATATAGCGAGCTGATGAAATTTTTTCATGTGACACAATTTGGTGTTACAAATAGTCTGATCTTTTACTTTTCTTTAAATAAGCTACACTATCTTTTCTGATTTTTCGTATCCTGGTCTAAACGAAATTTTATAACTCGGTAAAAATTAATTTTGGCGGACAAAATTGTTTTTGTGAGCGATAAAATTACTATCGTGGCTTGATCATATTCTTCTAGTCTGAGTTTTCTTCAATCCTTTTGCTATAATTACCGTAAGCCCTGTTAATTTTATGTAAACCAATACTGGAAAACTTTATGAGTAAACCCCAAGTCGCCAGGAATATGGCCGTATACTTTACTTATGTTGTGACTACTGATGATGGTAAAACAATGGAACAAAGCGATATTCCTATTGGTTACGTGCATGGCGGTTCAAGTGGGCTATTGCCCAAACTTGAGCGATCTCTTGAAGGTTTAAGTGAGGGAGAATCTCTTGATGTCGAAATATTTCCTGAAGATGGCTTTGGTGAATCTAAACCAGAATTAATTTATCGTGAAAAAATAGACAACGTGCCTAAGGAATTTCGCAAAGTAGGTGCAGAACCTAAATTTAAAAATGAAGATGGTGAGGTTCGTTCTTTCACTGTGACAGGTATTGAAGATGGTGACGTAATAATGGATGGTAATCATCCCTACGCCGGAAAAGTAATTATATTTTGTGTCACAATCACTGAAGTGCGCGATGCCGAGGTTGAAGAAATTAGTAATGGACGCCCAAAGGATACTCCTGCACCAGTCATCCACTAAATTTTACGGGTGATGCTGTGTTGAAAAAGCCCATTGATAGTTAAAAGAGTCTTATTTGTTTTAAGCAGCAAACTGCTGGTACTGTACTTATAGTTATACTTTTTCTGAATCTCTGAATCTCTGAATCTCTGAATCTCTGAATCTCTGAATCTCTGAATCTCTGAATCTCTGAATCTCTGAATCTCTGAATCTCTGAATCTCTAAATCTCTAAATCTCTAAATCTCTGAATCTCTAAATTGCTGTTTTCCTTTTTTCTCTTCCCTAATGCTCTTATACTAAAGTACACTCAAAGCAGTAAAGTGATAGCAATAAACTGTTTATTCAGTAATTTTGTGAAATAGTCCATAATAGTCCCTAACAGGAATAAAATAAGTTATGCCATTTGATAAAGATTCATTAAATATCGTGATTTTAGCAGCGGGCAAAGGCACGCGTATGAAATCTAACTTACCTAAAGTGATGCACCCTTTGGCAGGAAAACCTTTAGTTCAGCATTGTTATGACACCGCACGTGACATTAGCACCGGGCCTATACAAATTATTTATGGTCATGGTGGCGAGTTTGTTCGTGAATCATTGTCTGACCTGAGTGTTACTTGGGTAGAGCAAGTAGAGCAGTTAGGGACGGGACACGCTGTACAGCAAGCGGTTCCCAACATTAGTGATGAACATACCGTATTAGTCTTATACGGGGATGTACCGTTGCTTAATGCAGAGACACTGACGGTTTTAGTAGGGCAGGTGCATGCTAGTAGTATGGCTTTATTGACAGTCTCATTGGATGACCCTAGCGGTTATGGCCGTATAGTGCGTGATGCACATGAAAATGTTAAGCGAATTGTCGAACACAAAGATGCAAGCGATGCTGAAAAACTCATCACTGAAATCAATACAGGTATTTTAGCAGTACAGGGCCGCTGGCTAAAAAAATGGCTCTCAGAACTCGAAAGTGATAACTCGCAAGGTGAATACTATTTAACTGATATTATTGAAATGGCGGTCAATGATAGTGTCACCGTGACCACTTGTGCACCCTCTACAGTGGCAGAAATTTTGGGAGTGAATGACAAAAAGCAACTCGCCTATCTTGAAAGAATTTACCAACGCCAACAGGCTGATCGTTTAATGGAGCAAGGGGTCACATTACATGATCCAGCACGCTTTGATGTGCGTGGGACTATCACTACCGGTACTGATGTGAGTATTGATGCGAATGTGATTATTGAAGGCAATGTAGTATTAGGTGATCGAGTGACTATCTCAGCAAATTGTCATTTAAAAGATGTAATCATTAAAGATGACGTTATAGTTTTACCTAACAGTGTATTGGATGATGCTGTTATTGGTGCAGCTTGTCGTATAGGTCCGTTTGCCCGCATTCGTCCGGGAACGGTCTTGGCTGAAAATATCAATATCGGCAACTATGTAGAAGTTAAAAAGTCTGACATCGCTAAAGGGAGCAAAGTGAATCATTTAAGCTATATTGGTGATACCAGTATTGGCAGTAATGTCAACATCGGCGCTGGCACTATCACCTGTAATTATGACGGTGTGAATAAAAGCCGAACCATTATCGAAGACGATGTTTTTGTTGGCTCTGATACACAACTGGTAGCACCAGTGACGGTTAAAAGTGGCTCTACTATTGGCGCAGGTTCGACTATTACTAAAGATACCCCCGAAAACGAGCTGACTTTGTCTCGTAGTAAACAACAAACTATCAAGGGCTGGAAGCGACCTGTTAAGCAATAAATATTCTTATTTTCATTTATATAATCTTTAACGTATTACAAATTAAGGGTATCAAATGTGTGGCATAGTAGGTGCGATCGCTCAGCGTGATGTAACGGAAATATTACTTGAAGGGTTAAGGCGCCTTGAATATCGTGGCTATGATTCTGCCGGTTTAGCAATTATTAATTCTAAGCAGGAATTGCAGCGGATACGCAGTCTCGGAAAAGTCATTGAGTTAGAAAAAATTACTACCAGCGAAGCACCCTCAGGAAACAATGGTATTGCACATACTCGGTGGGCGACGCATGGCAAGCCCAGCGAAAGTAACGCACACCCTCACGTCTGTAATAATAAGGTGGCCTTGGTTCACAATGGTATTATTGAAAATCATGAAGCTTTGCGTGAGGCACAAACTGATTATAGTTTTACCTCAGAGACTGATACCGAAACAGTGGTCCATCAGGTATGTAAGTATCTTGATGAAGGTCATGCGCTATTAGCGGCAGTGCAATCAACGACTCAAGATATAGAAGGGGCTTATGCCTTAGCTGTGATTAGTCCTAGTGATCCCGATATAATGATTGCTGCCTGTCATGGCAGTCCTTTAGTGATTGGTATAGGAGTGGGTGAATATTTTATTGCTTCTGATATTGCTGCCCTAATTCCTGTGACGCAACAATATATCGTTTTACATGATGGTGATATTGTAGAGATAACACGTCAGGGAATTACGATTTACGATGACAAGCAAAAAGTCGTTGAGAGAAAATTAAGAGTTTCTGAGCTTAATGCTGATTCTGTCGACAAGGGCGACTTCCGTCACTTTATGCTAAAGGAAATTTATGAGCAGCCTGAAGCAATTAGTAATACCCTTGAAGGGCGAATTCATAACGATCTAGTGATAGAGCAATCTTTTGGTGTAAATGCCACTGAAGTATTTGATAAAGTAAAATCAGTACAGATCATCGCTTGTGGTACCAGTTACCATGCAGGATTAATAGCACGTTACTGGTTTGAAGCACTGGCAGGTATTCCATGTGTAGTTGAAGTTGCAAGCGAGTTTCGATATCGTCGTCCTGTTGTTAATCCCGATGCCCTAGTGATTACCATTTCGCAATCAGGTGAAACCTCTGATACTTTGGCAGCATTAAAAGAAGCGCAACGACTGGGATTTGGTCCCAGTTTATCAATATGTAACGTTCCAGAAAGCCCGTTGGTGCGTGCCTCAGACTTATGTTTAATGACTCGAGCAGGTCCGGAAATAGGCGTTGCGTCTACAAAGGCTTTTACTACTCAACTAGTGGGTTTGATGTTATTGGTATTGGTGCTGGGTCGACGTCAAGACCAATCAGAGAAAGCCATTAAAAAAGAACAAGCAATAGTGCGTGGTTTAATGTCGTTACCACGTTTAATTGAAGAAGTGCTTAAGTTGGATAATGATATTCAGCGGTTAGCAGAAGATTTTTCTGACAAACACCATGCCTTATTTGTAGGAAGAGGGGCACAATATCCAGTGGCAATGGAAGGTGCCCTTAAACTCAAAGAGATCTCTTATATACATGCGGAAGCCTATCCCGCTGGCGAACTTAAGCATGGTCCATTAGCCTTAGTTGACGATTCAATGCCTGTGATCGCAGTCGCCCCTAATAACGAGCTCATGGAAAAACTAAAAACCAATATTCACGAAGTCCGTGCACGTGATGGTCGTTTGTATATCTTTGCAGATAAAAATATGCAAATTGAGCCTGACGAAAATTTAACAATTATACCTATCGTTGCGATTGATGATTGTATTGCTCCAGTCTTGTATACAGTACCGTTACAACTTTTTTCATATTATGTTGCCAGACTAAAAGGTACTGATATTGACCAGCCACGCAATTTAGCCAAATCAGTATGTGTCGAGTAAAATTTATTGAAATTTAACTACAATTGTGGGAGGGCAATAAAGTATCATACTAGGCAATAAAGTATCATACCAGGTAATAAAGTATCATACTGAACATGGAGATTATTTAGCCTAATTATGTCCATATTTGATGTTGTGATAGGCAGTGGGACTGCTGCTGCCCTTAAGCTACAATATTTAGAGTCTGGGCCTAAAGACAATTCGTAATTCAACTCTTTTGGGAAGAACCACAGATTGGACAAAAAAAAGCTTGTTAATGTTATTGGAAAATTTGGTGCTGCTCATAATGAAGACATTGAAGGATTACTAGTAAAACTTAACTTTATCGAAAATAATGGTAAATATGGTAGGTTGATTAAGAGTATTTCATCAGCCAATGATAAAAGTAACTTTTTTGCTGATGTCTTTGAGGCTACTTTTGCGTATCAATTTGAGGCATCAAACTTACCTCTCAAGTACGAAGTTAAACAAGACAACACAAATAACAGTTCTATCGATTTTCTTCGTCGCACTAACTCTGGAATATCGATTTATTTGGAAGCTCGGCTGCTACAACAAGACTATGCGACAACCCAGTCAATCAAAGATCAATTGGATGCCAATCAATTTTATAGAATTGCCAAGAATGGTAGTGATGAACACGATGCAATTGTTCGCTTGCAGAACGTCATACTAAGCAAAGTTCAAAAAAAGGATGGAACGCCAGTGAAGTTCCTAACCGTAGATGATGATAGCGTAAATATAGTCGTTATCGAGGTATCTGAATTAGTCTTAGGTACCATTGATATACATGACTGCTTGTTATCGACTCACGGTGATCCATATGTTGAAGATGTTTATCGACGTGGAATCTTTGGTTTGTTCCAACAACCTAGAGAAGAATATTCTGAGTTTATTCTAGGCTTGGCTAAGTTCTATGAGCATATCCGAAAAACTCTGAGTGGTGTTTTATTTGTGTTTAAGAAGCAGTATGGTGGTTTTCTTGATTACAGGTTAGAGCATTATATGGTTTGGAATCCAAATTTAGTTGATCAAGAACTTGCTAAAAAAGTATGCCGTGAAATTTCGCAAGCGGTTCCAAATAGAGCTTAGCAGAGTTAGTCCGTTAACAATTTTCTGAATGTTCGCTTTTGTGGTCTTTATCGCTAAATTATTTTAAAGTGTTAAGGAAAGGGAGAGTACCCTATGGCTTTCGGTGTGGAACAAATGCTCGGCTCTATTATGAGAACAGTCAGCAATACAAGTGATAAAGGTCACCTGCAAGGGATAAAAGATGTATTGTCGGATTTTCTAGAGACTCCTGGTTTCTTGAACGATGAGGATAAGCCGAAAGTTAATGAATTAATTGATGAAATTGAGCGTAAGCTTGATTAAGATCTACCATTGTTAATGGCCATTGACAACCATCTTCGAATGCACCATAAATCAGTAGAATTAGTGTCGATTGAATGCCCTAAGGTTCGTGCATGATACAAAGCGAGCTAAGCATGAAATATTAACACCAATCTATTTTCCCCTGCTTTAAAAAGAAGTGTGATTTACAGCCTTTTGATCGCCATACTGATGGCGATAGACTAGGAGTATTATTGGCTGTAATTATTAGGGACCAATGGGGCTTAGTTGAATCATTAAGGGGCAAGACTATCTTATCTTTGCATCCGCACGGGCAGGTCAATTCTGCTTGCCAAGGCTCATCCAAAGCTCCAATAACATAAAGCGTTTTCTTTTTTGGATTATCAATGGAGTCTTCGACATATTTAACCGAATATGGTTTTTCCCAGAATTGTGATAGAGGTTTTAAAAGCCACTTGCAAAAATTGATGATCGCTCTCTTCATAGTTTAAAGCCTTATGTGGTTATCACCAGTTGCTAGAAACAAGCGCAGTGCATTATTTTTTATGGAGTGGGCTCTATGTTCATAGTAGCTATGTGTAAATGAGCGTTCTTGTTCATCGAACTCTTTATTGGATTCAACCCTATATCCGTGTATGCGTGCTATCAGATCGTCCATTGCCATTATAGCGGCTTCCATCGTTAGCACCATAACTGCCTGAACATCATGTATTTCATTTGTGTATCCGAGATCTTTTAACTTTTTATAAAAGTCTGGTTCGTCTCTGCGGAAATTTTCATCGCGTAATCTTTCAGAAGAAAAAGCACCTCGATCCAAAAGGCATGATTTGTCGGGTTGAATATAGTGGCAACGCGCAATGGCTTGCCTTAAACTACCGTTTTGTTTCTTGTCGCTTTTTACAGCTACGCCCAGATCAAAATACGGGATGAGGTAAGCGCATACGATCTTATTCAGTGCGTGTCTTGCCACGATATTATCAATGCAGCCAAATATAATGTCACATTCAGAAAGATATTTTGTAGTTTCTTCGGAAGGTACCACGCCATTTATAGGTTTTACGCTCGTAGGTAATCCCGTTTCTTCAATCCATTCGGCATATCGATCAACTTTTAAGGTGTTATTCTCAACGTCTTGCATTCGGGACATAAGATCCTGTTTAGATTTCCTTCTTCTATTTTATCGAAGTCAATCAGGACGAGGTGGCCGGTATGATATCGTAACAGTAGTTCAATTGAAGGGCTGCCCGTACCTGAGCATCCCACTACTCCAACCGTTAATTTTCGCATTATACTTGTTGTAGCTGAACCATAAACCTGATCAGTTTTCTTAACGTATTCAGGGTCCGCATCATTTTGTGGGAAATTCCCGAAAAAATGAATATCATCTCCAGCAACAGAGATCATATCCATAGGTATAAATTTATCGTTTTGAGAAATAATGCGAGCTTTGATACTTCCATCCGGTAGCATAATTGCTGATCCATGTGGCTGCTTTCCCTCTATGCATGAAGTAAGACGCACCAAGATCTTTAAGTCACTTTCGTTATCTGTTTTAGAAAAGTCATTAAAATCTGTGGGATGACTATGTAGCATAATTAGAGAAAGACCCTCTTTCTCTATACGCTCATAATGGAGCATTAAAAACCTCTCGGTAGGCCATGATAAGAAAGTCGGTGTTCTTGAATCGTAGGCTTCATAGGGTATATGCATAATTTCTTTGACAAGCAGGATCGAATTCTTTTCACGGAATACAGGTTCGCAGAGCAAAAGCGATCCTGCCTCGTTACCGTCTGATGCTATAACATGAGATTTTATGTTCACATGCTGGTTGCCTGTCATGCGCAGTTTTACTTTCATGAACTGCCCCTAGCTTCATCATCCAGTATGTGTAGAACGTATGATATGTGTGTAATAAGTGTGTTGATACCGGGGCGCCATTTTGTGTTTTTGGGATAATGACGAGACCATTGCCACCACTTCTTACCATCGAAGGTCGCCGATTCCGTAAGCCGCTCGATGCCCTTTTTATCTGTTCGCGTTACATCTACATCCGTAAAGAACATGTCCAAGGCCGCGCCACTGGTATAATCTTGAGGTATCTTGATCTTGAAATTGAGTTTTTCTGGCTGAAAAGGTTGAGGCATGAGAAAGCCATACAGGACTACGCCACGAGCGTTTGTTTCCTGTATTGCTTCCCACTCTAGGCCCAGGCTATCCAAATACTGGACATCTTCTTCGGGAAGATGAAAATCCCTTCGAAGATCAACCATTACAAGCTTCTTTCGGAACGCTTTCAAATCGTTCAACTCCAGGCTTGCTCAAATCTACAATCTGATTTGGCTCCAGCTTTTCACGCTTTCCGCCTTTCAGTTTTTGCTGTAGATGGTATTCACAAGGATCAAGGCCAGCGGCAATCAAAATTTTCTCTGCCGTAATCGTCGACTGAACCCTGATTTTCTCTTTATCAACCTTAATCAGATAGTATTTGATCCGTTTTGGAAGTGGCTTGCCAGAGCAAGCGTATTCCTCAAGATCCACAACTTCGATTTCATCCAATATTTCTGTGTCAGACATATTTTCTCCTATTTCTTTCGGTTAGGACGCTGGGTTAAAGCAGAAGCCGCCGCACTTTTGGCTGATTTGCTAGATTTAGGATCGCGAAGTACCCGCCCAGCAGCAGAAGCTGCCTTTTTGCCCGTAACTTCGCTATTTTTTTGTCTTGCCATATTTATTCTCCTCAAGTGCTTCATGTATGATTGAAAAATAGCTAATAACTAGCTATAATTAACTTGTATTCTAGCTATAAAGTTGTGGATGTCAAGTGTTCAGCTACTATTTAATTGATAAATATATAAAAATCACTAGCTTTTTAGCTAATTAATGACTATATTTCAGCTGCTTGGAGGATTTATATGCATAACAAACGAACTATGACGATAAATTTAAATGATAATGAAATGTCTATCCTAGAGGCTATTTGCAGCAAAAAAGGTTTGAGCAAGACCGCTTTGGTTAGGCAAGCACTAAGACTGTATCAATCTATTGATACAAGAATCGATGATGGCGAAAAGCTTTTTCTAGAAAATCCTGTTACTAAAGAAAAATCGGAGCTTATGGTATTGTGATTGTCGATACATCTCAGTATGTGTTAAAAAATTTACACACAGGGAAGCATGATGATGCTGTTCTATATCATACTATTACCGATCATCATATAAACCATGTTGAAGACCACTGGAATCCACTACTTCATAAGCACTTAGACATTCTCAAGAAAAAATATGGTTTTGGATCGACCGATTTTGATCATATTGCGTTTTTCAAGGAATTAGGTGAGCTGAACATTCAAGATGCTAAATGGGATTGGAAGGAAAAACGTAATATTTTATCCAATACTTTTGGTTACTGTGGTTGTGCGTTAATTTGTAACGGATTGACACAAGGTTTAGGCTACTTTGAAATTCTTCAAAAACATAAATCACAGATTAGTACCGATATAGTATTAAGTATTATTTATGTTGAATTTATAGCTACTGCTCCCTGGAATAGAGATAAAATCGAAAGGCAGTTATATGCTGGTGTGGGTCTAACAATGATTTACCATGCTATTAATATTAGCTTTGGTGAGGGTTTAGATGGTCGGGTTGGGTTACATTCACTTCCCCAATCAAATGATTTTTATAGCATAAAATGTGGAATGACAGACTTTGGCCCTGATAAATCAAAAGACAATATGAATTATTTTGAAATGAGTAATGAGCAAGCAATCATATTTTTATTAAAAGTAAATGAGAGCATCCCGATATGAATAAGTTAGACATAGAAAAATGGAAAACATTCATTGATGATGAAGATAAGTATAGTGTAGATGCTGGCTGCAGATATGATTTTGATTCATTTATGCGAGAGCTGAATGAAAATGATTATCCCTTAGAATGGAGTTTGTTTCCACTTGATGAAATTGTCTCTAGATCATGGGTCAATGCTACATTAGAAGAATTAAAAACAAAGCCAAAGCAGATTTTTGATAAGTTTATCAATACAATCGGAGGAGATGAAGTACCTCAAAGCGTTCTCTTTCGAAAGACATTTCATAAAAATACAAATAGCTTAATGAATGATTATGCTTTATTGGCATGGAGCATTAGGGTTGTAAGTAAGGCATTTAGTGAATGTTGTACCCAGGAATATGATTCTGATTTTATAACAAAAGAGTTTTTCATTGAAGTTGCTCAGTTAAGTCACTATGAAGATGGACCAATACGAGCAAAGAATCTTTTAGCAGAAAATGGAATAGCGCTGGTAATAGAAAAATCATTGCCTGGTGCTATTTTTAATGGGGCAGCTATTCCTACGAGACGTGGCATGCCCGTAATAGGGCTAACTCTTCAATATGATCGTGTCGACAACTTTTGGTTTACACTTTTGCATGAGCTGGCGCATGTTTGGAAACATTTTGATGATGTAAATGAATTGTATGTCGATTATTTTGGCTCTGGAGAGCAAGAGAATGATATAAAGGAGGATGAAGCTAATTCTATAGCTCGTGAAGCACTCATACCAAAATCATATCTTATGCATGATGCTTTTATATTAAAAACAAATGCAGCGGTTGAAGATTTAGCCGAAGAACTAAATATAAGTACTGCAATTGTTGCCGGAAGAATTCAATTTGATTTGAAACAGTATAATATTTTTCGGAAATACGTTGATGTCCGGATTAGACATTTGTTTAAAGATGTAGATTGGGTTTAACAGCTAAGAATGGAAAGGTTCTTTAGTTTTAGAGTGCTATTCATTGTAGACTATTTGTACGAGAGTTAGGCTTATACTGTGAGCTATGCAGGATGGATTTATGCAAAGCAAGAAGTATGGAAACAACAAGGCTAAAATTAGTAAGTGGATCAAGGAAGGTCGAGGCGCAGGCCAAGGGCATGAGTATCAGCCTTGGCTGACTGTTCGTGATCTTGCTTCACGTGGTCGTTCCCACCGTATTTTTGGCCATACATGCCAGCGTACACATCATCTCTTGTCAGATCTAGAGCTTGCGACTTTCCTTATTTTAGAATGGAATACAACTACTGTCGATATCAGGGAGCAATTTCCGTTAAGAATCGAAGATACCGTTCGGCTCGCAAAATCATCGGGTATCAAACACCCTAGCTAGTGACCATCCATAAATAGGCTGTTTTGTAAAAAACCACACTGTAAAAAAAATAGTTCATCTTTTTCAGTGTTGATGCTTATTGCATAACAAACATTACAGATATTTCAACCTATATCCGGGTATTTTGGGCTTTTTTTCCCGAATGCTATCGCTCCACAAACATAGAGAATAAGAATCTTACCGTTTTATCTGTCTCTGTCGTTTTATCCCGACTGCATTCGTGTCATGCGCACTAAATTATAACTGATCACCGATGACCAATAATTAATGATGGACCGTACAGTCATATAAAGCTCTGTATCAATAAGCTTTAATAGGTCCTCTTGCTCACGATTTAAAAGCTTTACTTTTTACCCTTTATAATGGTTCTTCAATAAATTTTTTAACCCACCCGCCTCATATCGAATACGGTAATGTTGAATCGTATCGTCATCCATAAACAATACTTCGGCTACTTGCCTCGCCGTCCAGCCAGTGGCCAGTAACACAATCGCCTTAATTCGGTCTGCATCACGTTTCTTTTTCGCAAGTCTATGCTCAACACGTAAGTGAGAAATTTCTACAACTGATAACTTGAATTTATTTTCTGTCATTTCAATATCTTAACGCTAAAACATATTTTTTTAAATGTTTTTATTACGAAAACTTAAACACGATGGGTATACAAGGGTTGATTACTGCTAAATTTTTCTGTGTTTTTGCCATAAGCTTGGTAGCTTCTTTTTTATCGAAATCTTCAGATAGTATCTCCAGTTTCTCAATATCTTTACCCACGCTGGCCGCCAGGGAGAGCGAAGCGAAGGCGGCTAGTCCCCAAAAGCGATCACGTTGGACTGTTTCTGCCGCAGTGCGAAGCGCGTAGGAGAAACAAAGCAGGCGTATAATCGCGATGAGTCATTTGAGGGAATGGTACGAAGTCAGCGCCGACCAACGGGAAGAGTGGCTAGTGACATGGAGAAGGTGAACTGAAAGTGAGAGGCTAGTCTGGACTACGCAGGACGGTCGGGGCTTAATTGGCCGTCGAAGATCGTAGGTATTTTGGCAGACTCGGATGTCCCAAAATGTACCACAAGACCTGAAGACTCACTTGTATTTCTCAATTTTTTTGCTGCTTGTTTTACATTTTTTCCTTCTATCTTCACATTCATAGACCAGCTGGTAAAATAGGTTTTTCCTTTTTTTACACCAGTTATTAATCCTTTTGGCCCTGCAGCAGGTTCGTCACCTGTGCTGGTTTTAAAAAAAGGACGTATCTTTTTTAAATACTGGCTTACCACTGATAAAGACCGTTTTAGAGGCATTTGCTGTATCTTTATCATAGGTCGTATTGGCATAGGGGGTAGGAATCCACCCAGCGGGAGGCGATGGCGGGGTAAAACAGACATCTGGGAAACACGCAACATAATCACCTCGCATGGCCGCTGCATTTACTTCTGCGCCTTCTCCTAAACAGGAAATCATACCTAAACCAGCGATTGAAAGAGGACGACTACTCAAAACTCATCCGCATTCTCTTCTTCATCAAGCGAGTTCAAAC
>UOFL01000058.1_pt1 | contig 169891 bp, 130 predicted proteins | sample 1990081 | NCBI WGS metagenome assembly UOFL01 (sample SAMEA4728526, study PRJEB27164) | hydrothermal vent metagenome | biome: marine basaltic hydrothermal vent biome; feature: marine hydrothermal vent; material: mineral | place: Pacific Ocean | collected 2011-06-14/2011-07-23 | depth 1741 m | reverse complement strand
ACACATCATTAATGTAAACATTTTGTAATCGGTTATCCGCTGTATAAGTATATTGTTCGGTATACCCTTCCCGGATTGCTTGCAAACGTTGTCCGGCCAGATTGTAATAAAGCTGATAGCCATCATCAGCGTAATCGACATTAATACTGGTATCAGTGGGCGAAATGGATCGCGCTGAATCATTACCACTGGCATCACTCAATCGACCTTTAGAAATAATAAAACGATTCATCGAATCGTAAGCGTACCAATAATCCTGAGTATAGGTTTTCGTGCTGTCGGCTAAATCCTGATAATTGGCCGCTTGACGAATTTTGTTGCCGACTGAGTCGTATTCATACTGGATGTTAAATTTGGCACTGGCATTAACTATGCTGATGATCCGGTTGAGTTCATCGTATTGAACGGTGGTGTCTTGAAAGACTTCGCCGGTGAGAGTATTGGAATATTTTTCTGCTAATTTATTGCCGTTAACAGGTTATGTCGCATAAGCAATTTTTTAATGCCGGGTTAATAGTAATCGGAATATAAGGTCCTAATAAGTCGCTTCTGAATCCTGATTCGATAACTTGCCGTCTTAATGCAGGATCAGTTATACCTGATTCTTTAAGAAATCTAGCACTTACAGCTCCTGAGCGAGAGAAATTACCCGCAGGTATACTGTCTGGAACTAATCAACCAGTCGTAGCAAGTCCTTGAAATGATTTCCATCATCTTTACCAAGTTCAAATGACACTTGAATTATTGAACCTTCAACTCTCGCAGACAAAATATAATTGCCGGCCTCCAAGCTTAAAAAACCTCTTCCTCTAACACAATCAGGCTCCAGCTCATCAGCTGTTACTTCCTCTCCAGCACCAATAAAAATTTTACCTGACGGGACCTTTATGTTGGTTTTAACAATTGGCTGAGATATTGATTCCATGATTTCGATTACAAATTCTCCGTCAGAACCAAGCCCAAGAAATGCAACATTCCCAAGATTAACCTCAGCAAGCTCTTCACTAGGTATCGACCACCAATCCACATCATCTTCTAACCTGTGTTTTAAACAAGAAAGATCAAAAACACACAATGTTGAAGTATCTGTTACGAACTTATAACTTAAATTATCCATTTGCTATTATCTCTTTTGGAACTGAACATCTTTAATTAAATCACCTGCGTTTAAGTTCGCTTTTCGTCCAGCCTGAAACAATGAAGAACCAACACTTTTATTAATGGATTCATTTAAGAGTTTTAAACGCTGTGTCGCACTACCACCAATCACAAGATCCACCGGATGGTCTGCATTCAGCCTACTAAGATCCGGTTCTACACCGAAACTGCGTTGTTAAAAATAACAATATATTGATATATTTGTGGGTAATAGAAAGTTTCTGTGAGAGCCTGAGGGGGTAGTTCCCTTGAGCCACTCGACCCTCGGTTAAAAAAAATTAATCGAAATAAACATGGACACTTAAATATTACTATTTAAGTGTTAAGCCTCTATTATATAGAGTCAAAAAAAGATCATTTTCTTTTTTTCCTGCATTCAAAATCCTAAAAGCATATTGACAAATTAAATAATCCAAATCAACATGATAGTCCTTATTTTTAACATTAAATCCAATAAGAACAGGCCTTTGATAAGACAACCCTCTATCATCTGCAATAAATAGATCCCATTTGACATTAGGTAATACCCTGAAAAGTATGTCAGCAATATAAATACCTATATCATTACAAATTGAAAACAACTCAGGAGATGGTGCTTTATTACCTAAAAAATGCTCTTCCTTAGCCACATCGTAAAACCATGCATGAAGATCCAACAATGATTTTTCAGAAAAGTCTAAATCTATTCCATATTTTTTCACAACCTTAGTTAACTCTTGTAACCGAACAGGTACATTTTTCAAAAACCAATCATAAGCATCATGCGCTTCCTTTCTTGGAAGCTCGTGAAGTGGCCTATTTACTTTCGGATCAAAAACTACGTAGCTCATACACAACACCTAATCATTAATTATTATTTCAAAACCGTTTTCTCTCAAAAAAATTTCTAACTGTGGGGTAGGGCCAACTTTCCCAGTTATTGGGCTACGTGAAAATTCAAACCTCAGTGAATTAACAAGTGAAAATGGGTCATTGAACAATTCAATATCTTTCGATGCTTGAATACGAACAGTATTTGACAAGCTCGTTCTACCTACCTTTGATTCAATTGCTAAACCTTCGGGTGTAAGTACATCAACAAATCGAACTCCTCCATTAGGAGTCACCAACCGTACTTCTCGATCAGAGCCCGGGAAACGTGCAGCAATATTATTGCTTACCACGTTACCATTTATATTATTCTGAGCTACACGCTGTCTGGGCGTAGCATTTCTATTAGCCAAGACCTCTGGTGATATTTATGGTCCACCATTAGGATCTATGCGCGTATTTGGAACATCAACCCCAGAACCAGCACCCCTAACCCTAAGAAATCTTCCAAGTCCGCCAGTGGCGACCGCTAAAACCCCTTCTAATACTAAACTGTTTATAGCCTGACTTCGCCTTTTACTACTTCTTTCCTCGCCAGTGACAATGATACGTCCGTTGTCGTAAGTTGCCCCTACTCCTCCTACCGCCAGTAATATCGCGCCCCCAATATAAGTTTCAGGGTTCCACCCACTGCTGTCCCATAAACTTTCATAGCAATCTCATCTGCGGGTTCTGGATGGCCTTATTGGGAGGCGGGTCGCCTCTTAATAAGGCCATGAGATCTCGCCGAATAAATAAATTCAGTTGCAATAGGCGTAACATTGTTTGTAATGACGCGTCTAGCTTGGTACTAAATTTCAAATAAGCTAATATTAAATAGGTGCAAAGAGCTATCCATATTTGAGTGAGGATTGCATTTTTGCTATTACCAACAAATGATTTTATTTTTAAATTTTGTTTAATCCATTTAAAAAATAACTCAACTTGCCAACGCTCTTTGTAAATCGCTGCAATGGTTTGCGCACTCAATGCAAAATTATTGGTTAAAAAATCGTAGTATTGTCCCGTCGCAGGATCGCAATAGCCAATGCGTCTAAGATTTGGCATTACGAGTTTTTTAGATTTTGTTCCTGTGAGGCTAATCGTTTGATCGCAGGTGAGTCCTTTCAATTTATCCACTTTTCGTCGTTCTATAATTTTATAGGTCGCATTTTTCTTGCCACGGGTGACAAAGAAAATACCCTTTAAATGTAGTGCTTTATACCATTCATAGTCGGTATATCCTTTATCAAATACGACAATACTTCCTTTGCTATAGTATAGCGTTCTACCCACTGCTATATCGGATACTTTTCCTCCTGTAATGGTAGCGAAGTTTGGAATATAGCCATTATGATCTAAACTCACATGGAGTTTCATCGCAGATTTTCCCAGTGCTAAATGTGCCCATGGAAATATCCTAAGTGATAAATCAATTAATGATGCATCTAATGAATAGAGCTTATTCGTGAAACGAAATTTATGACTCGGCGAAAAACTTTTGCATTTGGCATAGAGTTTGGCGAACAGTGATTCATACAAACTGGCTGGTTGAGTTTCATTTAAACGTGCCAAGCTTGTGCGAGGCACTGGCTTGGCACCCAAATGATACAGGCGATTGGCTTGAGCATTCATATTACTCTCAATGTCTCTTAAGCTATGACGACCAGATAGTTGACCTAAACACAGTGCGACAAACTGAGACCAACGGCTCGTTTTGCGTAACTTTCGGCCCACATGATGGCTTTTTGTCATACCCTCAAATTCATGTCTCGACACAAATTTTAGCAATTGAGCGAAAATAGTATTATTATGGGCCATGGCTTAAATCTCCGGTTATTTCAATGTTTGTTCGCAACTTCATTGTAACAACTTGTTGTGATTTAAGCCTTTTCTATTTATGTTTGTGGGACAGCAGTGGGTTTGACCAGACTCTTGCAATAAATTTGTCGCGTTTCGCCTGAGTTAACGCCACTTCTCGTAAAAATTCTTGTCTTTTAGCCGTGAAATATTGAGTGATAGGATCAATAGAAACCTCTTCTCGAAATCGAAACCTATAGTCAAGCTGATTAGGATTAACTGATTCTTCTTCATCAAGTTGCCAATGTTGTCATACAAACGTTCCGCTCTTAAGACATCATTGATGTACACATTTTGTAAACGATTGTCCGCCGTGTAGGTATATTGTTCTGTATAGCCTTCGCGAATGGCTTGCAAGCGTTGACCGGCGAGGTTGTAGTAAAGCCTGTAACCATCGTCAGCGTAATTAACGTTAATGCTGGTGTCATTTTCTGCGATGGCACGCGTTGCATCATTACCACTGGTATCACTCAATTTACCCTTGAAAATAATAAAATGATTCATCGAATCATAGGCCTACCAGCAGTCTTGCGTATAGGTTTTAGTAGTATCTTGAATATCCTGATAAGTTCCCGCCACATGAATACGATTCCCAAGGGAACCGTATTCATACTGGATGCTAAGTTTTGAACTGGCATCAGTAATATTAGCGGTACGATTCAGTTCATCGTACTGAACAGTGGTGTCCTGAAAGACTTCGCCCGTTAGGGTGTTGGAGTATTTTCAGAAAGTTTATTACCGCTAACGTCATATTGATATTCGGTTAAGGAATTAATCGCATTGTCGGTAATGCTTTGTTGGAAGCCGTTATTATAATAACTGTAGTCAATGTTCTGACCTGCAGTACTCGATTGATTGGTTAACCAGCCTGCAGAGTTATAAGTATAATCATAACGACGACCGCCAAGATCCTCGTGCCAAACAGCTCTGCCAAAAATATCTTTTTTGGTCGATAGGGTATTACTACGACCATCAGTAATGGTGGTGACTTCGCCCTTGGTTTCGCCGGCGGTGAAATTATAATTATAGGCATATTGGGTGCTAACGCCCTCAAATCTGATGCGTTGAATAATGCGATTATTTGAGTCAAAGTAATATTTTTCGCGATTGCCGGCAGTCTCATTGCGGGCAATGCGGTTACCACCTTCATCGTGCCAAAAAAAAAGAATCGCAGCCTGCCCCGAATTATTCTTTGATATTCCATTTCAATGGGCTGCTTAAACTAGCGTGTATTGCACTAGTGATGTGAAGCCACGAAACATAAAATCTATCGATTTCTAATTTACCCTTATTGAGATTTGACAGAGGCTTACTATTATTTCAACCTATAAAATCGACCCGCTCGTAACATATGATTAAAACACACGATCAATGCGGATAATGGCAAATGAAAAAAGGCATTAAATTGGGCGGGTGACATTATTTTTAAAAACATCAGTAGCAAGGCGAAAATTAACAACATCGCTGCAATAGGATTTTCGAGGTAAACAATTGCCTTTAAAGACCTTAATGGCAACATAACAAATTAAATAGAGTCTCGTTTAACACCGCATTTTCTCTCCCCTATAAGGGTGTGTTTTTTCGTTTGTTAATTACAAATTAACATTAAACCTTTATCCCATTACACACACTATTTATTCATTTTACTTTTTAGAGAAGTCGGCTATTCTTATTTATTAATATGAATGAACAAAACAAAAATATTTATTAAGAAACAGCAGATGATTAATACTGTTGACTTGATATTTTTATATCTTTGATCAATCATAATTTTAATCTAAATTAAAAGTCACCTGACCTTGTAGATAACTGACAGCAATGGAAGCATTTCAAATCTATTAAATAAGGCCAAAGTTGTAAATAGATCTCAAACACCTATATAGGACCCAACGGTGGACACAAAAATATTCACATAGGTAACAGTAATAACCGGAACTTCAACCCTGGGCAATTAAATAAATTAGGCCTAGATAAAATCAATCTAGTGATAGATCAGTTTTTGAAACAAAAAATTATTTCTCTCATTAAGCTTCATATGGATAAAAATCTTTATAGCAAAGATTGACAGAATAATTATCCTTGTTTCTATAAAACTTTGAGACTGATTAAATATATTGCCAAAATACAATCGACCATAGCAATAGTAAATAACCTGATACAGTTGTTTTTAGGCTAAACCACTACTCGATAACGAATTTATATAATTTTTTTAAAATCCGCACTTACTACAACTAACACCATTTGGTGGAGGAAAATATAGATGAGCAGCGCTATGACAAAAGATCAGCAAAAGGCTTTTCAAGCAGAAATGGTGAAATACGATTTAAAAGCTTCTGATGCACTCCCTAATATTGATACTAGTAACAGTGGGTCTGGACTCACACTCTCTGCCGACCCCAATCAAACTGATCAAGCCCCTTCAGGATGGCTCATGGCGACAAACATACAACATTTAAAAGATCAGATCGGCATTAACAATGCCGACATTGCCTCAGGTAATGTAACAGATCAACATATCACTTATCCACCAGCTGCATCTGCAAAACTTAAATCACTGTGCCACTCAACAAAAGATGGATGCGAACTAGAATCTGTATTGAACACTCAACACAGAGATGAAAAATCTCATGTCGCCGCAGCTCAATTGGCGTTTGTGATGGGGCACTCAGACAAAGTCAAGGAATACGAAACAGCCATCAACACCATTAGCTTTCCTAAGCCCATGACAGTACCTGTTTTTTCCGCAGAAAATGTTGTCGTAAAAAAAGGGGCACCACTCAAGATTACTGGTGATAATAATCAACCAGTGATAGTGAATTTTGGTAGCGTGACTATCGAGGAAGGTGCTGAAATTATCGTGACAGGAGGGGCTATCAAATGGACCTCCCAATCATTTACTCAAGATCAATAATACATAGCTCATCTTTGCTGCACACTATTCACTTTAAACAAGGAACCGAACAATGACAACTACTTTTACCTTTACAGCGACCAATGGTATGCAGCCCCCTGCCGCACAAAAAGGAAGCACTGGCGGCCCAGGAAGCAAGGGCTCCAATGGCTCTTCCTCAGGAGGGAAACACGCAAAATGTACGCGTCAACCAACTAACGGGTCACAAGGCGGGGCTGGTGGAACTGGATCAGCAGGGGGTGATGGGACTGATGGCCAAGATTATGGCGGGGGTAATGTTTCCTTGGGCAGTACCGTCGGTCCTGTGACGATTCTTTATGGTGCTGGTAATGGAGGTGCCGGTGGTACTGGGGGGGAAGGAGGCAATGGTGGTCAAGGAGGGGCAGCTGGAAGCCCCAGTAAACTCTGTGGTAATGCAAGTAGTGGTCCTCAAGGAAGTGGAGGAAAAGGTGGTAATGGCGGTACTGGTGGTAATGGCGGAAACTCTTCTGATTTATATGTTACAGCCAGTTCTGGTGCCCAGATCAGTATTAGCTACGCAACAGGTATTGCTGGTCTTGGCGGAAGCGGTGGCGGTGCTGGTGCAGGCACTGGAAACGGTGGCGGAGGAAGTCAAGGAAACAAGGGAAGCAATGGCAAGGTTGGCAAAGTTTATGTAACAACAGCCTAATCCTCAGTAAAATTTCTACTCGCTAGCAATGTGCAACATGAACTTCGAAGCAAGGGATGTCACCCCTTCGAAAATGATTAAGAGGACACAATGAGCTCAATATTATACATAAATGCTAACAGTTCAGATGGAGAAGATGGCGCCCTAGGCGGTCACGGAAATAAAGGGGCAGTAGGGGCGGAAGGCAGCCCTAGCTCATCTAAAGAGGGGTGTTGCTCTAGTAAAGGTAAATGCACGGAGGCAAGAGCAGGCCATCTAGCGAGTAATGGATCAGTCGGAGGAGATGGAGCTGATGGAACACCAGGATCGGATGCCACCCTACTGACATTACGCGCTATCCACTATTCACAAAATCTAGAAATTAAAGTGAGTATCTGTGGAGGGAAAGGTGGCGCTGGAGGTCAAGGCGGCCAAGGAGGCCAAGGCGGTACAGGAGGTCAAGGTGGTAAAACCTCAGGCAAAGCCTGCGAAGACGCTACTTTAGCTAACGGTGGCCAAGGGGGTGATGGAGCCAATGGCGGCACTGGGGCTGCAGGTGCTAATGGCGGCCATGGAGGAATTGTCAATATCATTTATCAAAAAGGCAATGCCCAACCTATTAGAGTGAATCCCAATGTATTGGCGGGTGCCGGTGGTACTGGTGGTCCTTCCGGTCTGGCAGGATTAGCAGGCGAAGGGGGGGCTGGTGGAGAAAATGAAAAGGGTGACAAAAGTGGCGATACTGGCCCAGCAGGCAGTGCTGGTTTAAATGGTGGGGGTGGAAGCGGAGGTGCTTTTGGAAGTAATGGTCAGCAAAGTATCACCCCTGATGAAGTATCGACTTATCAAGCACTACTCAGCCAATACTCTGTGCCCACTGACAAGCAATACGCAGATCTTGGCAGTGTCACTAGTCTCAACGCAGCAGCCACTAGCGGAATAACACCCTATATTACTACTGCCAAAAATATGGATACCATGAGAACCATGCTAGGTTCTACACAAACCACCGTCAAACACCTCCCTTCGATCAACAACATGGAGAAACTAAGCACCAACTCTAGCAAGCTTCTTAATGAAACTGATCATAGTAATCTTCTCCAGGCAGCAGCGGCCTACATCATGGGTGATACCGCCAAGGCTCTTTCAGTTAAACCCTTGCTTGACCAAACCATTGCGACCACTAAAATTGCTATCTTTGCCATTAAAACATTAACAATACCAGCATCAGGACTAGAAATTACGACGACCGATAAAGGCCCTAAGGTCGTCTTACTAATAGTCGAAAACTTCACCTTTGGATCAGCAGCAACCATCAATGTTTCCCCACTAGTCACACTGACTATTAACGCTGATAACTTTACTGGCACTGATAATGAAAACTAAAAATCAAGCCTGTGACAGTAATACCCTATTGACAGATAACGTTAGTTCTTTTGATGTAGCAATAGCAGCCAGCCTACTGTCGCTAGCAGAACTAGCAATGTCAACAAGCGACTTGAATAATCTGTTTCTGCCGCCTGGCTGGAATAAACTGGCCATTATCAATTGCGTCCCTCAAATATATAGATACCCCGGAGTAAAAGGATTCCTGGCTGCTGGACGTGCTGGAAATGAAACCTCAACTTCGGTGGTATTAGCCCTAGGAATAGACTGGACAGACTGGTTACAATATTACAATCAGGGAGCTATGGCAGCGTCTCCTCTTTTATCCTGGGCCGGCGCGCCTGCTGGATCACTTACCACCGTGGTATACAACGCAATGTACAACGCCGTTCGCAGTTCGTTATGGGATAGCCTAAAATTCCTTGCGGACAAGCCTTTGCGGACCACTGGAATAGGACTAGGAGGTCCTTTAGCACAAATGGCTGCATTAGACTTGCGTAATGGAAATTCAGGTCCAGACAATCAGAGTGCGCCTGGCGATGTCACCTGTTACGCATTGTCAACGGGCCCTAGCGCCAATGCAAGTCTGGCGAATTATTTTACCAGTAAGGTCCCTGACAGTTACATTATTACTGCTGGTACCGAAGCGAATAAAGTTGATTTTTTTCCACTTGAAAATAGTGGCAAGCTTGCTAGTCAACTAGGCACACAGGTTGCGTTGCCAGTGGCCGTACCAATATTTGATGTTCCCTGGGTTGAACGTTCTAGTGAGCAATATCTCACAGCACTAGGCAAATCCCCGGTTTATCCACCAACACACCCACCGACCGTTCAGCAACCCAGTGGGTTTAGTCGTGACCGTGCATTTCAATACGCTAATCTGTGTTCAGTCGCTTATCAGCGTTTCCAACATCCTGATGCACAGAATATGAATATTTCACCGTTTGTAGTGGGCCAGAATATTACCGCAAACGGGGTCGTATTTTGCACTCTCTTTATTAGTGTTGATACTATTGTTGCAGCGTTCAGAGGCACCTGTACCTGGCAAGAATTTGCCAGTAACGAATCCAACTCGCAGACAAAAACTACCACGATTGGCCCTAATAATGTCAGCGTACACACCGGCACCTCCAATCTCTATTATGGATTAAGCGCCGCTGATAGCGAGCTCACATTTAAACAAGAGCTCATTGCTCAGTTATCAAAAGTACAAGAGCAAAAAACACTGATCTTTACCGGCCATGGTTTTGGGGGTGCCGTTGCCAACCTGGCTGCCATCGATATCACCATAGACGGTAGCCTAACGGTAAATTTTGTTTATACCTTTGGCGCTAATCCTGTTGGTGGACCTGATTTTGCCAAACTAAGCGATAACACACTACCTAATAGCAGTTTTCATTTAGCAAGAAACTCAGATCCATTTCCTCAATTGATCAACAAGTGGATTGGCTACGGGCAGTTGTCAACGCCAGTGAGCGTTACTGGTGTTCCCGAAGGAGATAGCTACCCCTACCATTCAATTCGTAGTTACTCCCGTTTACTCAATCCACAGGAGTAGCCAATTTTGATCAAAGATTCAAATTCCATATGCATCTCTGGACTAGACCCGGCACTATCACAACTCGCCGAGATGCTAGGGCTACTAGCAATAGATTCACAAGACCCGAATACACAATGCATCAATAGCAGTTGGTTTGAAGATCCTATTTCACAAAGTTCAGAGGGCATCAAAAACAACCCTGCTGCCTTCGCCAAACTGCTTGCGACATTACTAGGAGAAGTCGCTGGAAATGCTCTGGGGATTCCAGCAGAAAATCCAGGACTACTGGGCAACTGGCACCCTATCCCTAATCCATCAAACAAAGAAGCCACCGGCTTATATTTAGTCACTACCCAAGACAGTAGCGAACCATCCCACTATATTTTTAGTTTGGGGCTAATGCACACATGGCCAATGCCTAGCGCATCACCTGAAATAGACATCAGTGCTTACGCACTAGTTCCGCTCATCAAGCTTGGCGGAGGGTCACTAACAGCACTTTTGGGAGTAAAAGGATACCCCATCACAGTAGGCCTTACAGGGACCGGAACTAAAGCAAAAGAAGGCACTCCACTGGTAAAGGCTGGCGGATTTTCATTTAATGGCGCTAAATTTAGTGCTGCACTTGATGTGGGCAACAGCGCTGATCCTTTACAGTTATCTGTCGTGGTACTGTCACTGCAACTGCCCGGCGAAAAAGAACCCAGTGACCGATCATTGGCTGACTTGGCAGCGATTGGTGGCGAACAAATAATACAAACAGCGTCGAGTTTGTTTGTGACAGCACTGAATGAAATCCTTGGTCAACAACAAGAAGGCCCGATTCAGTATTTACTACCAATACTAGGACTATCATCGACCTTCCCTGGCTCAGAAAATTTTCCATCATTACCCATATTACGCTGGGACACATTGATTTCGTCCGCCATCGCCAATGATATTGGAGCCCCTTTTCGTGATTGGTTCCGTGAATTAGCGGCTGATCCTGATTTACTCAAAGCCTGGTTAACTGCCATTGCAGGTTTTGCTGGTAACAGTACCCTAACAGTATCGGGTAGTGGCTCACGTACTGACCCATTGCGCATCCCCATCATCACCATTGCTGATATAGGCACTCTCTCCTTCAAGGCCGCCACCAGTGTAAACGACAATGGTGACCGTACTTTTTTTCCAGGTCTTTCTTTTGAGGCCAAGCCCTACGAATTCAATAGTAGTATTACTCTAACCTTGGCTGCTGATTTAGAATTAGCGGCATTTGTTTTGTCAACCAGTGCGGCATCGTTTGATCCCTCATCACTACACTTTACGGTAGGTTTTTCACTGATCAATACAGAAGGCCCTTTAGTCTCCTACGAAGAGTACGCTTGCGAAACACTTACAGGAAGTCTTGCGCTAGCATCGGCGGGCGGATCACTGAAAGTCGTTCCCTCTTTCAAATTAACAGGTGTTAAGATCCCTGGAAATTCATTAGGCACCGTTGAGTTACTATCACCCTCATCATTTTCCGACGCAAGTGCTGCCGTCCTTAGTGCGGCCATTACTAGCTCATTGCAAAAGTTGTTTAATCTTACCACTCAAAATACTGGTAGTGTTGCGAGTGAAAGTACCGCTACATTGCTCGGTGTAGTGCCACCGGTGAGCAGCGGCTGGCCCGATGATCTTGCGCCCCCATTATCCGCCTCGCAACTCAAGGACACTCTATCCAACCCAATATCTGCCCTTGCCAATTACTATGCGAATATTGCTAATTCATCTGCAACGGTTAATGGCGAGGCACCTTTTACTTTTATTCTGAAAGCGATGACGAGCCTGCTAACTGTTGCAACAGATTCACAAGTTATCACTGTCACCGGCTCGGGTACCTTCCTCGATCCTTGGGCTGCATCATTGCACACCGGCACCGCGACCTTGCCCGCCACCCTTTTAATCTGGAAGACACCTGATTCAGGGACTGTGCAAACCTTATCTTTGGCGCTGTCACTAGCACCAAAGATCACCGTAGCGGGTCTCAATGTAGTGCCCTCTGTGGACATTCAACTGCTAGACCTTGTGTTTGCAGGCTCTAACGTTAGCGGTGTGTGGTTACCCAAAGCGACACTTCAACTAAGTCTGCCTGACAGTTATGAATCTCCATCAATCGCTGATGTCAAATTCACCCTATCCAATGCCAAATTGTCAGCAGGATGGGAGCGCAGTAATGGCTGGGCTTGGTCCTTTACTGCAGGGGCGCCCACACTCACTATCGGTGACGGGCAAGCGATGAAGCTGGGTCAGGACATTAATTTCAGTGATAAAAATAGCCTAAATGATTTGGTGACCACCGCCGCAGCGACTTTTGCACCAATTTTCACTGGACTGATGGGAGCTGCCTTAGTGAAAACTGACACCCGTCCTGGCCTCGCATTGACTGCATTATTAGGCTTGCTTCCCGATGTTTCGACCGCCCCCAATTATCCCGCCGGACTGACCTGGCCCACCATTACACCGTTAGTATTAAGCACTTTATTTACTGACCCACGCCAAGAATTACGAAATCGAATTAGCGCGATATTTGTTGACCAAAACACGGCATCAGAAGCCCTCTCCATGCTTAGTTGGGCATTTTCTCCAACGCTGGATAACGCACCAACAATTGCTGGAAGCATGGCTTTTGAAAAGCCAATGCCGCTCCCAATAGGTAGCAGCGGTTTCGATTTATTGCTTTGGTATATAGGCAGTAGCGCTTCTAGTCTTGGATTAGGTTTGGGACGTAGTGATAAATTAAGCTACGGAAACAATATTGAAGTCACCATCACCAGTCGCATCAATGCTATCACCATTGCCTTACAAACTGGGAAGATAGTAAGCGATGTACAAACTCCTTCAGCTAGTGTCGTTACACACATTGCTAATCCTAATGGGCCCCTCATTTCACTTGGAGATGGATCACAATTGGGGGCAGTTGAATTAGGTTTCACTATCACCTTTATTGATGAGGAGATATCACTGACACCAGTGGTAACCCTGCTTGACGTACAAATAGCTGGCGCTAAATTACAAAATCAAATTACATTGGCCGAATTCCGAACATACAGCGCTGACTTGCAACAGACATTCCTGACACTACTAAACCTTGCTGTGGCCGAGCTCGCAGCAGCAGCAGAAGCAAATGACGGATTTCAAACAGTCTATACCCTCTTGCAAGCCTTGGGACTTGTCGTTCCTAGGCCAGAAAAAACCTCACCATACGGAATCAATCCTGGCGGATGGAATGGTCTTTTGGCTGACCCTACAAGCTACGCCAAAAACCAGCTGCTTACACTGCTCGCTAACACAGAGCTGCGCAATGATTTATACGACTTAGCCAAGCGAGTATTGGGCATTAGCGTACCTACCCCGCCACCGCCGGTACTCGCTTTAATGCAGGCATTTGATCTTATTGGTACTAAGGATAAGGGATACCCGATTTTACCGCAGGCCTTACTTGAGCTTATCCATGCTCCGTTTGAAACACTCAAAGCCCGAGCCAACACCTTGGTGATAAGCCCCGACAAATTGGCAACCTTAGTCGCAGCAATAGTGGGCGAAACCGATATTGAATTTCCGCAAGACAAGCCCTGGTTCAAGATGTCATTGGTACAAGGCACCAGTATTAAGGTTTCAACCATCACTGATGTATTCGTATTGGGCAATATACTCGGCATTTCAGGCAGTATTAACTTTAATATTGCAAACCTCACCCTCGATGCAGAAATCGACTTAACCCTCAAACCTATTGCTGTCACGTTGCAATCCAGTCTCAATGTTGGCTTCGCAGCCAATGCGGCCACCACAAGTTTTTCTGCCAATCTGTTGTGGGGCAACCGAAATGTCCCTAGTGCTATACCACTCACTATTTTTCCCTTTGACAGCAACACATTTATTAAACAGGCGACGGATCTCGCCCCAGTATATGCTTTGGATGTGTTAACGGCTGCTGTATTGGAATCAGAATTGATAGACAAGTACCCCCTGCCACGAATTATTTTACAAGGCTTGGGCATGGTAGAAGAATCCACTGCGGGGACTTGGGTGGTACCCTCGTTGGCAGGACTGTTACGTGATCCACTCGCGTGGTTATTATCAGATGAAGTGCTCGGCGACAATGGGCAGTTCAACTTAAGCGCCTTTAGCAAAATTCTGCAACGCCTTACCACAGCGCAACCTAATGGCTGGAATACCTCAAGTGGTATCATGGTTAAGCCTAGCAACACCGAATTAACCATTTCAGGTTTACCCTACCATGTCGAGTTATCATTCACAGCAAGTAAAACCCAACTTCAGTTGACAGCCATCACTGGTGGGTTTCCTATTGCAGGTAGTACAGCCACGTTAAAAACTCTGTCTGCGGGGATTACTCTTAACGCAGATTATCAACCTGGTTTTGTTGGATCTGTAGAACTAGGCGCCTCCACTAACAATGGCTGGTACATTAACACCGGCATAAGCGACAATGTTTTTTCCTTATCTGTTGGCCAGGGATCGCTAGAGTCTCCTACTGGATTGCAATTGGATATTCTCCCCTTTCTCGGCTGGGGAAGCTTCGCCGAACAAGTCGCCAAGCTACTTGCGCCGCTAGTACTCCAACAAGTGCTACCAAAAATTATTAGCGGACTTGAAGCCAATAAATCAACGAAAGATTTTGCCATAAAACTCTCTCAAATCGGCACAGATTTAAATCTTACCGCCCTGACTAATCAACTCGCAGCAGTCAAACCATTTACAGCAGAGAATATCGAAGACGAAGCACTTCACTGGTTGATGGATCGCTTTAATAGTGACAATCGTGATGCTACCGCCAATGCTCTGGTTACCTTGTTCTCCGGAATACCAACACTTGCTACTTCCCTTAGCCAGGATGCTGGTTTAGTAAAATACCGACCCAGTGCCAAGATCCCCATTACGATTGAAATGGGCGTTAACACAGACAATAATCTCGGGCTATGGGTATTACTCGATCTACCAGAAGATATTCCAATCAAGATCTCAATTGCACCTACCGGAGTGAGTATTCCGCTACAAGGAACTCCTACACCAGTGTTTAGTTTTGGTGTTGTTATGACTGTGCCAGTGGACAATTCTGTCGGTCCACAACTTGGGCTGACATTCGACAGTAGCACTCTCCTTATGGGATTAGATCCGCTGGGTGACAGTGCCAACATCAATACGCACTCAAGCCTTTACCGTGAAATATTTCCTGAGTTTTTCCCACATGAAAATGGGCAAAGTCCCACCCTAAGCACTCGCCTACAAAGCTGGGTTGTTGATGTGGTCACCCAAGTGCTACCGCGCTACATCTCTGTGGTACTACTGAATAAAACGTCAGTCAAAACCTGGTTAAACAACCCAATCTTTTCAGGTTCTAACAGTCCAGATCCTGCCACCATTTTAACTGATACCCAAATTATTACTGTCACAGGAGAAAAGCCGAATCAAGTTTATGCCTTATCAAGCCTTGATACCTTATTATCAATCACCATTCCTGCTTTTCTTGGCAACCTGATTAAATCTGTTTTAAAAACACAGATTACTGTACTCACTTTTAATGATGGCAAAGGATCTATTACTGTTGGCCCCAGCCCGACCAACGACAATGCCTTTGGTGTTCGTCTTGCAATCGCGGATATGACCATCGAAAAATTGCCTTACATTATATTTCAACTCGGGGCGAGCAATAACGAATGGATCAAAAATGCAGGCGGCAATCTCGGCAAGTTATCCGATGCTCCAGGCTTATCTGTATATATCCCGGTGGTTGGCAATGGCGCTGAAATTAGACCCGATTTTAACAGCGTTGAATTAAATCTAATTAATGTTGGTCTAGATTTTGTGGGGAAAAAAGAGTTACCTTTAGTCTCTTTTGCACGCTTTCAGCTCGGCTCTATCGCTCCTCGTAGTGTACTTTCAATGAATTTGGGCAATGATTTTTCGGTCGATGCCTACGGCGGCATGGTCAGCCTGAATGATATGATGATGTCCTTGTCACCCAATACCCTCTCTTCTGCTGGTGGCGGCAATCCAATTGCTCAAAACTTGCTCGGCTCAGGCACTAACAATAGTCAGCCTCCTGTTAACAATCCCCCTGCCAACCCCAGCTTTTCACTGAGCGCCGCTTATATCCAAGACCAAAATCAAGACGGAGGATTATATGTCCAGCTAGTCGGTAGCGAAGCGGGTGACAATGCAGTAATAGTCCCCGTACAGCGTAGCTTTGGACCCTTGTATATTGGCTCAGTTGGCTTGGGTTGGAAGCAAAGTGATTACCTGCTGAACGTGCTGTTTACTGGCAGCGTGACTCTTGCTGGATTAAAAGCTGAGCTGAGCGGATTAACCGTTGGCATTCCGGTCAAGACACTCACTGATCTTTCAGCCTATACACTAGACCTTCAAGGACTTGATGTCAGCTTCCAGGGCGGCTCTGTCAGTATTAGTGGCGGATTACTGAAAACCACCACTCCTGACCTGATGTATACAGGCACCGCTTTGATCAAAGCCAGTACTTTCTCTATCATGGCAGCAGGTTCATACGCAGAACTAACAACAGGAGCTAACCCTGCGACCACATCTCCATCACTGTTTATATTTGGTGCCCTTAATACTCCGCTTGGCGGTCCTCCTTCATTTTTTGTTACCGGTCTCGCAGCAGGTTTTGGTTATAATCGCTCGTTAACCTTACCTAGCGTTGGTGAAGTACAAAATTTTCCATTAGTGGCCGGCGTTAAAAATGGTTCCTTCAGCGAAGGACAAGCAGCAGAGAGTGCTTTGGAGGAACTCAATAGCGTCATTGCTCCAGCAGTGGGTGAATACTGGCTTGCAGCAGGTGTCTCATTTACCACTTATAAACTACTAGATACTTTGGCACTACTATTCATCAAATTTGGTCGTGAGTTCGAAATTAACCTAATAGGACTCTCTACCGCATCATTGCCACCACAAATTCCAAAATCTGAAGCGTTAGCTTATATAGAATTAGCCATTAAAGTAACCATCAATCCAAGCGTCGGCTTCTTCTCTGCCGAAGCACAGCTAACACCCAATTCTTATGTTATCACAAAGGATTGTAAGCTCACTGGTGGTTTCGCCTTCTATTTGTGGTTCAAAGATCAAACCAGTGCCGATGGCACCGCTATTTATGCAGGTGATTTTGTTATCTCACTAGGGGGTTACCATCCAGCCTTTGTGATCCCCAGTTATTATCCGACCGTTCCCCGCTTAGGGTTTAAATGGCTATTACTCGTTGGTGATGTAGGCAAAGTGGATATTTCCGGCGGCGCATACTTTGCTTTAGTCCCTACCGCTATTATGGCAGGGGGGATGCTCAATGTAGTCTTTACGATGGGCCCGATTAGTGCCTGGTTAATGGCGCAAGCTGATTTCCTGATCGAATGGCAACCTTTCTTTTTTCAGGTAGACATTCTAGTCAGTATCGGAGCAAGCTTCCATACAACCATTGCCGGCGTGTCAATTACCATCAGCGCCGAGCTGGGTGCAAAACTCTCTTTAACCGGTCCACCCACTCATGGCCATGCCGATGTAAACTGGTACGTTATCTCTTTCACTATCCCTATAGGAGATAGCACTAACGCCACGACAGACTCCAACCTTGACTGGGACAGATTTTCGACACAACTGTTGCAACCCAAAGACAGTAATGATGTTCAGCAAGTTCTCAAACTTGCGATTAGAGAAGGTTTACTTGACGGCCCTGGAGCAGCTGACCAAACAATCAATACCCCCTGGCAAATTCGTGCGGTGCCCTTTAGCTTAGGGATTAGTAGTGCAATTCCAATCAGTCAATTATCTATCACTGGCTTCGATGATGTTCAAGGTAATACTGAGATCGGGGTGCGTCCTATGGGAAAAACTAGCCAATTGGATGCACCACTAGTGATTCAAATCATCGATAGCAAGGCAGAATCAATTAACCTTAAAGAGCGTAATATTACAGTAACACCAACACTTAGCAGTGCACCAGCAGCACTGTGGTCACGCCTGGCATTAGTTCCAGGCGTTGCCCCTAACTCTGCTACCATGGTCATTAGCAATGCGCTAATGGGAGTCAATATTGACGCAATAGAGTATGTCAGAATTGGTACCTTGAAACCTTTCCCCATCACCAATCTAAGCTATGATCTTGCCAACGGTATACTTCCTTATTACCTGACACCTGACTACCCTCCCTCAGAAGCCTATAGCACACAGGAGCAAGCACTTGCCCTGAGCACATTACAAAAGACTATTATGTTAAGCAGCGTCATTGCTTCTCGTAATGATATACTTACCGCGTTGCGTAAGATTGGCATCAGCGCTCCAACAGGCCCTAATCTGTCAGTGATGGCAAGCTCGGCCAACAATGTACTGCAAGCTCCACCAGTGCTTGCACGCATAGGCTTATATCAGACTGGCGCTGTAGCACCACGCACTGCATTCGTGACTTCTCCCGTTGCGCTTAAAAGCCAATCAAGCAGTAATATGGTCGAACCCAAACTACTCAGTATCAGACGCTGCTACTGTCATAGCACCCATAATGGCCAGGCATCACAACGCGATATCAGGCACAGCTGGATTGATTCACATACTAAGCGTCAATCCCAATTCCTCCAGCCAACAAAATCAGTTGCCTCCTCCAGTCCAGACTCTTCTCATCAATCGCTCTTTGATGGTACGTTAATGGTCTGGCGGATTGCCAGACAATCTGCACACCAGATTGATTTTAACGGCAGTTTAGGCTTACGCCTAACCAGCCTGGATCAGTATGGCGATATTATTGCTGACCAACTAATCCATTCACCAAGCACTCAACAAATACCTTCTGGCGCTGAAACACTTGCCATTGAGGGTATCAATAATACAGGCAACAATGATATTGCTGGATGGGATATCAACTCGGTGTTAAGCAAACTGAGCGCCAATATATTACTGGGTCATCGTGTAATCGTACAAACCCAAAATAGTAGTCGCTTACGTAAACGCGGACGCTTGCTACATACAGGACTGGTTCACGCCAATAATCTTCTCAAGCAAAATCAAGTACAAAGTAGCGGAGGTAAGCTGATTCCGGGCTGGGTAAAGACACTCTTTAGCAGCCCCATACAGTGTTTTGCCGTGACTATCAGTACCTCAGCAGTGGACCCTGCTTCACAAATTTTGGTCACCGTCAGTCAGGGCACACAAGTGAATGATCTTAAGCTCCAAACAATGACCGCTGCGTCTACTATTGTCAAAGGTTCTGACATAATGATAATTTTTTCACTTGATAAATCGACAAGTTATACCAATGTAGTGGTGCGCCCTCGGTCCTCATCAACCTCTGTTGTTGGTGTTATTGCTTGCAATATGACTTCACCAACACTAGCCACAAAGCTTGTTGAGCATCAATTAACCGCAGCCGCATTGAATCCTCACGCCACAGCGATTAACCAGTCACAGATAGCCTTAAAACGCCTGGCTTCCCACTAAAAGCCTCAATGAAAAGAGATAGACTTATGACACAAGCTATAACAACAATCAGTAACTCCATCAGTCCTGGCACCATTCAGTTCTACGATGCAATCCAGCCACCACTCACCGCTGGAAATTACACTTTACTGGGTACTCAATCAATTGATAATTTAGAACAAGGACCGATTGACCCTTATGTTGCCAGCCAAGCATTTAAAGTGACTGCACCACAATTTGTCATCGATCCAGCCTTAATTCACTCTGTCTATCCCCCCAAAGGTCAAACTGGTAATTACTATAAACAGATGCCTTTTATTGTATTTAATAATTTTGCCTTGCCCTGGTCACGTAATATTAATCCCACCGCCGGAGTCGATGCTGACAATGCACCGCCCTGGATGGCCGTACTACTGGTGTATGAAACGGATATGCAAGGCACTGATCCTAATGTGGGCAGTATCGATCCAAATACAGGGAAATGGGTGGGGCCAATTAAAGTAGACGCTGCTGCAGTAATCACCCCACAAACCAATGTGATAGTGCCTGATATCCCGACAAGCATGGTCAACGATAGCCCTGATAACTCAGCCATGGTCCTCGAAATGAAGTACAAGTTCTTTCAAGACATTGCACCAACATTAGACGAATTGCCGCTACTTGCTCATGCAAGAGCAGTGAACACGGACGGCAAAGTGATGCTCGGCATGGATGCTGACGGATTATTCTCGGTATTGGTGTCTAATCGAGTCCCTCCTGCTGCGGGCGGCAAGTGCACCGCATTTGTGGTCTCATTGGAAGGACACCAAGATCACTTACCTACTGCCCAAGGCAGTACTGCAACTGACGTACAAAGTATTCGCCTAGTGATGTTAGGGGCGTGGGACTTTACTGCCTCAGCATCCCCCGGCAGCTTCCGCCAATTGATGATAGATGTAAGCACTATAGGTGGCGGTATTAAACTTCTACAAGCCCCAGGAGATCTAGCCGACATCAGCAATAGTACTACCAAAGAGGCATTAGAAATAGGATATGTAGCACTGACGAACGATCTTCGTATCGGCGAAAAAACTACCTCTTGGTATCGTGGTCCCTGCACCCCTTCACCAACACAGCAAAATACCGACTATGCCCCATATCATTATTCCGACCATGCTATGCAATACGATCCTGAAACAGGCATGTTTGATATGTCATATGCATCTGCATGGCAACTGGGTCGACTTCTAGCACTATCCGATGGAGCCTTTTCAAATGCACTATTAAGTTGGCGGCGATCTTATCTACGAGATCTGGCATCCACTGTCGAAACATCTTCTATCGAACAGACTGTAAGCCAAGGACTTAGCCTGGACAAGTTATCGCTTGGTACAGCAGCAGAAAAAAAAGTCGTACCGCAATTACGAGATTTTCTGCAAAAAATAGCCAACGCCAAAGAGTCTATTTTTCCACAGATTAATATTCGAAGCCCATTATCATCTTCGACCCGTTCAGCCCCAAGCCTAGAGAGTCAGAGTAATGCCAGTGGTGATCCTTTGCTTGATCTGATTTTAAAAAGCTCACCTGAGGAAAATAAACCATGAAATCTTGGAGAAATCGTCACACTCTTTTATCTCTGGCTGTACCCTCTCAATCAGTAAAAACAGCAGCCCTGCAATCCCTAACAGACGGGAGCCCCCCTCAAATCAATAACACGCTGAATGCGGATGCTGATAAAATTGAAAATCCACCCCCAGAAAATATCGTTGCCTGGCTCGCCCAGCTCACCTTGTTACAAGGGGTCCCTTTTGAATATTTGGCCCCTTATAATGCCTTGCTCCCAACTGAGTCCATTCGATTTTTTTATCTTGATCAAAACTGGCAAGACCGTTTGATTGATGGTGCGATCAGTGTTGGTGTTGCATCTACCCAAGACAATTTGTTTAATACCGCTTGGTATGAAGCACTCTATGCTGAGGTCGAGGCACAACGAGGTAAAACACGTACCCAGATGCGTGGCCAGTCTGCCCCAACCATTACTGATCCAACAATTTCAGGATTTTTATTCCGCTCTGTGGTGGTGGACGCCTGGCCCGGCATTGAAATTGAGGGTAGCGCTAATGGTACCGCATTACCTATTTTACGCATGGACAGATTATCCGCTGGGGTTTTATTGTGCCTGTTTAGTGGGGTCCCTGACCAAGTTAAATTTATAGAACCAGGAGAAGGACTTCATTTTGGCCTGCTCGACGGCACTGCTGGCAGCAGTGAAGTATTAGTACGAGGACTAGGCTTACCCACAACAGCCCCCCTTGAATCAGGTGTACAAATCCCCAATAGTGCTGAGCCTGGAGAATACATCACTGCCCCAGCAACCTTTCGCTCCAGTGATAATGAAGGCGTTGTTGATATTGCCAAACTACAGACGAGTATCAAAACAGCCATTACCTCTGCTGTAGTGCCAGGCAAACCAGGCGATACAGCATTGCCGGATGGCAAGGTGACCCCTGCTGCATTTGCAATTCAAATGGTACGCGGTGCTGGCCTGATGAATTATCAAATGCCAAAGGAGAAAAGCTCCCAATGACTACTGCTCCCGTTTGGCCAGGTCCACGCATACTCGTGCCTATGGCTTGTGACCTGTTGCTCTTTGGCACTCCAGACAATCGCTCTGCTGGATATTGGGCCGCGACCCAAACAAACTACCAATCACTCTATATGGGTGGTGATCCCGAACCGCTCCCCTTTAACAGCGTACCACGACCTGCCGTAGGCGCCCACTTGATGTGGACCTTGCCGTATCGCTTACGTCACGGGATACAAGATACCAGTACCGGCAGCGTCGACTTCCCTATTGCCCCCAATCGCTGGCTGATCATGCGCTTGGCCTATCCCGCGAATGGAGGCCCACCAAGTTTAACTGCCAGCATAGTCAATTCAGATACCCTAAGTTCGTTGAGTGCCAATACATCACAATATCCAAGTAGTACAGGAGGTCCAGCCAGTAGTATTGGCCAGTTTCAGCCGCTTGAGACCTGGACAGCGCCTAGCGGTCCCGTTCCTGAATTTTTGCAGGCGATTGGCCCTGGCATTGTCAGCTGGGCCGCTGCCTACGACAACGTCAAAAATGTATTCTCATTATATGACGAATTACCCAGTGAAGTGGGCACCTATGCATACATGTTGACGGGCTGGTATGCTAATCCTGAATCGGATCCAAGTTATGATTTACCAACCGATAATAATGATGATTGGCAAACCGCATTAAGTCACTATGACTGGTCTATTGGTGATGGTCCAGACGCGGTGACTCAGGCAGTCGATGACTGGAATATCTTTGCCAGTGCTTGGGGAGTGACCACTGGCGTACCAAGCAATTCATTACCTGAGCAATTACATGATGCTGCCACTGCCTGGATTGCCTGGCGTGCTGCCAATGGAGTCTCAGCGACTCAAGCAGACCTCGCAAAACAAACACTTTGCCACTCCTTGGTGGCAACAGTAGACTGGAAAGGGGCAAATATCGCCTATGGCACTGGGGCTCCGGGTGGAGGTACAGACTATCCTAGTGTCGCTGTGGGTAACACCAGTGCTGAGGCGATTTCAGCCTTTATGGCTAAAACAATTGTTGACAAATACCAACAACCACCATCCAACATTCCGATTATTGAGCAGGCAATGATTGCCTTCCAGCTAGGTATTTTAAATCAACTAACAAACGACGTAGTAGGCACAGAGACACTGATCCAACAAGCGCAGTTTGGTGGCTTATCAGGGGGAGCTGAATGGATAATTGCTCAATCCGCTGATACTACCCCAGACGGTGACTCTGGAGATACTCAGGTGGTATTAATCAGTGAGACTCAGACTGAAGCACTAACGTTACTGATTGAAACCCAAGAACAATATGACACACTCACTGCCGTATATGAATCTCAACGTGGAGAGTTGAGTGCAGTGATATACAAAGCAAACCAGTTACAACGAAGCACACCTGATTGGTTAACACCTGAAATATCCAATACCCTCAAAGTGATCACCAGCGCAGTCGAAGCTAGCGCTGCATCACTTGCATCATTGCTTACTGATATCGGTAATCAACAAACAGCACTGGCAGCCGATCTAGGCTCAGATTATGATCTCAAACAGGTATCCCGACAGGTTTACTATCAACCTAATGATCCAGTAATATTGGTGGGTGGAGCCAGTATCGACACAAAATGGGCTGCTCCTGGCACCTATTCAGGTGAAGATACCTTACGCGTGAGAGTCACAGGACAAAGTGTCACTGGATTAGAAATCACGTCTATTATTGCTGACAATCCAATCACGGAAACACTGACCAATCAGGATATTTATGGCACGGGAGAGCTTGTACTTCCTGCAAAAGATAACAAAGCCTTGCAAGGCTTACCTAAGGAAATTGGCAGCCTGTTAGTCGAAGCCATCTTCCTCGACCCATCAGCAGCACCATTTTTGGCTACCCTGTGGTTTGCTAAAGTAAACCATAGCCCAAGCAACCAAGAAACCAGTAAGCTGATTGCGCAAATCATCACTATGCAGCGTAACCTATGGTCACAACCTCAAGGTATGGATGAAACGATTGCTCAGGTCACGACTGGGTTTAAAGGAATGGTCCCCCCAGCAGCTGGAGTCAGTTTACGTTCCGGACAACCCTGGACACCCATTTATGTCGACTGGCAGGTTCGATGGATGCCAAATGCCACATCGACCTCACCGCTATCAGAGCAGCTAAATCACTGGAAATTACGCGAAATCGACTATGAATTTGATGGCGCACTCCAGCCTGAACTGGAACCCATCAGCTTTGTAGGCCGTTCAGTCATTAATGCTGATGGCGCTTTATCCATGCAAGAGCAGTTTTCGACTTTCGAGGACGACCCAGACTATGACAACCTTCCTGCTTACATTCGAAATGATTTACAACTTGTAGCAGATACTATTGGTAATATTGATATGGTCACCCAATCACTGAGTGGTTTGCGTGAACAAATGACCACCCGATTTGGTAAAATGTTGCAACCCTACATTGATTCCTCAGCCAAGGTCCCAGTCACTCAGGCGCAAATTAAGCAGGTCGGATCGGGTCCTTGGACCTTTCAACCCAACACTGGTATCGCGCCAGACACCCAGCCCCCTAAAGATAGTACGATTGATGATTTGCCTGACTTCTCACTACGCGCTGGGCACTTTGACATAATGAAACTATGGGTGGTCGACTCCTTTGGACAAATCCTGGTAGGACAAAACCCCCAATTTGAACCTGACCCAATCCAGGCAATCGTTGCCCAAAGCATGATCACTAAAGGAAAGGATAATACCCATGTCGCACAGTTAGCGCCACGTATTGTGCAGCCTACACGTGCCGATTTACGCTTACTCAACGCCAGTGATGATACGATAGTCTCCAACTCGTCTGTGCTCACTAGCCCCATCTGCGGCTGGATTATGACTAACCACTTAGACGACTCTTTAATGGTCTTCAATACCACCGGTAGCAATCAAGGCGCACTCATCTCAATCGAGGGAGATAACTCCAGCACAGGATTACGCTGGGATCAAGCAGTCGGTTCTAGCGCGCCGTTAGGTTCCCCACCCACATTAGCGAATAAACATTTGCAGGGGTTTGTCAATACCCTATTACAGCGCGGCATGCTTGATGACACTTCCTATGCAGAACTACTCGACATCATTGATGCCGCATTATGGCGAATCAGTTCCACCGGAGATACGTCAATCAATAGTAACTTATCACTGCTATTGGGCAGACCACTGGCCTTGGTCCGCGCTAGAATAGATTTCGACCTGCGTGGAATGCCACTGTATAACCAATCATGGGCAGCCACAGGTCGTTATTATGTCGATGACAGCTCAGGCACCGCAGTCTACAAACCGATAACAACACCGATTAGCGGAGTGAATCTAAATTTCCGCATTGGTGATTTAGGGTATCAGACCAACGGTGTTGTTGGGTATTTTGTCGGTGATGACTACAGTACCATCTATTCAGCGCATGACTATATTCCTACCAGCACCATTCGCAAAGCATTGAAGCTACATCCACAGAATCGCACTGAACAAATGATGCAACTTGACCCGACTCTGACACCTATTTCGAATTATGTTGGCACCAACCACCTTATTGAGCTTGCTCCTGACTTAGCCCCCGTTTATGTCACTATACTGATGGATCCTACTCAGGAAATTCCTTTTATATCTGGCAGCCTCCCCTCCGAAACGATTGGTTTACCTACAGGACAATACTCAGCAGCCATGGAACAGTTGCAAGCTAGTTTTCGAGTTGGCCCGATATTGACAGACCCCGCATCCATTCAGATGCCGCTACCGGCTGAAGTCCGAGGCAAGTGGGGATGGGCAGCCCGAGTCGATGTCACTAACTGGACAATAAGCGACTCTGTTGGTCAACAGGATGCGTCTGCTGCATTGTCTAATTTACCTCCCACACTAAGCGAAGGCTGGTTGACCCTGTCCGATACCTTTTCAAAACAGTCTACTTAAATAACGTATGAGAGATAATAATATGACCACTACTTTAAATTATGCTATTGAACCCGCTCAAGTTTTTGTCGCCACTAAGACAGACTTAACGCTGACAATCTCAAACCCCGTTAATGGCGCAGCGGTGATATTTGAAGGAGGCAGAGATCCATCGCTTATTCTCGTGACTATTCCAATCGGGTCAAATCCTAGTGATCTTACTACTGCAGACACCTTCACAGTGAGTACTGACACCTCAGGTTTTAGTGTCTTATTAAACAACTCACAATATCAGGTGGTCTCGAGTGAATCCGCAGGATCAACTCTCAACCCCGGCCAATCCATTGTGGTGATTTTTAGCAATATTCAAATATCGACCAGTGTTTCCAACACACAAGTCGCTATTGAAGAGGCCATTAGTACGGGTAGCATACCAACCACTGTCAACATCAATAAAGTGGAACAGGCTCTCGGAATTTATGCCTGGATTTCACCGTTAACCATAGGCGAGAGTGCCAGCAGCACTTTATGGTGGCAAACTACTGGTGGAACCACCGTCACTGTTGACGGTTCCTCATCGCAGCCTTTTCCACCGAGCTTCCCAATAGAAGGCGATCCTCCTCACACCAGCCAATATCCAATTGATGCTCCCATAGGCACAAACGCGCAAACCACTTATACGCTGCAAGTATTTGCCGATGGCAAAGCTCCGGCCATTGCTCACGCTACATTAACTAAACATATTCCAGTGATTACATCATTTCATCTCGCATCCGCCACTGCTGAAGGAGGAATCAAGATAGGCCCCACGGAAACTGCCGCTTTGGTTTGGACCAGTGTATACGCTACAGCAGCATACTGGACAGGGCCATTAGGTCAACGACCATGGTATACCAACCCCGCTTCATCCCAGTATCCTGCGATTACCCCAGGCTTGGATTTATATAACACAGCACCTGATAAATCGAAGCTGCCTTGTACTGCGATATATACGCTAAAGTTGACTGGATATGATCCTTCCAATCAGGGGCAGGCAGTGATCAAAGAGATTGGTTTAGACGTACAGAAAGTTGAGTTAGCATACTTCAAATATGCCAATAGTAACGATAATGGTCTATCGGGTATGGTTTACGAACTAGTTCCCAAAAATTGGCCAGGCACCCTGATTGAAACTGGACAAGGTCAAGCCAACAAGCTCACCATTTATCAACCTGGTGGCATTAATGATGTATATTATCTTGGAGCTGAGGACAGTAGCCACCCACAGATTCAATACTTCGCCCAACTCAATAGTAATGGCAGTGCTACGCTTAAATGGATCACCGCTAATCTTACCGCTCTGACACTTAACCACACTTCCCAAACTAATATAAGCGAGGGAGATTATGTTGCCACAACATCCGGCCACTATACGCTGATTGGGACCGCAGAAAATGGAGAAACAGTGCAAAGCATATTGTCTGTGGTAGTGACCTAACAATCTGATATAGCGCCTTTACAGCTACTTCACTCTATGACGGTTAAGACGATAACTTTGATATAAAACTTCCTAAGTCATCATGATATGTTATGTACTTACGTGGAATTTCAAAAGGGCTGGGTGCCCGATTGGCAACCTGTGCTAAACAGCTTACAGCACAGTGATAACCTGACTTTTTAACCGCATCAATCACCATTGGATTATAATCGCCATGAGGATAGGCAAATGACACAATTTCACTATCAATAATATTCTCCAACGATTTTTTACTTTCATAGACTTCGTGAAGAACCTGCTGTTCATTTAATTGCGTCAATCGTGGATGATTGATCGAGTGAGATCCTATATCTACCCCAAGTGCATGTATTTCTCGCAGTTGACCGGCAGTCATGATAGGCACTCTGGCACTGGCCTTAATCCACTCTGCCGCTTGCCCCAGAAGACCGGAAACACAAAAGAGAATAGAGGGAAACTCAAACTCTTGTAAAATAGGTAAAGCCAAATCGAAAAAACTAGTATCCCCATCATCAAACGTAAGAACAACCGAAGGATTTCGTAGCTTGCTCTTGACGAAAAGCGAGCCAACAGCATCTTTTAAACCAATAACCTCGTAAGCTGATTTTTTCAGATAGGCCATTTGCGAATAAAAATTTTCTCTACGACAAAAACAGTCAAGATTTGTTGTTGCTTTAGGATCATCACCAATCTGATGGTAAAGCAATAGAGAGACTGATGCTGACGAAAGGGTCCTTTTCACATCAGTGAACCAACCATTAAATTCAGACCTCATTTTATCATTTAGATATAAACTTGCAGCATTTTTTTAGTTTGCACAGTGTCACCACTAACTGCCTATGTTTAGTATGGTACAGCTAGAATAAAAAAACAAAATTTTTTTTCCATTCCACTAATCACTATAAAAACAAGACAAGAGCAAAAACGATTTGCTGTTAACTAAAGACTTGACGTATAGTAAAGTCAATATGAGGCACAGCACGATATATAGATAATTTTATAAAATATTGCTTAACAAAATAGTGGCGAACAGTAAGACTGCCATCATGATTTGATTAGAGTCTCCCTAGTTTGCTAAGAGGAGTAACGCGAATATGACTTCAGATTCGGAAAAAATTAAAGTACTGTACCTACCTAATAAAATCCATACTGAAAAGGTCTTTACCCAACAAGTTTTTTCGCGACTTAATCATTATTTTGATGTCACTCAACTTGCGATAGAATTAGGAAGAGATTGCACCAGTGAAGAGGTCGCCGAAGCCATTCCTGGTTTTGCAGCATTGATTACAGGCTGGGGAACTCCACGGCTGACCAGTGAAGTATTTGAACAAGCAAAATCCCTTCGAATAATTTCACATTCAGCGGGAACCGTTAAACGCATGCTGCTTGAATGCGCTTATGACTATGTTATCCCTCAAGGAATCTGCGTCTTTAGTGCCAATCGGGAAATAGCCTGCAATGCTGCCGAACATACAATGGGCCTTATAATCATGACTTGTAGAAGAATTTTCGACCACGCCCTAATGATTCGTAATGACCAAAAAAAATGGCCTGATCGTATGTTGAGGCCAAATTCTCAATATCTCTCTGGCAGTACTGTTGGAATTGTTTCGGTTAGTGAAGTGGGCCTGAGAGTCATTAAGTTGCTTAAACCTTTCGATACCAATGTGCTCGTGTTTGATCCCTACCTGACAGAAGAAGATGCGACGGCCTTAGGAGTAAAAAAAGTGCCGTTGCTTGATATTTTTTCGCAATCAGACATAGTGAGTGTGCACGCTCCCCTTCTTGCCGAAACAAGATCGATGATTAACCAGTCTCACTTTGCAGCCTTAAGAGATGGAGCAGTTTTTATCAATACCTCCCGTGGAGATATTGTGGATGAGCAAGCCCTTATTGCCGAACTTCAAACGGGACGTATATCGGCAGCCTTGGATGTTACAATACAAGAACCTCTACCAAAAGAGAGTCCTTTGTTATCATTACAGAATGTCGTGGTGACCCCACATTTAGCAGGAAGTGGGTTTTATGGATATGAACAAATAGGTGATTACGCAGTGACTGCACTCGAAGATTTCTTTGCTGGCAAACCGGTAAGAGGGGCCGTTAACTTCGAAAAATATGACATCATTGCCTAGCATACACTCATCAATGGACGTTGATAAAGTCTTATTTTTAGGCTACTGCATGCCAAATCAAATAATTTTAAAACTGATATTTTTCTTTCTAATCAAGGACACAAAACATTGATGAATATTGTGTTGAAAGACTCTAACATAAGCGTAGTAGTCATTGGTGCAGGCCATATGGCGAATAAAATCCATTGCCCAACGCTTTCTTCTTTTGCTGATGTCACAATCGAAGCGATATGTGATCGAAATATTCACAAGCGTCAAGCAATGGCAGAAAAATTCCACATTCAGCAAACCTTTAGCGACTATCGAAAAATGATTGATAAAATAGCACCTGACGCTGTTTTTGCGATCGGCCACCCTCATACCATGTACGACATTTGGATGTGGTGTCTTGAAAATGGCCTAAATTTATTTATTGAAAAACCACTGGGTCTCAACCTCCATCAAACTCAGGCCTTAGCCTATGTCGCCGAACAACATAATTGTATAACACAAGTTTGTTTCCAGAGGCGAGCAAGCCCAATACTACAGAAATTACTGGAAGCTTGTAGAGCCCGCGGCAAAATCAATTATGCTTCTGTAGAGTTTATTAAACATTCTCCTCTGCCATTCCTTGGTGCGCGAGATCATATGCTGGATGACGGAGTGCACGCGATTGATACTCTGCGTCATATTTGTCAAGGAGAAGTGGTAGAGATCCACAGTTTGAGCAAACGAATTGGAGTACCGGATATCAATTTTTTCTTAGCATCGCTTGAGTTTGATTCCGGTGCAAGTGGACATCTGCATTGTAGCTGGGTATCAGGGCACAGACTATTTCGAGTGGGTATTCATGGTCCCTCAATTTGTGCCGATGCAGACTTGGAAGGAAAAGCTTACCTGCATATCGACGGAGCCACGAACAGCATAGAATTCGATGCACAACAAATCGCCCAGAGTAATGATGAAATTATTTTTTGTGGGTTTGAGGCAAAAATCAGGGAGTTTTTGGATTGTTTATACTCTGCAAAACAACCCACTTCAAATTTCTCAGACGCCCTTAAAACACATGTCATAGCAGAGAAAATACTGGCCAGAGATTTACTCACTTGATGCTCATTAAAACGAAATTGGCGTGTCCAATATTTGATTTATAATTTTGACATTACGCTTGTATTGACTCTGTTTTTGATCTTCTGTACCAGTGCGTGATGTATGTTTAATGTGGTAGACCCCCGACGACAATACAGGAATAATATAGGCTCCAGCAGCGATGGTTTTCAGTCCAAAATAGACATCTTCCATCCCCCATCCTTTAAACTGGTTACTAAAAGGAGCCGCTTTGTCAATTAAGTTTTTATTGCATGAAAAGTTATGCCCCGTCACCATACAGGACAAATCATATACCCCAAATATTCTTGACCCATGAAAATTCTTAAAAAAATTGGTTTCTTCTAAAATATTGAACTGCAATGATTTATCAACATCATAAGAGCCAACCGCACTAGCAGTAATCGTTGTAGCAATACGCAGATCACTCAAGCAATCCGGGTTTCTGATTCCTCGCTGTATTGCCGCTATACTCAATAGCGGATCAGTACGGTGTACGTTTTTCTTAAATGAGACTAAAACAATATTATGCAAAACATGATGCCTCACAATATGATCCATTAAATAGAATTCTGACAGAATTACGTCAGAATCTAGGAAAATTAATATCTCATAAGAACTTTGAGCCACACCAATACTTCGAGCATTGGATACACCGCAATTTTCTTCAAGCCTTACGATTATTAAGTCAAACGAGTACAGATCAATTTCTACAGTTTCACTCACCGCAAGCCGTGACCCATCATCAATTAAGATCACCTCACAATTCGCCAGAAATGTTTTGTTGATTTTCTGGTTCTCAATAGAAGACAGAGTTTTCAAGATTGACGATTCGCTATTGAAAAATGGAATAATAATTGAGACAGGCTCAATTGCTTCTTCTTGGTAATGATCATTCGCTGACAATAAATTTATATTAGTGAGTAATTGAAAAACACTCTCGTAATGACCATAATCATTATCTTTATTTAACATTGCCTCTCGATATGTCTGGCCATTCTCAACGGTCATAGAAATCCCGTTTCTATGGCAAAAACCTAATATCTTGCTACTAAGCAGTGGTTCATCGCAAATGTTACGGTAGACAATGTCTTCAGAATTGGCAGTTATAGTAGCTTCTTTCTGTGACGAGCAAGGTTTAATATTTGAAGAGAGTTTTCGCCGAAGCAAAGCATAATCTTTGACAGATTTTTCTGCTGTTTGATTTGGCGGATCAAAGAATATAGACAAAACGGAATCCATTGCTGTGGATTGCCTTATTTCAACACCCAAGCCAGTTTTGTTATTTTGGAATCTGTATACTTTTGTGAGAGAAATAACACCTGCATCTCCCCAGGCATCACAAAGAACGAGAATCTTTTCCTTTAAACAAGAGATACCTGGCCCAATAGAATTAAACTCTTTTCCGCAAAACTTTTCTCCTTTATCATTCTCACTTGATGCCCACGAAAAATATTTCTCTGTTATCGTCATTCTAATTTGGTACTCTGACAAAAAATGTATCACTAGTTCTTCCCGGTAAGTCGCAACACCGAAATCAACGACTAAGTCCTTCATTAGCGGTGATAAACACTTCGCAATAACTAGAAATGATCGTTTTTTTATCATAGGAAAATGTACCTTTGTGATTTTTTACAGCCATTCACTTAATCGATATACTGCATTTGTCTGTCATCAATATTTAGGCATGGTCTTCACACTCGCCCAAGTAATTACATCTTACTCCATTAGCAGGCTTTGTAGAATTTTACGAGCCGTTATTGCCCCATTAACTTGAACACTTTGAACAGGAATTTGGGGCTCTTTCACTAATGCTAATATCCGAGCAGCCATCTGCTCTGGGCAAAGATTGTCAGGGCTAAGAGTTCTCACCAGACCAAATTTTTGAAACAAGGCCGTACGCAAATCTTGTTCTTTATTATTTCCATGAAACTGTCGATTATAAATCAAGACAGGCAACTGGGCAGTCACTGCCTCAAGCAATGAGTTGTATCCTCCCATGCATATTACTGCTGAAGCACTAGCAAGTACCTGACGATAGTGCTCTTGATTGAACCGGTTAATGGCAACATTCAAATTATGATATTTTTCAGCACAGGCATTTAATTTAGGAATATCTTTCTGAAAAGCACCTGTAAATAAAATCAAGTCGTACCGCCACTGTTTGACGACTATTCGATGAGCCTCTAAAACTGCGTAAAGAAGCTCTTCGCCCAAACGTCCTCCTCCTACCGACACTAGCAGTTGAGGAGGGTCGGCTTTGGGTGTCTGAGGGATAATCGCCCGCACCACATAACCTGTATACTGAACTGGAATATTGATTTTTTTCTCTAGGGGAAAACTGGAAGAGAATGGTATTATATTTTCATCGCTGTGGACTAGCACCATGTCATAATATTGGTTAAGTAAAGAGCAGCTATGAGTACTTTGTTGCCCTCCGTCCTTCGCCTCAATAACATCCCTGACGCTGCTAACAATCCTCGCCTTTGGATTACACTGTTTGACTTGCGTAATCAAAGGGATCGCCTCAAACTCAAACAGCAGTCCAAATGGAAAATGTTCTGTGATAAGAATATCGGGTGCCAGCTGACATACTAATCGATCAATAATGATGCTACGAGCCTCAACACACTCCTGCCAACTTAATGCGGGGTCTACTGGGCTAAGATAATCTGCCTGTTCTTGCTTATAGATGGCTGGTAACTGGCAACAGCTTACTTCTGGAGGAAGGTCATAATTAGGGACGGCTTCTCCCCCATTCAACAAAACGACATTAAAAAATCGACATAAACCCCGTGCTAACTCTACAGCGCGAACATAATGACCGATGCCATACACATATTGACAGTAAATGAGGACCTGGGGTTTAGTGTCCAAGCTGGGAGAATCAATAACAGGCATGGTAGTCAACAATTCCAGCTAAACTTTCACCGCGATAATAGCAAGCGATAATCTTTGCAGAATAAATTGCCTGCTGTTCTGGCTCTAACGTACCGGCGATATGAGGGGTCAACGTAATTTTTGGATGAGAACCAAACCGGTGATTCGCTGGCGGAATTTCCTCGTTGATAACATCTAAGCAGGCCCCAGAGAGCTGACAAGTGTCTAGTGCTGACAGTAAATCTGCCTCGTTCAAATGCGCGCCCCTTGCCACATTCACTAGATAAGCACCTCTTGGAAGCTGAGCAAATAACCGCGTGTTTAGAATCCCGACAGTGTCTTTGGTAAGCGGTAATTGACAAACAATAATTTCGCTCTGCTGTGCGAAATCACCCAACGCCTCTTTTTCAACATAAACTTCTGGTAAGATACGAGGACGTGATGTTCTCACCCAGCCACAAACATCAAAACCCATGGCTACAAGTTTTATGGCTGTCGCTTCCCCGACCAAACCTAAGCCCATAAGTCCTACTTTGGGCAAGGGAAACACCAGGTTTCCCCCTGTCCAATGAGAGGTACATTTAGATCTTAAAGGCTCTTCCTTTGAAAGAACATGCTGGACAATGGTCTTCACCACATAATCTGAAAAATGATTGCGAAGATAGGGGTCCACTAATCGAACCAGAGAAATATGGCGAGGAAGCGATTTGGCATTAATAATATGGTCCACGCCACTACCGCAGATAAGCAACAACTTCAAATTGGGCAAACGCTGCAAATAGTCTTGCACAGTCAACCAGATTATTGCCACTTCTACTAACTCAGGTGCAACGTTGTCAAGTGAGATAACAACCCGAAATCCAGTATTCTGTGCTTTCAGACTCGTTTGAAATTTTAGAGCTTGAGGGATTTCGGGATGCAGCAAAATAAGTTTCATGGTGCACGGTCTGCAGCAAAGCCGAAATCAGAATTGACGACACAGGGTGACTTGTTGCGTCGTAATATATGAGACCGATAAATACCACTCATCAGCTGCACTGGTACAATATGATCCTCAATTTGTGAACGTAGCGATGATTTTTCCTTTTTTCCGAGCAGGTACTCTACAAACTCTTCTACCACCTGATGCTTGGCGTGCTCCATTACCAGCATCGACTGAGTAGACATTTCCTCACCAGAAAATACCTCAGTAAGCTTGTACACTTTTGGAGAGCCTGAAGTGCCATCCACCAAAGGATTTCGAAAAACATAGATATCGAAATGATTTTTTCCTCCTAAAGAATCTTCTAAGCCATTCAATTCATCATGCTTATCAGTGGCCTGATAGGAATGAATCTGAATATTTTGAAACGGCCCTTGCTGAATATTGTAATTCTCATGTTTGACTCGTCCATTGCCTTTATAAAGGTCTTCTCCCGGCTCTAACCAAGTCCGACAAGCATAACCATTATGAATAAGATTAATACTTAGATTCGCGATTGCTTCTTCATCTTTGAGAAGTGTCACCACTGCGGAAAGATCAATCTCACCATAATCTTGGTAAATTCCTTGCAGTTGATCATCATTCCATTGCTTTACAGCATTGTAGCGATCCCCAAATAGCGATACATAATCAGACTCAGAAAATTGTTTTATAAACCCATTTGGCTGTACGAAGGAACTCACAATCTCCATTGAATCAGCAATCTTGTTTTGAATGCCAGCCGACTTATACAGGCGGTACAAGGTATCAAAAATATGGTAACCACTATGAGAGGCTTTACCATAGCCTAAACAATAAGGATGGTAGTCTTGGGTCACGATCTCACTGGGAAAGCGCCACTGCCCATCACTATGGTAAGACTGGATAAAGGTAATAGGGCAGTTAGTTCTCTTGCCAATTTCTTTGAGTTGTTGTTCAACAAACTGAAAACCGGAATGATAGCGACGCTGAGAATTAACAATAAAGACAGTCTGTTTTTTCTGCTGAAGTTTTTGGTACTGTTCAAATAGCAAGTGGTAATCCTCCATAATGCCATCAGCACTGGAGATTTTTGTGGTGGAGTCCGTACGCGCAGAAATAGGTTTATCGATTAGTACATTCAGTTGATTGCGCAAGGCCCACTCAGCATAAGTGCGGTGCACCAAGGGCTCAGTGGCAATAATCACCCCCGTCACGCCCTTCTCAAGTACGAAAGAGCTAAGCTTATGATCTAACTCCTCTGGCATAATTTCGTCGAATGGATCGATAAACCACATTTCCGATTCCATCTTCCATTGCTCAACCACTACTGCTCGCACCAGTGATTCCTTGGATTTTAAATCGATCACAAGTGTTAATTGCAGACTCAGATTTTCCATCAATTTTTTTATCGCTGGCAGATAGATTCGCCTAGCATGTGGACCGCATCCGATTATAATAATTGAAGCCCTTTCCCGACTATTTTTCATTAATTGTAGTGATCCTTCTTTTGTTCAAGTTATTTGTTTATGCGCAAATTTTTTAGACACGAATTTCATAAGCGATAGCGTAGTTATTAAAATTGGTATCCAAAATGATCGATGTCTGTGGCGAAAGCATTTTCCACAAGCTGCTTGGAAGATGAATCGTATAAATCACGATACCCCTTACTATTACGGAAACCAGATTTCAAATGAGGTAGGGCAAGCGTGTCTATGCCCACACTATTACACACTGCACTAAAATCTTCGTTAAGACTTTCGTAGTGACCCACGAATTGAATTTCGACTCGCCCATTATCAAGAATAAAAGGACTCTGCAAGTCGTTAATGTATCCCCCTCCTCTTTCCCAAACAGCTTGAACAATATTGGATTGAGCGTTACGCTCCGGCTCTACATAATCACTATTGACATATTCAGGCAGCCAGTCGCGAAAGCCCGCCACTGAACAATCCATTCCTTTCTTTTCCCAGTGATAACGAGAGACGACCAAATCCCAAGGATTGCGTACAAAGGCAAATTTGAAGTATGTAGACCATTTTTTTTTAGATATCGCCAATTTCAACTGCTTCAGGTTGACGTGTGTATTTCGTGAAAATGACTTGTCGATGTTTCTATCCGCATTCGGGCCATCATCTCCGACAATAATATCCTCATCCCCACACACCGAAGAGAGAGCCATCTGGATACTAGAGCTCGCTGTTTTACGTGTTTTTAAAAAAATAAATTGATGTTTGTATGAAATAATCATTGTATTCACGCCTGTAAAACCGACACTACTTAACATTTAAAACAATACAGAATGTGCAAAAATGGAATATGTAGAAACTGCAGCACTTAATTTTTTAGCACTTTATCCAAATGATGGATCTGGATTCGCTGCAAAGGGGCCATGCTTTCTGGCGCAGTCAAATAGCATGAATTAGCGCAAAACTTTTCCAAAAATGGCTTAGGCAATGTATCACGCCAATGAGTAAGGGTCTCTTTCAAATTTGGATTATCCGATGTCCACCCCGCCTTGATCAGTAATTCTCGCATTCCCTTATCATTCAGCGTATTCATCAGTGCCCAACTATTGCAACAAGGATGGACTATTGGAGGCAGGTAGGTAAGTGTAGCGAGCATATGATTACAATTCAATCCTTGTTCAACGCTCCCTTGTCCATGGTGAGCAAAGGCATGCAAGTCACGATGGTAAAAATTTTGTTCGTCAATGATTTTTCCGTCATAGTTTTTGGTTAAGAAGTCACGACTGTGTTCAATAGCTTGCTGATTATTACCATGTGCATTCAAATAGATAAAGTCTAATTTATTCAGGCTATGCAAGGGGATATTACATACATTGTATCCGTTGCTACGCATTCCGACTCGACGACCATAAGAATCAAGTATTCCAATTAACTCTACGATTAACTTTACTGGAAGCACTGTAATTTCCCCTCCTTGAAGCACATGTCGTTCATCCTCGCCAACACCTACCAATGCCTTACAAAATTGCTCCAACGCCTCAGGAGTGGCTACCAACGGAGTTTGACGGAACATTTTGGCACTGTATTTATTAAACGGAATATGAGCGTCATGATCGCAAAAATCACAGTGTAGATTACAAGCGTTAGTGACATTAATTCGCAGCTCAACACGATGATCAATTCTAAATAGATCCTGAAATGATGCAGTCATAATTATCTCTTTTAAGGACAGCCAATCATTAGAACGGTATTCCACCACCGATATTTACTCGTTTAAGCACCCTTCTTACCTCAGGCGCAAACGCCGCACGATAATGTATCGTTGCCTGATTATCCCACAGCACTAGATTACCTGTTTGCCATTGATGTTCATAACAACAATCCACGTGTTGGATATGCTCCTGAAGTTTAGCGATTAGTGATGCTCCAACATCGTACGGAAGACCAACAAGTTCAACCTCATAGGCAGCATTCAGATACAATATTTTTTCTCGAGTATCAGGATGTGTACGGACTAGTGGGTGCGTAACGATTTCTCCTGGGGGGATCTCTTCCTGACGATCTACATATTTTGCAGAGACTGACCCGAATGGACGATAAAACGGATTGTAAGTAATCAATCGTAAGTCTTGGATGAGGCTTCGGGTTTCAGTATCAAGTAGACTATAAGCTCGTACCATGTCAGTCCAGACCGTTGGTGACGAATTTTCTGAAATATCTACCGCGTACAAGAGTGATGCCGATGACGGACAGCGTAACCATTGGTGGTCTGAATGAGGGAGAACCTCTTGATATCCTAGATAGGAATTTTGATACTCGTCAGCCAAGTTGCCGATGATCATCACCGTTGACTGCTCGTCACTACTCCCCAACACCGGAAAACCTTTATCAGCGATAAAAGGTGGACCAAATCGAAATGAAAAATCGACTAATTGCTCATCAGTGAGATCTTGCTCCGAAAAAACTACCACTCGGTAGCGATTCAGTAATTGACGTATTTGTAGTGTATGATGAGGCGAAAATCCCGCAGATAAATTGGCATGATGAATTGTGACCCCCAATCCATTCTTATTTTCTGAGTATTGAAGATTACTCACAGACATTGAACTTTAGTGAGTTGATGTAAACCCTGAAACATCCGAGGATATTGACTAGTCAGTATAACAAGCGGCTCTAGCGTCTGCATAGAAAAAAGTGATGCTAACATTGTTGTTCACTACCTTATTAAAAAATCAATTAAAAGGTAAAATATCTCACTGTTTAAATCAAACTGTTTGCTTGTTAAATAATGGTTAACAAACTATTACTTATTGGTCAAAAAGATTACCAACAAAAATTAACACACTCACAAAATTATTGAAACAAATTTAAGGTATTTAGGAAACTGTCTTGAGCTTATAGCAACCACTCAAATTCACCGTTGGCCTTTTGAGTGAAAAAGACGCCCCACTCTGTTTTGTATAGGCAAGGTTATGCGCAGTAGCGATCGTAAAATAAAGTGTAGACTATGATGAACACTGCCAGGCAAACGATTTAGCCACTTAAGCTTTTGGTAAAGTATTTGTAAAATTGATGAGGCCAGTACATTGGCACAAATCGCGGCCGTCTTGCTAGCAAATTCAGGTCGAATCACATCAATAATAAACACTAATCGACGCTGTTTCGAGTGGTTCCAGGCAGTATGCCTATGTGCATCACAAAATAGTAATAACTCACCCTCACCCCAGGAGCGAATATCGTCTCCCACTTGAAACCCGCAATTGGGTAAACCCTCAGGGATGCTCAAGCCAATATGAACCTTAACCTGAGCATTAGTATCTCCCTGATGAGGGTTTATGTTGGAACCCGGCTCTAAAATACTGAGTGAGCCACCAGTTAAATTGGGAATAGAATCAAGGATCTCAGTGGTGCGTGGACATCGATTGCAATTGCCATGCAAACGCCATCTCCAAAAGTAAAAACCCATCGTTTTCCAATTTTTAGGGGGGAATACTAACGACGTACTAAAATAAGGCTTAAGTCGCTGTGGTTCTGCCTGAACCAGTTGCTGCATTTCATCGAGAATTACCCGCCAGTTATCACGCAAAGTTTGAGTCCACTCAAAATCTTCCTCTTTAAAAAAATAAGGATCATCGATGTTGTAAAGACCGCCTTGGACTTCATACCAAGGGTTTTTCAGGTCTGCATTCATACTAACTCCCCTCTTTGTTGTTGACTAATTAAAGCATCCACCGCAGTAATCACATCAGCCTTTGCTGTACCACGGATAAACATGTGATCACCGTTGAATAGCTGAATGGATGGTTCTTTGCTGCTCATAGACGACCATTGTGAGAGGCGATTCGGTGGCACCAAAATATCATCATTCCCGCCAAATAAATGAATCATACAAGGGATAGGCCCTGAGTCAGACAATTGTGCAGTCTCCGACAACTCCATATCAGCACGTAACGCAGGTAACAGCCTTTGCTTTAAAGTCTCATCCCAACCCGCCTCAGGCACAATTCCGAAACGTTTGGTCAAGGCGTCCAAAAATTCTGCATCATCAAGTCGATGAAGATTTTCTTGATTATTTTTCTTAGGGGGCTCACATGCAGACACCACTAAAGGTTGAGGCAATGGCAGTTTCCTTCTTGCCAATTCACGGGTTACCTCAAAACACAGCAAACCACCTAAACTGTGGCCAAAAAACCCATAAGGCGTCTTTATGTTTGGCTCAAGTGCATCCACCACTGCATTAACAATTTCTTTCATTGACTTCATGCACTTCTCAGCAATACGATTTTCTCGTCCAGGAAGCGCTAACGGTACAACATTTACCGCATCAGACAACCCTGCTGACCAATCAGAAAACACCGAAGGCCCAGCACCTGCGTAAGGAAAACAAAATAGTCGAAACGCTGACGATTGAGCTGGTTCAACAAAAAATAGTTCTGTATGTTTATGTATTGGCGCAGCGATGACTTCGTCTGCACAAGCTGACTGCTGGTAAATAAAGTCGACCATTTTACCTATGGTTGGATAGTTGTAGACTGTCATCGCAGGGATCTCCACACCTAACTGAGTCTCTAGTCTGGCGCAAAAAGCCATTCCTGTGAGTGAATCCATTCCCATAAAATTAAACCGTGTATCAACCCCTATTTCCGTCGTTGGAGAACTATGCAGTACCGCTGCTAATTGCATACGCAGATATTTCACCAAGTACTCACGTGCCTCATCCGGGCCAAGCTTTGCAATTTGTTCAATGCTGCCTAGTCGACATGACTGGTGATCATTCGCTAGACTCACTCCATCAAACAATGAGGGTGACAAAGAAAAACTAACAAATGCCTGAAACCTCGACCAATTAAAATCTGCTATGACGCACTGCCCCCGATCTTCAACAATCAATCGCTCCATACTCGCCAACGCGTCATTTGGACGAATCAGATTGAGCCCAAGCATTTCCAGTAATTCTTTTTGATCAGACTTGGCACTCATCCCCACATCAGCCCAGGGGCCCCAATCAATACATAAAGCACGCTTACCTGTTTTACGCCGAAGATGACATAGAGCATCGAGGAAATAGTTAGACGCAGTATAATGGGATAGATCAACGGAACCCCATAACGCGGACACTGACGAAAAAAGGATAAAAAAATCAAGATCATCTTCTTGGCTTAGCTGATGTAAATTCCACGCAGCCGACACATTAATTGCTAGGGCATCGCTCAGTTGACTAGACTCAATATCAGCGATTTTCGCTAACCAGTTAACACCTGCCGCATGAAGTATCCCACCCAATCGTCCTTTACTACGCACGGATGTTAACAACTGCTCCACCTTTTGATGTTTCCGTACATCACAAGCAATAGTCTTGACCTTTGTGCCTTGCGTCTCTATTCGCTTAATCGCAGCAACAACCTTAGCCCAGTGAGAGCCTGGCTCAAGAGTATTCCATTCAGCGGGTGGTGGTGGCTCATGTCGACCTAACAAAATAACGTGACCCGCTCCACGACTTGATAACCATTGAGCACAACAAAGTCCAAGCCCTCCCATACCCCCAGTAATAATATACGTCGCATCAGGATCAAGTGCTAATGGATCAGGTTTAGCAGAACCAATAGGCAATAAATTAAGCGACTCGATGTAACGCTTGCTCCCTCTAAAAGCGACCTGAGCTTCATCACTTCCTTGGTAAATCTGCGCCAGTACATTATCAAGTTGTTGTGCAGGATCTGTCTCTTCATCGAGATCAATCAATCCACCGCGAAGTGATGGATGCTCCAAAAATGCGGTTCTCATTAAGCCCCATAAAGGAGCCTGGCTAACATTCAAGCGGCTGTCGAAACGACTAGTGTCAAAGCAAACAGCTTGCGCATTACGAGTCACAACCCATAGAGACAGTGACTGTGAAACCTGATTCATTCCTTGTAATAATGAAGTTAGGCCAAGCACGCCAGTAGTCGATTGATCATGTTCGAGGGATTGCAAAGTGGTATCCACTTCACTGACACAGTCCAAAGCAGCCACATAGATTACTCGCCAATGCTGAACACTATACGCACCAAGTCTATTAATGATTTTGTTAAGAGCTTTTGCGTACCCTACCCCATCACAAGTCACTGGTACATTGATATCAATCCGTCCCTTGCTGCCAATCCTTGCAAAAAGTGCCTGCCTGATAGACATTTGTACTGATGGCCGAATAAAGAACACAGAGTCTCCACGACTACGAAGCCCTTGTTCAAGCATATTCGAAAATCCATTACCCTCACCGACAATGATCCAATGGCAGGCGATTGTTTTTTTTGTGATCTCACTGTCCAGTGGCCGCTCTTGCCATACAGGGACATAAGTTGCTGGACCGGCTTGTTGCTTAGGTCTATCAATCACTGATGCCGCAACAGGTTTCTCATCAAACCAATAACGTTGGTGCCTAAAAGGATGCACAGGAATAGACCAATCAGGCATATTCGCAGGGCCGTGATAAACGGCCTGCCAGTCAATATTTGCCCCTGCGATATACAACCGTCCCAGCGATTGCAAAATGGTGGATTTTCCTGGTGTATCTTCATCAAGAGAGCAACAGTACAAGAGGTCTTTGGCTGGATGACATTGCTGAGTAATCGAACACAAGGCTCTACCAGGACCCACTTCAATAAACACCTTAATGCCTCTGTCAACCACTTGGTTTACTGCACTGGCAAATTGCACACAGTGGCGTAGATGTTCACGCCAATATTGCGCGGTAGGGGCCGTCACAATCGGCTGCCCACTTACACTGGAAATTAAAGTCACTGTGGGCGGCTTGAATCTTATCTGCGAAGCCAGCGATTCATACTCATCTAGGATAGAATCCATCATGGCAGAATGAAAAGCATGAATAACATTAAGACTTCTGCATTTAATACCGGCACTAGTCAAGTCAACTTCAGCACTTTCTAATGACGTGATAGGACCTGATATCACTGTTAACCCAGGAGCATTGACTGCAGCAATAGATACTCCAAGCGCTCTAAGATCGATTAAGTTTTTAATGGCTTTAGCCCCAGCAAATACACTGAGCATCCCCCCATTACCTGAAACTTGAGTCATCAGTCGACCACGAATTTCGACTAGGTGCATCGCTGCTTCAGGCTCCATACATCCTGCCACACACGCTGCGGTAATCTCTCCCAAACTATGCCCTAACAGCACAGCCGGTTTAACTCCCCAACTCATCCATAATTTGGCTAACGCATATTCGAGTGCAAACAAGGCTGGTTGACTCCAACGTTCCAAACTCGTGAGACTATCAATGTCTCTAGGTTCATTATTGCTAAATACAATAGTCATCAAAGTGGGCGAACCAGCGCTATCAAATGTCCTAGCACAACGATCAAACGCCTCACGAAATACTTCGTAATCAGCATACAAATGATGCCCCATACCAGCGAATTGACCAGACTGCCCACTAAAAATAAAAGCCGTACTATTAGCATCGCTTACTGCTACTCCCGCGGCAGAATCTACTACTGACGCATTTTGCAAGGACTGTCTGAAACCCGATTGAGCAGACTCAGTAGCGGTCAGTCGATAACGAAAGTGTGAGCGGCGAGTGGCCATGATATGACATAAATTAAGCATTGAATCGAATCGTTGTGTTTCCAGAAACTGTATCCATGATTTTGCTAACTGACGCAAAGCGTCCGCTGTTTTGGCTGAGAGCACCATTAAATTAAAGTGATTGCCTCTTTTAATTTTTTCAACACTTGTCATTTTCGGCTTGCTTTCTTCTAACACCATATGCACCAAAGCGCCACCAAAACCGAAAGAGCTAATCGCCGCCTGACGTGGCAACTGTGATTCTGGCCAGGCAGTCATCTTAAGCGGAATCGTTAAGCGAGAGCCCTCAATATCAAACTCTGGATTCATGTTTTTGATATGCAGTTGTCGAGGAATTTGTCGATGTTGCATAGTTAAAACCAGCTTGATAATTCCAGCAACTCCAGCACCCGCTTCCAAATGACCAATATTGGCTTTAACTGAACCTACATAGCAACGCTCGGCAGATTTATCTGCACCATAAACTGCATTTAATTGGGCCATTTCGACTGGATCACCAATGGCTGTCCCTGTACCATGTGCTTCAATATAAGTAATATTCTTTGGGTCAGCCTGCGCTCGTTTTAGCCCAGCCAACAGCAATCGGCGCTGGGCTTGAGGGTTAGGCGAAGTGATTCCAGTACTGCCTCCATCCTGTCCTTGAGCCGAGCCTAAAATTTTAGCTAATATAAAATCACCATCTGCGTAAGCCTGCATAGCACACTTCAATACAATCATTCCGCAACCTTCTGAACGTACATATCCATTCGCGTTAGCATCAAAGGCTTTGCAGCGACCCTCCGGGGCCATCATGCCAAATTGTGATAATAAAATTGTGGCATCAGGTGCCAACATTAGATTGATTCCACCCGCTATGGCCATATCACACTCACCACTACGAATACTCTCAGCAGCCATATGAATTGCAGTCAACGATGAGGAGCAGGCAGTATCTACAGCGATACTAGGCCCCACCAGGTCGAAAACATAGCTAAGCCGGTTAGCGGCAATACTATAGGCGTTCCCTAGCCCAGAGTATGCGGTGAAGCTATCCAAATTGGGCTGAGAGCGCACCATTAAACGTAAATAATCACCGTTAGAGATCCCTACAAATACTCCAGTATTACTTCCCTGAAGTTGCTCTTCAGTAATCCCCGCATGCTCAAATGCTCTCCAGGAAACCTCCAAAAGAATTCGCTGCTGTGGATCCATTTCAGCTGCTTCATGTCCAGAAATAGAAAAAAATCCAGGATCAAACTGATCCACATCATGCAAAAATCCACCCCAGCGCGTATTCATCTTGCCTGACACGGCCGGTTGCGGATCGTAATATTGATCAGAGTTCCAACGTTCGCCTGGTACTTCCGAGATACAATCCTCTCCTTCCTGCAGACACTGCCAAAAAGACCGTAAATCGACAGCTCGACCAGGAAAACGACACGCCATCCCTATAATTGCCACTTCTTTGCGGACACTGTCTAACGCTTGATTTTCACTCGATTTATTAGTACTGCTAAGCTTAATACTCGACTCAAACTCATTGGCTAGATACGCCTCTTTACAAGCACTGCGAGAAATCTTGCCACTAGAGGTCCGCACAATTGCCCCTCTAGGAACCAGCACTACCTGGTGTACTTTTAATGAGTGGACCTCACTGATTTGTGCTGCTATCGTCCCGATCAATTCCTGCTCGGTAGCAGCATTAATTTTTTTTCGACTGATTTCACGTACAACAACTAACTCATCACCGCCGCTAACAGTAACACTAAAACAGGCAGCCAATAAGTGTGCTGGTCCCATATCAGCTGCCAGCACAGTTCGCTCAAGATCTTCTGGATAATGATTGACGCCACGAATAATAATAAGGTCTTTGAGCCTTCCAGTAAGATACAAGGTATCTTCAGCAATAAAACCGAGATCGCCTGTACGCATATAACTTGTTGATGAGTTTTGGTCAATATAAACCTTAAATGTCTCATTGCTGGAATCAATATTCCCACAATAAGCAGTCGCAATCGCGATACCATTGAGCCAAATTTCTCCGACCTGCCTATCGACACATTCTGTTTTGGTCCGTGGATTAACAATGCGTATATCGAAATCGCTAGGCTCTATTTCGTAGCCTAGAATGGACTGAAGGCGTTGGCCAGCCTGCCCATTGACAGCCCAGCCTTGTGCTAACTGTTGAATATTAAGCTCAAGTTGCTTGCGACAGTGATTGCCCGCGACAAACAGGGTTGCTTCAGCCAAACCATAACAAGGTAACCAGCTATCAGGATTGAAGCCGAATGACTCGAAAGACTTTGCAAACTTATTCAACACATCCACAGGAATATTGTCTGCACCCACATAGGCGTTTTTCCAAGAACGTAAATCAAGCTCAGCTGCCTCTACAGATTTTACTGCTGAACACATTTCATAAGCAAACGCTGGAGCACCACTGGTCGTTACCTGGTAGTGGCTGATTGCTTTTAACCAGCTAATCGGATTACGTGAAAATAAGCCTGGAGCCATAAGAATGCTGGTACCACCTGTATATAGAGGCTGCAACACATGCCCCACCAAACCCATATCATGGTACAAGGGTAGCCAGCTTAAGCTAACAGTCGCGCTAGTGTGATTAAACGTTCTTTTTATCGTTTCCAAGTTGGCTAATGTCGCTGCATGAGTAAGAATCACTCCTCGTGCTTGCCCACTAGAGCCTGAAGTAAATTGTAAATACGCAGGTGATTCAGGTTGTGGTTCTGGCTGTTGCCATTGCTCAGCCCCCACACTACCAACATTATCGATATCCAACAAAGTGAGTTCATTGCAAACGCCATCCATCACAGACAGTCTGCTAGTAGTCACTAGTGCTACTTCGGCATTAGCAGCCTTAACCGCGCCTACCAATCGCTCGAAACTTCCTCTGTCACGGATATGCCTAGGAATCGGCAAAGGGACTGGCAGTACCCCCGCCATCAAACAACCGAGAAAAGCGACGACAAAGTCCAAGCTCGTCGGAAACATAATAAGGACAGAGGATTCAGGTCTGCTCACTTGCTGCAGGTTAGCCGCCAGACGCAAAACTTTTTTCTTTAGTGCAGCATACGAAATACTTTCCTCTACTTTATTAGCCTTTATTATAGTAAATGCGAGCTTAGCTCCTCCTTCATCCAACCTATTTTTTATCATTGTTACTAGTTGACGCTTACTTTTTTTCATATTTTTTTCACCAAAGCTTATCAGGCATCCGCTTATGTTTTAGATAGTCAAAAAATTTTTGGAATGACCATGATGCTCCCAAATGTCGAAGGCCCTTCGCCCATTCTATTTGTTAATTTTTTGCTATAAAACCCATATTATTGCTGGCTAGCCTGCTCACCCTTGGCCCCAGCAGTGCCTCATTTACACCATTGTTTAACTGAGGACCCGTCACGCCAACAATTACATGAAAGGCTTCTGTGACAGTATAGTCGTTATCCAGAAATTGACTTCTTTCGTCTTGGTTCAATTTAGAATGATAAATCGATCAGCCTTACAATAAACTGGTACTGATACAAGCCACCACTTCGGCAGGACTAGCACCTTAACGAGGGCGATGTTGTTTGATGAAAGTGGTTGGATTAGTGAACCCATGAGTATTACTGTTATAACCATTGCCAAGTGCTTTATTAATAATGACGCGAAGTTCAAGATGTAGATGGGCCCAATAAACCCCGTTGGCATTGCCAATAGTCCCAATTTTTTGACCACGTTTGACCACACGCCCGGGCTTGACTAATGCTGTACGCATATGGGCATACAGCGATTCCACATACTTAGGTTTTTTCTGACTACCGATATTATGAAGAATTCGCACTACCCTCCCCCAGCCGCCATGAAAATTTTTACTTTGCACAACAATTCCATTGGCGACCGCATACACAGGATCATGTAAATCCGTATTGCCCCCACCCAGCCCATTCCAGTCATCGCCCAAATGATTGTTGCGTGTAAATTTTTGTGCATTGTAATAACGCCGGGCATTGGGTTTACCTACTGGAAAATCAAAGCCATCTCCTAAAGGACAACGTTGCATGAGTTTTTTTGAAATCCCTGGCTCCGTATTACTCAAATCATAATTTTCAGGAAAATTATTAGCGTAGATCACTATTATATTCAGCAACAAGGTAATGATTAGACCTAAGCTGCCAACTCGACTAATGGCCATTATTATTTTTTGATGCATAAATAAACTCGACTAAATTAGTTAACAAAATGAGTGACTATACTAGTCTTGATTAAAATGTCAGACCCCAGCAACACTTACTTGAAATTCATCACAAATCGCCCAATATATTCAATGGCCATTAAACCCATTTTAAAGAACTGACGTTAAACATAGGGTAAATTACTTATGGCTGTTGTAGTGTAAAACACACGATCTACGCAAGACTCTTTGCTTAGTCTCACCCATTATTATACTGCCAGCCATCACAAAATAAATAAAGGGTTCAACATGAATAGGTTTACTAAATCGCTATTGATAATAGCGTTACTATTTTCAGGAAGTATTGCAGTACATGCTAATAAATTACCTGAAAATGTTTTCAAAAAATATACTATCTCAGCCAATAGTTCTCCTGCACTCCATAAAATCGTACGCGAAGCGGCACAATCTACCCATAAATCACCTCGCAAAGCACGCTTGTTAATTCTGAAAGTTTTCGAGAAACTTCATAATGGCGCTAGCATTGATAAGTATGATTACCTCTGGACACAATACAGCCTTCTAAAGTCCAGTTACGAAACTAATAGCGGAAATTTTGGTCCAGGCACTAAAGCCGACTTCATCAAGATCGCCAAAAATGTACTGGCTTACCTAAAAACACAGAATGTTGGCGAATGGAAATTCACCGAATTGGGTGGATTTCAAATGGAAGTGTATCGCTTTGCTGGTAATGGTCTTGCGTGGAACTTAATGGACGAAAATAACGTTAGTCAAAAAATCTTACAAAATGCATTAACGCTAGTCATAGAAACAGAGCGTTTTATTCGCGGAAAACAAGACTTTTATATCAAGGATACTAAAGTTAGAATTTTACTTAAGCTAAAAAGAAAAAACGAAGCGTATAAAATTGTAAAAACTATTCTAGCAAAAATCCCTACATTTGCTGATTTTCAAGACTTTAAAAAGAACAAGGAATATCAAGAATGGAATAAAACTCAATAGCAGTCAAAATGAAGAAGGCTAGTATTTACGTATTACTGACAGATCACGAATCTCTAATTAATATACGTGGTTATCAATCAATAGCTAATATGAATTGGTTGATAAAATTTAAAAGGAGCGAATGCTCCTTTTAAATTGCTTAAGGTATTATGATTTACCGACTACTTTAGTCAGTGCTTTAGAAATTGAACCAGGGGCACACATGATTGAATAAAAACTATTACTGCCGACCATGCTTAAACTTGGGAAACTAATAGCAATTCTAAACTTAGCAGGAAGTGCCATTACTTTTTTATCCGAAACTAAGATTTCATAAGGTAGATGAGCAGTTGATTTTAGTACTTTTTTATCAATGCGATCCATAATCAGCTTGTCACCACCACAACCTTTAGTAAGACGAACCCCAATCAATGTTTGATTGTTTCCGAGGTCAAGACGAAATACTTTTGATACTCCACCTACTTTTTTTGCCAGATTATTTTCAACGGTAGTCACAGCAGTATTATGACTATCAAATTTAGCATTTAAAATTGGGTTATCAAAATAAGGCATGAAGATTTTATAGTGATACTTTCTCAATGATGCTGCTGTCATTCCATAAGAAGAACCAAATTCTTTTACATATCCTAGTGCTGCTTTTAATGAGTTCGCGACTGGAGAAATATCACCTTTCATACGATAAGCATTAAACATATAAGAAGGATTAGTATAAGCCACCTGTACTTCGTCTTTTACTAATGTCACTGAAATACGCTGAGTCGCACCAAATCCGCCCTGTTTTGATTTAAGCGCAGTGGACTTCAGTAATGCATTTGTCACAATGATAATGTGTGCATTTTTATAAGGAACATAATTGCCGACAATCGAAAATCCTGCCTTTGTTAAAGCTGCCTGAGTTTGTTTGATCGCTGTTGCATGAGCGACTTTACTAGTGGAGGCTAATACATAGGGCTTCATTTTCGTACTTGCGGCGAATGACGCAGAGCAGAATAATACCAGAAAACCGATCGCTACCATGTACGATAGAGAGATCGATTTATAAGAAGATCTTGTTGTTTTCATTTCAATGCCTCTGAAAATAATTTATAAAGTTTATATTAAGGTAGTTTAATTGTAGGGGGCCGCGACTTCGGAAGTATGTATCAATGGTTACACTATTAATTAAGTTTAAATTTAAGCAGCAATTAAGGAAATGCTAATAAACCGCTTGTTAGCCTATCTCACTAGCATTACAAGTAATAACCCTATTAATAGAACGTTAACCGCTAGTAGAGTCGCCAGCCATTAGTCTCCAAAATAAATCATCTACACAATAAATTCTTACATTACCGTTATAACACTAACAACAATTATGGCGATTAACATTACAGATAACATCATTAAACTTAAATGAAGAGTAAGCAAAGAATAATAAAGAGTAACGCAATAATTTTGAAAACTCTGCAATACAGTCAATAAGTATAATTATTTTTTTAATCTCAAAACATCAATGACTTTCTGTAGGTCCTGTTGTGTATCAACACCATGACCGGGTGGTTCATCTGTCACTGAAACGTAAATCTTATAGCCATGCCAAAGTGCCCGTAACTGCTCTAATGCTTCTGCCTCCTCAATAGCACAAGGTTGTAACTGACTATAAGCATTTAAAAATGACGCGCGATAACAGTAAATCCCCACATGCCTGAAAAAATCACCAGCAATACTGGCACTTGAATTTTTTAACTGTGCAATATCGATAAATTCATCACGCTTCCATGGTGTCGCAGCACGGCTAAAATATAAGGCACAATGATTTTTATCGAGCACCACCTTGACCACGTTTGGATCAAATAGTTCTGTGTAACTAGTAATAGCCGTGCACAAAGTTGACATAGCCACTTGTGGGTGATTTTGTAAGTCCTGTGCCACTTGGGACAGTAATACGGGATTAATTAAGGGTTCATCGCCTTGTAAGTTAACGACTATCGTATCATCTGACCACTGCAATTGTTCACAGACTTCGGCAATTCTATCAGTACCACTACGGTGATCACTACGTGTCATGCACACATTTGCCCCAAAGTCTTGGGCCACTTGCAACACCTTTTCATTATCGGTCGCCACAATAATTTCATCCGCACCACACTCAATCGCTCGCTGATAAACATGTTCCAGCATCGGCTTACCGCCGATATCGAGTAATACTTTGCCTGGCAAACGTGAAGAATCAAACCGCGCAGGAATGACTACTTTGAAAGAAAAATCATTCACACGACTACTCTTTAATTTCTTCGTCAGCAGGAAGCTCTCGTGCTTCGTCCACTAACATTTTAGCGACTCCATCTTCTATTGGAAACGCTAAGCGATCAAATCGGCAAACCAATTCATTGTCCTCTCTATAGAAAAGCAATTCGCCTTTACATAAAGGACAAACCATTAAATCTAGTGCTTTATTATCCATAACCCTCTCCTTCACTCTCTTCAAATTAATTTTTAAGCGTACCCTAATTAACAGTGGGCATTTTTTTTACGCTTGACACTGCTAAGCATTTTTGTAATATCATCGATAAATGTTTTCGATAAAACAGCTGTTATTTTGACTACCCAGGCATTATTGATCGCTAGTTTATCGCATTTTACCGCATCTTTATCAGTCATTAGTATTGGTAAATCATCGCCAAACTCGAAGTGTTCCCGCTGATATCGCTGGTGGTCTACAAAATCATGTTGAATCACTTGAATACCATGTGCCCTCAATAAATTAAAAAAGCGATCTGGATTGGCAATTCCAGCCACTGCATGCACGGTTTGTCCCTGAAACCAGGGTAACAAAGTCGCTTCCGCATTAGTCCCATAAGGTTGCAGTGATTTTACCAAACTGACCTCGAAAAGCATGGTGGTTTGACGGGAATCAATTACCTGATCACTGCTCCCATTCATCACAATAAAGTGTGCCTTCGCTAATCGTGAGGGTAATTCTCGAAGTGGACCTGCAGGAAGTAAAAAACCGTTGCCAAATTGGCGCTGTGAATCAATCACAATAATTTCAATATCACGCGCTAAACGATAGTGCTGTAAGCCATCATCAGCAATAATGACGTCACATTCTTTGCTTGCTATTAGTAACTCTGCTGCTTGTACACGATCAGCACATACTGCCACAGGACAGCCGGTGTTACGCGCCAACATCAACGGCTCATCTCCCACAGTCCCCGCCTGACTATCTAGCTCCACGAGCATGGCTAATGATTGCTGTGCAGTACCATAGCCGCGACTGACTATGCCAGGTCGATAACCTTGTGCAAGTAATTGCAAGGCAAGTTGCATCACTAATGGCGACTTACCCGCCCCCCCTGCCGTAATATTACCCACCACCACCACAGGAACGGGTAATCTAGTAGACTTAAAAATACCCACTTTATAGCCCAATCGACGCATGATACTTAAGGCTAAGAATATCCCAGACAAAGGTAATAGTAACAATGTTAGCCAATGTGATTTGTGATCAAGATAATTGTAGTAGCGCATAACAATGCCATTCGTTAGGAATCAATCGAGCCTGAAATTTGCGCTTGATGATAAGCAGCATAAAAACCTTCAGCCACTAATAATTCTTGATGCGTACCTGACTCGACAATTTTTCCGCTATCGAGTACTAATATCACATCGGCTTTTTCAATCGTAGACAATCGATGAGCCACCACTAGAGTGGTTCTATTTTTCACCAGTAACTCAATACCGGCTTGTACAGCCTGCTCAGATTCGCTATCTAATGCAGACGTCGCTTCATCTAATAATAGTATGGGAGCATCTTTGAGTAAGGCTCTAGCAATAGCGATACGTTGTCGCTGACCACCAGAAAGACGACTGCCATCCTCGCCTATCAAGGTATCATAACCTTGCTCACAATGCTGAATGAATTCATCTGCATGAGCAGAAATCGCGGCAGCTTTTACTTGTGCTCGTGTGGCGTTAGCCATAGCACCGTAGGCGATATTATTAGCAATGCTATCATTAAACAGTACAATATTTTGACTGACTATTGACATTTGTGAGCGTAAAGAGGCTAACGTATAATCAGCTATATCAACAGAATCAAGCATTATTTTACCTGAATACATTTCATAAAAGCGCGGTAGTAAACCAATCATACTTGTTTTACCACTGCCCGACTTTCCCACTAAAGCAACTGTTTGACCTGGGCTTATCGTTAAATGAATGTCTTGCAATGGCATGCTTTTGCCTTCATCGTAACTCATGCTGACATGCTCGAAGCAAATATTCCCTTTCACTTTTGTATTGGTATAAGTGCCAGTATCGTTTTCAGGTGTTTCATCCAGCAATTCAAAAATTGCCCCTGCTGCAGCGATCCCTTTTTGGATTGAGGCATTGACAGTCGTGAGGCGCTTGATAGGCGGTAGCAGCAATAACATTGCAGTGACATATCCGGTAAAAGACCCCGCGGTAGAAGACTCATCACTAATTAGAAAATAGATAATCACTGCAACCATAACGGCTGCAAAAAACTGAATCAACTGTGATGAACCCACGGTCACAGATAAGAACTTCATATTTTGTTGTCGATTAGTTTTATTGATTGCTTCAAATTTTGTTTGTTCGTGTTCTTGCCCAGCAAACGTCTTAACTTCTCGTTGTGCCTCGATAGATTCCTGTAACACACTGGTCACATCACCCATTGAGTGCTGAATACGTTTACTAATTTTTCGGAAACGACTACTGAGTAACGCCAATATGATGACAATAAATGGACCGCATATCAAAAACATAATAGTAAGCCAGAAATTCCAGTACATCATCACTGCAAGTAACACTAACACTGAGACTGAGTCCCTGATGAGTACTGTTACCGCACTAGTAATTGCTTGGGAGATTTGTTCTGTATTAAAAGTAAATTTAGAAATGATTTGGCCTGTACTACTGGCATCATAAATACTGGAGGGCAAAAGCATTAAGTGTTCAAACATTTTCTTTCGAATGGTATAAATAGTCATTCGACTCACATACATCATTCCATAACTATACAAAAAACCTGTCACAGCGCGTAAGGAGGCCAAGCCCACTAATAATAAAGGACCCAGAATAAGATATGAATGTGACTTATCGACAATACTAGAATCAATTATCTCTTTAAGCAAACCAGCAAAAGCAGCATCGGTCGTAGCAAATAAAATCATTGCGATGGTTGACCCTAAAAAATAGGGCCAATAAGGCGAAGCCACTCTTAGCAGACGTTGGTAAGTCTGCATGCTACTAGTATCTGAACGAGTATTAGGCATAATAATACGAGCTTATTTCGCTCTTTTCGCTTTTATTTGTCTTGTGACAATTGATATTCTAGTCAAACCAATTGATTGCAAGGCATCAGTCACTTTAACAAATGACTTAAACGGTGAGTTTTCAGCACCCTCTATGTATATTCTTGTTTTCTTATCCCCGCCCGTCACTTTTGTAATGGCGCGTGTCAAAGACTTTAAATCTTCACTGGTAACATTGAAAGTTTTAGATGAGGTTTTACCCTTCGCACCAGTAATTTTTCTTGCTAATTTTATTTTACCATTAGGCAATATATAGACAGTCAATGATTGCTTAACTTCAAGTTTTTTAGGTGAGGGAGAGGCTTGCGGCAACTCGAATTTAAGGGCTGATCTATCCTTAAATTCGGTTGACACCATAAAAAAGATTAACAACAAAAATACCACGTCAATTAAAGGCGTTAAATTAACATCTGGAGTATCTTTTTCGTTTCGCTTCAAATTCACTTGGCGCCGCCTCCTTGAGGGGCTGCAGGAACTTGTTTGGAATGGATGACTTCCACTAGCTTAATTGCTTCTTGTTCCATATAGACAACAAGTTCATCAACCTTCGCTCTAAAATATCGGTACATAGTCACCGCAGGAATTGCTACAAACAAACCGGCAGCAGTGGTATGCAAGGCCTGATTAATTCCGATCGACAACCGGCTAATATCCTGGGTCTGCACCAATTTGTCAAAAACATCAATCATTCCCATGACTGTACCGAGCAATCCCAGCAGTGGAGTGATCGTGGCAATCGTTCCAAGCGTCGTTAGGTATCGCTCCAGATCATGCACCACGTGACGTCCTGTCTCCTCAATACTTTCCTTCATCACATCACGAGCTTGATTTCGATTTGACAAGCCAGAAGCAAGCACACGGCCTAAGGGTGAGCTATTACGCATTGCTTTAATACGCTCACTATCGAGTTGATTTTTTCGCTCCCAATGCCAAACCTGTGCCACTAGATGCTGAGGAATGACATGGCTTTTTTGTAGTTGCCATATACGTTCAGCAATGATTGCTAACGCGATTATTGAGGAGCCGATGATGATCCACATTACTGGTCCACTACTAATTACAAATTCATACACGTTGTGTTACCACCTTTCGGATTATACTTATTAGCCAATAGTTACCATCTAAGTCAATGATGACCATCAAAAATTAAATTAATATATACGATATTAGCTCGGGTTGTAATAGATTCCAGAGAATATTACTACTCATTGAACTTGTATCAAAAAAATTTGCCACTCTAACTGTTAAATTCATGAAAATATGTCCGATTAACGACCTTTACATAAAAACAGCTTATGACTTATGATTATAGTTTTTCTTATTCTTGTCTTTTTACTTTAACAGATAGTCTATCTATAAGCCTCTGATAATTCAATATTATAATTATTTTTTCTGCTGCCCTCCAGGATTGAGTCAAGTTATTTTCGGTGCCAAAAGCGGTGATTATCTAAACGATACTGACGTATTCTAAAGTCTTGGCCAGACTTGCCTATTTTTAACTCTATTGAGCCTGATTTAGCAGTATTAAGCACCTTAATCTTTAATGCAGAATACCGTTTCATTATTACTTTTGATGGATGCCCAAAACGATTTTGGAATCCTGCTGAAACAATTGCCAGCGTTGGATTGACCTGGCGTAAAAAAGCCCAGGATGAAGAAGTCTTGCTACCATGATGAGGAACCACTAAAACATCAGCTTTTATATTACTACGCTCATAAATTCTTTGTTCTGCCTCGCGGTGAATATCGCCGGTAAGCAATATTGAACCAAAACGACTCTTGATCAATACTACACAGGAACGATTATTCCCTGTTTCAAAATCTTTATTATGTGGATGTAATACGCTAAAACTCACTTCATCAACTCTCCAACGTTGCCCTTGCACACAAGCCTTGACCGGAAATTGCTTAAGAGATTGAGGAGAACCACTGAGTAAGTGTTTGATAGTCTTGACTTTGGCGACTGATTCAAACCCACCTCTATGGTCGTTGTCTTTATGACTGATAATGACCCAGTCAATATCACTTACACCTTGCATGTTTAAATAAGGCACTATGACAGCATTGCCTATATCAAAGTGTTCACTAAACCTAGCCCCTACATCATAGACCAATATTTGACTGGCTGTTTTTACCACCACCGCCAAACCCTGCCCACTGTCCAATACCGTCATTAAAATTTCACCTTGACCTAGTGTGTTTTTTGTAAATAATAACGCTGGGCTCAATAGGGGTAAAAATAAAAAAGCAGCCAATATCTTGATTTCTTTTATGCAGGGAATTAACACTACTATAATTCCTATAAATGCTAATAGAGTTGCGCTCAATGAACGACTCCCAAAACCAGTCAGAGCAGGAAACCAAAGAAACAGATACTCTAGAATTACCCAACAAATATGTAACAAAAGGCTGGTCACTAACAACAAGTAAGCGGCGATAGTTTGACTGATAAACAGAAAAACACACGCCAACAAAATAAGAGGAACGACCAATAGAGAAATAACAGGAATCACTATCATATTCGCAATCGGACCAATAAGAGTCACTGTTTGGAAATAGTGAATGCTTAATGGCGCTAAGCATAGTAATAGCAAAAACTGTATCCCGAGCCAATCAATCAGTTTACTCTTGCGATGAATCAGAGGCGCTGCAAAAAATATAAAAGCTACCGCAATAAAGGACAACCAAAACCCCGAATCCAAAATTGCTAACGGATCTATTCCTAAAACAGCCAATAGCGCTATACACACTAATTTTCCGGGGTCAATTTTGATACTATAAATTAATGCTAACATTAAAATAAGCGTCATTAGCAATGCTCTTTGGGTAGGAATGGAAAACCCTGCTAATGCTGCGTAACTAAATGCCGCTATGATTGCCGCTCCAGCGGCCAGTTTATGGCTAGCCAGACGACTACTCAAATAATAAAATCGGCTCCAACAAAAGCGGGCCAAGACATACATAAATGAGGCGGCTAAACCTATATGCAACCCTGATATTGCCACTAGATGGGCCGTGCCTGTCTGACGTAATACTTGCCATTGCTTGACTGAAATCATACTCCGCTCACCCAGTGCTAACGCCCTAATTAATGCAATATGATTTTTTGTAAACTGATAGGAATGAAGCAGTTGTCGTAATCTTTGATCAAAATGGTGACGAATTTGCAATAATAGAGACCCCGCGTTGTCAGCAAGCTTTTTATTATGGGTTCCTCTCTTTACCTGTCCTGTGGCAATAATCTTCTGCCTGAATAACCATTGTTCATAATCAAAACTTCCCTGATTTCGAAAACCATTGGGTTGTTTTACCTGTATCTCAAGCTGCCATCGCTGCCCTGGCTGTAAAATTGGAGGGGTGTTTTTTGCAACAGACCTATCCGCTTTGACATACCAACCCAGTTTCAATCTTCCTTTAATTGATTGTTTGGCGAAATTGACGGAGGAATGCAACTGTTTATGCAGGCCCTTTTTGACAAAACGAGTCAATTGTTCGATGCGTAAGGTAAATAGCACTCCTCGTGGCGTAGAGACTGGAAAACTATCAATAACCCCTATTACGCTTAAACTACGTTTCTGTAACTGATATGGCACTATATTTGGATAAAAAGAATACAAGTGCAAAGAGGTCCAGCTCACTCCCAGCAACATAAACACGAGCACAGGCATTAGAAAGAAATTCTTAACATACACTTTGAGCGCGACTAGTGCAGCACATACGACAACCATTAGGATTAAAGTGATCGTAATAAAATGCGCAAAACGTGACGATAAGTAACAACCAGAAATAAAAGCAAGTGTTTTGAAATACAATATCGAGTACCAAAAGTGTGTATAATTACGCTGATCACTTGTTTATTTCAGAAAAGCCCCAAAAAGTACATTTTAGAAAGTCATTAGCTTGATAATTAAGAATGGATGACCAAGACAGTTAACTAGGCGTAAAGCCTTTCCTAGACTACTAAATACATACAATATTACGGATTAATGTTAGATGGCAAAGAAGTTTATTAAGAAAATTATGCCGAATCATGAATCGATTCGGGACCATAAAGCCCTTAAAGTATTTGGGACTTTGCTTCACGACCCCAATTTATGGCTCTTAAACAGGCGCACTGTATCAGCAGCATTTGCGGTAGGCTTATTTTTTGCTTGGGTTCCAGTCCCCTTTCAAATGATTCTTGCAGCCGCTGTTGCGATTATATTTCGCGTTAATTTGCCACTATCGGTAGTATTAGTGTGGGTCACAAACCCTTTGACTATGGGGCCTATGTTCTACGGAGCTTTTGTATTGGGGGCTTTTCTTTTAAATGACCCTGCGACTTGGCCAGCCTTTGAATTAAGCATGGTATGGATTAAAACAGCCTTGCTGCTCATCTGGAAACCATTTTTGTTAGGCTGCACTATTTTGGGAATTATCAGTTCAATTGCAGGATATATCAGTATTCGATTGTTATGGCGCTGGCAAATAGTAAAAGAATGGAATAATCGAAAGAGTAAACGACAAGAGACTTGATCGTTAAGAACTCAATAAGCAGTTAGAAGTTATTGCTATTTCAGGAGATAAACACCGTACAAGACGATAATATTAGGCATGCTAGACTTGGTTCTTAAGGGCCGAGTCTAGCATGCCATATGATCAATATATTATGAGCTAAGTATTCCATCTTCAAGCTGATAAACTTTATCCATTCGTTGTGCCAACACTTCGTCATGAGTAACAATCACAAAACTAATTTGTGTTTCTTGATGCAACTCAATTAACTGCTCATAAATTCTCTGTTCGTTTTTACGATCCAGATTTCCAGTCGGCTCATCTGCCAACATACAACCTGGTTTGGTCACCAAAGATCGAGCGATAGCGGCTCTCTGCCTTTCACCACCGGACAACTCCCCTGGCTTATGATTAAGCCTATGCTCCATGCCAATCTTGGATAAAATTGATTCGGCATCCGACATCGCATCACTTCGGTTAATACCTCGTATCAATAAAGGCATAGCAACATTCTCAAGTGCGGTAAACTCAGGCATTAAATGATGGAATTGATACACAAATCCCAGACTAAAATTTCGTAACAAACCACGATCAGACTCATTGAGGTGATTCATATTATAACCTGCAACATTGACATCGCCTGACGTGGGAATATCGAGTCCACCAAGCAAATGTAATAAAGTACTTTTTCCTGACCCAGAAGAACCAACAATCGCAATGCGCTCTCCTACTTTAACTTGCAGGTCCACATTAAATAGTACTTGTACTTTTAGATTACCATCTTCGAACTGCTTGTTCAATTTTTCACAGCTTAAAATTAAATCAGCATCACTAGACGTAATTTTAGCCTTATTAAATCTCGTCTTTTGCCGCTTGCTAAGGCCCACTAGTTCATTCATACCTTAGAGCCTCGGCAGGTTGAGTATTAGACGCTGCATAGGCAGGATAAAGAGTGGCGATTAGGCCTACCAGTAGAGAACTGGTATAAATAGTGACTACTTCTGTCCAGCGTACCTCAGCTACTAACTTACTAATATAATAAACAGAAGGATCGAGGACACTCTCACCTTTTAGGTATTCAATACCTGAAATAATACTTTCTACATTAGCAGAGACAAGCAGCCCTAATAAGACACCCAGGGTCGCCCCCACAGTGCCAATCACAGTCCCCTGCACAATAAAAATTTTCCGTATCATGCCAGGGGTAGCCCCTAATGTTCGTAATATAGCAATATCGGCTTGCTTGTCTGTCACCACCATCACTAAAGTAGACACAATATTGATCGCCGCTACGATCACAATCAGTAACAACACAAAAAACATCATACGTTTTTCAGTAGCAATCGCAGAAAATAGGTTTTTGTTATTCTCCATCCAGGTGTACACATAACTAGACAGGCGATCATCCAAAAATTGGTATTTTGCATCAATAATAGCCTGAGTATTAAACACATTTTTAAGTCGAAGCTGAATAGCAGAGACTTTTGATCGAACATTTAATAGCCTGCGGGCACCATCGATATTAAGCAAAACCATGGTGGTATCATATTGCTTCATGTCAATTTTAAATATGCCGACCACTGTAAATCGACGATAAGTGGGCCTTACTCCTCCTGCGGTCACTTTCCAACTCGGCACTACCAGCATTACTTTATGCCGATTATCAATAATACATTTGGGGAGCTTTTGTTCTTGTTTAGATTTTTTTCGACATTCAGGTTTAATCCCTATTTTAAAATAAGAAGAACCATCCAATAATCGTGACACTTCGTAGGACGACAGTAACTTTTTGGCAACTTCATAGCCCAAAATCACACCCCAGCGATTTCTCTTAAGTGCCGCCATAGAACCATAGGTTAAATGATTACCAATATCAGACACCTGAGATTGGTAATCAGGATCAATCCCTCGAATAATAACCCCTTGACTCATTCGCCCCTGACTTGCTAACCCCTGCCCTTGCACAATCGGTGCGGCGCCAGTCACTTGCGGATACTTTTTGGCGTCATGCATAACCTCTTTCCAGTCTTTCTTAAAGCCACGCAACGTAATATGAGATTCCATTCCAAGCAAGCGCTTGCTAATTTCTGTCTCGAAACCGTTCATCACAGACAGCACAATAATAAGCACTGCGACGCCTAACATAATACCCACCATGGAGATTACGGAAATGAACGAAATAAAATGGTTACGTCGTTTTGCACGAACATAACGTAAGCCGATTGATAAAGATAATGATTTAAACATAGGGCAGTATTAAAGCATATTTTTTAATATAATGCTGCACTTGCGGCTAATAGATGACACAAAGGTGATATTATTAGAATTATTATTTGGTGTAATTTTAGCCCAACCAAGATCCCAAATTTATTCATCTCTACTATAGATGGATATTTTATTCACACATTTCTATACAGTTTCCCTGAGCATACAGTTTTTACGATTCGCGCCGTTAACATAAGAGAGAGTAAATTATATCTAGGCTATTTTGTGCGAAAATTCAGGAGAAAGCCCTGAATTAAATGAGGATACGAGGATACTATGAAACGACTAGCACTAATCTGCATGCTGATGTTCAATATGTCGGTATGGTCTGAAGCACTAACAGTGCGCTCCATTGTTGAAACAGGTAGTCAACAGGACAGTGGCAAACGCCCTTCTCGTGGCATGACAAAAGATGATGTAGAAAAGAACTTTGGCGCACCTATTGCTAAAAAAGATCCGGTTGGACTTAACCTTAAACGAAAACATCATCGTGCTATCACACGTTGGGTGTATCAAAACTTTTTAGTAGTCTTTGATTCAAATCATGTGATTGCCACTGTCCACCGCCGAAAATAACCGTAAACTCTTTATGGTAGCCTGGTGATTATTCACCAGACTACAGTAATATGCCCAACATTAAATCGCCCTAGATCAAAATATTGTTTATCTTTTAAACACCTGCACAATATTACTATTACGATTCATTCAAGCTAGAGTCGGAATTGGCAAAAACACTTCATAAATACCGGTAAAACGATTATTAGTCCGCTATAGTTTTGGTAAGCAATATTTTTGTTGTATTGATAAAACCAAAGCGAGCCAAAATGATTCTGATTTTGAAAGCGAATACTGACCCCGCAAGTACCGCTTACGTGCAATTAATAAATACCCTGAACGAATTCGATGATGTATCTATTAGTACTCATAGTATCAAGGGAGCAGAACAGTTATTAACCGAAATCTATCTACTAGGTAATACCGCTTCTTTACGTATCGAAGATATGCATGCCTTACCTTGTGTCGAACGAGTAATACGTATCTCGGATGAGTATAGAATTTTAGGTCGGCATAAGGATAACGAACGCCCCATTGAATTTGACTATAATGGAGTGCTGTTTAGTCAAAAAACCTTGAACGTTTTTGCCGGACTATGTGCTGTTGATATTCCTGATCATGTTGACCAAATGATGCAACATTTACAGCAATTGGGACAGGTATGTACACGGATGGGAGCCTTTAAACCACGCACCAGCCCCTACTCATTTCAAGGACACGGCAAAGACTGCTTGCCTTGGGTTTTTGAACTAGCCGGCCAGCATGGCATTAAAGTGATTGCTATGGAGATCACGCATGAGTCTCATATTGATGATATTAATCAAGCGTTAAAAGACGCAGGCCACCCTACCGGGGTGATGTTACAAATAGGCACAAGAAACACCCAAAATTTCGAGCTTTTGAAAACTGTTGGCCGACAACAAGAATTCCCTGTATTACTTAAAAGAGGTTTTGGTATTACCCTTGAAGAGTCCCTTAATGCTGCCGAGTACCTCGCAAGTGAAGGCAATAGTCGCGTTATTTTTGGACTGCGGGGAATGAAAACTAATATGGCTGACCCTCATCGTAATTTTGTTGATTTTGCACATGTCCCGGTAGTCAAACGATTGACCCGCATGCCTGTCTGCATCGACCCATCACATTCAGTAGGATCTCGCGATTATTCTTCTGATGGCATATTGGATGTGATGCATGTGACTGCCCAAGGAATTATTGCTGGAGCGAATATGGTGCTGGTTGATTTTCACCCACACCCGACTAAAGCTTTAGTTGATGGACCGCAAGCGTTACTCATTGACGAGTTAAAATATTTTCTTGACGACATAATGTTAGTACGTGAAACATACGAAAAACGTACACAACAGGCTGTTGATTATGCCCGCAAATTTCCAAGGCCCTGATCGACAGTTGGCGTAATCAATTACTGATACGGCAGCCTTTCATTAATAGAGGGCTGCAAGTGTGCCTAATTTTTATAACCACTGATCACGTAACATCGACTCGTTAGCTTGTAACCACAAAAGTGCAATCCAAGGAGTTGCAGAATTAATTTCTCCTGTTTGCAACATGCCTAGTGCTTGTTCCACTTCGACGACCTTGACTCGAATATCTTCACCCTCCTCCTCAAGACCATGAATCCCACCAATATTACTACTGTCCACTTTTCCACAATACAATGTCATACGTTCAGACGTGCTGCCTGGGCTAACATAATACTTTCCGATAAATACAGTCTCTTCAATCGGGCAACCCGCTTCTTCGATCGCTTCTCGCCTCACGACTTGTTCTGGCTCTTCACCGGGTTCAATATACCCCGCCACCAATTCAGTTAACCAGGCCCCTGTACTATCATCCATTGCGCCGACTCGAAATTGTTCCACTAATACTAATTTACGCACAGCCGGATCATACAATAAAATGGCAGCAGCGCCCCCTTTACCAATAATTTCACGTGATATCACCTGACTCATTCCACCTGCAAACAAGCTGTGTTGCAAAGAAATCGAATCGATGCTGAAAAAACCTTGGTAGCATTGCTCACGTTTAAGCACTTTAAACTGCATAAATGGATTCCTATAGATATGCGCAAATGGGATGATAAGGGTTGTATCTTATCTTTTATTTTATGTTCATTTTATGTTTATCAATAGCGGGTTTTTACTACTCACTGGTGTTGCTCTCAACCGTTAATAGTACTATAGATATCATGGTTTTAGTTATAAACTTCTTCATTCAAATTGAAACTATCGATATAATACCCCATCTTAAATTACAGGGGCGACCATGAGCACACTTCAACTTAGCGATGTACTATTACAAGATATACAAGCAGTTCTACTTAAACATGATGAAAAATGCAATGATATGGGCGTTGGAATTCAATATCTTGCTGCGCTAACCGGTTTTTTAGCATCGACCTTACCCGGCGAAGGTCCTCAAAAACAGGAATTTCTACAACAACTTTACCAGTTTGCAGAACAAGTAATGGTCGATAACTCTCAAAAAAAGGAAGGAACTGCAACTCTTCCACCAGCGAACAATAATGCTTTTGGCATATGGGAACCTAAGTAGTTTTTCTCATCAATCATCCCTCTGCTGCTTTGCGCTTTATCACCATAAAACTTAAATCATCAGTGGGTGCTGTTTGACCACGAAACTGAGACACTTCTTGCAACACATGTTGTTTTATTTGAGCGGCATCGAGATCACGTTGACTGTGTAAAATGGCTTCAATTTTTTGTTCACCCAACAATTCTCGTTGCTCATTACGCAATTCTGACAGGCCATCGGTATAAGTGAATATTAAATCACCATTAGCATATTCTATCATTGGCGCGATACAGTATTCGCCTTCAGCAACGCCTATCACAGGAGCATTAGCTTCCAAAATTTGCACCCCAGCTTGATTAAATAGTAATGGTGGATTATGCCCACAATTCAGATAACGAAAATACTCTCTGTCTGGGTAGAACTCAAAATACACCATAGAGATAAAACAACCACGAGCACTATTCTTAATCACTGTTTGATTGACTATAGAGGCAAGACCTTCCATTGAAATATCTTGCTGTGCCAGCACTTGGATCATGGCTTGAATATTGGACATTACCATCGCAGCTGAAAAACCCTTGCCTGCTACATCAGCAATCACTACTAACTTTTTTTGATCTGCACGTTCTATAAAATCAAAATAATCCCCCCCTACTTCCTTAGAAGGTTGATAGTAACTTTCAATCACCAGGCGTGGGAAATCGGGTTGTTTGGTGGGGACTAATTGTTTTTGAATTTCAGCTGCATGACTAATATCCCTTTCTAGAAAATTTAGTTCCTCTTCATAACGTACTTGAACAACGACAGTTTCCAGTAAAGAACGGGCTTTACGTGCCATTAACATCGCCGCAATACCCACAATTAAAAAAATAACTGACCTAACGATCATGGAAGCCCAGCCAAATAGCGCCTGCTCTGCCTTAATATCAGCATTCAAGCCAAATAAATCATCATGGAATATAAATACATACATGCCGAGAAATTGCCCAGCGACCAAACTGCCTGCTAATAGGCAGAGAAATGGATTCATCGTTAAACTACTAATCCCTATAACAACCATATAATATAAAGAAGCAACTGATGATAAGGCAAATTTAGTTCCCATCATATCTGCACTGACTATAATGAAAATACTCACCATGGAAATTTGAAACAAAATATTGATATATTTAAGGACCCGATGATAATACCCTTGACGTATTAACAAAGAGTAGCCCACGAACCAGCCCAGCATAATAATCACCATCGTATCGATAAATTCACGATAATTTTCTTGTAAGGCCTCTGCTTGGAGTAAAATGATAAAGTAAATCAATACTAGACAGACTGCCATAAACCAACCAGCTTGCTGTTGGGAATCACGCTCTACCCGATACAACTCAGCAGTAAGAATAGTTTTACATGACTTTTGTTCACTAATACGACTATACTGATTTTTCTCTACCATTAATGTTCTCTATGCATTTAGCGACCTGCCAGGTAATACAACAACAAACATTGAAATAAATTGAAATAATATGAAAGAAAAAATATGAAAGAGTTTGATTTTATAGAACATATTTCACAGCCTCAACATTGTCCGTCCTTATTAATGGGAATTGGTGATGATGCAGCAGTCATCTCAGCGAATGACCAGACCTATAATCTACAGGTTAAATTAGCGCATTGCCAACTCGATATCAGTCAGGACAGCTCTATCAATCAAAGTATAGAGTGTTTAAAGTCCCTTCTTGTAACAACAGATATTCAAAAAGGGTACTTATTCATCAATCTATCACTAGAATCGATGCAAGAACAGAAGCTTAAAAAATATGTGCAGCAACTCCATCAAGTATTAAAACAACATGACACTGTTCTTGCTGGTGGTGACACAACTCATGGCTGTGGTACCGTCATTTATCAACTTGTTGGCTATAACGCTGAAGACCATCATTAGTCAATCAGCGTCGTTTATACGATGGACTAGCCGATAGTCGTTCACTCATTTATCGGCTTGCTAATACAGGCTGTAACTTTGTTTGCATTTCTCGTATTATTTTTTCAGTTGTCGCCCAATCAACACAAGCATCAGTAACAGATACGCCATACTTGAGTTGAGTCAAATCTTTTGGCACTGCTTGATTACCTGCTTCAATATTACTTTCTAGCATAACGCCAATAATAGATTGATTGCCTTCAAGAATTTGATTAGTGCAATTTTCCAACACCAACGATTGTAAATTATGATCTTTCATCGAGTTACCATGACTACAGTCCACCACGATATTAGCAGGCAAGTTAGCCTTAGCCAGTTGGTCTTCACATAACTTTATATTTACTGAATCATAATTAGAGCGTCCACCACCACCACGTAATACTACATGTCCATGACTATTGCCCTTGGTGCGAAATACGGCACATTCTCCAGACTGGTTGATTCCTAGAAAGTGATGTGGCTGGGAAACTGAGTGCAAGGCATTAATCGCCACCTGTAAACTTCCATCAGTACCATTTTTAAACCCTACAGGAGTCGATAAACCACTCGACATTTCACGGTGAGTTTGAGATTCGGTGGTACGTGCACCAATCGCCGTCCAAGTAATCAAGTCCGAAAGATACTGTGGTGTGATCGGATCTAGTGCTTCAGTGGCTGCAAATAAGCCAGTATTAGCGATATCAAGTAAAACGCGACGTGCCAATGATAAGCCCTTTTCAATATGAAATGAATCATCCATATCAGGGTCGTTAATCAAGCCTTTCCAGCCAACAGTAGTGCGCGGTTTTTCGAAATAAACGCGCATTATAAGCACTAAGGTGTCACTCACTTCATCTGCCAAGATTTTTAAACGCTCTGCATACTCATGCGCGGCTTTGGGGTCGTGAATTGAACAAGGTCCCACGACCACAAACAGACGTTTATCTGAGCCTGCTAAAATATCGCGAATTATTTTGCGTCCTTCTACCACTATTGTTCGTGCTTCATCCGTCACGGGAAGCTGTTTTTTAATTTGCTCAGGAGTGGGTAAAAGTTCCTGAGACAATACATTCAGATTATTCAATTTTTCGTCAGTCATAGTAGCCAATGTTATATCATTACAAATTATGTGATAAAAAAATGCCCCCACCCCATAATACCCTTAGTATTCAACGGGGTACATACCCTGTCAAGTCAGTTATAATAGCCAGAAGAAATTTGATCAACCTCTACTACCGGAAATAACTTTATGACTGACACCAGCATGGATCTCGCCAGCGGCATTGCTGCATTTGAATCGCGACATTTTAACACCGCTTTTCCTTTATTAAAACCACTAGCCGATGATGGCGACACTGAAGCGGAATATCGAGTGGCAATTATGTACCAAAATGGCTTGGGATTGGTGGCAAATATGGAAAAAGCCGTCGAATACATGCGTAAGGCTGCCGAAAAAGAACATTCTTTAGCACAACATGGATTGGGCTTTATGTATATGCAAGGTGAGGGAGTGGCAGTGAGTGGCCCTGAAGCTGAAAAATGGTTTCTAAAAGCAGCCGCTCAAGGACAACAAGGTTCATACACCACTTTGGCAATGATGTACCTTGAAGGCCAAGGAATTGACAAAGATATGGATAAAGCGCGAGAGTATTTTAGCAAAGGTGGCTTTGATCCTGATGAGTTCATTAAAGATTCATAATTAGAGCCATAGAGTTCGACATTATCTAAAATATTAAAAGCGGTGCTAATCACAAAAATATTAGCACCACTTTTATTTCGTCTATGATATTAAAGTTATGCAATGATTCAAGAACTAATGATTCAAGAATTATTTAAACACTTACTCGCTATTTCATAACAGTCTGAAGATAAATCAGGTAGCACCACTACTTTCTGCAAAACATTTTTCATTAACGATTTTTGTGGTTCAACATATCGATCCCAGCGTGTCATTGACTTAAGAAGTGACGCCGCCACTTGTGGATTAAGTTTATCCAACTTCGCAATATGCTCGAATGCAAGCTCATACCCTTCCCCATTTTCTGCATGAAAATGTATTGGATTGCCGTAGCAAAAAGAACTCAACAGTGCTCGCACTTTATTTGGATTACTTAATTCAAACACAGGATGTGTCAGTAACGATTTAATTTCATCGAATGTCCCTACACGCTTTGATATAGATTGAACCGATAACCATTTATCCATCACCAATACATCCTCTTTCCAACGCGCATAAAATGTTTGCAAAGCTTGCTCACGGAATGGATTATCATATTGCGCTAACATACGCAGAGCTGCTATAGAGTCTGTCATATTAGAGGCGTTCTCGAACTGTTTAAAACATAATTCAAACACTTCATCACGCTCGGTAGACATCAACCACACTAAACAACTATTTTTTATTTCACGTTGCGCGACAGCCTGAGGTTCGAGACTGTATTCTCCCACATTATTATTCTTCTTATACAGTGATAACAACAAGTCATAATGCGCTTCTCCCAGTGTTTTATAAATAAATTGACTGGCTTTAAAGATTGCTGCAACATTAATTTGTGTAAACTGTTCTGCTAAATAAGTTTGTGAAGGAAGCTGCATCATTTCAGCAATCAAAGCAGGATCAAGGTCTGGTGACTGTAATAGTACAGCCATGGCATCTACTAATTCTTGGCTCAGTGACAGTTCTTGTCCACTTAATGCTTGCCCAACCAAATCGACCATCGCTCGGCTACTGATTTCCTGACCCGCTTCCCAACGACAAAATGCATCAGTATCATGTGCCATCAATAATACTAATTCACTACTATCACGCTTATAGTCTATTTTAACCGGGGCGGAGAAATCCCTTAGTATCGATAACACTGGATAATCTTCTATCTGATTAAAGACAAATTGTTGAGAAGATTCTGCTAATAATAATGTACAGTCTGGTTGTCCTTGCATGGCATCATCACCTTCAAGATACAGAGTGATTGACTCACCCTGCTGATTCAATAGTCCAACCTTAATGGGTATTAAAAACGGCTGTTTAGTATCCTGCCCTGGAGTAGGCTGACAACTTTGTACAAGAGTAATGGTATACTTTTTATTATCCGAATCATAATTCGTTTTGATGTTTATGACTGGCGTGCCTGACTGTGAATACCATCGCCTGAAAGTAGAATAACTTATTTCATTAGCGTCCATCATTGCGCTAAAAAAATCATCCGTGGTCACTGCTTGGCCATCGTGGCGCTGAAAATATAGATCCATCCCTTTTCTAAATCCATCGCGACCCAATAGAGTTTGATACATTCGGACGACTTCAGCACCCTTATTGTATACTGTTGCAGTGTAAAAGTTATTAATTTCAACATAAGAATCAGGGCGCACAGGATGCGCCATTGGACCTGCATCTTCCAAAAATTGACTGCTACGTAAGGTGCGTACATCACCAATTCGAAAGACTGCCCGTGAGTTCATATCAGCACTAAATTCCTGATCGCGAAAAACAGTCAAACCTTCTTTAAGACTTAATTGAAACCAGTCACGACAGGTCACGCGGTTGCCAGTCCAATTGTGAAAATATTCATGCGCAATCACACTTTCGATACCAAGAAAATCTGCGTCAGTAGCGGTTTCGGGTAATGCAAGAACATACTTGGAATTAAAGACATTCAGACCCTTGTTTTCCATTGCGCCCATATTAAAATCATTGACCGCTACGATCATATAGATATCAAGGTCATATTCCAGACCGTACACTTGTTCATCCCATTGCATTGCTTTTATTAACGAACGCATTGCATGATCACACTTATCAATATTGCCAGGTTCTACCCATATTTGCAGTAGCACTTCACGCCCAGAAGCCGTGGTAAATTTATCTTCAATACACTTAAGATTTCCCGCCACCAATGCAAACAGGTAACAAGGCTTTTTAAATGGATCTTCCCATTTTACCCATGCCCGACCATCCTCTAAAGTCCCCTTTTCCACTAAATTACCGTTGGATAACATTGCAGAACATTGATTGGACTCTGCAATTATAGTGGTCGTAAACAGCGCCATGACATCTGGTCGATCAAGATACCATGTGATTTTTCGAAACCCTTCCGCTTCGCATTGAGTACAATAAATACCGCTGGATTGGTATAAGCCCTCAAGAGATTTATTGCCTTTAGGGTCAAGCTGATTGACGACGATCAGCTCAAAGTTTTCTGGCACTGTGCTAATAGTGAGTTCTTCACCATCAATACTGTAGTCATCACTTGAAAGGAGGCGACCATCGATGCTCAGTGAGATTAATATTAACCCTGAACCATTCAGCACCAGCCCTTGATTACCGCTATGATTTTTTCTAAATTGCGTTTTGGCAGTAACCACTGTCGCACTTTCTTTCAGTTCAAATGTCAGGTCTATGTGATCAATTAAATAATCTGGTTGCGTATAATCTTTAAGATAAGTTGCACCAGGAGAGCCGCCTTTTACCATTGCTATCACCTTGTTAATTGATTTGTGGGGACTCTGATCAAGCCGTGATGACAAGTTTACGATCATTAAAAGCTAAGACTGTGTAGAAAATCTCACTAAATTCGCAAGCAGCAGTTTTCGCTTTGTCATTGACTTACCTGAACACATTCGCCAGCCTTAATCAGGCCCCTAATGGGTTAATTCATATATTAGAGCAACATACTACAAGTTATTTAACGGAAATTCACTAACTGTAGCATTCACAGATAAAACAGCCATAAAAATAGCTGCAATACCTGTATAAGAGGGATATTATAACGCTTGGTGTATAAGATTTATTGCATAAGATATAGTGTCAGTGAGGATATCAATGAAAGCAGCAGAGTTGTTCGTACAATGCCTAGAAACTGAAGGCATCCAATATATTTTTGGCGTTCCTGGTGAAGAGAATGCTCATTTTATGATCGCGCTGGAACAGTCTGATAAAATTAAGTTTATTCTGACCCGACATGAACAGGGAGCTGCTTTTATGGCTGAAGTCTATGGCAGACTGACAGGAACCCCTGCCGTCTGCCTTGGAACTTTAGGCCCTGGAGCAACGAACCTTATCACCGGAGTCGCTGATTCGAATATGGATCGTGCACCCATGCTAGTCATTACAGGACAAGGGGCATCAACTCGCTTGCACAAAGAATCTCATCAGGTAATGGATGTAGTGGCCATGTTTACCCCTGTTACTAAATGGGCCCATAGTATCATTCATCCCGATACCATCCCGGAAGTAACGCGTAAGGCAATACGCCTTGCCCGCACTGAAAAACCTGGCGCTTGTCATCTCGAGTTACCGGAAGATATTGCCCAGATGAAAACCAGTAAAAAACCATTGCAGCCAAGACGGTTTCGACGCCCTGTTCCTGATGAAGTGATTATTAATGAAGCATTTGAAGAAATATGTAACGCTAAGCGTCCCATTATCATCGCAGGCAATGGCTGTATTCGTAAACGGGCCAGTCAGCAGTTACGTCAGTTTTGCGAAAAAACTGGTATCGCGGTAGTCAGTACTTTTATGGCTAAAGGCTGTGTTGATATGAATGCAGATTATTGTTTGTACACGATTGGCCTACAAGCTAAGGACACTATTTCTTGTGCCATTGATGCAGCGGATCTGGTGATTACCTTAGGCTATGATATGGTGGAGTACCATCCGCATTTATGGAACAGTAAAAAAACCAAAAAAATTATTCATGTTGATTTTTTGCCTGCGGAAATTGACGAATGTTACCACCCAGAAACTGAAGTTGTGGGCGACCTTGCCAACTCTCTGTCACAACTTAATACTCTATTTGCTAATTGTGAATTGCCGCAATTTGATTTTAAACAACAGGCGGCGACTCGCATAGAAATTACTAAAGAACTCAACAAACATAAAAACGACAAAACTAAAGAGACTATCCGTCCCCAAAAAATATTGTTTGATGCACGTCAAGTCATGGGCCCACACGATATTCTGCTGTCTGATGTCGGCGCGCATAAAATTTGGATAGGCCGCCATTATCAATGTCATGAACCTAATACTTGCTTAATCCCTAATGGTTTTTGTTCCATGGGTTTCGCCCTACCCGGTGCAATCGCTGCTAGCCTTGTTTACCCTGATAAACGGATACTAGCCATTTGTGGTGACGGTGGATTTTTGATGAATATGCAGGAGATGGAAACGGCTAAACGCTTAGGATCAAATATTGTAGTAATGGTGTGGGAAGATAAGGCCTATGGTTTGATTTCTTGGAAGCAGGATGCCGAATTTGGCCAACATACAAATCTTGAATTCGACAACCCCGATTGGCTACAACTGGCCAAAGCATTTGGCTGGCATGGTCACAAAATTACCAACAGTGAGCACTTACTAGGGGCATTGGAAGTAGCATTCCAAGAGAGAGGCCCAAGTTTATTGGCGATTCCTGTCGATTACCGAGAGAATACAAAACTCACTAAACGCTTAGGGAACATTGTCTGTCCTGTATAAGCTATTCCACTGAAAAATGTGATGGCATGCGCTAGCCCGCTTTTTTCGTCAGGACTGTGTGCGACACTTGTGTCGCATTCTCTGGAGCCTCTTTAGGCCGGGAAATATAATAACCCTGTATATAGTCAACACCCATTTCTTTCAGGCAGTGTACCACTTCAACGCTTTCGACATACTCCGCAATCGTTTTTCTACCGACTGAATGTGCAATTTGAACCACTGAGTTTACAATCGCTCTATCAATCGGATCATGCAAAACACCGCGTACAAATATTCCATCAATTTTGATATATTCAACAGGGATATACTTAAGATGAGAAAAAGAACAAAAGCCACGACCAAAATCGTCTAAAGCAAAGGTGCATCCCAATGATTTCAAATCACTCATCAAACGATTAGCAGCATCAAGGTTTTCGATTGCAGAGCTTTCCGTAATTTCAAATACGAGCGAATGGGGTGAGACATTATAGTGACTAGTAATTTCTTTGACATAGTCTGTAATACTTTTATCTTCCAAAGTTTGGGCAGAGATATTAATCGCTAAACTAGTGTCAGCACCAGTGGCCTGAATATCAGACAAAGTTTTAACTGCATTTTTTATCACCCAACGATCCACTTCATTCATCATATTAAAGCGTTCGGCAGTCGGTAAAAATGCATCAGGCGATATTAATCGTCCTCTGGAATCTTTAAGCCTGAGTAATACCTCGTTGTGCTTGATACTACAATTTGGCATTTCTTTGATTTGCTCACAGAGAATTCCATTGTCGCGAGGTAAATTTGTTGTGTCTAAAGTCGCCAACGGCACAATTGGTTGAAACAGTAATATAAATAAATCATTATCAATCGCTTCTCTTAATCGCACTGACCAGCCCAAGTCTTTATCCATAAGCGATTTTTCATCAGCATTGCCCACAAACATATGCGTATTGTTACGCCCTTTTCCTTTCGCAATAAAACACGCTAGGTCCGCATTTGCTAGCGCCTCGCCAGACGTAGTCGTCTCACTGTTTAACATTGCTATGCCGATACTAACATTAATCACGTAAGATTTTCCCTCGTAGATGAATCGATAGGCCTCTAGTTCGCCACGAAATATATCCGCGGTTTCATACGCTTTTTGAGTATCAATATTACGCAAGACTATGGCAAATTCATCCCCTCCAATTCTTGCTAGGGTATCGGAAGAACGCAGTCGACAACTTAATTGCTGTCCTACTTCTAGCAGTAATTTATCGCCTGCTGCATGACCTGCCGTATCATTAATATATTTAAACCGATCGAGATCGAGAAACAGTAAAGCGCTAATTCCCTTACAGCGTTTTAACCGTGAGACTTCAGTTTTCAACTGTTCTTCAAAATAATAGCGATTGGCAAGCTTAGTTAATGAGTCATGAGTTGCCTGCCATTTTAATTCGTCTTCTAATAATTTACGAACAGTGACATCACGGAAAGCGACGACTGACCCTTCCAGTACCCCATCGATTTTCAACGGAAATAAAGTACATTCAACATCAATAAATTGTCCGTTAGTATGTTTAAAAACTAATTCTCTGGCACTCAGTTGCTTGCCTGTTCCATACGCCTTGCTAAGTTCACATTCCTCTTCATTTGAATCATCACCGACACATAATTTGTCGTAAAATAACTCGCAAGGTATTTTGCCAATTAAATTAGAACTATCCTCATAGCCCAATATTGAGAGTGCGGCAGGATTTATAAAAGTAATTTCGCCCTGAATGTTCACCCCATACACTCCATCGCCGACTGACGCCAGTATCCCTTCTAAACGCTTATGGTCTTTTTGGACTGAACTTAAAATACGTTTCATTCGACTCATAGAATCGATTCGAGCCAGAAAAAGTTCATCCGCTTCATTCTTAAACATGCACTCCACTGCTCCTGCGTAGAGTGAATCCTTGATCACTTTATCATGATAAGTTCCGGTAATAATCGCACAGGTAATGGTGGTAGTGTCAGGATTATCTCGCAACTTAGCGCATAAAACATCACCCGTTCCGTCTGGCATAAAATAATCAATAATGGCTAAATCAAAATTTTGTTGCAGTGCTTTTTCGTAGCCGTCAGCGACTGAACATGCAGTACTGACTTCATACCCATTAGCTTTTAATAAACGTCGAAAGTTCACTCTCACTGTTGGCGAGTCATCAACAAATAATATTTGTATATTGTTTGCTGTTGCTAGGTTTGTCCGTATCGGTTTACTGACTTCTTTAGAAATATTCTTAAAGGTTTCAAGAACAGTGACAGACTCACGATAATCATCCCACAATACCATAGCCGTTTTAGGTCGATGTGTTACCCAATCAACTTTTGCAGGATCAGCTTCATGTGCGAGAACAATTACTACACTATCGAGGCCGTTTTGCTCACTCAAACAGGCAATAAGTTCATCAGCGTCGGGATCTGATTTATCTGGCCAACCGAAAATCACGGCATCAAAATCATTAAGTGAATCACCCCCACTTCCGTCAATACAATGAAGTGCTTTAGTATAACTAGCACAAACCGTCACCTTATAATCATAATCACGAAAAACGGTCAGCGCCAAATGCCGTAATGTTGCTGACACTTCAATGAGTAAAACATGTTGCAAGACACACCACCCTGTCACTATAAAATCGGCATAAAGCTATATTTAACCAGTGTAAGCTTTCAAAATTTTAAAAAGAACACTAACTCCTAGCTATTACATTATCTAAGCTTTAACTATCCATTGCTGATTATGAGAATAAACAAACACTGAATATTGCCTACTTAAACTTTCTCTAGTGAATTTATCGGCTCGTGTAAATCCCCCTTGAGGAATTATTAACCTGATCATATGAAAGAACATAGAACTAAGAAACAATCCAGTACAGGGTCGCCAGTACAGGGTCGGACCGCGATAACCCATTGAAAGTAAAGGAATTACTATTATTTCTCTTTGGGGTCGGACCACGCTAAACTAAATATGATACCCTTACTAGTCTTGCATGATTACAAGACCTGACCCTATTTAGAGAGAGGGTCAGAGAGGGTCAGACTACGGTAAACTACTGAAGTTAAGGGAATTACCTATAGAATTTTTCGCTATAGCGACTTGAATACAGGTTTGCAAAATCAAATAATAGGGGGATGGCAGTTAAGTATGATACGGCTTACTAATTTTGCATGATTACAAGACCTGACCCCATTTAGCGTCTGACTAAGTGCCATTCTTTGTCTATTCTTGAGGCGAATATATTCAAGTCAATATATTCCCCTTCACCACCATTGATAGTAACTGTTGCTCCACCCGCGTCAGAACAAAGCTGAATAACACGATTACCTACAATATGGTTAAAATAAACATCGTCTTGTTGTGTAAATTTCACAAGCCCTTGTTGAGTCATGTCAGAAAGAAATTCCATTTCTTCAATAACCTGACTAGATTTTATTTGTTCGCTATCGTGTAACATGCTGGCTTCTTCAGTAAGTATAAAATCATACATCTTAAGAACTTCATCTGACTTGCCATCTTCAAAAGCCAATACTAATTTATTTTGGAGCGCCACTATATCATTCCGATCATTATCATTTAAAACGTCAACCACTTCTGCATTACGCCACAACTGACTGCTGGGTACTTGTAAACTAGTAAAACAAAACTGCCAAGCGCGTGACATTGGGAAGTTTTTCTCTGAATGTTCTAGCGATATACTCCACAGACAATTTGTATCATCGGGGATTCCAGGACTAGTCATGCCATGTAAGGCACATTCATATAAGGGAGTCTCATCATCCAGATCGATAGATCCGTCTTCAGTAATTGAAATAACGAGATAATTATCGCCAGGCATCAACCAGTTCTGAATATTATCACAACTTATTTGGCTTTTATCTGGTGTAAATCGATGAACTTCTACATCATTAATAAATAAACGGCCTGTTAAACCGGCGTGATTTCTCGCTTGCAATCGATAGTAACATAATTGCTCATCAGAAACGTCACTCACTTTTAATTCAATATGACTCATAATTATCCCCAAAATTTATTCGCAGTTATTAACGTACAATACTGCGCGTTGATTTATCCAGAAACTCGGTTAGAATTTTTATTTCAGGGCAATCTTTTGCAATTGCTTTTATTTCCTGTTTTGCGACATCGAGTTTCATCCCTGACTTATATAATAACTTATAACATTTTTTTATATTTCGAATTTGATCTTTGTCAAACCCATGCCTTCTCAAACCTTCAATATTTAACCCATGTGGACTTCCAGCATGTCCCGACACCATCACATAAGGTGGCACATCCTGTTTTATTCCAGTGCTAAAAGCTGTAAAACTATAAGCCCCAATTTGGCAAAATTGGTGGATCAGCGTAAATCCACCCAGTATCGCGAAGTCATCAATAGTGACATGCCCTGCCAAGGTTGTGCCATTAGCTAATACCGTATCATTTCCTACAATACAATCATGAGCAAGATGAACATAAGCCATAATCCAATTTCTGGAGCCGATCTTAGTCACTCCCCCACCCTGAGTAGTGCCTCGATTAAGCGTAACATTTTCACGAATGGTATTGTCATCGCCAATAATTAGTTCGGTAGGTTCGTTATCATACTTTTTATCTTGTGGTGCTGCACCAATAGAGGAAAACTGAAATATTTTATTACGCTTGCCAATTTTAGTCGGCCCACTAATCACCACATGTGGGCCGATAACAGTACCCTCTCCAATTTCTACCCCTTCCTCAATCACTGAAAAGGGCCCAACTTCAACATCATGTGCGAGCACTGCGGCCGGATTAACAATGGCACGCTCATGGATCATGCCTCGTCTTCCTGCACAGCACACATTAGTTGCGCTGAGGCGACCTTTTTTCCATCCACAGTGGCTTCACCAGAAAACCATAAAATATTTCGTTTTCGTTTACTCAAAGTCACTGTAAATGTAATTTGATCACCAGGCACTACTGGTTGTTTAAAACGAGCCTTATCAACACCTGCAAGATAGTAAATACTGTTCTCGCTTGGCTTACTTTCAAGTGTTTTAAAACCCAAAATACCCGTTGCCTGAGCCATTGCTTCTACAATTAAAACCCCCGGCATAATAGGACGTGCTGGAAAATGACCTGTAAAAAATGGCTCGTTAATAGTCACATTTTTAAGAGCGACTAATGATTCTCCTGGTACATAATCCAGTACTCGGTCAATCAATAAAAATGGGTAACGATGTGGTAGATATTCGAAAATTTCTTGAATATCAAGTGTGTTGGCTGACATGAATTCACCTGTATTATTTAATAAAACTTAATCATTAGAAAGAAACAACAAAATTCATTTCTATGCATTTATTCAGACGGCCCTGACTGTTTTTCCAAGGCAATTAAACGACGAACGTATTTATCGAGTTTGCGAAATCGTGCATAGTTTTTATGCCAGTCATCATTTGGCAAAACAGGAGACCCTGAGGAATAGGTGCCCGCTTTACGAATTGATTTTGTGACTAGCGACATAGCAGTAATTTGCACGTTATCGACTATGTGCAAGTGGCCTAATATTACAGCACCCCCTCCTATCGCACAATGTTTACCAATACTGGCACTGCCTGCGATGCCTACACAACCCGCAATGGCAGTGTGTGCGCCAATCAATACGTTATGAGCGACTTGTATTTGGTTATCAAGTTTGACACCATCTTCAAGGATCGTATCATCAAGAGCACCACGATCAATGGTGGTATTGGCTCCAATTTCAACATTATTGCCAACAATGACTCGTCCAAGCTGAGGAACTTTTACCCATTCCTCACCATCTTTTGCGATACCAAAGCCGTCACTACCAATGACCACTCCAGGGTGGAATAAAAAATTGTTGCCTATGATACTTTGGTGACATAACACTACATTTGCGACCAAAACTCCATTACAACCCACAGAACTTGCTCGTTGAATAACGCAACCAGGACCAATTGATGTTCCTTCCCCAATGCTGACACCATCCTCGATAACAACATTCGCAGCAATTGTCGCACTAGGACTAATGGTACAGTTTTTGCCAACAACAGCAGACGGGTGAATACCGCCAACCAACGCTTGAGTGGGATTTAAAGCAGAAGCTATACGAGCATAAGTCGCATACACATTAGAGTTAACGAGTGCATTAACAGGACAGGAATCGAGATCAGCGGGGTGAACAATGACTGCACTTGCTTGAGTGCTTTCTAGCTGACTACTGTACTTTCGATTGGATAAAAATGAAATAGAACCTGGTGTTGCACTTTGTAATGTCGCAACACCAGTAATCTCGCAACTTTCGTCACCTTTAATTTGTGACTGGGTAAGCTCTGCGAGTTGGGATAAACTCAGTTTCACAAATCAGGCCTACTCAGTCTAGACTATTTATTTAGCAAGTTCTTTAATAATTTTAGGAGTCACATCGATACGTTTACTATGATATAAAACCCCCTGACGAAGCACTAAATCATAATTTTCACGTTTTGCAACTGACACAATTGCTTTCAATATTATTTTTCGTAATTTAGCATCTTCTTCATTACGACGTATGACCAAGTCTTCACGAATTTCAACATCACCACGCTTCAAGTCACGCTTTAAAGATCTTATTTGTCGTTGTAATGTCACTACTTGAGTCTTACTCATTACTTTATGATCTTTCTTTAAACGAGCTTCCATCGATCTAAATTTTTTAAACTTTGCTTTTAGTTTTCTCTCACGTGGTCCAAATTCCTTTTTCAATCTAGAAATTCTAGCTAATGCAGGTTTGGATTTATTAATCAATGTAATCATTTTTACATAAGCAATTCTTAAATCACCTGCTGCCATTACAGAACTTACACCAAACGTTGACAACAAACTCACTGCTGCTATTGGTAAAAATATTTTTTTTAACATAACTCATTCACCATATTAAATTTGATACTAAAAGAATGCATTTCCAAGTGAGAACTGTACAACTTGCGTTCTATCGCCCTGAAATTCCTTAATTGGCGCAGCAAAACTCAGTCTTATAGGTCCTACGGGGGAAATCCAAATTAGTGATAATCCTCCTGATACTCTTAAGGTTCCACTATCATAATCATCAACATCTCCATAAACATTACCAGCATCCACAAAGGCACTAACTCTTAACGCCTTACTATTAGTTGCAAACGGTGGTGGAAATATTAATTCTAAAGATGTCAATACTTTAAATGCGCCACCAATAGGTCTGTCATTTGAGTCTCTAGGGCCCAGGCTATTATCATCAAAGCCCCTTACAGATCTCACACCACCCGAAAAATAGTTTTCATAAAAGGGTAATGTTGTCGTTGTATCATAACCATCTCCATATCCAACCTCACCTTTCAAAAATAAAGTAAAGTGACGAGAAATTGGTAGAAAACGTTGATGCCGATATCTTACTTTAAAATATTGTAAATCACCACTAGGTAAAGCGACTTGAGCTGAAATTCGATGCAATACCCCTCTATTAGCAAAGACCGCTTTATTACGTGTGTCATGTGAATAAGAAGCAGTCAGCTCGATGGTTTGGTTGGTCTCTCCGTTTAAAGCAATGAAATCAGATATTTGTGTAGCACTATTAAGCCCAGCTATTACCCCTGTCTCTTTAAAGCCTAAGCCAAATCTAATTCGGTCATGCTCATTAATAGGGATTCCATAATTTATCGAAAACTCTGTTCGATCTGTTCTATAGTTTGATAAATTAGCTCTACTAGCATCTGTTTCTTCCGTTCGCAGAACAAATCCACGACTCACGCCATGTTGTGTGTAATAAGGATTAGTATAATTTAATCTGTAACCGGTCGTAATATCACTATTAGTGACAGCAACGCCCAATCGTCGTCCGGTTCCCAAAAAGTTATCTTGCTGTACGCTAGTGTTAAAAAGGATACCACCCGTTTGTGAGAAACCAACACTGGCCAAAAAGTTACCTGATGGCTTTTCCTTGACTGTAAAGACAACATCCACCTGGTCATTAACCCCTGCAACAGGTTTAGTGCCTACTTTTACTTCTGTAAAAAATCCGAGACGTTGTAAACGAATACGTGATCGCTTGATTTTCTTGGCTGAATACCAGCCACCTTCAATTTGACGCATTTCACGGCGTAAAACGAGATCACTGGTGCGTAAATTGCCAATCATCATGATTCGTCGAACATAAACTCTTCGTGCAGGATCGACAAAAATAGTGACCGTTACTTTACTATTTTTTCGGTTCAGGGCAGTCGAAATTTTTATTCGAGCAAATGCATACCCTTCATCACCCAAGCGCTTGGTAATTCGCTTTTTACTATCAGTGGCATTGCGTAAAGAATAAATAGAGCCAATCGGTATATTGATTAACCCCTGTAACTCTTCTACTGGCACTACCAGCTTGCCTGCTAATTTAACTTTATCCACTTTATATTGTTCACCTTCAACAATATTAACCGTAATATAAATACCTTTTTTATCTGGTGAAATGGATACTTGTGTTGACGTTAAGCGAAAATCGAGATAACCACGATCAAGGTAAAAAGACCTTAATTTTCCAAGATCGCCTTTTAATTTTTGTTTGGAGTATTGATCATTCTTGCTATAGAAACTTAATGCTTTAGGACTCGTCAGCTTGAAATTTTTTAATAATTGTTTGTCAGTAAATTTAGTATTGCCTACCACATTAATTTTTTTGATTTTGGCAGGACGCCCTTCAGATATGGTTATTTCAATCGCAACCCGATTTCGTTCTAAGGGGGTGGATGCCGTTTTGATACGGACATTGTATTTTCCCTGCGATAAAAATGATCGGCGCAATTCTTGCTCAATTTTGTCGAGTAGCGAACGGTTAAAAACACGACCTTCAACAAACCCTAATCGCCTGAAATTACCTTTCAAGACTTTATCGTCAATACTTTTATTGCCTTCAATTTCAATACTGGCAATTGAGGGTCTTTCTGTCACCATGACAACGACTACGGTTCCTTCCAACGCTAACTTAACGTCTTTAAAAAAACCGGTTTTAAACAAGGCGCGAACAGCTTGTGCTGACTTGTTATCGTTGAATTCTTCACCTTTTTTGACCCCAATATAGGTAAAGATGGTTCCTGCTGCAATTCGTTGCAACCCTTCAACACGTATATCTGAAATTTTAAAAGGTTTAAACGCCCAAGATGAACCCATCATCCCTAGGCACATAATAAATAATATCCACTTTTTCATTATAAATCCGATAGTTACTAAAGGTTTTTTTAATTTTATACACAAAACGTTGATTTAACATTATAAAATGCAGGGCTCTCTAACGCTAACCCTAAAATCAATATCTTTGTGAGGTGCTACTCATTATTGTTTTATATACGGCACTTTGCCACAATATAAGTCTATTCACTAGACATATTTTTATTGACTTAACTAGTGAAAACCCGAACTTTTTCTAATTTATCACAGAACAATACAATAATTCTTTTAATTGTTCGGTAAAGCTTTGAAAGTTATTATAATATGCAAACTACTTCAACGCCAATACTAAAAAACCTAACATTCGTAATAATTTGCCAAGTGGGCAAAAAGTGGCTATTAACCTCGCATTTACCAATAAAAACTTTTGTTTTTACATGCACTATGCAGTGATTATTAGCCATATTAATAAAAAACATGAAAATGTTGCTATACGAGTCAAAATAAGCAGTTCGTTCGGATTACATGCCGAATTTCGCCAGTAACCATACAAAATCATTATAAAAAGCCAAGCCCATTAGCATCAGAATTAACCCCAAGCCAATTGCCATCCCCACAGCCTTGACTGAGTCTGATACTGGTCTACCCGTCACTAACTCTGCGACTTGAAACATAAAGTGACCGCCATCTAACACCGGAATAGGTAACAAGTTAATCACTCCTAAACTCAAACTAATCACCGCAAGTATATAGATATACCAATCTAAGCCTCGTTCTGCTGCCCTGCCCGCTACATCCGCTATTCTAAATGGCCCGCTAACATTTTTTACGGATGCCTCACGGGTAATCATCTTGCCAAACACCTGAAAAGTGAGTGTAGACATATCCCATGTCTTCCAAGCACCAACGCCCAAAGCAGTCAAAATAGAATAGGATTCCTTAGTAGTATCTTGAGCAGCACTCACCCCAATGAGTCCACCGATATAAGTTTTTTGAGTATATTTTTTAGGGGTCATATTTAACCCTAACGTCTTTCCATGACGATTCACTTCAACCAATAAGCGAACGCCAGCATTTTTATTAACAATGCGCTGTATATCTCGAAAAACATTAATCTCTAAGCCATTAATTTTAACGATTTTGTCACCCACGAGCATGCCGGCCTCATGTGCTGGGTCTCCGCTAACCACTTCACTGATGACAGTGGAATTCTTTTTCGGTCTGACCCCAATCAAACCGATGACTTTGTCTTGTTTTATAGGGGTAATCTTTAAAGTGATCATTTTCCCGTTACGACGGATTTTCACATCGACTACCGAACCAGCATTTTTGTATAAAATTGGCCACATGTCATGAAAAGTAGTAATGGGCTGATCATTAAGCCGGACAACAGTATCCCCCATCTGCAAGCCTGCTTTTTCAGCAGCCATACCTGGTGCAACAAATGCAATCGTGGGCGGTAACGCTACCCTAAAACCTGTAAAGTAGAGTGGTGAGCGACTCCCAGGCCCCAAAAAATATTTAGTTTTTCTGAAATCCAAGACGTGTTTTTTTTGTGTATTGTTGCTTGATTCAGATTTTAGTTGAATACTTTCTTGTCTCACTAAAGCGGTCAAAATTCTGAAACGTACCATGTTCCAGGTCTGCGCTTTTTCACCATCAATCTCAGTAATACTATCCCCTGCTTTAAAGCCGGCTTTTGAGGCATAACTGTCAGGAAGCACAGCAGCGACTTTAGGCTGAATACCAGGAATCCCTACTATATAAAGCAGCCAAAAAGCCGCTATGGCAAATATAAAATTAGCAGCTGGACCTGCAAGAGTAATCGCCATACGCCGGTAAACTGATTTTTCATTATAAGCTTGATCACGATTATCTTCATTGATCTGATCTTTGGTGTTATCAGCCTCCCCCAGCATACTGACATAACCTCCTAATGGAATAAGGGCTAAGACGTATTCCGTTCCATCAACCTTTGAGGTATGTTTCCAAATCGGTTTACCAAACCCTACTGAGAAACGCAGTACTTTCACCCCGCATCGCCGAGCCACCCAAAAATGTCCGAATTCATGAATTGTCACTAAAATGGCAATAGCAATAATAAAGCCTAATACAGAGTATATAAGGTGAAGCATAGTAATCCTTGATGATGTAGTAAGACCCTGAGCAAATTCAGGTGGTGAATTCAGTCATGAAAATCAGTGCCTTCCTAACTAATTAACTGTTTAATGTAGTATTCTGCTAACTGTCGTGATTTCGCATCTGCGGCTAATATAGATTGTACTGTTACTTCAATGTCATCAAATGTAATAGTCTTTTGTACATGTGAAATAACCTCAGCAATGTTCGTAAAGCCTATTTTTTCGCGCAAGAACTGTTCCACTGCCACCTCATTGGCTGCATTGAGTGAGACAGTGTAAAAACTACCTGCTAATATCGCCTCTCTTGCCAAACCTAAACAGGGAAACTTTTGATCATTAGGTTTCTCGAATTCAAGCGCAGCAATTTCGAGAAGGTTTAAGGGTTCCACCCCTGAGGCAATTCTTTCTGGCCAAGCCAAAGCATGCGCAATCGGGGTTCGCATATCAGGATTCCCTAATTGTGCTAACACTGAACCATCAACGTATTGCACCATTGAGTGCACCACACTTTGTGGGTGAATGACTATTTCCACTTTATCAGGAGTCGTATTAAATAAGTAGCAAGCTTCAATGAGCTCAAGACCCTTATTCATCAAAGTAGCAGAATCGACGGATATTTTGCGTCCCATATCCCAATTTGGGTGAGCACAAGCCTCGTCTGGAGTTATGTTTTCAAGATCTTTGACTGGAGTGGTTCGGAATGGCCCTCCAGACCCAGTGAGTATTATTTTTTTGACCCCTGATCGATTTGACACTGTTTGTCGCTCAGAGTCACTCGGCATACATTGAAAAATTGCATTATGTTCACTATCAATCGGTAACAATGAAGCGTTATTGTCTCTGACTGCATCCATCATTAATTCACCAGTCATCACCAGCGCTTCTTTATTGGCAAGTAAAATCTTCTTCCCGGTATACGCAGCACTGAGTGTGGGCAATAAGCCTGCTGCGCCGACAATAGCTGCCATAACATCTGTCACTGCTTCGGCACTCGCCACTTCGCATAACGCATCACTCCCTGCTAAAATCTGGGTGTCAATTGTAACGTTTTGATTCTGATTAAGGTTTTTGATTAGCAACTCAAGTTGATGCGCAGCCATATGATCTACTATTACTGCAAACTTGGGGGTAAATTGTTGAATTTGTGAAAGCATACGCTCAACTGCTTGATTAGCAGTTAAAGCATACACTTGGTAGCGGTCACTATGGCGTGCAATGACGTCCAAGGTATTGACCCCAATAGACCCTGTGGAACCTAAAATTGTTATTTGACGCATCAAAAAAACCCTGCAATCGACAAGTGATCAGTACTCAAATTTTAATGCCTAACAATAAGATACCTAACACAAATACTGGCACTGCCGCTGTCAAACTGTCTATGCGGTCCATGATTCCACCGTGCCCTGGCAAAATATTACCGCTATCTTTATGGCCACTATGACGCTTAAGCATACTTTCATATAAATCGCCCAATACTGATACTGGGACTATTAGTAGACTCAATAAAATAAAATAAATAATTGATTCAGACTGAATATCTAGCCACCAGACCCCGATGATGGCATAAAACACACACGCAGTAATTGCACCATAGACACCTTCCCAGCTTTTTCCGGGGCTGACCTTAGGAGCCAATTTACGTTTACCCCACTTCTTCCCTGAAAAATAAGCACCACTATCGGCAACCCAAATCATAATCATAATATACAACACCCACGAAGCAGAATATTGCTGATGTAAATACAACAAACCTATCCAAGCGGGTAATAAAACCAATATCCCAGAGAACAACTTAACCATTGTGTTGACGGTATTTTTTTGCTCTCCCATCGGGTAACTCATAACCCATACCAAGGCTAGTAACCACCAGCATGCCGCTGTAACCATCAAGGGAATAATTGAATCTGAAAGTTGCAAAAATTTCCAGCCATAGATCATTAGTAACACCAATAATGCAGCATAAAAAATTTTAAATACTAATGAATCAACACCAGATAACTTGCTCCACTCGAAAGCACCCATAATAATCAAGACTGAAAATAGAAGAGCCAAATGAAAAGGATTCAACATCATAATGGCGGTAATAAAAGCTGAGCCTAGCACTAAGCCTGTAATAATTCGTGTTTTCATTATTGTTGTTATTCCGTTTCTAATTGTTCGCCAGTTTTACCAAACCGCCGTTGACGAGCTGCAAAATTATCTAATGCCAATTGTAATGCTTGATCATCAAAGTCAGGCCATAACGTGTCTGTAAAATACAACTCACTATAAGCACATTGCCATAGTAAAAAATTACTGATCCTGCACTCACCGCTAGTGCGGATAAATAAATCGGGTTCAGGAATATCTGCCAGTGTAAGATAGCCACTAAGACATTGTTCATCAATATCAGCAACGCTCAATTCTTGAGAACTGATTTTAGTGGCTATCTGTTGACAGGCATTAACAATATCCCATCGTCCACCATAATTCACTGCGATATTAAGCGCTAAGCCAGAATTGGCTTGTGTGAGATTCTCTGCTTGATTGATTTGTTCATAAAGTTTTTTGTTAAAAACTTCACGATCACCGATAAAGCGAATTCTAATATTGTTTTTATGTAGTTTTGAAATTTCGCGTTTTAGACTGATCAGAAAAAGATCCATCAGTAAGTTGACTTCTTTTTTTGGCCGATTCCAGTTTTCACTGCTAAAAGCGAATAGCGTTAGCGCTTTTATTTTTCTTTTAGCCGTTGCCTGGATAATAGTACGTGTTGCTTCGACACCTGCTTTATGTCCTGCATTACGTGATAACTTACGTAGTTTTGCCCACCGCCCATTACCGTCCATAACAACTGCAATGTGATTCGGTAATTTATCCATTATTACTCAATATCCGTAAGCTTGATCAAGCCACCAAGCATTAAACAGATTAGCAGCCCAAAATTTCTATTCAACAATGATCAACCTTACTCATCTTATACTTCCATTAATTCGGTTTCTTTTTTTGTGAGCACCTTATCTACTTCTGCGACATATTTATCAGTCAATTTTTGAATAGATTCTTGTGCGCGGCGATCATCATCTTCTGAAATATCTTTTGCCTTCACTAATTCTTTAAAATCAGTGTTCGCATCGCGACGAATATTACGTATTGCGACCTTGCCATTTTCAGCCTCATGACGCACAACCTTCACTAAATCTTTGCGGCGCTCTTCTGTTAACGCAGGCATTGGCACTCGTATATTACTGCCAGCCGTTGAAGGATTTAACCCTAAGTCAGATTTCATAATCGCCTTTTCAACAACGGCAACCATATCCGCTTCCCAAGGCATAATGCTTAAAGTACGAGCATCTTCAACCGATATATTCGCTACTTGCGAAATCGGAACAACACTCCCGTAATAGTCTACCTGAATATGATCAAGCAAACTTGCATGCGCACGCCCTGTCCTTATTTTGCTTAACTCAGACTCGAAAGAAGTCACTGATTTTCCCATACGTTCAGTAGCATCTTGTACAATTTCGTTTATCACATGACCTCCTGGCCATTACTAATTTTTCAGAGTTCGAGAAACTTAACTGACAACCGTTCCTAGTATCTCGCCCTTCACTAATTTTAAAAGGTCACCAGGATTATTAATATTCATCACTTGTAACGGAATACTATGGTCACGGCACATGACAATAGCGGTGGCATCCATCACTCCCAAACGTTTATCGATCACTTCGTCATAACTCAAGGTCTCATATCTTATCGCATCATCATGAATCATGGGATCCTTATCATACACGCCATCCACTTTAGTAGCCTTAATCATTAAATCGGCACCAATTTCAATAGCTCGCAAACTGGCGGCGGAATCAGTCGTAAAAAATGGATTGCCTGTTCCGGCAGCAAATATTGTGATACTTCCTTTTTGCAAATGACTGATAGCACGACGACGAATATAGTCTTCACACACTTGATGAATACTTAAAGCTGACATAACGCGAGCGTTCAAACCACATTGTTCTAGTGCATCCTGCATGGCTAGGGAATTCATCACTGTTGCTAACATTCCCATATGATCACCTGTCACCCGATCAATGCCTGACTCCGCCAGCCCTGCTCCACGAAATATGTTTCCACCACCAATCACTAATCCAATCTGCACTCCTAGTGCATGTACAGATTTAATTTCTTCAGCAATTCTGCTGATGACGTCAGGGTCTATGCCGTAATCCCCTGAGCCCATCAAAGCTTCACCGCTCAATTTTAGTAAGATCCGCTTGTATCCAGTATTTTGTGTAGTCATTCAAACCTCAAAATTAGGAGCCTCTAATCGACAATTAAAATCTATTAGAAGCTCCAGGGTGATCACTAATCTTTCATTTGAGCACTTACTTCATCAGCAAAGTTTTCAACTTTCTTTTCAATTCCTTCACCTACTTCATAACAAATAAAAGAATGAACACTGGCCTTTTTGCTATCAAGTAACTTACTGACAGACATATCGGGTTCTTTAATAAAGGCTTGGCCTAGCAAGGTTATTTCAGCCAAATATTTACGCATACGTCCATCAATCATTTTTTCGATAATATTATCAGGCTTGCCACTTTCACGTGCCTGGGCGGTAAAAATTTCTTTTTCTTTGTCACGAGATACTTGCGGGACTTGATCTTCACTAATACATAACGGTCGACTTGCAGCCACATGCATCGCAATATCTTTTCCTAGCGCACTATCACCACCAGAATAATCCACTAAAACTGCAATTTTAACCCCATGCTGGTAAACCGCAAAAGACCCTTCCGCAGTGACCTGTTCAAAACGTCGTACCTGAATATTTTCGCCAATTTTTCCAATCAGTGCTTCACGCATAGTATTGACCGTTGATCCGTCAGCAAGCGTTAAGGCGTTTAAGGCTTCTACATCCTTTGGAGAGTGCTCTAACACTAATTGACAAGCAGTATCAACAAACTCAATGAGGTCTTCATTACTCGCCGCAAAATCTGTTTCACAGTTTACTTCAACCATCGCCGCTTTTTTATCATCTGCAGAAATAGCATAAGAAACCTTCCCTTCAGCAGTAATGCGCCCAGATTTTTTGTCTGCTTTAGCTGCGCCAGCTTTACGCATATTTTCGATGGCGATATCAATGTCGCCATCAGTGACAGTCAATGCTTTTTTACATTCCATCATACCAGCGCCAGTACGATCACGTAGCTCTTTGACCAATGCTGCTGTAATTGCCATAATTTTTTACCTTAGTAGAATATATATAATGTCCCAACGATAAGTTGTGACCATCTAAGCTGGGAACGATAATATAGAAAACAAGTCAGTCGCATACTACTCTCGACTGACTTGACGCTCTATTAACTTTCAGAGGTGCTGTCGTCAGAATCGGACGGCTTTTTCTTGGCAACGGCCTTTTTCTTAGCAACTTTTTTCTTAGCGGTTGCTTTTTTCTTGGCGGTCTTTTTCTTGGCGGGTGCTTCAGTGTCACTAGCGTCAACATCAACGTAGCCATCGTCACCACTGGAAATAGTTTGGGTAGAAGTTTTGCCATCCATGATAGCATCAGCCATACCGCCCGTGTACAACTGAATTGCACGAATAGCGTCATCATTACCAGGAATAACATAATCAACCCCTTTCGGGCTGTTATTAGTATCGACTACAGCAATCACTGGAATATTAAGTTTAATGGCTTCAGCAATGGCAATTTTTTCATGTGACACATCCACAATAAACAATGCATCAGGCAAACCGTTCATATTTTTGATACCGCCCAAACTGCGCTCAAGCTTACCAAGTTCACGGTTTAACATTAAAATCTCTTTCTTGTTCAAGTGTTCTGGATCACCACCCTCCATCATTGCCTCAAGTTCTTTTAAGCGTTTGATAGACTGAGTCACCGTTTTATAGTTTGTTAACATACCGCCAAGCCAGCGATGATTAACAAACGGCATAGAACAACGAATGGCATCTTCTTTAATACTGTCACTCGCAGAGCGCTTGGTGCCCACGAAAAGAACTTTGCCTCCGCGGGAAGCAATCCCACCGATAAAATTCACTGCATCATTATAGAGAGGAAGTGTTTTTTCGAGATTTATAATATGAATATTACTACGCTCACCAAAAATATAAGGTCCCATTTTAGGGTCCCAGTAGCGAGTTTGATGTCCGAAATGCACGCCAGCTTCTAACATCTGACGCATAGTGACTTTAGCCATGATAAGGTATTCTCCAATTGTTGGGGTTTAGCCAAAGGTGTTTTTATCCCATCTGCGACCCCTGAATTGAGACCCTGAACCACTCAAATGTTCGTTAATAACTCACTATATTTGAGAAATCCATGATTACAATTTCATCAAGAGCACCCCGCAGGATGTGTCGATAAATACACGAATTTAAAATTAGTGCGCTTTATACCATAAAAATATCACTACAACAATGAATTAGTGCGAGACTAGATAGAAATCAATCATTTAGACAATTATTTAATCAATTTAGTCTAAAACTTGAGTAAGTCTTGTAAGGATACATTATAATTTGTTAGGTAGCCAAATTAAGGCACCTGTAAACCTGTCTTTATTAAAGGAATTTTAATTAAAATGCCTGTAACAATCAAAACACCTGACGAAATCGAAAAAATGCGCGTTGCTGGCCGTCTTGCGGCTGAAGTATTAGAAATGATAGGACCTCACGTAAAACCTGGTGTGACAACAGATGAGCTCAATACTCTGTGTCATGAATTTATTGTGGATGAGCAGAAAGCTATCCCTGCCCCTCTCAATTACAAAGGTTTTCCAAAATCGGTCTGCACCTCTGTGAACCACCAGGTGTGTCATGGTATTCCAGGCAATAAAACGCTTAAAAATAACGATACCGTTAATATTGATGTCACCGTCATCAAAAATGAATTTCATGGCGACACCAGTAAAATGTTTTTTGTAGGAGAAAGCACTAAGCTAGCTCAACGTTTAGTCACCATCGCTCATGAATGCATGTGGTTAGGCATCCAACAAGTAAAACCAGGAGCAACACTGGGCGATATTGGACACGCAATACAGCAACACGCTGAATCCCACCATTACTCTGTCGTGCGTGAATATTGTGGTCATGGTATTGGGCGGGTATTTCACGAAGATCCACAAATATTGCATTATGGTAAACCAGGCAAAGAAATGGTGCTTAGTGAAGGCATGACTTTTACTATCGAGCCCATGATCAATGCAGGTAAGCGGCATACAAAACTGCTTGGCGACAGCTGGACTGTTGTCACCAAAGATCGCTCGCTCTCCGCCCAGTGGGAACATACCTTACTTGTGACTGCTGATGGTTATGAAGTCTTTACTTTACGTAAAGAAGAATCTTACCCTACAGCCTAAACTAAAAAGAAACTCAATGACCTATCATTATGATCCAGCTGATGACCTCAAGTTAAGCCCTGAGCTGCTAGAACACCTGTCTTTTTACCCTGTCCAGTTTTACAAGGAACTGAGTTACGCTGATAACACAGCAAAAAAAATTGCTATTTATAAATCAGTAGTGACTCAGTTAAACGAAGACTTATTTCGTTGTTTTCATGCAGACCTTCCTATAGAAGAATTAGTCTTAGCCCGAGCACTGGTCATTGATAAAGTGCTGATCGAAGTATGGCAAGATCATTTCCACTCAAGCACTGCGCATGAAATTACACTGGTCGCAGTCGGCGGTTATGGACGTGCTGAATTACACCCCTATTCTGATATTGACTTACTGATCCTGTTACGTGATCATCGCAACACACAATTTAATACACAAATCCAAAAGTTTCTAGCCTGCCTATGGGACATCAAACTTGACATCGGCCACAGTGTAAGATCGCTAAAAGATTGCGTACAACAAGCACGGGCTGATATTACCGTCGCCACGAATTTAATGGAAGCACGCCTCATTTTTGGCGACGCAAAGTTACTCACAGAAATGTCTGAATCAACCGGTCCTCTCAAAGTCTGGCCTGGACATAAATTTTTTAGTGCCAAACGTGATGAACAAAGTAAACGCCATCACCGCTTTAATGATACGGCTTATAATCTAGAACCCAATATTAAAGAGGGGCCTGGTGGGCTGCGCGACATTCAAACTATTGGCTGGGTCGCCAAGCGACACTTTAGTGCGACCACACTGCGTGATTTACTCGAGCACAAATTTCTTACGGAAAATGAGTTAAACTTATTGCTTGAGGGGCAAAACTGGTTATGGAAAATTCGTTTTGCTTTACATATGCTAACTGGCCGTCATGAAGATCGTATATTATTCGATTTTCAAAAAGATCTGGCAGACTTATTTGGCTATAAAGACACTCATGTGATCGCTGTAGAACAGTTTATGCAACACTATTATAAAACGGTAATGGAACTCGAACGCTTGAATGAAATGTTGCTCCAGCTATTTCAAGAAGTCATTCTTGATGCTAAAAAGAAAATCAAACCCAAAAAACTTAACCAGGATTTTCAAACTCGTGGCGGCTACATTGAAGCCATTGACACAGAGTTGTTTCAACAGCGTCCTACGGCCATGCTTGAACTATTTTTGCTATTAGAAATCAATCCTAAATTAAAAGGTGTGCGTGCATCAACTATTCGCCTGATTCGCACTCATCTCCATTTGATAGATGACAAAGTACGGCAATCACCAGAAGCACGGCAACTTTTTATTGATATTATAAAACAGCCACAAGGCGTCACCCATGAACTCAGGCGAATGAATCGTTATGGGGTCCTTGCCTCTTATTTGCCTGTGTTTGCCAATATTGTGGGGCGGATGCAATATGACTTGTTTCATGTGTATACGGTGGATGAACACACCTTATTTGTGGTGCGCAATCTCAGGCGTTTAACCGTACCCAAATATTATAAAGAGCTTCCATTATGCAGCGATGTCATGCGTAACTTGGCCAAGCCTGAGTTACTCTATATTGCAGGATTATTTCATGATATCGCTAAAGGACGCGGTGGTGACCACTCTGAGTTAGGCTCCAAAGATGCCGAAAATTTTTGTATTAATCACGGGATTACTGAGTTTGACACCACGCTGGTCAGCTGGTTAGTCAATAGTCATCTTCTGATGTCAACGACTGCTCAAAAGAAAGACATTAGCGATCCTGCGATCATTTATGATTTTGCCAGTTTAGTAGGTGATAAATTACATCTCGATTGCCTGTATATATTAACCGTTTGCGATATACGAGGCACTAGCCCTAGTTTGTGGAACTCATGGAAAGCGTCTCTATTAGAAGAACTGTATCATTCAACTAAATCAGCATTACAACGTGGGCTGGAACACCCTATTGCTCAACAAGAGCGTATCGAGGAAGTACGTAATGCGGCACTTAAAACACTGCAGAAGAAATATCCTCTTGAAAAAATAGAGGGTGTTTGGGGAAATTTCAGCAAAACATACTTTTTACGCTATCACCCAGACGAAATTTCATGGCAAACTTCATTAATTATAAATGCTGATATCAATGATCTGCCTTTAATAAAAATATATGACTACCAACACTTAGGCACCACTAATATTTTTATTTATACTCACGACCAAGATTTTTTATTTACCGCGATTACTTCCTCACTGGAAATGTTAAATTTGAATACTCTGGATGCAAGAATAGTCACTACCCACAATAAATATACACTCAACACTTATCTTATCCATGATAATAATAGCATGGCAATTACCGCCTCGAACCGTAAACAAGAGATCATTGCAAAACTGCTTGAAGCAATAAAAACTTCAAACTCTGATCAGATTTCAAACATCAATAAGCGCACCGCTCGTCAATTAAAATTCATGGGTATCCGTACCGATATCGTATTTGAACAAGATAAAAAAGGTTTGCGCACTGTATTAAAAATAAAAACCACTGACCGACCCGGTTTGCTATCCTATATCGGCCAAGCATTTCGTGACTGTGGCATTAGGCTACAAAACGCCCGCATCGCCACTTTTGGAGCAACTGCGGAAGACACTTTTATTATTACTGATCAGAATGATCAAGCTCTCACTGATGCACAACAGTTTAAGGAACTTGAACAACGTATTTATTTTTATCTAGGTGAGTCAGGCTAGCACAATGGGATCAATCCTCTCTAGCGAATGCGTTTAAGTTTACGCGACTTGAACAAACTCAATGCCATTATCGTCAGGATCTCTAAAAAACAACGCAGCCCGACCTGATTGACTCTTGGTATAGCTAATATTGGCCTCGCTCAAAAGTCTTAGCGCATCATCAATGCTATTAATAGAAATAGCAGTATGGCGATCCCGCCCTACATGCGCAGGGCGAAGATTACCCGCATCTGGATTAGGCAATTCAAGTAAGTGTATTTCTTGGTTCCCAATTGTAAGCCAAGCACCTTTGAAATTAAAATTTGGTCTGCTTGAATTAAGCTGCATACCAAGAGTGTCACAATAAAAATTCAAAGAAAGCGACAAATTACTGACCAAGATACTGGCATGATTTAATCCATGATATTCAAGTGTAGTCATTAAGGGGCCTTTATTTACTTTTCTGCTTAGCGCAAAAAATTAAAAAGTATACTGCAGGTGCTCAGACAAAATCAAAGTGATCAGGTGTAAAGTTTCGATCAGCTGAGCATAGGCATAGGAATAAAAATAAAATAAGTTACTATAGCGTTGCGTACTTGAAATCCATGAAATTAAGCTAATTTTAACAGCCGCATCATACCCACTAAATAAAATTCAACAGAGCCTTAACGAACAGTCTCATCGCTACTGACTATTTCACTGCTATCACTCGTCCACCCTGCTAAGACTGCTGCCAATACAATACAAAGTGCGCCATAGGGTGCCAAATGTAACAGTTGCTCGGAAGTTAACCATAAACTACTGACTATTGTGATGACCACTTCAAAGACCAAAATAATAGAAGACTTAAACAACGGCAATCTCGACACACCATATTGCACCGCAAGCGTCATAGAGGTGACCCCCAATAAACCCAGCGCCAATAAACCAAGCCATAATCCTAGCGAAATATCGGGAAAACTAATCAGACGAGATGATGACCAATGAGTAATAAGCAACCAAATTACTGCGACCAAAATAACTCCCAACCAACTTGCAAATGTTTTCGCTGCAACAGGCGCACTCGAAAGGCCGCGAATAAGAAGGTTAGTGACTGCGAACATAAATCCAGAAAATATTGCTAGCAAATCATAAATATCACGCGGCCATAAAGTCCCCTGATAAGGATTATATAACATCATAACAGCGCCGCTAAGCGCCAATATTGCCACCACAATAGCCAACAATGAAGGTCTTTCACCTAGAAATAGAATGCCTAGTAATATTGCCCATACAGGCGACAAATAAAACAACAATACTATACGAGCCGCATCTTTTTCTGCCACCGCCACTATAAAACTGACATTACAGAGCCCTGAACTCAGTGCAATGAAAAACAGCGCTATAGGGTACAGTCTAAAAATCGACCATTGCTTTCTTATTAACCATAAGCCAGGAAGCAACGCAACACTATAACTGATGATAGAAGTCCACAAACCATTAATGCCATGAGCATTAAAATACTGTAGAGGCCACCACAACAGACCCCACAATACAGCTGCTAACAACAAGCTTAGTACAGGTTGATGTTGAGCAAATTTCAAACTAAACAAGCGGTCACTCACCGATTATGGCCATTCGTTGATATCCTGTGAGAAAGTCCAATATTTTCATAATAATAAAATTCCAGCAAGCGAGACAGTCTCAACCCACCAAGTGAGACAGTACACTCAATAGTCTCTATTACAAGTAAAAACACACACAAATTAGCGTTAACGATGTTATTATGTCTCAGCTTAATTATAGAAGACACCCCCTATATAGTGAAATAAGTATGAATGAACCACTCACCCTATGATATTAATCCACTGCTAAAAAAATTATCGCTACTATGAACCCTGATCTTCACAAACTACAACCCTATCCGTTCGAACGACTCAAGCGGCTTAAAAAAAACCTGTTGCCGCCTAAAGACAAGTCAACGATTACCTTATCCATTGGTGAACCTAAGCACCCCGCACCGGACTTTATTGCTGAATCATTGCACCACAATGTCAAGGGTTTATCACAATATCCACTCACACGCGGAACTAAAGCCTTACGACAATCAATAGAACAATGGTTAACAAAGCGCTTTTCCCTTGAATCGACTTCTCTTTGCGCAGAACAGCATATATTACCAGTCAATGGTACTCGTGAAGCCTTATTTGCCTTTGCTCAGTGTGTGGTCGATCGACACCAAAACCCTATCGTTATGATGCCGAATCCATTTTACCAAATTTATGAAGGCGCTGCCCTCCTTGCTGGCGCTGAGCCCTGGTTTATGAACTGCACTCATGAAACAGGGTTTAAACCAGATTTTGAAGTGGCACCAGAAGTATGGCAACAATGCCAGTTAATTTATATATGTTCGCCTGGTAACCCTACTGGAGCGGTACTTTCAATCGCAGAATTACAGTCCCTTATTCACTTAGCTGATCAGTACGATTTTATTATTGCAGCCGATGAATGTTATTCTGAGATCTATCAAAGTGACACACAAGCACCTCCCGGACTGTTAGAGGCAGCCGCCAAAATGGGGCGCCCCAATTTTGAACGTTGCATTGTTTTTCACAGTTTGTCCAAACGCTCTAACGCCCCTGGCTTGCGATCAGGTTTTGTTGCAGGTGATGCCTCTATAATCGAACAGTTTCACTTATACCGCACTTACCATGGCTCCGCTATGTCGCCTCAGGTTCAAGCAGCAAGTGCAATTACTTGGAAGGATGAACAACATGTCCGCCATAACCGTGCTTTGTACACAGAAAAATTTGAGAAAATTCACCGCATTCTCAGCCCCCTTACCACTATCGAAATACCTGATGCTGGATTTTATTTTTGGTTAGCGACCCCCGATAGTGATGAAAAATTTTTTAAGGATTTATATCATTTGTATAATTTAACCGTCCTGCCTGGTAGTTACTTATCACGCGAATCACAAGGCATAAACCCCGGTAAAAATTATGTACGAATTGCTCTGGTGCCGCCACTTGAGCAATGCATTGAAGCAGCTGATCGAATTCGACAGTACATTGAAAGTTTATGACTATTGCCTATTACAGTATCAATGGTGAAGGATTATCCCAATGACCCAGCGGGCTATAATCGAGATCAACACAAGACAATAAGCCCTCCCCTGCTAGAGGAGTCAGTATAAAGTCAACAGATTAGCGACAATGTATTTTTTATAAGATATCAAATAAATAAAGTGGAGCAAAAAATGAAAGCCAATATTCTAAAAGGCATTATGCTGTTAATGGTCATTAGCATTGCAGTGGCCACGGCTTGGATATTGATTGATAAACCCGTTGGGCAATATGATAAAGCTGCTAGAGCAATGCTAGACAGACTCTATCACCCTCAATATCAGATTCATGCAAGCGATAAAATCGATATCAAATTTGATAGCTCCAGCAAAATAGGCAAGGACCTATATGCACTCAACGACATTAGCTTTCATAGCCCTGTACTAAAACACAAACTACAGGCTCAGCAATTTAAAATTACACGCTTTGATCATAAAAACAAGTTCCCCCATTTCTTTACCATTAAAATTCGAGGTCTTAAAATACATCGTAACACTTTACCAGGGGGTCTCCTCTATCTCCCTTTCTTACAACTTCGAATTAAAAAAATTTTAGCCGATGCCACAATAATGCTTGACTACAATCCTTCCACTAAAACATTATCGCTGCAGATGAACATCCTGTTTCGACAACTATTCAAGGTACACTACCAACTAAAACTTAAGCAGTTTAGTGCCTCTCTTTTAGAAATGATTTATGCTGCTTCTCGGCGTAAACGGACTAATCTCGAGCATGAAATTGATAAATCTCGACTAGTATTCAGTTCTGTTAAACTTAGCAATACTGGCTTTCTACAACAGGCATTTAAGTCAATGTCACCTGCCATGCTCAACATCATCACTCAAAACCTGAATAAAAGAAAATCCCAGGCGCGCAATAACTTAATGAAACAAGGCACCCAAGCCTTGATCGATTTCCTGCAATATAAAAAATCGATAACGATTACTATTGCCCCTATCATTCCTATCGGGATCAAAGAGTATGCATTAGCCAATAATAGACAAAAACGAAAATTACTGAATACCCGTATCCAAGCAGAAAAACCGGCTTTATAACCGAAGAAAAAGACTGCTTTCTTATTAATATGTGGTCTTCAATAGTACCAAAGACACTCTGCTTAATATTACGACAGATCAAAACACAATAATTACTGGAGTTGGAGAGCATTCTTCAATACAATTCACCCCTCATATACACCTACGACTGCAAATAAAGGTTTTTTCCATGAGTGACATCCAAAATATCATTGACCAGGCATTTGAAAAACGTGCTGACATTACTCCTCGCACTGTTGAGGCTCATGTCAAAGAAGCCGTTACAGAAGCCATTCATTTACTCGACACAGGCAAAGCCAGAGTGGCAGAAAAAATTGATGGTGAGTGGACAGTCAACGAATGGTTAAAAAAAGCGGTATTACTGTACTTTCGAATTGAGGATAACCGCTCAGTCAAAGGGGGGTTTACTAACTACTATGATAAAGTCCCTTCTAAATACGCGGACCATAATTCCCGGGCATTTCGTGAAGGCGGTGTCCGTATTGTTCCTCCAGCAAGCGCCCGAATGGGATCTTATATCGCATCTGGTACGGTGTTAATGCCCTCTTATGTCAATATTGGTGCTTATGTCGACTCTGGCACAATGGTAGATACTTGGGCAACCGTTGGATCATGTGCACAAATAGGTAAAAACGTGCATCTCTCAGGAGGCGTTGGTATAGGAGGCGTATTAGAGCCTTTACAAGCCAGCCCTACTATTATTGAAGACGATTGCTTCATCGGAGCTCGGTCAGAAGTAGTAGAAGGAGTTATCGTTGAAAAAGGAGCAGTCATTTCAATGGGCGTTTATATTGGCCAAAGCACTAAAATATACAATCGAGAAACGGATGAGGTGAGTTATGGTCGGATCCCAGCGGGCTCAGTAGTGGTGTCTGGTAACCTGCCATCCAAAGACGGTAAATATAGTTTATATTGTGCAGTGATTGTGAAGCAAGTTGACGAGAAAACTCGCTCTAAAGTGGGTATCAACGAGTTGCTACGAGATATATAAAAATGACCAATCGCTTATCCCCAACACTGTTGCTTGCGCAAGATCTAGTATCGCGAAAGTCAGTGACTCCACATGACGCTGGTTGTCAGGACGTCTTGATTGAGCGTCTTGAAAAACTGGGTTTCAACATTGAACGCTTGTTATTTGGTGATGTTAAAAATATTTGGGCCCGCTTAGGAAATACTGACCCAGTATTAGCGTTTGCCGGACATACTGATGTAGTCCCTACCGGCCCGGTCGCAGAATGGACTCATCCTCCTTTTAGCGCAGAAGTCATCGATGGAATGTTACAAGGACGAGGCACAGCAGACATGAAAGGCAGCATTGCTGCCATGACCACTGCTGTGGAGCGATTTTTAACACAATACCCCAACCCTAAAGGATCAATCGCCTTTTTAATTACTAGCGATGAAGAAGGTCCTAGCATTGATGGCACAGTCAAAGTCGTTGAATGGCTAGAACAACGTAACGAAAAAATTAAGTGGTGTTTGGTAGGGGAACCCTCAAGCAAAACAAAAACGGCTGATGTTATCAAGAATGGGCGTCGTGGATCACTCAACGGTGAACTGATAGTGCATGGCAAGCAAGGTCATGTTGCCTACCCTCATTTAGCAGACAATCCATTTCATAGTGCAGTCAAAGCGCTAGCGGAACTATGTGAGTATGAATGGGACCAAGGCAACCAACACTTCCCTGCGACCACGTTTCAAATTTCAAATTTACACACTGGTGCCGGGGCGACTAATGTCATCCCGGGCAAACTCAAATTGTTATTCAATTTTCGTTTCTCGACCGAAAGCACTGAAGAGGGATTAAAAGATCAGGTACACAAAATACTGGACAGTTACTCACTCAATTATGATCTTGATTGGAAACTCTCTGGGCATCCATTTATAACGCCTGAAGGTGAGTTGGTACAAGCGATTGTTGAGTCAGTGGAACAACATCTTGGATACCAACCAGAACTGTCCACTTCAGGTGGAACCTCTGATGGAAGATTCATTGCGCCGACTGGCGCTCAAGTTGTTGAACTGGGACCATTAAACGCCACCATTCACCAAATAGATGAATGTGTCAGTGTGCAATCATTGGATGATTTATCTGCAATTTATGAATCCACTTTGGTTAAATTATTCACTTAAAACAGTCTGCCTGCATACATCAAACATTGGCAGATAGGTCTTAATCACAGTAACAGTCAGTGAGCATGCTTCTGGAAATGGGTTTATCTGCAATGACAGAGCTACTACTCTCTATCAGAGCGCTCGCTGTTACCCTCACTAGGTTCAATCGTTGACACATAAAATTAAATAATCTTAACTAATCTTAACTTAATCTTAGGCACTCTTCACTGCCTGATAAACTGACCGATTAACTCCACCACTTCACTTTCAATTCCCCAAAAACCATGCGCTGAGCGAGCCTTACACGGACGAGATACTGGTTTATCCCCTGCAGATACTAATTTAAATTTAACACGCACAGAACGCTTCAATTGCTGACTTAGTTTTTTTGATCCTAATGGCGTAGTAAAACGACAGGCATCATTTTTATGTGAGATAATTAGCACCGGCACTGTAATCTGACTAACGTTCATTTCTGACACTGCCACACCCCGTTTATTCTTTTCTGTCATACTCGCAGTTAACACTATTCCATCAATATCAATTCCTTTTTTGGGCAATCGAATAATAGCATTGACGACTGATTCAGTTCCCCGACTAGTACCAATCAACCACACAGGGAGTGAAAATTTTCGTGCATAATTCACCACTAAGCCAATATCTTCTGCATGCTGGGGACTGGCCCTGAAACCAAACATTCCTGATGGGCTTAGATGATCTGATGGTGCATCTACGTATATTAGGTTAAACTTTTGTTTTTTAAATAATTGGCGACTTCGTGCCAGGAAATTATTACTGTTGAATAATTTTTTACTACCTTTTTTACGTAATAATAATTTGCCTTTTCCCCCGACAAATAAAATAACTGTTGCCACTGCATCCTGACTTGCCGATACATAGAAATATTGCTGTGCACCGCGCCTGGTCTCCAAAGACTGTATTTGCCCAGCAGAGTAGACGACAGCTGAGTTCAAGAAAACGAGCAGAAGAGAAAATCTAAGGATACATTGCATGATTAAGTTCTCCGGTCATAACAGAAATTCGCGTAAAGCACTCATACACTATGACTTGACCTTAAGTTTTGAACTAACAACTATGCTCCGTAGGCTGATCATAGCTCACTAGCAAAAATTCACCGTAAGACAAAGCTATTATAAGGAATTACTTCTCCATAAATAAAAACTCGCAATACTACGATAAGGTGCCCAAGCTTGAGCCACTGCTTCATAGTGGATAAATTTACTCTCCTCTGATAAATTATAGTAGTGCCGGATCATTTTACGAATCACTAAATCCCCCACAGGAAATACATCTAATCGCTTCAATGAGTTCATTAAAAACATATCGACAGTCCACTGCCCTATTCCAGGGAAATAAAGTAGTTCTTTTGCTACCTCATCATTCGTTTTCTTTACCAGTTTTCTAAAATTAAGATCACCTTCCACAATCGCTTGTGCCAGCGTACGAATATAACTGACTTTTTTACCCGACAAACCACATTCACGCATCTGCTTTTCAGTACAAGCTAATATATTTTCAACCTTAAAATAGTAGCCACCTTGCAGTTGTAAAAGGCGTTTTTGAATGGTGTGGCCGGCTTTCACTGAAAGTTGTTGATCAACAATAGCTCGCACTAGTGCACTAAAGTGTGATTGCCTGCTTGTGCTAATAGTTAAGGTGCCAACGACATTAATAATCCCCGACATGATTGAATCATTTTTGCATAGAGTGCGCTTAATTAAAGAGAGCTGTTTTTTATCCATTATTCATAATACAGGACTGAGAATTTAACCCCAAGAATAAAATAGCGCCCTGCGATATAAGCCATAGTTTTTCCAGCAAACCCGTACTTTGTGTTCCATAAGTCCAGTGGAGTCCTACCAAAGTTTGAAGCTTGTTAATTTCAGATTAACACGCAATAAAATATATGTTCTATAATCAAGAAAGCTGTGATTCACCTTCAAGTGTTTGATTACAGCTTCAAACAATCAGAGACTTGACAAAGTTCGTTATTCCATACGGTGATATTCGATGTTTTTACGCTAATCACTCACTTTCAAGAGCCATAAGACATTCACTAGATTAAGTTTTTACTACCAATAAGTGAGTCATCACCCACTAAACTCTACCGTAGGTGCCTTAAGAACTTACATACCATAATAAGCATCACCACATATAAAAAGGAATCCAATATGTCTATTATCGAAGAATTACCGGAAGCAATGCTGACTGAACATATCGCTTGGCATTCCCAGCCCGGCAACCCTGTCTCTGGTGGTCGAACAGTCAATCCTTTTCCCCCTATTGGTGCCACGCCAGCAGAAGGGTCGGGGGAAGAGTTTTTAGTGTGGCATGAAGGCTTTATCCAGCGTTTTCATGACTGGGTCACGACACTCCCCCTCGCACGACAAGCAGAATTACAGCCTCAACTTGAACCTTGGACGGCCATACCCATTATGCTTAAAATGAGTTCACTGGGATGGAATGTAGGCTATGCCGATGAAGAACGTCAACTGACTAATATGCGAAACTTTCAATCGTCGGACGATTTAGGGGTTTTTCTTGAATGGTCACTTCATGGTTTCTTACACAGTGCTGCGTCAGCTATGAATTCAGAGCCTGTTTTATTAAGTTTTCGTTCTCCCGCCAGCACATTCTTTTGGCAATTACATGGCCTAATTGATCATTATCGCCAGACTTGGATTAATTCTCAAGAACAAGCAGCGCCGGTTGATATTTCGCAATTAACCTTAAACGGCGGGTCAGTACAAACCAATATAGGAACGCCTGGTGAAGTAGACCGGTTTAGTTTTTCGATACCAAGCGATGGCGATTATACTTTAGAAACCAGCGGATCATCAAACACAGTATTATTTATTGGGGGTCCCGGAAATATCATGAATTTACACAGCCAAGACGATGATGGCGGACAGAATTTCAACTCTAAAATTGAAGGCACGTTTACTGAAGGAGAATACATGGCCTACGTTATATTGTACAACAGTGATAAAACAGGAAACTATGGCATCACATTTCGTAACTAACATTACGGCCGAACAGACTAATCTCTGTTCGGCGTAGATATTTATTTCAGTTTTAAACTTGGATATCTATCAACACACTCTCAACTGGCGACTGGAAACAACAGATAATATGCCAACCCAGTCAGGGCACATACTCCGATTAACTTGATAATACCCACTTTAAACTTAAACAACGCTACAACAGCCACCAACGCAATTAAACCTGAAAACCAATCAATCGCAATTAAGTTAGTAAACCAGCTTACACTTTCATTGAAACCTTGCGGCCAAAAAGTCTTTTCGCAAAAAAATACGGCCAGATATAAAATTGCGCCCACTACTGATGCCGTAATACCGGTCAGTGGCGCCGTAAATTTCATATCGCCTCTGGTGGCCTCTACAGCAGGTCCACCTACCAATATAAAGAGAAACGAAGGCAAAAATGTAAACAGTGTCGCAATACTTGCGCCTATAATTCCGGATAAAGGGTCGATACCCGCAGATGAAAGGTTTTGCGTTGCTCCTCCAATAAATCCTACAAAGGCTACCACCATAATAAGAGGACCAGGAGTGGTTTCTCCTAATGCCAAACCATCCATCATTTGTCCTGCGCTTAACCAATGATAATGGTCAACACCTGCATCCTTTACATACGGTAACACCGCATAAGCCCCACCAAAAGTAACTAGTGCTGCTTTGGTAAAGAACCAGCTCATTTGCGTGTATATGCCATCCCAGGTATATAATGAAATAAGCATTAACATTACTGAGCCGCCAATGGCGAGCCCAACAGTGGAATACATTACTACTCGACTCCACTTAAACCGGGCGTGTTCAGGTGTTGCCGTATCATCATCAATAATGGCTAAGCCATAAGAATCTTTGGATGAACCATGCTGTGCACCCGCCTGGAAATATTTGGGTTGAATGGTTGACCCAACATAGGCAAATATTGCAGCGACTAATACGATCACCGGAAAATATATACCAAAAAAGTATATCGCAATAAAAGCAGCCAGTGCCATTGTCCGCAGGACATTATTAGTCAATGCCTTTGAGCCGATACGGAACGCAGCAAAAGCAATAATGGCAATCACTGCCGGCTTGATTCCGTATAAGACACCAGCCACAGCAGTCACATCACCGTAAGCTAGATATATCCAGCTCAGTGTAATCAAAATAAATAAAGAAGGTAAGACAAACAGAACACCGGCGATAATCCCGCCTTTGACACCATGCATTAACCACCCAATATAGGTGGCGAGTTGTTGCGCCTCAGGTCCTGGGAGCACCATGGTATAATTGAGTGCGTGTAAAAAGCGATGCTCGGAAATCCAACGCCGCTTCTCAACTAATTCCTGGTGCATCATACTAATTTGGCCTGCAGGACCACCAAAACTTATAAAGCCTAACTTTAACCAATATAATGCCGCTTCCCAAAATGACACTGGCGGGGGTAGCTCAGTGGCTGCTATGTCTGTTGACACTAGAATATTTCTCCCGTTGTATTTTTAGCCGTATATGATACCAATAATGAACAGACCTTTCTCGTCTGATTCTGAAATCAACACCAGAAAATAAACATTAGAATAAATATTGAGCAGAATTTTTCAGCGCTGGATGGATGATATGCTGTTTAGCTGATCTATAGCTGATATATAGGAAGGAATCATAAAATTAATCGTTGTGTATAAGAGGCTCCAAATTAGCCAAGCTAACCGACATTAACTATCTCAAACTACACTTAAGTATTAATCATATATTATTGATTTTATTAAAATAATGATACTAAATGAGAAACTACATTAGCCTATTATAAGCCAAGCCATAATTTTTTAAGAATCAAAATATTTATTATCAAGAATCAATTTTTCGTTCATGTGTTTTGGCAGCAACCTTATTACGCACATAAACAGGAATCGCCTCTTCAGCCGCGACAGCTCTACCCTGTTCAAACAAACTCTGGCCAATCTCAGCAACATCCTGTGCATGTGGTAAGAGTCCTGGATTCCAAGTCACCGTTAAGCTGGAATCTGACAATAAAATATCATGATAGCGGTCCCAACCAGAACCCACGCCTAACCAAGACCCAGTATTGGGTAAATCTACCTCATTGGGAGATATTACAAGCTCGCTCATCAGGGGCTGCATAATACCCTCCTGACCAAGAGTACACTGGCTAAGATAAACTTCATCCATACGCGCATCAATAATAGGAATGATTTGGCATACGCCAAACTGACGGAATGCTCCTTGCGCTAAACCAAGCAAAGTGGAGACGGGTACTACTGGGATATCCATCGCGAAGGCAATGCCTTGCGTAATGCTGGCAGCAATTCTCACTCCAGTAAATGCTCCTGGCCCGCAACCAAAGGCAATCACATCCAATGCCGATTTACTGAGCCCGGCTTCAGATAATAACTCTTCAATCATAGGCAATACTAATAAACTATGACCACGAGGTTTAATCTCATAACGTTCCAATACTTCATTATCGTATCGTAATGCAACAGTACAAGCTTCAGTGGCAGTTTCAATCGCGAGAATTTTCATAGGCAATATCTTATTTCTTACAACTTTTTATAAACAAGTCATACTCCGAGACTCTTATCAAGTGCCATCCATTGACTCTCTTAAATAACGACAAGTTCTTTACACCTCTTCCAGCATAAAATCAAAAAACTTGTCAACGTCTTCAGCTTCAGTGGTGTGCCTCATAGGCGGTAAACTTTTCAAAAATATTTTTCCGTAGGGTTTAGACTTTAATCTTGGATCACATAACATCATCACTCCCTTGTCACTAACATCACGAATTAAACGACCTACTCCCTGTTTTAAGTTAATCACAGCCTGCGGCAGCTGCAATTCCATAAAAGGGTTTTTCCCTTGGCGTTTTGCTAAATCTATACGTGCTTGTAATACTGGATCTCCAGGTGACGCAAAAGGTAATTTATCTATAATCACACAAGATAAAGACTGGCCTCTCACATCTACACCTTCCCAAAAACTGCTGGTGCCTAACAATACTGATCGTCCATGCACTCGAAAATCGTCAAGTAAATCATTACGGGGTGCACTGCCCTGCACTAATAATGGCTTATTACATCGTCGCTTTAACATTTCGTGTGCAAGATTTAGAGCACGATACGACGTAAACAAAAAGAATACTCCCCCAGGACATTGGTTAATAATATCAATTGAACTGTCCACTACTGCACGAGTGTAATCTGGATGAGAGGGTTCTGGCATTGCTTGAGGCAAATACAATAAGGCATTTTTTTGATAATCAAACGGACTATCAAACTGTGCGGTTTGCTCAGGGGTCATCCCCATTCGTTCAATAAAATGCTTAAATTTGGATTCCACTGCCAATGTCGCTGAGGTCATAACCCAGGCAGCATCATAGCGATCAATTTTAGCTTTGAATTTATGAGCGATGTCAACTGGCGTCAGATACCAAATAAATCCAGACGAAGAAATTTCGAGCCAACAAGCATAATCAGATTCATTTTTTTCGGACATTAAATCAAAACGTTTTAATATTTGATCGCAACGTTTTTGACAATTTTCAAGTCCTCTTGATTCGGCAGCAATATCGCTTAAGTAATTTTGAAGCTCGTTCACTGCGGCGCTAAGCGCATTAAAGGTTTTCTTGACAGCCGATTTGACAATTAACTCTTGCCAAATTTGACGGCCTTTAAGCCCTGACACTTCAGACTTAAAATGCTGAATGGCTTTTTTGACAGGTGTGACTTCCCGAGTAAGCTCTTCAGACTTCCCAAAAACTTTAATCGCTTCTGCTTCGACATCCTTCAGCAGCTCAATAAGCTGTCGATGACTCAAGGCAGTTCCAAACATTTGAATCGCTAAATCCGGTAATTGATGGGCCTCATCAAGAATGATCGCCTCAGCACCTGGCAGCAATTCACCGAAACCGTTATCTTTTAATAACATATCTGCAAATAACAAGTGATGATTAATGACCAATATATCGGCTTGCTGGGCACGCCGACGTGCTTTGAGAACATGACACTCTTTCACATCAGGACAATCTTGACCAAGACAGTTTTCAACAGTGGAAGTGACCATTGGCCAAACGACTGAACTTTCAGGTATCTGATCCAGTTCTATTACGTCACCACTACGTGTGCGGCCTGACCAAGCCTCAATTTGCTCCAATTCATCTACTACAAAAGGATGACTATGCCTTACATCTTTTCGAGCACTTTGTAGTCTGTAAATGCACAGGTAATTACGGCGGCCTTTTAACAATGCTGTTTTGATACTACTGTTTAACGCTTTTTTAACTAACGGTAAATCACGATGAAATAACTGATCCTGTAAATTACGGGTACCAGTAGAAACAATTACTTTTCTAGCCGACAATATCGATGGAACTAGGTATGCGAAGGTTTTTCCAATACCTGTACCCGCCTCGACAATAATGGAATGTTGAGACGTCTGCTCATTTTCTTCGTTTTTTTCATTAACAGCTTGACGATTGTCACCCTTAGTCCCTTGTAAAGTATCTTGAATTAATTGGGCCATTTCTTGTTGCGAGCTTCGTGCAGAAAATCCCGAGACATACTGGGAAAATGGACCATCATTGGCGAGAATATCATAAGCTTTGCTAACCATTTGAGTACAGGATTCCAATTCAGTTTTCGATTAAACGACTATTATACCTGCTGTCTTACTTGAAGGGGAGATTTCTGATAAAAAATCAGGAGCAATGGAGTCAGATCGCCCTGGGCCAGGGACTACCGTATGTACTTCTCACCTGGGGTTAGACAATGAAGAACAATCGCACTCCTCACGTCAAAGCCATCAAGTGATGAGGCCGTCACTGGCACACCACACCAATTTTGAGATAGCTTTAAATTTTGCAACAGACATTGGGCCTTTTTGCTTAGCACCCTCTTTGTCATTTAAAATATCTGTAATTTGAGTGCGAGTGGCTAAATATATTTCTTGGGGTTCAAAGTTATCGTCAAGTAGTACGACTAAAATAATATCCCACTCTATATTGAGTTTTATTTGGCCTAAGCGCTGACGCGATTTCTGATCCTTAAAAATTGCTCGGCCCTTAATCAGAATTTTTTGACCACTGTATTGTTCGACCCCTATTGCGTTATAACCACACTCTTGTTCGTTACAGAGTTCCAAACCTAAAAATCGGGCCGCATCATAAGCTGCTAATTCGCTAGTGATGCCCCCTATATTTTTTCCCATAGTATGGCGAAATCTGGCGGCAATACTGCGAGTTTCAGCATACAATTTTTCCATGTCAAATAGTGACAAGGTGCGCGTCCTGTAACAATAGAATTACCTATAGCATAGTGCGTTGCTTAAACAATTAAAAGTTGTTCCATTAATAAAAATGAACAATACTCTTCTTAACACAAGCTCACTTGTCTTTACGTTTTTATTACTTCATTAAACCACTCACTTTTTGCAATGCGGCATCTGCCCCTGCTTTATCACCCCGTAATTTCCGGGATTCAGCTATCAATCCCCAGTTCTTGAGCTTCAACACTTGATCACCTTCCGCAAATGAGTTGGATTTATGAGCAAGTGATTCTGATAATTGAAACTGTTTTTGTTTGAGCCTGATCCCCGCCAAACTGCCCCATAGTTTTGCATTGTAGGGGTCGATCCGTAAACCTCGCTCCAATAATTCTGCTGCTGTCACAAACTGACCTGCCTGCGCTTTTTGCTGTGCACTTCTTATCAAATGTTGAACAGCAGTCTGACGTCCACGCACAGCTCTTGGAGAAGGAATCGCTCTAGCGGGCACGGCGGGGGTCTCCAGCTCTGTCACTGGTGTGCCTGAACTTTTAATACTTGATGAACCGCTACAGGCTGATAATAATAAAAGAAAAGCAAAGCTCGTTCCCAACATAACTGCTTGACGACATATTTTGTTTATACACATAATTAATTCCACCTGAATAATTTACTTTTACATGACGATTCATCAGCAGGTGCTGACCCAGCAATAAAAGGTAATTGAACGGCACCTTCACAACCTTTTACAGTTCTTAAACCTGTTTTGGGGTCTATCCAATGAAACTGCATTTTCCAACTTTCCTGCGGTTTAAGGTTTAATGGCAACGTATTTATTTTTGACATCATTTCACCCCAAACATGTAACGCCCCTGTACTCCCTGTTAAATGAATTGATTTATTTTCATCATTGCCTAACCAGACAACTGCTAAGTGTCCACCAGAGAATCCTGCAAACCAACTATCGACTTTGTCATCAGTTGTCCCTGTCTTCCCAGCAATATTGAAATAACTAGGTAAATGCTGACTCATTAATCTACCAGTCCCTTTTGAAATCACTTGTTGCATGGCAACATTAAGCAAATACACAGACTCAGGTTTAAAAACTCGCTCTATTTGTAAGGGGTAACTTTTAATTTTTTTACCGTTGCTATTCATGATAGCGCGCACTGTTTTAAGGGGTATATTATATCCTTGACTTGCCAATGTCTGGTAAATTTGCGTGACTTCTATCGGCGTCATATTGACAGCCCCTAACAACATTGATGGCAAGGCCCGTATTTTACGTTTAAAACCAAGCTTATTAAGAGTTTCCACTACTTTAGGTAAACCAACATCTAATCCCAGGCGTATAGTAGAAAGATTATAGGAATTAGCTAATGACTTATAAAATGGTACATTGCCATGATAATCTTTGTCATAGTTTTTAGGGGCCCATACTATACCATTATCAGGGTCTTTGTATTCAAAAATGCTATCGTCTAACAACGTGGCTAAAGAGTAGCGCCGTGGTGTCAGAGTCAACGCTGCAAGATATGCTACCGGCTTAATCAAAGAACCTATATGTCGCTTGGCATCCAGTGCTCGATTAAAGCCCGGAAATTTAACATTACTATCCCCTACTATTGCAGTAACTTCACCATTAACAGCGGTGGTGACCACAATTGAGCCCTGCAAATATGGGGATTTAAGGCATTTCAGTTTTTGCGGCTCTGTAGTTTTTGCCGCACATTGTTTCTTATGTAATTTACCCAAACCTTTAAGGCTAGACAGCTTTTGTGTCCAACTAGTCATTGCCTGCTCTGCATAGTTTTGAACAATAGGATCCAGAGTGGTATGAATTTGTAATCCGCCTTTGATTAATTCTTCTTTACTATAATCACGCCCTAACTGTCGCCGCAGTAAATCGACAAAGGCTGGATATTTTTGCTTAGTGATCTGTTTTTGTTTTTCCACTCCTAATGGCTGCTGTTTAGCAGTCAACATTTCGTCTTGTGAAATCACTTTTAATTTATGTAAAACCCCCAAAACAACGCTTCTTCTTCTAACAGCCCTGTCGGGATAGCGAGTCGGTCTGTAGTAAGACGGCCCCTTGACTAATCCTACCAATAAAGCAACTTGATGAAGTTCTAGTTTATGTAAATCGCGATTGAAATAAAAACGACTGGCAAGGCCAAAACCATGAATAGCGCGTCGACCATCCTGTCCCAAGTACACTTCATTCAGATAAGCTTCCATAATATCTTTCTTTTTATAATGGACTTCGAGTAAAATCGACATCACCGCTTCTTTTGCCTTACGCCAGAGACTTCTCTTATTGGTTAAAAAGTAGTTCTTGACTAACTGCTGGGTCAAAGTACTCCCCCCTTGAACAGTTCTGCCTGCACGAAAATTAGTCCAAGCAGCGCGCATAATACCCGTTGGACTCACCCCCCAATGATTTTCAAAATTTCGATCTTCAACAGCCTTTAATACCTTTATTACCAACGCATACTTTTTCTTTTCTGCGGCAGTCGCATTTTTTCGAGGCAGCTTAATCAGTATCCTGTCTTCATTATGTGAAGGGTAAATTTTTGCGATTAATACAGGATCCAATCTGATTACTTTGGTCACTTCCTTGGCCGACTTCGCATCAACAATAGCATCAATAACCCCGGGCTTAAGGACTATCTTTACTCGTCGAGGCGTTTCTTCACTATCCCAAAATTTGAATCGACGAGTATGAATCTCAATCGTATCGCCAGAAATTGCATAGCTTCCTTGCTCATCAGGATCTTCCTTAAAGTAATAATTTAATCTCTTTAACTCATAAAGTAGTGCATCCCGCACAATTGTTTTCCCGACAAAGAGCTCTAATGGTCGTGCATACACACGTGCAGGTACCGCCCAACGCTTGCCTTCAAACTGTGTCCGTATTTGAAAATCCACAATCACTACAAAAATTGCGCTAGCAATTAACATAAGCAAAAACGGGTATAAAATAAATTTACGCTTAAAAAAAGACGACTTACGCTTTTTTTTGCCTTTATTGCTACTGCTTTTTTGGCCTCGCCTGTATCTTCTTTTCGCCATTATTCCCTACACCTAAAACTCTGATTATATTTAAGAAAACTTTGATCCATTCATACTAGCAACCTCATGCTTCACAATAGCCTGCTAGGGACTGCATAGTAAGCCTCACTATTCGAGATTAACGACGTCCACATGATAAACTTTTCTCAACAACAATGTCATCCACCAGACTTAACTAGCCTTTTATTGCACATTGTTTTTTAATGCATATTACCCAGCTCAATATTCGAGACTCTCTAGTTTGAAAGGCTGATCCTATTCGGGACTTTTATTCACTTAAATTATTCGTACCTTGTCAGTATAACCCCTTATCAAGGACATAATTTCAATCAAATCAGTCAGAATAAGTACATAATATAGTCAAATCAGTCTTTGCTTGCCTATATTCGCCGCAAACAAACAATCTAAACCAAATTTACTGTAATTCCCAGATATTTCAATTATATACTAAATAAAATAATTAGATAATGACGCAGCTAATAGTTTAGTAATACACAATATTAGCGCAGTTCATCACATAAACGGATACCCTAGTCACTTGATGATAATCAGAGCCTGTGCGCAATGTATTAACTAGACTGTCAACCCTAGAAATAGTGATAATAGCTCCGCTAGCGCCTTACTCACTACTAGAGCATACCCAAACAAGTTAACAGTCACTGTTAACTTGTTTGGATTACTCTCTTAAACAACCTATTTTTAGTCGTTGAGTCGCAGCAGACAGATTATGCAGAAATAGCATCAAGAAACATTATTAAGAAAAAGTATCATAAGAGTGATAGCCAACGATGATACAAACCCGATACAAAGACTAACAATAACCAAGACCATCCCCTCGCGAGTGATTTTGTAGTGGTTAGATCGGGGCAAAAGCACCTTCTCCTGAAATGATTTTAACTCGCTTCGCTTCATATACATTGAACCTTTTTATTCGATTGATGACCACTACTAAAATTGTGGGACTTTGAGCAACATTGACACTCTGCTCGTTCTGATGCACTGATCATTTCGCTAGGTAACGATCTGTGCGTTGTGACAGATATTGATGAGACTCAATATCTGTCAGTAGAATTAATCGCAAGCGCTGTAAACCTTTCAATCTTGCCTTGTGTTTTTTTAACACTCGCATCAACAGAAAATGTAATCGCTAATCCATTCATTTCATTAGCAGAACCACTCCGTTCCGTCGCCTGATAGTTGGCTAACTGTTCTGGATCCCAGTAAAAAAAGTCTTCAGAGACCGGATTAATATTTGTCATAGGTCACTCCATATTATATTGTCAAAATTGTTGTTACGATTGCGAGATACCGTGCTCGCCTTACCTCGGAGGCTCCATCGGTCATAGTCATTAAGCAAAAAGTCCTGAATAATTTAAAGATATCATTCACTATCAAAAACCATTTGCAATTTCCTACGTTTAAGTAAACGCTAGACAAGTGTCATCCAGCTCATCTGATCAAGGCAATCTGATGATAGAATGTGGCAATATAATGGCAATTGCCTAAATCAGCCGATATACTCAAAAAAAACCATTTATTGGTACTATAAACCGCCAATAAACAACTTAACGGAATTTTTATGGCAAAAAGAATTGCAATCGTAGAAGATGAACCCGCTATACGAGAAAACTATGCAGATGTATTACGTAGCCAGGGATATGAGGTAGTGACTTTTTCTAACCGTCCTGACGCAGTCACCGCATTTCGTACGCGCCTGCCCGACCTGGCCTTACTGGATATCGGTTTGGAAGATGAAGTTGATGGTGGTTTTGAACTTTGTCGTGATTTACGCAGCATGTCCCCTACACTACCCATTATATTTCTTACTGCCAGAGACAATGATTTTGATGTCATTTCAGGCCTTCGACTAGGCGCGGATGACTACTTGACTAAAGATATTGGACTGCCCCACCTGACTGCCCGTATCGCTGCATTATTTCGTCGTACTCAAGCATTAAGTGCCCCCCCTGAGGTAGAGTCCCTCATTAATCATGGTCCTTTATGTATGGATCTAAACCGCTTTAGTGTCACCTGGAATCAACAAGTCGTAGACCTCACCTTGACCGAATTTTGGCTAGTACATGCTCTAGTTCGCTATCCAGGCCATGTTAAAAATCGTGATCAATTGATGCAAGAATCCAATGTAGTTGTTGACGATAGCACCATCACTTCCCACGTCAAACGAATCAGACGAAAATTCGCCTGTATCGACACTTCATTTGATGCCATCGAAACTGTATATGGGATGGGGTATCGTTGGTTAAATGAATAAGCTTGCCACTAATCGTCGCTTAAATCTTAGCCTTAGAACTAAGTTATTATTAGTCTCTTTTACATTATTAGTCATTCCCTGGATCGGTTATCAATACGTCATTGAGATGGGTACATTTCTGCGTCAAGGTCAGGAAGAGTCTTTATCTACTACTGTGAGGGCCGTCTCTAACTTGATTAACGAACATCCAGAAGCTTTTCAGCGACAAGCAGATGTTATCACCACAGCAAAGTCAGCCAAACACATTTATGTAAGGCCGCTCAATTCAGAGATCGTCCTCGATGGATATCCAAGAGATTGGGAACCTTATTTAAGACGCTTTAAAAAATTTGGTAAAAACAATATTATTGAAAATCCCGGACTAGGCCAATATCAACGTAATGATTTTTCTTTTGTCCATGCAATGGGGACCTGGAAAGGTGATTTATATGCAATCTTTAAAGTGACTGACAATAAGGTCATATACCGTTCTTCAAAAAGCTGGCGACTGGGACGTAGTGACCATTTACAAATAGCGATTCAGTCCCCTGATGGTAAATTTAGACGGTATATACTAGCGACCGCGGCACCTGGCTGGGTCAATGCGCATATAATGCCTGATGACATTGATAACCAGATCCCTGGCAAACCAGAAATTCGAATTGAGGGCAAATGGCAAGAAACTTCAGGCGGCGGTTATATTATCGAAATTCGAATACCACTCAATATGATAGGCAATAAAATTGCTTTCGCTATTGCTGATGTTGATAATCGTCGCACACGTATATTAAAGACTGTTATAGGGACTGCTGGCACTCGTCACATCGACGAACTAGGCACGCTGATGGTACCCTCCCCCGAACTTGAAAAACTACTACAAGGACTGGGTAAAGAAAATGATTTAAAGACTTGGGTTATCGACAAAAATAGGCGCGTCATTGCATTGGCAGGCAACTTAAATCCAAAAAGCATCGAAAGTAAAACTTTTTTGTCTGGTTTTATTCGTACCTTAATATTTAACCCACCCAGCAAAGGCTACCAGGATAAATACTCTGCTGCATCGGTATTATATGGTATTGAAATAACCTCAGCACTCAACGGAATTCCAAAATCGACTTGGCGTAAAACTCGTGATAATCGTGCTCAAATACTCTCTGTTGCACACCCTGTGCGTTATAATGGAAAAATAATCGGGGCGGTTATCATGCAGAAAACCAAGACCACCATCCTTAGCTTACAAAACGAAGCCATTATTAATCTATTCAGTGTCAGTTTTTTAGTATTAGTGATCGCCACTTCGGGCATGCTAATATTTGCAACCCGCTTGTCAAGTCGAGTGCGGCGTCTTAGAGATGATGCAGAACAAGCCATTGGGGTAGATGGTCGAGTCCAAGGCACTATCACAGGCTCACTCGCAGGTGATGAGATTGGAGATCTTAATCGTAGCTTCTCGGATATGCTAGAACGATTAGGACACTATAATCGCTATCTGGAAAGCATGGCCAGCAAACTCTCGCATGAATTACGCACGCCCATCGCTGTAGTAAAATCATCACTCGATAACCTCGACCGTCAAAACCTGCAAAAAGATGCTCAACCTTACACCGATAGAGCCCGTGAAGGGATTGATCGCCTGAATAATATTCTTACTCGAATGAGTGAAGCCACGAGACTGGAACAATCATTACAAAATATAGAACAAGAATTATTTCCGATGGAAAAAGTAGTCGCAGGCTGTGTTGAAGGATACAAACTTGCCTATCCTGATAATCGTTTTACACTAGAGATAGATGACTACGACTATAGTATGTTTGGTGTCCCAGATTTGTTAGCACAGATGTTTGATAAATTGATATCTAATGCCATTGATTTCTGTGCTAACGAAACTGTCATCACTATTCACCTGTCAAAAATCGAACAAGATGTGACTATATCAATCCTCAACCAGGGGTCAGAACTGCCTAAAGAAATTCAAAATAATTTATTCGACTCGATGGTCTCTGCACGCACACAACCCGCAGATGAAGTACATCTTGGATTAGGATTATATATTGTCAGGCTAATAGTTGATTTTCATCGTGGACTAGTAAGAGCTGAAAACACTCAGGAACCAGCAGGTGTAAAGTTTACCATTACACTACCACAGCGTTTTGATACTAAACGATCAGGGGTGTTTGCTATTCCAAAACCGGAATGAATAGCATAGAATTTAAGATGGCGTCCCCTAGGGGTTTCGAACCCCTGTTGCCTGGATGAAAACCAGGTGTCCTAGGCCTCTAGACGAAGGGGACATATCCTCTGTTGCAGTTCGCAACAATTAATCTATTGGCTATATGCAATAGATCGAAGCGCGCAATTTACGCTACTCATGCAGTGCTGTCAAGCACCCTGCACTTATGAATTTATTTCAACGCCTCAACAGTACAATTATTGATCATTTTCAATACCTTGCAGACAGTATTGCGAGTTTGAAATGTGACTAACACTCATTTATAGCGAAATTTATTTTATAGTGAACATTTTGTCAAATTTTGACAAAATTAACACCTTCTTGATTGAGTCATTGCAACCAGATATTTCGATGCCATCACCTCCACTTCCAGTGTGCTCACGCAGTAATAACAACATTCCTAATGCAGAGCTATCAATATACTCAGTAGCACTCATATCGACTACTACATGCTGTGCAGATTCTGTTTCTTTATAAGCCTCACGAAACTCTTTATGAAAACTGAAATCAAATCGTCCACTCACACTAATAATCACACTATCTGTTCCATCTTTCTTAAGCGCAACACCCATCACATTCTCTCCAATCACTAAAAATTAACAAGATCTGTCTCTCTATCGGGCGTCAAAGTAAAAACTTGAATCAGAAATGTTACTCTAAGGAAACATTATGCTTACCTCAATCTTTGCTCTAGTAAACACTGTTAGGGCATAAACATTATTATTAGGAGGTTTTCATTGCAATAGCGAAAAATAAAGATCGTCGATTAATTTGATGTCTAGATTTAAATCTATAAAATATAGATTTAAGGGTTGGGAGATTTGGTGGAGCTAGGCGGGATCGAACCGCCGACCTCTTGCATGCCATGCAAGCGCTCTCCCAGCTGAGCTATAGCCCCACTAAGGGCACGAATTTACGTGAACCCTCGCACACTGTCAAGCTGTGCGAGTCAATTCAATGCATAAATAATAATTTTATTACTGGCTTTGCTTTTCTCTGTTTGTAATATAATCTATAGCACGTTGAATCCGTGATAATACTGATTTTCTGCCTATCAAATAAACAACATCTTCGATCGAAGGCGACACAGTATTTCCAGTCAAGGCCACCCTTAATGGCAGTGCTACTTTACCAAAACCCACCTGCAAATCATTCACTACCTTTTCAATGACAGGATGAATAAGCTCTTTCTTCCATTCAAGTTCAGACAATAATTTAAGTAATATTTGCAAAGGTTGTTTGGCAGAAATTTTAAAGTTTTTCTTTGCAGCCTTGGCATCATACTCATAATTTTCATCAAAGAAAAAACGACTATTGTCGACCATTTGTACCAATGACTGACTACGCTCAAGACTTAACGTTATAATGGCGCCTAGATCATCAGCTACTGAAAAATCTATATCAGCGGCGGTTAAAAATTGTTCATATAATGCACGTATTCGTACAGGATCTGCAGCCTTCATATAGTGCTGATTTAACCATAATAATTTATCAATACTGAAAGCTGAAGGCGCACGATTAACGCCACTCAAATCAAACAGATCAATCATTTCTTGCAACGAAAATACTTCTTGATCGCCGTGGGACCAACCCAGCCGAACCAAATAATTCAGTAATGCTTCAGGTAAAATCCCATCATCTCTATATTGTGTAACACTGACTGCTCCATGCCGTTTGGATAAACGCTTACCATCACTTCCCAATATCATTGGCACATGTGCATATACAGGCAAACTAGCCCCTAGCGCATTTAAAATATTAATTTGTCGGGGAGTATTGTTAATATGGTCGTCACCACGAATAACATGTGTGACATCCATATCCATATCATCTACCACCACAGTTAAATTATAAGTAGGACTGCCATCGGTGCGGGCGATGATAAGATCGTCCAATTCAGCATTCGATATACTAATTTCACCACGCACACTATCAGTAAACTCCACTTTACCCTGCTGTGGATTTTTAAACCGAATCACATGGGGTGCATTACGATCTATATCCGTACGTTCTCGACAACAGCCATCATAACGAGGCTTAATTTTTGCCTGACGTTGCTGTTCGCGCATGGCGTCTAGACGTTCTGTACTGCAATCACAATAATAGGCTTGATCCTTCTCTAAAAGACTCTGAATCACTGCATGATATCGATCAAAACGTTTTGTTTGATAGATCGGCCCCTCATCGTAATCCATTCCGAGCCACCGCATTCCTTCAAGGATGGCATCTACAGATGCTTGTGTTGAACGCTGTAGATCGGTATCTTCAATCCGTAACAAAAATTTACCGCCTGTTTTCTTAGCAAACAACCATGAAAATAGCGCTGTACGCACGCCTCCGATGTGTAAATAACCTGTAGGGCTTGGGGCAAACCTGGATTTGATGGACATAATATTTTTCTGCATGATAATGAAAAGATAATGAAAAGATAATTAAAGGACAATTTAAAATAAGCTGAAAATTTTACCAGAAATGAAGTAAGTTGAATATAGGTGAGAGTTATGCAATGACACAAGAAAGAACTTGATGTTCCTACAGTATACTGCCTATATAATAACACTTACCATGCACACTATTTACGCCTGGCTGTTTAGAATCATAAGAATAATCATTAAAATTTAAAGGCAGTCTTCAAAAGATGCTCTAATCAAGTGGTCAATACCCCGGAATCGGGTAGACTCACCGACAAAATTATATCAACATCCGCAACACAAAATTTCATTCCGATTGTTAAATAATAACGATGGCCTGAATTAATTTTTTGGTCGCTTGTTAACCAGGTCCCATTAACTGAACCCAAGTCCTCTATATAAAATTTACGCTGCGCTTGATCCCACCCTAACTTCACATGACGCCGCCCTACTCGCTCATCTTTAATTCTAAAATCTACTTCACGCCCTCGCCCAATCAGAATAGGAGCTTCTCGAATAAAGCATTGCTGGCCTTGCACAATTCCATGCCCCACCAAAATACCAAAGACAGTGTCCTGATTATGGCTAATCACTGTCATTCGCTCACCACTCACAGTCCTTTCTTGGACTAAAGCCGTATCCTCACGATTTTCACGATGTTTCAAAATACGGCTCAATTCGTGACGTACATATTTTGAAACGCCTTCATGGCTAGTATGTGTTTTGTATTTCCACCAAAATAAGGAAGTGATGAAAATTATAAACAGCCCTGCGAGCAATAAAGTCATTATTTGCCAACGATTATAGCTGTTATTAAGTTGTTTCAGAAAAGCCTGATGGCTTTCACTACTATCAATGACTGTGGATGCTCTACAAGTCGCCCGCGTGAAATAAAATTTTATATTTAACCGGCTTAAGGCTTTAATTAACTCAATACTACGGATTGACCAAAAAGTTCCCTGGGCAATTAAAGTGCTTGAAGCTTTTGACTGATTCATGCCAATGACAAATCCGCAGTTATTTAAGAGCGGCCCTCCGCTATTGCCGCCATTAATGACGGCACTATGTTCATACATATGTGTACTAATAGTACTGGTTACTAATGTCATATCACGTTTGATCGAAATAACGCCATCTTTTAAAATTGGCTCAAGCGAGATCGCACCAGCGGTATCAGACGCTGCCGGGAATCCCAATGTCCAAACACGCATTCCTTTCGTAGTGTTGTCATTTTCACTGTCTGCAAAAATAACAGGGTGGCGTTTTTGATTAATATTCTCAACTTTAAGTAAAGCAATGTCATGACGATGAGCATACCAAACAATTTTAAATTTTTTACGTTCTGGTTTTCTCAAATTTCCATCGTAAATAAAAAAATGCGCATTTTTGGTTTTTAGAATTTTGTGGATGACATGATAATTAGTAAGCACATATCCCTCACGATTCACTAACATTCCACTACCGGTAATTTTCCCGCCATTGGCCAGTCTTATCTCTATCCGCACTACCCCAGAATCAAGAATATGAGTATTGAACGGAGCGGCTACTCCTGCTTGCACAAAAAGGCTAATTAAAAGTAAAAAAATAAGCTGTTTTAACCGCAATAGAAATAGCTTGTTAGACATTATTTTCACTAAATTAGTAATAGTATTAATCCTGCTCTTGAAATCAGATGCAATTAAGAATCAGCCTTATCACTCGCATGAGGTACGCTAGTAGGAGACGTAATAGTCTCAGGTTCAGGCAGCTCAATTACTAATGTAATTTCAGGATCCGCAATATAAAATTCAATGCCCGCTTGTAGATAGTAAGGCTTATATTCCTCAAGTTTATGTTCAGGCGACAACCAACTGCCATTAACAGAGCCAAGATCTTCTACAAAGAACGTACATTGCTCATTATTCCAACCCACTCTCAAGTGGTGACGTCCGACTCTCTCGTCTTTAATCCGGCACTCTACATCACGTCCTCTCCCTACTAATATTGATTTGTCATGAATGGTTTGTTGCAAGCCTTTCATTTTTCCACGACCAATCAGTATTCCAAGAACCGGGGCCTGAGCCTGAGTAGTGATAGAGTCAATATTACTAGAAACATTAAACCCTGTTTTACTTTGACCACTTCTTTGACGATGTTTTAATACTCGACTCAGTTCACGCCGAACATACTGAGACACTCCTTCGTGACTCGGCGCTGTTTTAAATTTCCACCAAAAAATGAGCCCTAACAATAACACTAGACTGATCGATAACAACAAGGTGAACAAACGCCACTGATTCGGTTTCAACTCTAAAGGTAAAACTATCGCCTTTGTTTGGCACGGCGATTTATTATAGTAAAACTTAACTTTGTTTTTTTTTAACGCTTTTACAAGCTCTATACTGCGGATTGACCAAAAAGTCCCTTGAGCGTAAGTGGATACTGGCCTTGATTGGTTCATACCAATCACAAAACCACAGTTATCCAGTAATGGTCCACCGCTATTACCTGAATTAATAGTCGCGTTCGTTTCGTACATTTTTGTGACAAGACTTGTATCACTTAGTGTCATTTCTCGTTTAATTGAAATCACACCATCTTTTAATGGAGGCATCAATAATTTGTGCCCACCGATATCCGACGCTGCTGAAAACCCCAAACTCCACACCCGAATGCCCTTGGTAATGGCTATATTTTCACTGTCTGTAAATATTAAAGGATGTCGCTCTACATCAATGTTACTCACTTTCAGCAAGGCAATATCCTGTTCACGTGTATGCCATACTATACGAAAATTTTTCTTTAGGATATTTTTTGTAGTCCCATCATATACAATAGATTTAGCATCTTTTGCGCCAATGAGTTGCTTAATAACATGAAAATTAGTAAGCACATAACCCTGACGATTGATTAATATTCCTGTGCCAGTAATAACATTTCCAGACGAAAGCGTTATCTCGATTCGAACAACCCCTGAGTCTATAATTTTGGGGTTAAATGAAGCACCAAAAACACTCTGGCAAACACCCGCTATCCATAATAGTACAGTACAAGCCAAGCGCATTAACAGAGCCCTATGAAGTTTAGTATTGATGGATCTTAAACAATGAAATAATTTATTATTATAAAAGTGTTGGTGTTAGTACTGATTTAAAAATACTCAATGAATCTAAATAGTATCAAGTAATAAATAGTATTAAGTAATAAAAATACAACCCAAAAATCTAACCACAATGTAACACTATCACAGTAGTATTGTCTTGATATTCCCGTTTCCTATCTTCAACAGCATTAATTAGAGCCTGAGCACACTGTTGTGGATCATTTTCTTGCAAAACAATCGTGAGAATTTGTTCATGACTAATACTATCCAAACCATCTGAGGCCAATACCAGCTTATCAGTGGCAGACAATTCCCAGTCACTGTCGTATAGATCAATCAGCTCGATTTTTTTACCGGATAAACAACTCAAAATGACATTTCGATAGGGCGCGTTCATCGCTTCTGCGTGTGTTATTTTACCCATGGAGTAATCTTGATCAATTAGTGCTCCCATACTATGGTCAGCATTTAATTTCATAATTTTTTCATTGCGGATTAGATATAAATGACTATCGCCAACACTTAGCCAGTTGAGCCCTTGGTCATTAAGAATCACCCCCACTAAAGTAGTGGCCATTCCTGTATAGCTCTTGTCACTATTTATAGCAATATCGATCGCTAAGTTAGCATCAGACACAGCATCCAACATTAACGTCTTACAATCAGTGGTCTCTTGTTCACAAAGTTTTGTTTGAATACTCTCGGTAAAGCTCTCTGCAGCCAGTAAAGCGGCAATATCCCCTGCCGCCTGCCCTCCTACTCCATCAGTAAGTGCTGCCACAATCATACTTCCTGACTGTCTAGGTGTTGGACAATTTGGCTTAAATATACTTTGCTCACCAACGTCAGAAGTACTAATGAGCTGATAATTATCTTGCTGAGACTCTCGTCCACCAACAATGCTTGCCATTCCTGCGGTGAAGCAAGCTTTTGACTGCTGTTTAACCATATTTCGTTCAGGCCGGAAATTAATATTGAAATGTGAAGCGATTTTATACCAGATTTTCATACTTTTATCCAAGCCATTCTACTCAGATAACAACGAATTAAATCTGAATATGGGTCAATCCAGTTTTCTTAGTAAATTTAATATTTTTGCTGGAATATTATTCAACCCTAATATATGGTCAACACCGCCCTGATTCACTGCTTCTCCTGGCATACCCCAGACAACACTGGTCTTTTCATCTTGCGCCACAGTGGGTGATCCACAATCATGCATTTCACGCATCCCTCTGGCACCATCATCGCCCATACCAGTTAAAATTACCCCAATAGCATTTTTACCAGCATTTTGAGCGACAGACCTAAATAATACATCGACAGAGGGTCTATGTCGATTCACTGCTGGCCCATCACTCAAATGACACACATACTGTGCCCCATTGCGCTTTACTAATAAGTGTTGATTACCTGGTGCAATATAGGCATGTCCGGGAATAATTTGTTCACCTTCACGCGCTTCCTTAACAGTTAAAGCCGAACTGGCATCCATTCTTTTTGCAAAAGAACCACTAAAAGCTTCAGGAATGTGTTGCGCAATGACTATCCCTGGTGAATCGGCAGGCATTCTGATTAATACTTCTTTAATTGCTTCAGTCCCTCCAGTAGAAGCTCCAATCGCGATAATTTTATCAGTCGTTTTAAATGGCTTGCCGCTTTTCTTTTCAATGACTGCACTGGCATTATGTTTTTCAGTGACTTCAAAACTACTGCGTCCATATTCACGCGCATGGACATTGGCGTTAGCAGCAACTTTTACTTTTGTAATTAATTCTTTAGAGTAACTGCCTAGCGTTGCGCTAAGGTCTTCTTTAGGTTTTGATACATAATCTATAGCGCCCTGTTCCAGCGCCTGCAAAGTCACTTCTGCTCCTTTTTCGGTTAACGAGGACACCATTACAACAGGCATTGGTCGGAGTCGCATTAGATTCGACAAAAAGGTTAAACCGTCCATTTTTGGCATTTCTATATCCAAAGTTAATACATCTGGAGATAACTGCTTTATTTTTTCTCTGGCATTAATAGGGTCGGGCGCAGTACCGATCACTTCGATATCTTTATCACTAGACAAAATATCAGTCAGCAGTTGCCTGACAAGTGCGGAGTCATCGATAATCAGTACTCTGACTTTGTTATCAGACTTATTGATTGCAGTAGAGTGTCCCATTGTAAATTTTTATCCTCAATATCTATAATATATCGTTAAAATAGTTCAATATCGCCAATCACTTTTTCAGAACTAATACTTGATCGATACTCTTTTTCACGATCAAGAATGGTAGCGTTATGCATACTGCGTAACTTCTTCACTCTTAACTGCCCAGTCCCGGGGTTATACTGGACCTTGCGTGGATACACATCACCTGTGTCATCAGCAATCACGGTTAAACCTTCTGTGGACAAATATTCACTCACAAATGCAATATTTTTTATTCCTATATCGCCCATATTGCTAATAATTTTTCCACCACCTGTAATTTTAATCTCAAGATTTTCTCTTGTACCACCTTGCCGCAATATCCCGTTAATTAAATGTTCCATTGCAAAATTACCATAGCGAGCAGACTCACCATTAACGCCGTTATCACTCCTGCCCACCTGATTGGATCCATCCGGCAACATAAAATGATTCATGCCTCCAATATTTAAACGTGTGTCTCTAATACAAGCAGAGACACAGGAACCAAGAACAGTCACAATCCATTCGCTTTTAATTGAAATATAATATTCACCAGGCAAAATTTTGGCGGTAAAACCATCCTGACTTTTATCCCAATAGCGATTAATATGCTCGAATCCCGGAATGGAAAACGGCAATTTTTTATCGTGTCTAGAAGTAAGCACCATCAATCAAACCACCTTTTTATAGGTCGATTGGCCTTGTAACACAAACTTATCAGTCACTTTAAACAGTGATTCTGAATGACCTAAAAATAAATGTCCCTGCGAAACCATTTTCTCAGAATAGCGCTCCACCAAAACCCGTTGCGTATCTTTATTAAAATAAATCACTACATTACGACAAAATATTAAATCAAAGGGACCACTAAAGGGCCAGTCACCCAATAAATTTAACTGCTTGAACGTAATTATTTCTTGTAACTGACTACTCATTTTCACTTTGTCGCTAGAATCGCCTGTGTTACGTCGCAGCCATTTTTTCTTACGCTTGTCTGATATCCCGTTAAGCTTTTCAAGTTTATATACCCCTTCACGGGCAGTACTCAACACATTGGTATCAAGATCTGTCGCCAGAATCTTGACATCCCAGTTTGGATATTGGCTAAAAAACTCACGCACAACCATGGCAATTGAATAGGGTTCTTCACCAGTTGAACAACCAGCAGACCAGATTCGGATACGAGCCGATAATTGGTTGCGCTTTACGAGCTCAGGTAATAAGACCTTACTCAAATATTCAAAATGATGGGCTTCCCTAAAAAACGAAGTAAGGTTGGTAGTGATAGCATTGGTAAACTTAGTGACTTCTTCTGCATCTCCTGTTTTGATCAAATCACAATAAGACTTAAAATCTTTTAAGCCTAAATCACGTAACCTTCGTGCCAATCGACCATATACCATTTGACGTTTTGCATCAGCAAGAACAATCCCTGTTTTGTCGCCTACAAGCTTTCGGATAAAATTAAAATCTCTATCCGTAAACTTAAATTCGTGTTCCTGTTGCTGGTCTTTCACTTGACACTCCATTCAATGTTAGAATATCAGAAGCACTACTGCACTTCTGATATCACAGTAAACCTACTTTTAAAATTTAGAAATCCTCCCATTCATCATCTGATGTCGCTGGTTTGTTCACCTTGGGAGCCGAATAGTTCCTGGCGGCTGGTCTGGCTACCGGAGCTTTACGGTTATCAGTCCTTGCAATCCTCGCGTTATTATCTAATTTAAAGAATTCCATTAACTTGTTTAAGCCATCTGCATGCTCACTCAGGGAAACACTGGCAGAGGCGGCTTCTTCCACCAAGGCCGCATTTTGCTGTGTGGCTTCATCCATTTGCACAACTGTTTTATTGACTTGCTCAATGCCTGTTGCCTGTTCTTGACTCGCAGCCGCAATCTCTGCCACTATGTCACTCACTTTTTTCACTGAACCCACTATCACTTCTAGTGATTGTCCAGTTTCATCGACTAATTTAGTGCCCTCTTCAACCTTTTCGACACTGTCTTTAATAAGTGATTTAATTTCCTTGGCAGCACCCGCACTACGCTGTGCTAAATTCCTTACCTCAGAGGCTACAACGGCAAACCCTCGGCCTTGTTCACCTGCTCGTGCTGCTTCTACCGCAGCATTCAAAGCCAATAAATTTGTTTGAAAGGCGATCTCGTCAATGACTCCAATGATGTCCGCAATTTTCTTGCTACTCTCATTAATTTCGCCCATGGCCTTGATCGTACGTTCAGCCACCTCACCTCCTTTCTCGGCTTCATCTTTTGCCCCCGCAGACAATTGATTCGCTTGCCTGGCATTATCTGCATTTTGTTTTACGGTACCCGTTAACTCTTCCATGCTTGAGGCAGTTTCTTCTAAACTGGCGGCCTGTTGTTCAGTTCTCTGGCTTAGATCGGCATTGCCTTGTGCAATTTCACTCGACGCAGTCCCAATACTAGAACTTGATTCAACAATTTCACCGACCATATTTCTCAAATTATTAACAGTACTATTGACAGAGTCAGCGAGTTGTTTGAATTCACCAGCATACTCACCGTCCATTGTTTTAGTTAAGTCACCCTCTGATAAAATAGCTAATGCACTTGCACTATCTTTGATCGGTGTTACTACCGTATCCATTAGACGATTAATCCCTTCACTCAAGCCTTTCATAAAACCTTGGTAGGCATCAGAATCAATACGACGATCTAGCTTGCCTTCAATAGCTTCCTGGATTAATTGCTCAATTTGGCGCTCACCGTCTTTTTGTTCGGTGATATCCTCCCACTCCACCATATTGCCCATCAAGTTACCCTGAGGATCAAGAATCGCAGTCGCGCTCACTCGGAACACTACTTCACCTAAATCAATCTCTGCTTCAGCCGGTAAATTATCCTTACTGCCTAATAGTGCCCGTTGATGCGCTGGATTTTTGTGGAACTGGTCGATACACTGACCGACTATATTATTCGGATCAAGGCTCGGAAAACGCGTCCTTAGAAATCCAATTCTATTGGCGAGCATCTCCTTAACGGCTGGATTCGCGTAAGTGATAGTCAAGTCCAAATCACAAATCATGATATTGGTCTTGGCTCCATCTACTGCTGATTGCAAGCGCGCAACATCTCGTTCCACTTGACAGGCTTCAGTGGCATCTTCCCATTCCACCATATTGCCCATCAAGTTGCCTTGAGGATCAAGGATCGCTGTTGCGCTCACTCGGAACACGACTTCGCCTAAATCAATCTCTGCTTCGGCTGGCAAATTATTTTTGTTGCCTAACAATGCCCGTTGATGTGCCGGATTTTTGTGAAACTGGTCGATGCACTGACCGACTAAATTATTCGGATCAAGACCTGGAAACTTTGACTTTAAAAAGTCAGCGCGCTTGCTCAGCATTTCGACCACGGCTGGATTCACATAAGTGATAGTCAAGTCCAAATCACAAATCATGATATTAGTCTTGGCTCCATCCACTGCTGATTGCAAGCGCGCAACATCTCGTTCCACTTGGCGGGATTCAGTGGCATCTTCCCACTCCACCATATTGCCCATCAAGTTGCCTTGAGGATCAAGGATCGCTGTTGCGCTCACTCGGAACACGACTTCGCCTAAATCAATCTCTGCTTCGGCTGGCAAATTATTTTTGTTGCCTAACAATGTCCGTTGATGCGCCGGATTTTTGTGAAACTGGTCGATGCACTGACCGACTAAATTATTCGGATCAAGACCTGGAAACTTTGACTTTAAAAAGTCCAGTCGCTTATTCAACATTTCTATCACGGCTGGATTCACATAAGTGATAGTCAAGTCCAAATCACAAATCATGATATTAGTCTTGGCTCCATCCACTGCTGATTGCAAGCGCGCAACATTAAGTTCTGAAGCGCGCATTTCTGTAACATCTTGCCATTCTAGAATGTTACCAACATACTCCCCTTCACTATCAAACTGAGCGGCTACACGAATCCCAAAAATCAACGGACCCACGTGTATGTCTGTTTCATACGGCAAGTTATTGGGATCACCTAATAGCTTGCGCTGATGAGCTGGGTTTTTATGAAAGGTATCAATACAAGTACCAATGGCTTGCTCTGCATCAAACCCTGGGTAAAGAGATCGAAGTGTTTCTTCGTTGTCTCTCAGAATCTTCATGGTAGAGTCATTTGCATAAGTGATCACTAAGTCTCTATCAATCATCATCACTGGAGTTTTTGCACTATCAAAAGATCCTTGAAGAAGAAAAGCTTCTTCTTCAAATCCGTCCTCGAAACCGTCGTCTTCCTTAACTGACATTTCATCTTCCTCTACATAAGCATTTAACATAATTTCAGCGACTGCATCTATTGCCTGATCCCAAGCAGAATTCACCTTTGCTGTCCATTTACGACCCGAAAACTCTTTCATGACACTTAATAACACTTCTTTGACTACTGCAAAATGCGCAGGCTCAGCACCATAGGCCTGATGCTTAGCCCCTAATTCGCCTAGTGCTTTAGCCAATGCTTCAGGATTTCGCAAATTATTAACGACCAGTACCAGTGCAGACAATAATTTGCTTTGTTGACGTTTGATATCTGTCCCGCCAAACATCGGCTGTACTTGGGGATACTCATCAAATAGCTTTTCATAAAACCGTTCAACCAAAGCCTTCCCTTTTGGTGCTAGTGCCTTAAATGATTTCTCCAATAAAGCGACATTAAGGCCAGGTTCTTGTTGAGATGATTTGACTCCTTTCACCACTAATTTAGTCTTGTTTGTCTTTCCTTGACTGCTCACCGCACTGACTTTCTTCTTTGGGCTCTGTTGTCTTGCCACTTTGTGTATCCCCTGTTTGATCACTAAAAATCGTAACTGAATATGAACCTTTTTTACAAGTTCCACACTATATTTGACATTAATTCCTGCCACATTAGTTTCAGTTTTCCCATACTGCGCTGCTTATTCGATATTGGATTATTCATAATACATTCACTTTTAAAAATAATACTTTTTTACGTCAATACACTACTCGGCTTCTTGCTCTTGAATAACATCCAAATCATCAGCACAAAGCAACCTGTCGATTTCAAGAAGGATTAACATTTTTTCATCAACCGGAGCTAATCCACGAACAAAATCGATACTAATCGTCCCGCCAAAATCAGGAGCCTCCTTAATAGCCTGATGCTGTACGCTATAAACATCAGACACGGCATCCACCACTATCCCCATGACTCGCTCACGTTCCGCAGAAATCACCTTAACGACAATTACTACTGTTGTTTGATTGTAATCAACATTATCCATGGAAAATCTTTCCCTTAGATCTATAATGGGCACGATGGTCCCACGAATGTTAATCACCCCTTTGACATAACTTGGCATATTAGGGATTTTGGTGACACTCGACCAGCCACGTATTTCTTGGACACGTAATATATCCAGGCCATATTCTTCTTCTGCCATAATGAATGTTAAGTACTGATGTGCATCTTCATCTGACGCTATATCCGTACTCACCTCGACATTTTGTGCTACGCTCATTTTCTTCCCCTTATGCCACTTCAGTGAGTTTGTTTGATTCTTCTAAGCGGCCAGAATTATGTGCTAATGAAATTAATCCTTGAATATCCAAGATCATAGCCACCGTACCATCACCTAAAATAGTCGCCCCCGACATTCCTTCAACCTTTCTAAAGTTAGTTTCAAGACTCTTAATGACTACTTGTTGCTGGTCTAATAAATCATCCACCAACACACCAACTTTTTTACCTTCCGCTTCAACCACTACCAATAAACCTTCTTCAAGCTCAGTATTATCTGGTTTAATACTAAATGACTTATACAGCCGGACTATTTCGATATAGTCGTCCCGCAACTTATATAACTCTGCTCTTCCAGCAATTGAATTTATTTGTTCTTTTTTAATTTGCAATGACTCAATAATTGACACTAGCGGAATAATGTAAGTTTCATCTCCTACTCGGATGAGCTGGCCATCCATAATCGCTAAGGTGAGAGGCAATCGGATGGTAAATTTACTACCTTGATCAGGGACTGAACTGACATCAATCGCACCTTGAAGTTCGCGTATATTTCGGCGCACCACATCCATTCCTACGCCACGACCCGACACGTCACTCACCACATCAGCAGTAGAAAATCCCGCCCGAAAAATTAAATCGTAAACTTGATCATCGCTGAGCTCTTCGTCTTCTGTGACCAGATTTTTTTCGATTGCTTTCTTACGAATCAAACCTCTATTCAAACCAGCGCCATCATCGATTATTTCGATGACTATATTTCCACCTTTATGATAAGCATTTAAACTGACTTCCCCTGCTTCTGGCTTCCCTTTTGCTACTCGCACATCAGGCTGTTCAATGCCATGATCAACCGAATTTCGAACCAGGTGAACTAAGGGATCGACAATCTTCTCGAGCACAGTTTTATCAAGTTCAGTTGATTCACCCAAGATTTTGAGATTTATTTTTTTACCCAACTGCAAATTGAGATCATGAATTAAACGTGGAAATCGATTAAATGCAAAACTGATTGGTAACATACGAATACGCATAACGCTTTCTTGCAGTTCTCTCGTATTACGCTCTAGTTGTGCCAAGCCATCCACCAATCGCTCTACACGGCTCATATCAAAATCTTTTCCTAACTGTCCAAGCATAGATTGGGTAATCACTAACTCACCCACCATATTAATCAGTGAATCTACTTTATCAATGCCCACTCTGATTGACGTTTGCTCAACTGTCTTCGGTTTCTTTGCTTGGCCGTTATCGCTGGCGTTATCAGTTTGAGTGGCAGCACTTGCAGATTGAGGGGTTACTTTACTGTCAATGGAGGCAACAATAGAAGGGTCATTTGGACTCTCTGAAGATTGTTGAGAATCAACCGCTACGACCGCTTCACTACTAATAGTAAGATCACAGTCGTCTTCAACCCAATCAAATATTGAAGAAATCTCTGCTTGTGATGCTTCCGTTTCAAGTGTGATAGTCCAAGCTAAGTGGCATTCATCAGGCTCTAAGGTCTCTAATTCAGGTAAGGCTTTGGCGTCCACCACCACTGTTAAAGTCCCCAGCTCTTCTAACTCTGCGAATAGTCGTATTGGGTCATTTCCAGTAACAAGCAATCCTAGATGCGGTCGAAAGACTATAGTAAAAAGGCTTAAAGTGACTTCTTTACTTTCAATATTAGTTGGTTCTTCTACTGTCACTTGAGCAGAAACGAAAGCTGTTAACTCTCGTTTAATAATTTCGACCTGAGACATATCAAAATCTTCTTCTGCCTGGGCTGCTTGCAACATTGCTTTTAGCTCATCCACAGACCGGAGAAGTACTTCCACCATATCGAGGGTAATAGGGCGTACACCTTCTCTCACTTCATCTAACAAAGTTTCAAGAATATGAGTAAAGGCAGCCACCTCATTAAGCCCGAAAGTACCACTACCCCCTTTCATTGAATGCGCAGCACGAAAAATGGTGTTTATCGTTTCGGGGTCATATTCTTTAACATTTAAGTCGAGTAATTCTGACTCCATTATTTCTAGTCCTTCAAAACTTTCCTCGTAGAAAGTCTGTAGGAACTGAGACATATCAATTGACATTCGTGTAATCCTTTACAGTACTTTTTTAATAGTTGCTAACAATTGCGTTGGATCAAAAGGTTTCACCAACCATCCTGTCGCCCCTGCGGCCTTCCCTTCACCCTTTTTTTCCGCGCCTGCTTCCGTGGTCAACATTAACATTGGGATATATTTATAAGCATCCAGTGCTCGAAGGTTTTTAATAAGATCTATCCCGTTCATATTTGGCATATTGACATCGGCCAGAACTAGATTGAATGTTTGTGATTTCGCCTTATTAAGCGCATCCACTCCATCCACTGCTTCCACAACTTCGTACCCAGCTCCTTTTAAAGTAAAGGTCACCATCTGGCGCATCGATGTTGAATCATCCACTGCCAATATACTAGTCATGCTTTATCTCCTGTTGTACAAACCATTACACTTTCCTGTTTTTCGTTACTAAGCCGCTGTCTGGAAAAAATATTCTTCAACATTAAGAATTCTCACTGCTCGATTAAAGACATTTGATTGCCTATCCCATTCTATTGGGATTTTTTTTGATTCAGCAGTCTTAGCAAATATCATCAGCAATTGAATCACTGCAGTATCAATTCGCTCAAGATTGCTCATATCCAGGTGTATACCGTCTTGTTGCAGCAATGCCTCCTGTAATTGGTTCTTTAGCTCTTGCGCTTTAGAAATATCCATAGATTCGTTCATCGTTACCTGGAACAAATTTTTGCTATCCATTATCACCTCTTTAACTTCACGAACCCTCTAGACTTCTAAAGACGAAGCAGCTCACTTTGACATCAGCATTGATATTTTTGAGTACTCTACAGGTCACTCAACTCTGCCCCAAAGACTCGTTAATGTTGAGCCAAGCAACGATTATGTTCGTTACCCACTGAATGCTATGTCGTCCGCTGATAAGAAAACTAAACGATTTATTTCAAGCCTTTCAGAATATCCACTCATCAATTGTCATACTACAGTCAGAAGGCCTTGAACCCATTTATAAAACCACTTTAACGATCTTAAGCTTCTTTAAACCCATGATTTGCTTCGCCTGATATTCAACATTATCCAGTGGCCTTTTTTGCTAGCACAATCAACCAACAGGCTGCAAAAAATTATTTCGTGTATTTAATCTCGCTTCCTAGTAATTCTGATCTTTAAATCCTACTGTCTGTGTCGACCACATTTTTGAAAACTAAAACCTTCCTCATCGCTTTCTACGTAAAGAGATGAAAGCCAAAAATGCAAGTAATAGGCCATATAGCGCCTAGCTATAATTGCCTGTAAAATGTCAATAAATATGTTGTGGAAAGTGAGAGGTAGGTCATTAAATTAAACTGCTTTAAAAGGGCTTATGACTGGGGGTTTTGACAAAAAACGAAATATTTTGAAACAACACACAAAAAATGGGAAAGGACGGGGACATCCAAAAGTAGTATTTAGATTCACCTTTCATTAAGAATTGCGTCACTAATATTACGAATAATTGACCGATTAGTGGCAATTTTCACCGTTCCTATGAACCTTAATACATTTATTCGCCATATCGATTAAAAAAATGATAGAAACACTGAAAGATTGTGGATATTCGGTATAATGTGGTTTCACATAAAGTTTGCATTCGCCCTAGGGAGACATATTTTGTTACGTTCTATCATAGTCGGTCTATTACTGTTTGGCGTATGGCTATTACTTTCAGGCCACTATAATATTCTGCTCCTATGTTTTGGATTACTGTCTACCTTAATAACCCTTTATTTATCTTCACGACTGTCCATTATTGACCATGAAGGACATCCTGTGCATTTGACTTGGAGAATATTAAAATACTTACCCTGGTTATTGGGCAAAATAATCAGCTCCAATATCGATGTAGCTCGTCGTATTTTATCCCCTAAAGTCTCTATTAACCCCACCCATAGCTGGATAGATTGCCAGCAAACGACTGATCTGGGAAAGGTGATTTATGCTAATTCAATCACCCTAACCCCTGGAACAATTGCAATAAATATTGCAGATAATAAGATCGAAATTCACGCACTGACCTCAGAGGCTATCGCAGACTTGCAAACTGGCGAAATGGACTTTAAAGTATCGGGGCTTATAGGAGACGATTGATGTTTATTGCCGCTATAGTTGCTATTTTAATCACTATGTTACTTTCTTTAATTAGAGGCTTTATTGGCCCTACAGTTTATGATCGAATACTTGCTGCCAATGGCGTGGGTACAAAAACAGTGTTATTCATCGCCGTTTTGGGATTTTTAAATGGTCACCCTGAGTTTTTAGATGTTGCGCTTGTTTATGCCTTAATCAATTTTATTGGCATCATTGCAGTGCTAAAATATTTTGAATATGGCAACCTACATCGCAACCATGAAGAAAATGAGCCTAAAAAATAATCGCATACGATCAATAGGGAATGAATCAATTTTTATCGATACTGATTCGTCCCAATAATAGTGGAGACATTGAAAATTTTACTAATAGCTGTACTATTGGCGACAATTATTACTAACATTTTTTGTGTCTTAATATCATCAAGCGGTATTGAGAGCCACCCCTTAATAGAGAGTTAATGATGGAATGGATTACGTACATACTCAAGTGGTTTTTAATTGCAGGTGGCGGCATCTTTGTAGTGATCGGCGGTATCGGGATCTTACGTTTCCCGGATTTATTCACACGTTTTCATGCCGTAGGAGTGACTGACACCTTGGGCGCAGGTATGATCCTCAGTGGCTTAATGATTGAAGCCGGCTTTACCCTAATCAGTTTTAAGTTGTTACTCATATTTTTATTTCTATTAATCACAGGCCCCACCGCAACTCATGCGCTAGCTAAAGCAGCGTTACATGGCGGGATTAAACCACTCTGTAAAAATCAAAGGAAGCCGTCATAGAATTATTCATTTCCTACAGCTTACTGTTCTATATGCTGTTGTGTGCAGTGGTGGTAATAGTACAACGTAATCTTTTCGTTGCTGCTGTTATTACTGGGATTTATAGCTTGCTAGCCGCCTTACTATTTATGGTAATGGACGCTGTCGACGTTGCTTTTACTGAAGCAGCAGTGGGGGCGGGCATTTCTACTATATTAATGATCGCCACTTTATTGGTGACAGGCGCTGAATCAAACCAAACTAAAATCTCTACTAAGATTTTACCGCTATTAGTAGTCTGCTTAACCGGTGGTTTATTAATTTATGCGAGTTTGGATTTACCCGCCTATGGCTCAAAAAACGCACCTATCCACCAAGATCGTGTTGCAAAATATTATTTGAATGAAGGCAGCAAAAAAACAGGAGCGCCTAATGTGGTGACTGCTGTGCTGGCCAGCTACCGTGGTTATGACACTTTAGGTGAAGTAACAGTCGTATTTTGTGCAGGAGTAGGAGTCTGGTTGCTGCTAGGCGGTATTACGGGGAAACAAAAAGACGACGAGGAACAAACATAAAATGAAACATCATTTAGTTCTACGCGTAGTCACTAAATTACTAATCCCCATGATTATTTTGTTTGCCTTCTACGTCCAATTTCATGGTGATTATGGCCCGGGTGGCGGCTTTCAAGCAGGCGTAATATTTGCCTCCGCCTTCATATTACATGGACTAGTATTTGGTGTTGCTGAGACTCAAAAAGTAATCTCACCAGGTATTCTCAAAGCCACTGCAGCACTAGGCGTACTACTCTATGCGGGCACTGGCTTAGCCAGTATGTTTTTTGGAGGGGAGTTTCTGAACTATAGTACTCTCGCAGCAACGCCTGTTAAAGGACAACATTTAGGAATTCTACTTGTTGAACTGGGTGTTGGTATTACTGTTGCTTCAATTATGCTAAGTTTTTTTTACATATTTTCAGAACAACAAAAGCCACAAAATACGGGATCGTCCACTGGCAAGAAACAAAATACTAGACGATCAAAAACTGGACAATTTAAAAAACCAAACACCGAAAAAGATCAACGCTCATGACTGCGGTTTTACTCATTAATTACTTTGTCGTCATAATACTCATGATGTCCGGCCTCTATATTGTCATTGCCAGTCCAAACTTGGTAAAAAAAATTATTGGCCTTAATATTTTTCAAGCGTCAGTATTTATACTGTATATAAGCATGGGTAAAATTTTTGGCGCTACCGCTCCTATTATTGATGCTACTAAAGTGCAGATGTATTCCAACCCTTTACCTCATGTATTGATATTAACAGCCATTGTGGTTGGTGTTGCGACTACCGCTTTAGGCTTAGCCTTGGTCATACGCATTCGACATGCTTACGGCACTATTGAAGAATCAGAAATAGTTGAAAAAGAGCAGAATTACTAATGACAAATCACTTGCTCGCTTTACAGGTAGTTATCCCTCTACTGTCTGCACCACTCTGCTTGCTATTGGGAAATAAACGCAATATTGCATGGCTTTTTAGTTTATGGGTAACTGCGGTCAGTTTATTAATTTCCATTGCCTTACTCTATAGTATTAATATTAACGGTAGCCCCATCAGTTACAATTTGGGAGGCTGGCCTACTCCCTTCGGTATTGAATACCGAATGGATTACTTATCCTCAATTATAAATCTCATTATTAACTTTATTGCCTTCGTCAGTATTCTCTATGCTCGACGCAGTGTCATAAGCGAAATTAACTCGCAAAAAATTGGCTTGTTTTACACTGCCTTCTTATTGTGTTTTACCGGATTACTCGGTATCACTATGACCGGTGATGCATTTAATGTATTTGTTTTTTTGGAAATTTCGTCTTTATCGACTTATGCATTGGTGGCGATGGGTAAAGATCGGGCTGCATTACTAGCCTCTTTCCGTTATCTCATCATGGGCACTATTGGCGCTACCTTTTTACTGATTGGTATTGGCTTACTGTATGTCAGTACTGGCACTTTGAATATGGCAGATCTCGCTAGTAAAATGCCTTCTGTTTTCCATTTAAAAACCACTGAAGCAGGAATAGCATTTATTATACTCGGCCTCTCGATCAAAGCAGCAGTATTTCCGATGCATTTTTGGTTGCCCGCCGCATACCGCTACTCCCCTTCTATGATTTCAGCTTTTCTGGCCGGCACTGCAACGAAAGTTGCTTTATATGCATTAATTCGTTTTATTTTCACCTTGTTTAGTCAAGATAACTTATTCGAAAAAATTCCTTTTGCCTCATTGGCAATGACTCTGGGACTAATCGCAATGTTCGCAGGCTCACTGAGAGCCATTCGAGAAAATGACTTAAGAAGCATGCTTGCTTGGTCCAGCGTTGCTCAAATCGGCTATATTATATTAGGCATAAGCCTGGTATCACAAAGCGGTTTAGCCGCAGCGATCACCCATATTTTCAACCATGCCTTGATAAAATCTAGTTTATTTTTTATCGCAGGCTGCATCGTATATTATTATGGAAGTTGTACACTCAACAATTTTCGTGGCCTTGGTAAGCAAATGCCTTGGACTTCAGCAGCATTTGTAATATGCGGCTTAAGTTTAATTGGCATCCCTTTGACTGCCGGGTTTACTAGTAAATGGGTACTGGTCAAAGCCGCATTTGATGCTAATTTGTGGTTGGTGGCGGGTTTAGTCATTTTGAGTTCATTATTAGCTATTATCTATATTTGGAAGTTTATTGAAGCGGCTTACTTTTCACCCCCTGATGAGACAATCACTAATAATAACGACAGATCTTTACCTGTATCAATGTCCCTAGCAGTTTGGTTACTGGTCATACTGAATATCTATTTCGGGCTGGACACCCGGCTCAATGTTGAACTCCCTGCCCTGGCTGCATCAACTCTTCTGGGAGGCATTCAATGAAAACCCCTGAAGTGTTAATGTTGTGGATTTTATTGTTACCTTGGCTGGGTGCGGGACTGATCGCAATACTTCATCGTAAACCGAATTTACGAGAACTTAGTTCAGTGAGTATCGCGCTGGCTTTACTTTATTGTGTTATCCAGTTATATCCTTATGCTTTGTCACGGCAGGAATTGAGCTTTACAGCCTTTGAGATTTTTCAGGGCATTCCTTTCAGCTTTAGACTTGAACCATTAGGGATGCTGTTTATCTGTGTCGCCTCATTGTTATGGGTGGTTAATACTTTATATTCTATCGGCTATATGCGAGCCAATCGAGAGCAGAACCAAACCCGGTTCTATATTTGTTTTGCCGTAGCCATTGGTAGCACCATGGGCTTAGCCTTATCGGCTAATTTGCTGACTCTTTTTATATTTTATGAAGTATTAACATTGTCCACTTACCCCTTGGTCACCCATAAAGGGAATTCAGATGCGATGAAAGGTGGGCGCATTTATCTTGCTTACCTACTCAGTAGCTCGATTGCTTTTTTACTATTTGCAATTCTTTGGACCTGGCATGCGACAGGCACTCTCAATTTTCAAGTTGGCGGTATTCTCAAAGGCAGTGTTGATGATAATACTGGTTCGATATTATTTTTGTTGTTTCTATTTGGAGTAGGCAAGGCAGCAGTCATGCCTATGCATCGCTGGTTACCAGCAGCAATGGTTGCCCCTACACCGGTCAGCGCTTTGCTGCATGCAGTAGCAGTAGTCAAAGCAGGTGTATTTACACTTACAAAAGTAGTCATCTATATTTTTGGCACAGACTATTTATCGACACTAGCGGCTGCGCAATGGGGAGTTTACCTCGCAGGTACCACAATTATTATTGCCTCGATTATTGCACTGCGCCAAAATAACCTCAAAAAACGTTTGGCTTATTCCACCATCAGCCAGCTTTCTTATATAGTAATGGCTGCCTGTTTATGGACTCCGCTAGCCATTACCGCTGCAGCACTCCATATTGTGGTTCATGCTTTTGGCAAAATCACTTTATTTTTTGCTGCTGGATCTATTTACACTGCACATCACAAAACACTGATAAGTGAACTACCTGGAATTGCCAAGGCCATGCCTTGGACCATGGCAGCTTTTACAATCGCGGCACTGTCAATGATAGGTCTGCCACCTGCCGCAGGTTTTATTAGTAAATGGTATTTATTGGGAGGCACAGTTCAGCTCTCAGGCATAAACTGGTTTGCGGTCGCTGTCATTTTTATCAGTACCCTACTCAATGCCGCCTATTTTTTACCTATTATCTATAATGCCTATTTTAAACCATCCATTAACAATGAATTCTCTCAGTACAAGGAATCACCTCGATTTATGGTCATCGCACTCTGTAGTACTGCCTTACTTACCTTAGCAGTATTCTTTTATGCTGAACCCTTTCTTGAGCTTATTCGTGTACTCACGGGTCGTGGATAATAACTAAACACTATGAATGAACAAAATAAACATTGGTTAATTCGCAAAACCACTATTCGTAAATTGTGGATCGGACTTTATATTTCTCTCGGAATATCGCTCCTACTTGAATTATTGATTGACAGTCATAAACGTTTCGGCGAATTTGGAATTGATACCAGCTTCGGTTTTTCGGCTTGGTTCGGATTTATCGGCTGCTTACTAATGGTGATATTCGCAAAATTACTCGGTTTTTTAATTAAACGGCCCGACAACTATTACGATGATCACAAGCCATCAACAATAGTTAAACAAGACTCGACCACAAAGGGTCACCATGACTGATTTTATTATCCCCCCAGCACTAATGTTAATTGTAACCGCCTTTATTATTCCTTTTATAAAAGGATCTGTACGGACTGCTGTACTATTACTCGTTCCTTTACTGACTTTACTCATTATATTAATTTGGCCAGACAATACCCAAATTCATGCAGAATTTTTGGACTATAAACTTACCATAGTAAACAAAACTATCTGGTCGACGGTGTTTGGTATTATTTTTTGTATTATGGCTTTTGCAGGTAATTTATTTGCCTATCGGCATGCCACTACACTCGAATTATCGGCGGCCATGTTTTACGCTGGCAGTGCTCTTGGAGTCGTCTTTGCAGGAGATTTATTAACTCTGTTCGTGTTTTGGGAACTGATGGCGATTGGTTCAACCATGATTTTAGTTGCTGCGGGCACATCCCTCGCTAGCCGAGCCGCATTTCGCTACATTATGATTCATTTGCTCGGCGGGGTCATACTGATGGCGGGCATTACCTTATATGTTTCGCAAACCGGTAATATTGAATTTATCAATATGACTGATCAGATCGAGAAACCGGCAGTCTGGTTAATATTAGCAGGCTTCCTGATTAATGCGGGGGCTCCCCCCTTCTCTTCCTGGTTAGCTGACGCCTACCCAGAAGCCAGCGTTTCAGGCAGTGTTTACTTGTCAGCCTTTACCACTAAAACGGCTGTCTACGTCCTTTTAGTGGGTTTTGCTGGCAGTAAAGTGCTAATTTTTATTGGTTTATATATGGTTTTTTACGGCATTATTTATGCGTTACTCGAAAATGATATGCGTCGAATACTTGCCTATAGCATTATTAACCAGGTTGGCTTTATGATTACCGGAATAGGCATAGGCACACCACTAGCACTGAATGGTGTAGCTGCTCACGCTTTCTGTCATATTATCTATAAAGCCTTATTACTCATGTCAGCAGGGTCTGTCTTGTTACAAACTGGGAAACGCAAGTGTACTGACCTCGGGGGCTTGTTTCAAACCATGCCGGTCACGGCGCTCTGTGGTATTATTGGTGCTTTATCAATATCGGCCTTTCCACTCACTTCCGGGTTTATTTCAAAATCGATGATTTCATCGGCTGCAGAACATGAAAATTTGATATTCGTTTGGTATTTGCTAGTGGCTGCTACCGCAGGAGTATTTTTACACGCTGGTATCAAATTCCCTTGGTTTGTATTTTTTCAAAAAGATTCTGGGATGCGTCCTGATGAGCCGCCGCTTAATATGCGTCTAGCAATGATGCTCTTCTCTTTCCTATGCTTAGGCCTGGGAATCTATCCAGAACCATTATATGCATTGTTGGATTGGAATAAAGTAGCAATGTATCAGGCATACACGAGTGGGCACATAGTATCGCAATTACAATTACTGTTATTCTCTGGTCTCGCCTTTTTTATCTTATTGCCTATGATGAAGCGAACATTAACCATTTCTCTCGACTTTGATTGGCTCTACAGAGTAATATTATTTAAACAGGCAAACAAGATACAACACTTATTCAGTACTCTTGGACATAAGCTATCACTACAGGGGGCTAGCCTACGAACTCTCTATTCTGAATATTCTGGGGAAAGCCACCTCGCTGTATGGAGTCGTTCGATATACGGAATGGTCACACTCTCGCTTATAGTATTCTGTGGCTTACTGATATTATTTTTATTTCTTTAAAATCATCTACCATTAAAGGCATAACTATTAAGCGGATTAGCGCTGAGTTTGGTGTATACACCAAACTTCCTTTTTATCCTAAGCGATATAAGTCTTGCGATAAACTAACTACGTCAGTTTATGATTCGCCCTGACTTGTGAAGGTTCAAACCCTGACGATCGCCAAAATTTTTCTGCCTCAAGGTTCCCGTCATCCCATGTAACGTCAATATAATTTACTTTTTCTTCACCAAACCAGACTTTAACTTCGGACAACATTTGACTAGCCAGGCCACGTCGTCGATATAAGGAGTTCACATAGCAAGCACTAATCAAGCCGGTATACTTTTCTTTATACCAATTTTGGGATTGTATATGAGCTAAAATAAATCCTGAGACTACTTGCTCACTCTCCCCAACAAGTAATAGTGAATGGCGATTTTGCTGGTATTGACTCAACCACTTATTGACAAAACCAGGATAATCGTTACTTTTAATGTACCGTTTCGCACTGGACAGATGCGTGAGCACATGCTGATCCAAGCTTAGCCAAAATTGTAAAATTGTAGCACGATCCTGCTCCATAAAAGGGCGAATAGTAAACTCTTGAAATTTCGTCTGTTGTGGAATTTGTCTCATAAGACTCGCTAATATCTGCGTTTATTATTGTTTATGCGTAAACCATAAACACTGGCCCCCACTCTCTTTATCGATGGCACTCAACCGCTGCTCATGTAGTTCAAGCTCGTCGAGACTCGCACTAATAACGGGAATTCGATCAAGGTCAATATCCAGCTTTGCGCGACGAAAACTTAAACCTTGATCACTTGATGAACTTTCATCATCCAGTATTAATTTACTTTGACCACCGGTCATTGCTAAATAAACTTCGGCCAAAATCTCAGCATCAAGTAAAGCACCATGCTTTTCTCGTTGCGAGTTATCGATCATGTATCGCTTACATAAAGCGTCCAGGTTATTCTTCTGCCCAGGATGCATATCACGTGCGAGCACTAAAGTATCCAGTATATTGCATATTGAACTAACGACTATTAAGTCACTTGCGTTAGAGCCGCTCTCTTTATTATCGGCCAGCCGTTTGAATTCATGATTAATAAATCCCACATCAAAAGGAGCATTATGAATCACCAACTCAGCCCCCCTGATAAATTCAAGAAAGTCATCAGCGATATCACTAAAGCGAGGTTTATCTGCTAAAAACTCATTGGTAATACCATGCACTTCCATTGCCCCTGCATCTATTTCACGATCAGGTCTAATATATTGATGATAAATATTTTCAGTCGGTTTGCGATTGATAAGCTCAACACAACCTATCTCAATGATTCTGTGACCCTTGGGCGCTTCTAGGCCTGTCGTTTCAGTATCAAGTACGATTTGACGGTTAACCATAAAATATAAGCTCTATTTGTAAAAATTAAGACGACGTTATAATATCACATAATACCCCCTTCACTAGGGTAAAAAGTAAGGACAAATATCCCCTGCGTCAGTCTAGTTGACAATTATCGGCGCCAATGACTGTCTGTAATCCAGAAACTCTATCGTGTTGAAACGCAGACAAAATTATTCAGCCCAAATAAGCGGGTCAACTACCGACTTGAAAAAACAAAGCCCATGTTTAATAAACTGCGTGAGTGGTTCGATAAAAAATTAAGCCAAACGCCACTGAAAGGATTATGGAAGCAAACAGATTGGCATTAACAATCGCTCCCAGTAATAAAATACATCGCTTAATTTCTGATGCTGCATACAGATTAAAAATGTTAACTCCTACAGATTAACGATTTAACATTTCGTCAATCGCCATATTTGCCAGTTCGTCGGCAATTTCATTTTCTCTGTGACCTGAATGCCCTTTCACCCAGTGCCAGCTGACTTGGTGCTTTGCTACAATTTCATCGAGCATTTTCCATAAATCTTCATTTTTCACAGCACCCTTATTGGCAGTTTTCCAACCTCTTTTTTTCCAGTTGATAATCCACTCAGTAATTCCTTGTATCACATATTTGGAGTCGGTTGTTAGATCAACCTGACACCTTTGCGTTAACGCTTTCAAACCTTCAATAGCAGCCATTAACTCCATACGATTGTTGGTGGTCTCAGACTCAGCACCCTTAAAGGATTTTTCGGTTCCTTCAAATCGTAACAAGGCACCCCAACCACCAGGCCCGGGATTACCTCGACAAGCTCCATCGGTAAATACTTCTACTTTACTCATGTTGTTGACTACTCATATGTTGATAAATTAATGACGTTGATTCAAACGATTATAAAATTTAAATATTCCTATTGGTTTCACTTATTACAGCTCAGTCTTTAGAGCGGGGTGCAGTATCAACCCAACCACTTACTTTATTACGTCGTGCCTGCCATCGCGGCTTAATGGGAATCAAATTTGACACTTTCTTTTTAGCGACTAACAAGTAGATACCTCCCGAAAAGGGTAAAATTTTAGCGCAGACTCGCTCCATAAATTCTAATTTATTGAGCAAATTTTCACTTTTAAAAGGAGGCCGAAAAAATACTTTTTGCTGAAACTCCATCTCAAAACCAAGGAGGCTTAGCCAATCTTTCAAGCGCGATGTACTTTGAAACTTTCCATTCCAAGGAACATGGGCCTGTTTAAAATGCATAACACGGCTCAATCCCCACAAACTCCTGGCATTAAAGCCGCACACTAAAATTCGACCTCCAGGCATTAAAACTCGCTCAGCTTCTCGCAACACTTGGTGCGGATTACCACTAAAATCCAGTGCATGTTGTAAAATAACAGTATCCACAGAATCAGTCGCTATTGGCAAATAAGCCGCATCTGCCTGGATTAGGGATTCATTTTGTTGACCATTACTATCGATAGGTAAATCTTTATCCACTGGTACAAACAATCGGTGAGGAATACGGCTGGTCTCTAACCATTCAGTATTCCCTGCACCAATCAGCAATAAATGATAACCGAACAAATTTTGTAAATGCACTGTTAGTAATGTGGTTTCAGCTTGCTTTACAAATTGTCCCAAAGGCGTATTAAACCAGTGAGTGAGGCTCACAATAAGACCATCTTAAGATATCTCCAACGTGTCATCACTATTCTACTCATAAGTTGATCTTTTATCATCGAAATTAATGATTTCTATAATGTTCTCAATTCTGAATACAGTTATACTAGTTTCTGCAAATATGTCCTATCTATATTGATGAGATATAAGACTGAATTAGGCGACAATAGCTTATAAGAATAAGGTTATTATTATAAATTTAGCATACTAATTGCATTGCATGAACTATAGAAATTAACAGTCAATAAATAGTCTAAAGCTGTCTTAAAATGGACCGCATTTCGAACTAGCTGCATGCTATATCGATTTTTTACACTATTGAAAGCGGATTTTAATTTTTCAGAAAACAGACGTATATTGATTAGTTAAGATAACATGGTTAATTACTACACAAGCACTTGAATCATCCGTAGTTCTTGGTAAATTACACCTATAAACTGAAACCCAAAGGTCTTTTATGAAGTTTTTCTTAAAACTGATTTTAGTGGTATCCCTATTTATTGCTGGATGCCAATCGACAAATAACCGGCAAAATAATGGCCAAACAGACTTGTCAAAAGATTTACCATCCAGCGCTAAATCTGGTAAATTTGTTGAAGAAGCTTATGTTCATACGCAACCTGACATTAATTATTCATATTATTACAATGTTATTATTGAAAAAGATCCAAAAGCGGAAAGAATTCCTGAAGATACAAATACTACCGATGATAATGACCCCTCAAAAGCAATTGCCGCTAATAACCCTGCAGAAAAATCAATATGGCACAGAATTCGAGCAGGCTTTCGCTTAAGCCATAGCAATCATCGACGTGTCCGTGCTGAAATTCGTTGGTTTGTTAAACATCCTGCATATATGCAACGTGTCTATGATCGTGCCGATGCAGTCTTATATTATATAGTTGAAGAAATCGAAAAACGGGGCATCCCGACTGAACTTGCTTTATTACCCATAGTCGAAAGTGCTTTTCAACCTTTTGCCTATTCACGAGCAGCAGCCTCTGGCATTTGGCAATTTATTCCATCGACTGGTCGATTTTATGGATTACGTCAAGACTGGTGGTATGATGGTCGTCGTGATTTAATTGCTTCAACACATGCCAGCCTAGCTTATTTACGTAAACTTGAAAAGCAATTCCATGGTGACTGGTTACTGGCACTCGCCTCTTATAATTCTGGTGAGAATCGTGTCGCACGTGAAGTCCGACGGAATTTACGTCGTAAACGTTCTGCCAAATATTGGTACTTACGACTCCCTCGTGAAACCCGTGCCTATGTACCGAAATTATTAGCGTTACGAGCAATTATTCTCAATCCTAAGAAATATGGAGTAACCCTTAAACATATTCCTAACCGCCCACGCCTTCAAATTGTGAAAACCAAATCACAAATTGACTTAGCAGTTGCTGCTGAATTGGCAGGCATTAGCCTAGAGGAAATGTATAAACTCAACCCAGGCTTTAATCGCTGGGCGACCTCACCTAAAGGACCGCATCGATTAGTATTACCGATCGAAATCGCGAATGAATTTAAACATAAACTAAAATCACTTCCTCATTCCAAGCGAATGATTTGGAAAAAGCATAGAGTATCGGGAAGCGAAACTATTCGCTCCATCGCCCTGCAACACAAAATCACCCCTAAAATATTGCGTCATGTTAACTCTATGACCAATAATGAGTTCAAACAAGGGCAAAAAATTAGAATCCCTGTTTCTTATATTGCTAGGGCCAAATACACATTAACCCTCACTCAACGTTTTAAGGGATCAGCAACAGAAACCCTATCTCATCGTCGAAAAATTATCTACCGTGTACGTCGTGGTGATAGTTTGTCACGTATTGCACGCCGCTATCGAGTCTCGCGACGTCGCTTAGCACGCTGGAACCGAATATCGACACGCAAACGTTTACGTCGGCGGCAACGCTTAGTCATCTACATTGATCGTAGCAAAGTACGCCGCTCAAAACGTAGTTCTAGACGATATCGTGGTCGCAGACGCATGACTTATATAGTTCGGCGTGGTGATACCCTACATAATATTGCAAGGCGTTACAGAATTAGAGTGGCGCAAATTAAAGGATGGAATCGACGTATTCGCAGAAGCTCCCGCATTGTTCCGGGACAACGAATAAAACTATACGTCAAAGTCAGACGAAGAGTACATCGACGTAAGCGATCACGCAGAAGGCGTCGTAGCTAAAGTGTTCAAAAAACGGCTAATGATCATAGATCGTTAGCCGTTACTTTATTGATGAATTGAAAATAATTTATTGTCGATCAACATTAACGATTAATAAGTCTCTTGTGCTGCTTGTACAGCAGCGCTGGTGTCAATATTTTGTCCATTCGCATTAAGTACATTAGCTAAGGCACTCACACAAAACAAGACGTTGGTTTTATTACTGGCATAGCCCATTAAACCAATACGCCATACTTTACCTGCCAAAGCACCTAAACCTGCTCCAATTTCAAGATTATAATCTTGTAATAGCTTAGTACGTACCAACGCCTCATCAACCCCATCAGGAATAGTCACACTATTAAGTTGCGGAAGACGCTGGCCTTGTTTAACAATAAAATTAATGCCCATAGACTCAAGCCCTGCTTTCAATGCGAGATGATTCTGTGTATGGCGTTTCCATGAGTTTTCAAGTCCTTCTTCCTGTAAAATCACTAATGATTCATGCAAGGCGTATAAACTATTAATAGGCGCAGTGTGATGATAGGCCCTTTTCGCACCCGATCCCCAATAAGCCATTACCAAATTCAAATCAAGAAACCAACTCTGTACAGGGGTTTTACGATTCTTAATAGTCTCAGCTGCTGCTGCACTGAAAGTCACAGGAGATAAACCTGGTGTACAACTCAAACATTTTTGAGTACCAGAATAAACAGCATCTAGCTGCCAATCATCCACTCGTAACTCACTGCCCGCTAATGAAGTCACTGTATCAGCAATGACCAGACAGTCATGTTTATGGGCAATTTCAGAAATTGTTTTTGCATCTGATAACGCACCAGTAGAGGTCTCTGCATGCACAAAAGCAACGATTTTTGCATCGCTATTTTTATTCAAGGCATCTTCCAGTTTCTGCGGGTCTACCACTTCTCCCCACTCATCCTGAACCATTACCGCAATGCCACCACAGCGCTCTACATTCTCTTTCATGCGTCCGCCAAACACCCCATTTTGACAAACAATGACTTTATCACCCGGTTCTATCAGGTTCACAAAGCAACTTTCCATGCCAGCCGACCCTGGAGCAGAAATAGGCATGGTCAATTCATTCTTTGTACAAAATGCTTCTTGAAGTAACCCTTTCAGTTCATCCATTAGACCAACAAACATGGGATCTAAATGTCCAATGGTTGGGCGCGACATAGCTTCAAGGATACGCGGATTAACATCAGAAGGACCTGGGCCCATAAGCGTTCGTTTAGGGGGGTGAAAAGACTTTATCATTATGAAATATCCTTAAAAATAGCGAATAAATAAATAGTATTGAGGCAAACCCTCGAATGACGAGCATTATAACAAATAATATCACAGTAGAATGATCAGATTTATTTTAGCTGCGGTTTTGATAGTTTATATGCAGTAGACTACGCCCTTTAAGAAAAGTACCCCAATCCCTACGCATAGGATTGGTGTCTATCCTGTAATCAGTTATCTCAATAAACCTGATAAATTTTTTATAAAGCTATACCCTTATAAAAATAAGTGGCAATGTAAGCGATGTTGGCCTTCAGTTGAGCTTGGATAAGTTTGTTTACACTTATCCATTACATCAGGACAACGGGGATGAAAGTGACAGCCCTGTGGAGGATTGATTGGGGACGGTAAATCCCCCTGAAGTGGAGATTTTTTCTTTTCATTTTCTGGGTTGATTTCAGGGACCGCCGCCAACAAAGCTTTAGTATAAGGATGTTTTGGACTGGTCAACACTTGCTCCACTGTGCCTCGCTCGACAATACGCCCCAGATACATCACCGCAATTTCATCCGCAAGATAGGCGACTACTGATATATCATGCGTGATAAATAAGTACGATAAACCTATTTCTTGCTGCAACTTTTTGAGTAAATTTAATATCTGCGCTTGTACGGAAACGTCCAATGCACTAGTTGGCTCATCACACACGATAAGTTTCGGATTGACTGCTAAAGCCCGTGCAATGCATATGCGTTGACGCTGCCCTCCTGAAAACTCATGAGGATAGCGCAATCTCATGTCAGCACTCATCCCGACCATCTCGAGTAATTCTTCGACCCGTTGTTGACGTTTATCGGGATCTCTTTCATTACCTAAAGACAGCATTCCCTCTTCAATAATATCTCCCACCAACATCCGGGGATTCATTGATGAGAAGGGGTCTTGAAAAATAATTTGATAATCGGCACGACTAGAACGCAATGACTCCCCTTTTAAAGCACGTAAATTTTTGTTATCAAAAAAAACTTCACCGCTAGTCACCCCTCGCAGGAGTTGCAATATTCCCTTGCCTACGGTTGTTTTACCACACCCTGACTCACCGACCAGCGCTAAAGTTTGTCTTGGTTTAATGTCGATTTCAACCCCATCCACGGCATACACGTGACCTGCAACACGTTTTAAAATTCCTTTGTGAATGGGAAAGTGAACTCGCAAATTTTTAACACTCAATAATACTTCGTCAGACATTTCTGCTAGCGAAGTCTCTGCGGGTTCAAGCGCATTCACTCCTCTATGAGGGGGCTTTTGAGTCACAACATCTGGTGAATATAAATGACAACGAACTGTTTGTAACGCCGATTTGTTCGTCGTACTTTCGACGGTTAAGGTCTCAGGTAAACGCGAGGCACAATACTCCAGAGAACAGTCACAACGTTCCACAAAACGACAACCGGCAAAACTCTGTGTTAATGGAGGCACAGACCCTGCTATCGCTTGCAGCATTTGATGGCGTTTCTCCATTGAGGGTAATGAGTCAAAAAGTCGCTGACTATAAGGATGGGCGGGCTTGTTAAAAAAAGTATTACGGTCTGCTTGTTCTACAATCTGACCGGCATACATAACCGCTACATGATCAGCCATTTCATAGACTACTCCCAAATCATGCGTTATCAATAAAATTGCCATGCCAGTCTTTTCTTGTAACGCCTTAAGTAAATCTAATACTTGCGCCTGAATAGTCACATCTAACGCTGTCGTAGGTTCATCCGCTATTAATAAATCAGGGTCACCTGCCAGCGCAATGGCAATCATTACTCGTTGTTTCATACCACCAGAAAGTTGATGCGGATATTCTTTGACCCGCCTTTCAGGATCAGGAATTCCCACTGAATCCAATAACTCGATTGATCGTGCCCGCTCAGCGGACCCTTTTAAATTCTTATGCCGACGCAAAGATTCCCCAATCTGCTCCCCTACTGTCAACACAGGATTAAGCGATGTCATGGGCTCCTGAAATATCATAGCCACTCGGTTTCCACGCACATTACGCATAGAAAATTCAGAGTAAGCCGTTAAATCAATTTCATCAAGCGCAATGGTACCGCCTACGATTTTTCCAGCAGGCTCGGGTACTAAGCCTATAATAGATAATGCCGTCATTGACTTTCCACAACCTGATTCTCCAAGCAATGCAAAAGTCTCACCTTTCCGTATCGAAAAGCTTACCCCATCCACTGCTCTTAGTACTCCTCGCGGAGTATCAATCCAGGTTTGTAAGTCAGTCACTTTTAACAGTGTGTCATTCATTTAAAATTTGCTCGTTATACTTTTTATACTTTGTGTATGAAAACCCACTAAGTAAACTAAAAAATCGGAAAATTGTTAGCCTTGGTCTTTAACACTACTAAGTCTTGATCCTCATCAGACAAAAACTATTCTGAACAAAAATCTCATCTAATAAGTTTATAAAATAGCCATTAATGCTTATGGAAATCACTCATTATTCCCCGAATTTTTTTCTGTTCACCCTTGTTTAAAGTCATATAATCACAAGCAAGCGCCAAAGCATCCACCGATAAACCTGATTCACCAATATAATGTAAGTCCGAACTATATTGCTTATCTGTCTTGTTGTGCTTGACGACATTATGACGTTTTTTTTCCGTCAACTTTACTTGTAATTGGTTTTTGTATTCAGCTTCAGCATCGTCATCAATGTAACAATTTCCTGTACCTGATAATAGCCAGTTAGATTGTACTTTTAACAGTTGGGCCATTTTCACCAACTCCGAAGTTTTCGGATATTCTAAACCGTCAAGCCACAAACCCACCGACGACACAGACACATCAAGTGCCTGCGCAATAGCGGAATGTCTTCCATTCCCTGATTCAGGATAACCAGCGTCATCCATAATCTCATTAAGTCTTGCTGAAAATTTTTCCTTCTCTGACATTTGTTTAGTCCCTCATCCATGATCGCATCAAATTGATACATTACTTACATTGCCATTGACTAAGATCGTTATTACCACTTGATCTTGTCATCCTTTAGGCCTTTAACTAATCTTTTTTATCATCGTATTACCCTGTCCGTAACCGGGGATCAAAGGCATCTCGGACAGCATCAGAAAACATGTTAGCCGCTAATACTAACGTAAACATAAAGCTCATTGCCGCGACTAAAGACCACCACACCATTGGATCTCGGGCCATCTCTAGACGGGCACCGTTAATCATATTACCCCAGCTATTCATTTTCGCATCCACACCAATGCCTATATACGACAATACTGCTTCCGCCAACACTAAGCCACTAAAATCCAATACCACCACAATTAATACCAAGTGCATAATATTTGGAATAATATGCCGCTTTATAATTGTCATATCATGCACGCCAAAGGCTTGCGCTGCCTGGATATATTCAACTTCCCGAATTCGTAATGACTCTCCTCTTAACAGTCTGCATAAGCTGGTCCAACTAGTAATCCCCAAAATAACACACAATGCCAGCAACTTAACATCACCTTTGACCGTATCAGTATATTGCACACCAGAGTTATCAATATAGACTTGTATCATCAAGACTGACGCCGCAATCAATAAAACGCCTGGAATTGAACTTAAAGTGGTATACAAGTACTGGATCATATCATCGACCCAGCCTTTGAAATAACCGGCAGCGATTCCTAAGAATACTGCAAAAGGCAGCATCACTAAGGTGGTCAGGGTACCGATGATGATTCCCGTTCGAATACTCTTCACCGCTTGGTACAAAGTATCTTCACCCACTTTATCAGTCCCAAAAACATGATAATAGAAACTTAACCAGTAAAGACTAAAACTGAATAGCAAAATAACCAGTAAGGTCCATGCTGCCACATTCCAGGGGATTTCAAAATCACCTCGAAATAGTTTTTTCAAGTCAGGCAAGACAAGATGATAATTAAATCGATTAAGAATAAGCACCAGAAAAACGACTAGCACCGACCACACAAACGTGGCGACTAAAACGCCGGTCAGAATTTTTAACAGTATGTCTAGTCCTTTACTTTGAGAAGGTTGCAAATGCTTACCTCCATATTTCAATCTAGGATAAATCCTTTTAACCTTCCCTTTCCCCAGATTAATGGTCTCTTTGGCATAAGCATGTGTTGCCATAGGCGCTGAGTAAGTCCGCTCATCTTTTAATTTCAAAGGAAACAGTACTGATTCCCCTTTAGCATTGACGGTTTGCCGGACAGGTAACAGTAATAAATCTAACGCACTTTCGATAGGCGCATAGTTAACCTGTAAAGGTACATTTTTTTGGCTTGGACTAATTTTTAACGGCACTTTAAAATGTAAACTATCAAGAGTAGCAATGAAAATATAACTCAATAATATCACTACCGAAATCATCGCGACTTTGTTAGAAAAGACTTGCTTCCAAGCATTACTTAAATGTGCCTGGGTACGAATATAGGCAATCGATAAAATTAACACAAATATCAAAATAAAAAATAAAATATCGGTATACAAATAACTTGCTTTGACTCCACAGATAAGGGGAACGCCTACCAGCGCAATAATAATAGAGACTATAATGATAGCCGCTTTGCTCCACCAAAATTTCTGCTGTACTTTTTCGGTTGCTTGAATGGCCTCCATTAACTAAACCTTATCCTTGGATCAGCAATGGTGTAAGAAATATCGGTCATAATCAGTCCGATAATTGATAATACTGCTCCCAAAAACACCATTGACCTCACTATTCCAAAATCCTGTGAACGTATTCCATCAATCACATAACTTCCCAAACCAGGAATACCAAAAAATGACTCAGTAATAAGGCTTCCCATAAACAATAAAGGAATAGTCGCGACTAAGCCCGTGAGAATAGGAATCATCCCGTTACGTAATACATGCTTAAATAATACTCGCTGCTCTGACAGCCCTTTGGCTCGTGCCGTACGCACATAGTCCTTACCAATTTCTTCCAAAAATATCGTTCGATACCAGCGTGTACTCGCTCCAACCCCCCCAATCACTCCTATTATCACAGGCAAAATCACAAACTTGAAAGTGTTACCTGTATCGTCATACCCTGATATCGGGACTAAATGTAACACTTTGCCAATCAAATACTGACCGCCGATAATATAAAACATCGCTGACACTGACATCAATACGACACATAAAATTACTCCCGAAAAATCAATATAACTTGCTCTAAAAAAAGCCAATAACATCGCGAAGGTCACACTGACAAGAAGTCCAATGATAAGGGTAGGCACTGCTATAGCGAGACTTGGCCACATTCGTGTTTTTATTTCATTGAGAATATCCCTTCCTTTATCTGACTCCCCAAACTCAAACACAAATAACTTGAGCGATTTTTGAAAAAACAAAGTCTCCGTTAATTTATCACTGCCTCTCTCCTCAGCGTTAAACCAATTAGGCATATTGTAACCATGAGCCTTCTTCCAGCGCACAATGGCAGCCTGATCAACATTTTTTACTCCTAAATGTAAACGTGCCATATCGTCTGTGGTATTGATAGTAAAAAACAGCAAAAAGGTAATCAGGTTCACGCCAATAAGCAGTGGGATTGCATATAGAAGTCGTCTTAAAATATAGGCACTCATATTATTCAGCGGCCTTTTTATCGACAGATTCTATATTCTGTTGTTTATGCTTCACATCATAGACTTTCGCACGATAGGCGCGAATTCCAGGTAATAAAATTAATAACAATATACCGAACCCTAACCACACAGGCCAAATCACTGGAATATTCCAGGATTGGCGTTGCTGATTTCGCCGTTGTGAATCAATTCGCTTAAACATTAAGGTATTATGCGCTACCGCATGGGGTTTAGCATTATGATACCAATCATGATAAAGCACATAACTTTTACTATGAAATCCCCATATCCAAGGAGCATCGTACCTAAGAATAGCAATCATTTTTTTAATTAATTTATTCCTTTGCGGGCCATTAGGCATGGTCTCAATTCGTTTAAATAATTTATTGTATTCCTCATTATCATAGTTAACCGCATTTTCACCATGATATTTTACTTTACCGTTAGGGCCGTATAATAAAAACAGAAAGTTTTCTGGATCAGGGTAATCAGCGTTCCATCCCCACTGAAAAATTTGTGATTTACCGTTACGCATTTTTGACTGAAACCGATTATAGTCTGTGCCTCTAATCTGTAGTTGAATATTGATGCTATTCAGCTGCTTGACATACCAACGTCTTTCCGCCTTAGCCTGAGCTCCTCCACCATCAACAGCTTCAAAGTTAATAATCAATTGCTTTCCAGTTTTTTGATCGATCCCATTACCATAGCCCGCTTCTACCATCAGCTGTTTAGCATAGGCAATAGATTTCCTCTTTCGTTTTTCGTTCACCCAGTCAAACAAGTAAGTATTCATGCCTTGTTTTCCCTGAGAATAACCTATAATTCCCGGAGGAATAGGGTCTTGAGCCTCTATGCCTCGGCCATTCAAAAAAATATTGATGTATTCCTTGTAGTTCATTGCTATAGAAATAGCGTGCCTGAGTTTGCGAGCCCGTTCAGAGGTTCCACCCACGACTGGGTCACGCATATTAAATCCCATGTACGTTGTTGAAGTATCCACGGTAGTAATCAGTTTAATATTTTTGCTGCGCATGCCAGGTGTTAAGTTAGCGTTCCCTTGAATATTAATTTTCACTGCTTGGTCAAAACTTTCAGAATTAATTCCGGCCAAATCAAAGTACCCTTGCAGAAATTTATTCCACAGAGGAATACTTTCTTTCTCTAAGGTAAAAATAACGGTGTCCACAAACGGCATTATTTTGCCCGCATCTTTTAATAAACCTTGTTGACGATCCGTCGCTGAACCTTCGGATGGGTAAGGGATTCCTCTAAAATTAGGATTTTTTTGCAATACAATTTTTAAAGAAGGATTATTGTGAGTCAACATATAAGCACCAGTACCGACTGGCCACCAATTTATCTTCATGTTTCTTTTTTTCATTCCAGTCTGACTGTAAAACTTAATCGCCTCAGAAGGAACCGGTGAAAAAAATGGCATCGCCAGCCAATAGAGTATTTGCGGGTAACGCCCCTTTATTTTTATTTCATAGGAATAACGATCAATCAAGGTCACACCACTAAGCTCAAACTTCGATAAATCAACAAATTGAATCGAAGCTTTTGTTGCCAGTAAAAAACCTTTGACAATTTTTGGCAAGTCTTTGTTCGAACTTGAGGCACTTAAAAGTTTCGCAATAAGAACTGCTTCAAGTTGTACCACAGCAATTTTTTTCTCTATTAGTTTTTGCTTTTTTGAGTTTTGTTGTGCAATAAACTGAGCCAATTTTGAGCTCAACACTTGTAACTCATGCTGACGGCTTAACAACATTCTGGTCACCAGCGATTGATGCTCTCGGGGAGAATGCCCTGTGGCTTCCAAACGCTCTTTAAGTTGCACTAAAATTTTAAGCCGTTGACCTAATTTGTCATAGTAAAGTTCGAGTCTTTTGGCGAGCGGCCCAAGTCCAACAATGTATTTGCTCATGGTACTTAATATAGGACTGTGTAACTTAGGGTGTGCCAGCCGCTTCATTTGATAAATATAGTCTGCTGCCACTAATTCACGTGAGCCTGTTTTTTTAAAGTCAGACAGAGAAAATTTTGACAGTACTGTTTTTAAACTTAAGCGATGATAAATAAAGTTCCCATGTTGATCTTTAGCAAACGCTGGATGAGGTTGATACCGAATCCCTTTCTTAATGGTGACCTTATAGACCGTGAATGCAATTTGAGAAGGATTTGCCCCCTTCGCTAAGGGACGGTTATTTTTATCCAGATATTTGGCCACTGGGAGCTTAGTGGCTGTTAGCGGTGTTAATACATAGGGACGCTTTAGGTAATGATATTGCAAAGGCGGCTCATAAATATTGCCAATATAAGCGTATTCATTGGAACTGTAAGATTTGGCAGGATCAAGATTTTTGGGCTGCGAAATAAAACGGGTATAAACAATTGATTTATTAGCTTGTTGTTTCGGGTAAGGGTTATTCAGTGTGCCGCCACAAGCAGACAGCATTAACACAGTTAATAATGCACTGATCAACCCGAATTTAAATCCTGGTAGAATACTTGAACTTATTTTTTTATTAATAATCAAAATCCTGTTAATCATTAGGTGACATATTTGTATTGATCAATCGTGTTGCTATTATTCAGTCACTGCTGCTTAATTGAACCTGGTAATTTCGACCGCCAAACATCAGTGATCCCTTTACTTAGGCGCTTTAGTAGCCTTTTTATTCTCAATCGCCCAGGCTTATTCCTCGTAGACTTAATCATGGTACCAGAATGCTCTTAAAATTATTTGACTGAGTGATTGACCCAGGGTAAAAACTCTCTGGCCTAGAGTCTGCTATATTTTTGTGCAATCAGGCATCAAATAATATAATTAATAGCCAACTTGTTGATACTATTGTCCTGTTTATACAGTGTAGTATAAATAGGGAAAGCTAAATGTTCTATAGCTTATCTCAAGATAATCAATTAGATCATATGGATATAAATATTTTGTTTGCCTTCCAACACTATTTGCTATAATTTCGCTTCTAGCATCCGATCCTTTGACATATTAAGGTATGACGATATCCAATTTTATTTTTATGCCGTGCTTAAACGACAGTCGGACATTTTAAAACAAACATTTTGAGAGATTACAATGGGATTTCTGAAAGACAAAAAAGTTCTTATCGTCGGCCTGGCATCAACACGGTCTATTGCATGGGGGGTTGCCCAGGCAATGCATCGCGAAGGTGCAGACCTTGCATTCACGTACCAAAATGACAAGCTACGAGACCGCGTCGAAAAAATGGCCTCAGAGTGTAAATCAGAAGTCGTTGTCCCATGTGATGTATCGAGTGATAAGCAAATTGAAGCTGTTTTTGACCATATTGATGATTATTGGGATCATCTTGATGTCATTATTCATTCAGTGGCCTTTGCTCCCAGAAACGAATTAGGGGGAGACTACCTCGATTCCGTGACACGCGAGGGATTTAACGTTGCTCATGAAATCAGCTCCTATAGTTTTGCTGCCTTAGCAAAAGCAGGTCGGCATATGATGCAAGGACGTAATGGCGCCCTACTTACTTTGTCTTATCTTGGTGCTCAGAAAGCAATCCCTAACTATAACGTCATGGGGCCCGCGAAGGCCAGCCTAGAGGCCAATGTCCGTTATATGGCGCAAGCCTTAGGACCTGAGAACATTAGAGTCAATGCTGTCTCGGCAGGCCCCATCAGAACACTCGCGGCCGCTGGAATTAGTGGTTTTAAAAGTATGATGGACAGCGTTGAAGAAGTAGCACCATTACGCCGTAACATTACTACCGAAGAGGTGGGCAATACCGCCGCTTTTCTGTGCTCTGACCTTGCATCAGGAATTACTGGTGAGATCACGTATGTTGATGCTGGCTACAATATTATCGGTATGAGTATTTAAACAACCTCAAAATTGGGAGCCACAACAAAATTTAATGGCTCCCCTGCTCAAGACAGTAGCAGCATCAACGGCTTTCGCCATATAATTTAATACCACCTGCTGGATATCTGCCAATGCCCACTCTATTTGGAATCACTTCTTGCGACACTATACGTAAGGCTAAACAATGGCTTACTCAACACAATGTTGATTTTGAGTTTCATGACTACAAGAAAAAAGGGGTGCCTGAAAAAGCACTCAAACAATGGATCAAACAAGTAGGCTGGGAAGTCTTACTGAATAAACGGGGAACTACCTGGCGTAAACTGGATGACTCTATTAAGGAATCAGTTGATGAGAAAAGCGCTATTCAGATAATGCTGAACAATCCCAGCATTATCAAGCGACCAGTATTAGATATTGATGGACAATACCAAGTAGGATTCTCTGACCAAGCTTACCAAGCACTATTTTAATAGCCACCTGTAGTCACAGTTCTATTCCAGGAACCCATTAATCAAGCGGAGATCTCTATAACTTTACCTTCACGCCGCCTTTTTAGGGCTTTCTAGTGCGACATCTTTTAAGACATCGGTTTCACCTTCAAGCTTGGCAACTGTCACTGCTGCAGTCGAATCACTCAGAACATTGATCGACGTCCGTAGCATATCCAGTGGACGGTCAACAATATAGATGATTGCCATTGCCGCTAATATCTTACCTGTTGGATCAACCTGTTGTGCAATAACCACTATAGCCACTAATGAGGCCGATGGTATTCCTGCCACACCAATTGACGTCAGTAAAGCTAAAGCCACAATCATAAATTGTGTCCCCATACTTAAATCGTAACCAAAAATTTGTACACAAAATATCACTGCCACACACTCATATAAAGCAGTGCCATCCATATTCACCGTTGCTCCCAACGGCAATACAAAACTGGCTGTTTGTTTTGATACTTTTGCATTATTTTCAACGCAATTAAGTGTCATAGGAAGCGTGGCTGCTGAAGACGCGGTTGAAAATGCCATTAATAATGCATCACGCATCGCCTTAAAATGAGCAATGGGGCTCACCCGAGCGACAAACTTTAATATTAACGGAACCACCACTAATGCATGAAACAGTAATGCGGCCAACACCGTAAAGAAAAATGCACTGACAACACCGGCCATTGCAATCAGATCTTGTGGATTCAAGCCAGCAATAACTCCTGCAACCAAGCCAAGGACTCCGATAGGAGCAAACTTCATAATAAAATTGGTCATAGAAAGCATAATTTCATACAAACCTTGCCAAAAACCCATTTGTGTCTCAAACAGAGACTTCTTCAAACGCCCCATAAATACCGCGAATAAAATACAAAATACAATCAGGCTTAACATTTTACCGTTATTGGATGCTGTTTGAAGAATATTTTGTGGAATAATTCGACTAAAAAATCCCCCAGGGCTTTCACCTGTTTTTTGACTCTCAATTTTTTTCTGAATTTTTTCGGACTCACTCGTTTGAATCTTAATAATTTTCGAAGCAGGTTGATCACCGATATACCCTGGTTTTACGAGATTCACCATCATCAAACCAACCAGTATTGCCATCAAACTGGTGAACATGTAAAAACTTAACGTTTTAATGCCCAAGCGCCCTAATGAACGCCCAGTCCCCATCCCTGCAATGCTAGTAATAATGGAGGCTGCTATTAACGGCACCACAATCATTTTAAGCGCACTGATAAAGATAGCACCAAATTCCTGGTACATGGGTTTAAAACTAAACCCAAGCCACTTTTGATCTATCCCCATGGCAGTGGATTGAGCAGTTTCTGGGTACAATAATCCTTGCATGGAAAACAAGCCAGCAAAAACAGCCACCACTAAAGCAATTAATATTTGCCAGTGAAGTTTAATTTTCATCATTGCTTGACTCGATCAAATGACTTTTAAGTACGACACTTGCATTCTTGCGTAATAAATCCAACGTATTTTGTAACAATACCTCACTCATCATTGCAGCATTCCCTAGTTGATATATTTTTTTTGTTTGTGCATTGACTTTACTCATCGTACCGTAAGTAGACTTTTCAAGAATAAAAACAACAAAGTCGTTGTTTGCCAGTTGAACACTACCAGCATATTTTTTATCCTTGACTGGCACCCCTAAACTAAAGGCACTTTTAATAAGCCTTGAAGGTATCTTGGTATTAAAACGATTAACCGATCCTGATTTTGTAACGATCCAAGCATGGTTTTTAGACATCGCATTGAAATCGGGTTTAAGCTTTAATTCCTTTATCAGGTTTTCGCCAAGTTTTTTTGCGTTCGTTCTCGCGAGCTCATTACGTAATAATGAAGTCACTTCAACTTTAACTTGTTCGAAGGTTTTAAATGATGACCGCTTATATTTGCTAAGCCGAATGACAATCGTACGTGCAGTAGGTTTACCGCTATTGATGTTAATGGTACGACTGTTCACACTAGCATCGACATCACCATTAGCATAAACATCTTTACCAAACGCCTCTGTACGAACTTTAGGCAGCGCCAATACTCCGGTATATTTATCGCCCTTTTTAAACCAAGCAGTGGTTTTAATTCCTAATTTCAAAATGCTTGCAGCAACCTCTAAAGTTTCAGAGTTCTCAAATACTTGCGCATTAAGAATCTCAACCTTTTTACCGTAAAGCTCAATGGCTTTGAAGCGTAATAGTTTATTGCGAATGAGCTCTTTCACATCCTCTACTGGACGAATTTTTCCAGCCTTACTATTGGTCAGATATAAAATATAGAAACCCTTTTCCCCTCGTACAGGCTTTGAGTTAACACTTAGCGGTACATTATTGAGTGCATCATATAAAGCTTTTTGCTTAATTGGATCAATCACAACCCCTGGCACAAACTTATCATCAGAGTATTTTTTAACCAACCTTTTAAATAAACGCCCCACCTTAATGGGTGCTTCGCCTGTACGTCTCAAGTTTTGTCTTTGTGCCAGTTGGGCATAAGCCTCATTAATTTTCTTAAGTGCAGCCGCTACCTTTTTTGGTGGCGCATTTTTATCTACCTTAACAAGTAAATGTGAAGCTTTTCGAACTGATGGTTCTCTGTAACCATTTTTGTATTTTGCATAGTCCTTACTGATGTCTATGTCTGTGACTTTTGGTATTTTGGTGAACTGCTTATAGCCTAACTCGACATACGAAAACTGGACTGAAGCAGGGATCATGAATTGTTTTTTATTTTTGGTATAATATTCTTTTAACTGTTGTTCAGTTATCTTTATATCTTTATAGAAGCTCTTCGCGGGTATAGTTACATAACTAAATTCAATCGTACGATGCTGCATTTTCCAATTTTCTAACAACTCACTGTTGGTAAAAAATTCGGCCTGGCGAATAACATAATTAAATTGTTCATTATAAATTCTCTTTTGCCGTTGTGCGAGGTCTGCTTCTAGTGTGACCCCTGCTTGCGCTAAAAGGCCGTTGTACTTATCTCGAGAATACCCTTCAGATCTTCGTAGCTCAGCTTCAATCTGCGCCTGACTATAGTAATAACCGATGGTTTCAGCCGCTTGTAAACGAATAATGCCATCAACTTTTTCAGTCAAAAATTGGCGCTTTAACTCACGAGTTTTTTTAACATTAGGCGCCCCATGTTTTAAAGTATATTGCGATAGTCTCGAATGTTGAAATTCATTTTCAAAATCTTGCATGGTAATGCTTGTTCCATTGACCTTTGCAACTATGGGCACGGCTGGCTCACCTATCCAGCTCTCGATACCCCAAAGAGCAAAAACTACAATAATCAATCCAATGATTAACATTGCTACCAAGCCGGTAGCCTTGTCTCTGATCGCTTGTAACATGCTGCTATTTCCCGTATTTTTCCAATATAGAGTGATGGATTATAACTGTGTTTGATTAGAAGATTAAGTACATTCCGAAGGTTTATTCGTATTTATTGCCAGCGTCCTTGCCTCACCTAGCTTTTGGCTTAGCGATAAAAAACCCAAAAAAAAACGCTAGAGTCTGAATAAACAGAATCTAGCGCTTATAGTGGCGGAGCGGACGGGATTCGAACCCGCGACCACCGGCGTGACAGGCCGGTATTCTAACCAGCTGAACTACCGCTCCGTATTTGGTGGGTGCTACAGGGATCGAACCTGTGACCCTCGCCTTGTAAGGGCGATGCTCTCCCAGCTGAGCTAAGCACCCGATGCCAAGCGGTCGCTAGTTTAATGCATCTTTAAGTGCTTTACCAGCCTTAAAGCCAACTGAATTCGATGCTTTGATATCAATGGCCTCATTTGTTTGCGGATTACGCCCTGTTCGTGCAGCGCGATGACGTTTTTTAAAGGTTCCAAAACCAGTAATAGTGACATCTTCCCCAGCGATAAGTGCTTCTGTTATACCGTTAATTAGTGCGTCAAGTGTGCGCGTGGCTGCTGCCTTACTTGATTCTGCATGTTCAACAATCAGTTCAACTAAATCACTTTTATTCATTAACTCTATTCCCTTTATTTTAATTAAAATAAAATAATTAAATTTTTATTACATCCTTGATATGGACAAATAATATCCAATAAAAAAGACAGACTCAGACTATATAACAACAGTAGCCGGACTCTGTCTCTAATAGAAGAATGATAACAGGCTTATCAATTCATTGAAATGTAAAAATGACTTATCAATTCACAATGATAACTTTAGTGCTCATTAATAAGTCATGAAGAAAAATCAAACAGATACTTCTGAATGATTTAATGTGCTCTAATTCCATTCTCTGAAGTATCAGCCGCCTCTTCGTCTGATTTTGAGTCCTTATCTTTGAGAGGTGTAGGAGTATGGGTTAATGCTAATTCCAGTACTTGATCAATCCATTGCACAGGATGAATATCCAAAGACTCTTTAATATTGTCTGGAATCTCAGCCAAATCACGTCGATTTTCTTCAGGAATTAATACTGTAGTAATACCACCACGATGAGCCGCCAGAAGTTTCTCTTTTAACCCTCCGATTGGTAACACCTCACCCCGTAAAGTAATCTCCCCAGTCATCGCAACTGCCGCTCGTACTGGTATATTACTCAAGGCTGAAACTAGTGCAGTACACATTGCTACGCCGGCACTAGGACCATCCTTAGGAGTCGCACCTTCAGGGACATGAATGTGAATATCGTATTTTTGATAAAAATCATCTGCAATACCCAAGACTTTTGATCGACTTCGTACGACAGTCATTGCTGCTTGAATAGACTCTTGCATTACATCGCCGAGTTGCCCTGTATGCACTAACTTGCCTTTACCGGGTACTAACGCTGTTTCAATAGTCAACAACTCACCGCCCACTTCAGTCCAAGCCAAGCCAGTCACCTGCCCTACTTGATCTTTTTCTTCCGCCAAACCATAGCGGAATCGTTTAACCCCAAGATAGTTTTCAGTCACTTCTGTTGTGATATGAACGCTCACAATCTCTGTGTTGAGTAAAATTTCCTTGACCACCTTACGGCAAATCTTTGAAAGTTCACGCTCAAGGTTACGCACGCCAGCTTCACGGGTAAAGAAACGAATAATATCGCGCATAGCATCTTCATCCAATTGAATTTCGGATGCTTTAAGACCATTATTTTTGATTTGTTTTGGAAACAAATAACGTTGTGCAATATTAACTTTTTCGTCCTCTGTATAACCAGGGATTCGAATCACTTCCATACGATCCAGCAAAGGAGCTGGAATATTAAGAGAGTTAGCCGTTGCCAGAAACATCACATCCGACAAATCAAAATCCACTTCAAGATAATGGTCTGAAAAAGTATGGTTTTGCTCTGGATCTAACACTTCTAACAAGGCAGACGATGGATCCCCTCGAAAATCTTGAGAAGTTTTATCGATTTCGTCTAACAAAAAAAGTGGATTTCTTGCGCCAACCTTGGATAGGTTTTGTACAATTTTACCTGGCATAGAACCAATATAGGTTCGCCTGTGACCACGTATCTCGGCCTCATCACGCACACCACCCAAAGCCATACGAACAAATTTACGATTAGTGGCACGAGCGATAGAGCGCCCTAAAGAAGTTTTACCGACTCCTGGAGGACCCACTAAACATAATATCGGTCCTTTTAACTTTTTAACCCGCAGTTGCACTGCAAGATATTCAAGGATCCGTTCCTTAACTTTTTCCAGACCATAATGATCCTCTTCCAAAACCTGTTCAGCTTTGGTCAGATCACGGCGAATCTTGGTTCGTTTTTTCCACGGCAAGCCTACTAGCCAATCAATATAATTGCGCACTACCGTTGCTTCAGCAGACATAGGAGACATTTGCTTTAGTTTATTCAGCTCTGATGTCGCTTTTTCATGTGCCTCTTCAGGCATTTTTGCATCGACTATTTTATTTGCCAAATCTTCGATTTCATTGGGCGCATCTTCCATGTCGCCTAATTCTTTATGAATCGCTTTCATTTGTTCATTCAAGTAATACTCGCGCTGACTTTTCTCCATTTGCGATTTTACTCGTGAACGAATTCTCTTCTCGACTTGTAATAAGTCAATTTCGCCTTCAATGAGACTTAACAAATTTTCAAGCCGGATTTTAACATCCTCAACTTCAAGGATTCCTTGTTTATCTTCGATTTTTAGCGACATGTGGGCGGCAATTGTATCCGCCAATCGGCCAGGATCGTCGATACCAGACAATGAAGACAAAATTTCAGGAGGCACTTTTTTATTCAATTTTACATATTGATCAAATTGAGAGAGCAATGAGCGCATTAAAACATCTGTTTCATGCTCATCATCGTCCTCTAATGCTGAAAGAGTTTCAATTTCTGCTGAAAAAAAGTCATGTTCTGACACAAATTGCACAACCCTAGCACGCTCTGACCCTTCCACCAGAACTTTAACCGTACCATCAGGCAACTTTAATAATTGAAGTATGGTCGAAAGAGTCCCTACTTCATGAATTTCATCTATCTCAGGATCATCTACCTCAGCGCTTTTCTGTGCGACCAGCAATATTAACTTGTCGTTTTCCATTGCGCTTTCAAGTGCTTGAATTGATTTTTCACGGCCCACAAAAAGTGGGATTACCATGTGCGGATAAACAACAACATCACGTAGTGGCAATACTGGCACCGTTTTAGTCATGCTGTCTATATCAGCGATTTGATCTTCATTCCCCATACAAATACCCTCATTAATCTCTATGATTCCCCATGAAAGAAGAAGCACTCATCTAATACATGCGGATTAAAATTAGTATTTCAACTGTAATAATTCATTATGGTTCAAACTGAGTGTATTGGCTATACATGCATTTAACAGGCCGTCTCAAAAACATGAATTAAGTGAGAGATTAGTCACGATTTGAAAACTAGAAAATAAAGAGAGCTTCCAGCAATTAATGACCAATTTTAGTCCATTTATGATAAAAGATAGGAGTGATACCGACATTAGTGATGGGAAATATTAATACCAAAAAAAAGGCCGGTAACACCGGCCTTTTTAAATATTGCTTAGGAATTATTTATCAGATGAAGCTACTTTTCCAGAAGACTCATAGATAAATAACGGTTTACTCTCATCCTTGATAGCACTCTCATCAACTACTACTTTTGTCACATCATCCATTGAAGGCAAATCATACATAGTATCTAGCAACACATGCTCCAAAATAGTACGCAAACCTCGAGCGCCTGTCTTACGTTTCATTGCTTTATGAGCAACGGCACGCAAAGCATCATCACGAAATTCAATTTCACAACCTTCCATATCAAACAACTTGGCATACTGCTTGGTTAATGCATTGCGTGGCTCTGTCAAAATTGTAATCAATGCATCCTCATCCAACTCTTCAAGAGTCGCAACAATGGGTAATCGACCTACAAATTCAGGAATCAAACCATATTTAATCAAATCTTCTGGCTCGACCTCAGTTAGAGTGTCACCGATACTTAATTCATCTTCTTTGCTATTCAGTTGTGCAGAGAAACCAATACCGCCCTTATGCGAACGATCCCGAATAACTTTTTCAAGACCTGCAAATGCCCCGCCCACTATAAACAAGATGTTAGACGTATCCACTTGCAAAAACTCCTGCTGAGGATGTTTACGTCCGCCTTGAGGAGGAACTGAAGCAACGGTACCTTCGATCAACTTCAACAAAGCTTGCTGAACGCCTTCACCCGAGACATCTCGAGTAATGGATGGGTTTTCTGACTTACGTGAAACCTTATCAATTTCGTCAATATAGACTATACCCGTTTGCGCTTTTTCAACGTCATAGTCACATTTTTGTAGCAATTTTTGAATGATGTTTTCAACATCTTCACCGACATACCCAGCTTCTGTAAGAGTGGTAGCATCAGCGATAGTAAAAGGAACATTAAGTAAACGTGCAAGCGTTTCTGCTAACAAGGTTTTACCGGAACCTGTAGGTCCTATCAGTAAAATATTACTTTTTGATAGTTCAATTTCATCTTTATGTTGAGCGACTTCCATGCGTTTATAGTGATTGTATACCGCTACTGAAAGAATCTTTTTGGCACGAGTTTGTCCAATGACATATTCATCCAGGGTTTCTCTAATTTCTTGTGGCTTAGGAAGCTTGCTTGACTCAGCACTTGCTTTATCTTGCATTTCTTCACGAATAATATCGTTACACAGCTCGACACATTCGTCACAAACAAATACTGATGGTCCAGCAATTAATTTACGAACCTCATGTTGGCTTTTACCGCAGAATGAGCAGTACAGTAACTTACCATTATCATCGCTCTTATCCTGTTTGTCATCGCTCATATTTATGACCTCTTACGTTATATTATTATTGTTATTAGTTATTCATGTCCCTTCAGCAATTGTATCTCCTAATACTGCACAATCTGCATGGGTCCAGCTTTCGCTCTTCTATTGACCATACCTTCTATAGCGTCCACTTGTAAACTTTTATTTACCTGGATTTTATAGTAATCCCCAAACATTACAGGGGATTACGCGATCAAGTATGGACTACCATAACATCTTTTTGGTCAAAAATTAACCTACGGAGAATCAGGTTCATTTCCTCCTGTTGTATTACCTCTGGCATGTACGACTTCATCAATCAAACCATAAACGGCCGATTCGTCGCCACTCATAAAATTGTCACGCTCAGTATCTTTGGCAATTGTTTCAACAGGTTGGCCTGTATGATGCGCTAAAATCCCGTTTAATCGGTCACGAATCAGTAAAATTTCTTTTGCATGGATATCAAAATCTGTGGCTTGCCCCTGAAATCCACCTAAAGGCTGATGAATCATCATTCGTGAATGAGGTAAACAATAACGTTTTTTGGCTGCTCCACCGGCTAGGAGTAACGCTCCCATACTGGCAGCCTGGCCAATACACATGGTGCTTACGTCTGGTTTGACGAATTGCATAGTGTCATAGATAGCCATACCTGAAGTGACCGAACCGCCTGGAGAATTGATGTAGATATGAATATCCTTATCAGGATTTTCAGATTCGAGAAATAAAAGTTGAGCGACTACCACATTTGCCATATGATCCTCAATAGGACCCACAATGAAAATTACACGTTCTTTTAGTAGTCTCGAATAAATATCATAGGCACGCTCCCCTCTAGGTGATTGTTCAACCACCATAGGAATCAAACCAAGATTACTTATACCAAAATCTGAACTGTTACCCTTATTGCTCATAGTATCGAAATTCCTGTTAATGTCCGTTAAACCAAACGATAGATATCTCTAATAATAGACTATGGATTCATAACTTCATCAAAGGTCATCATCTTTTCTGTTACTGTCACTTTTTCAAGCAAATATTCAACCACGGCCTCTTCAAGCGCTAACGCTTCAATACTGCGCATAGCATTTTCATCGTTTCGATACTGCTGGATCATGGCAGCTGAATCTTCATAACTTTCAGCCAGACGCTCCAACACTCGACTGAGTCGATCTTCGTTGACCTCTATTTTTTCTTGTTGAACAATCTCTGACATTAACAAACCAAGCTTTACTCTTTTACGAGCCTCTGTTTCAAGAAGCTCTGCAGGGAGGTCTGACTCTTTAATGTCAGGCATATTCTGACTATACTGACTACGTAAAGCGACAATTTCTTTCTCAATCAACGTTTGAGGCAGCTCCAGCTCATTTTTTTCGATCAACACATCTAATATATTATTTTTAGCTGTCTCACGCAGCTTTTGATCGAGCTCACTTTGCATATTTTTACAAATATCACTACGCAACTCAGCAATATCACCACTCGCAACACCAAAAGATTTAACAAACTCCTCATTAATTTCGGGTAACGCGGGCTCATTAACTGACTGCACAGTAATTTCGAATATTGCAGGCTTACCCGCAAGTTCAGCTTTAGCATAATCGTCTGGGAAACTTACTTCAACATTTCGTGACTCTCCTACTTTAACACCTGTTAACTGCTCTTCAAAACCAGGAATCATTGTTTTGGAGCCTAAAACCAAGGGATGATTTTCAGCAGCGCCGCCTTCAAAAGCTTCTCCGTCTATTTTTCCTACAAAATTAAGAACCACTTGATCTTCTTCTTTTGCTGCACGATCCACTTCATTCCAAGTCACTCGCTGTACACGAATTTTTTCTACAACCTTCTCTATATCCAGATCCAGAACTTCAGAAACGGGTTTTTCTATTTCCACACCCTCAAGTGATCCAAACTCAATATCTGGATAAACCTCAAAGGTCACACTATATTCAAATTCTTTTCCTGATTCAGCTTGTTGAGGGGAAAATTGAGGGTTCCCAGCAGGCCTCAATTTCTCTTGTACAACTGCTTCTTGCCAAGTTTGTCGCATGGTATTTTCAAGGACTTCCTGGCGCACAGATCCATCATAATGTTGCTTCACAACATCAAAAGGGACTTTGCCTTTACGGAACCCTTTTAAATTAACTCTCGATTTGAGTGAATTCAGGCGACTGCTCACCTCTTGCTCAATCTCATCGGATGGTACCTGTACAGTCAATTTACGTTGTAACCCACCAGTGATTTCTACTGACACCTGCATGACAAAACCTCTTTAAATGAAAAGAATATTGAAGAACTCATAGAATAGCTACACTTGTAGTAGTACCAGTAAGCCAAATATAGTAATAAGTAACTGAATTAAATAGCATTTTTAAATATGGTGCGAAAGGAGAGACTCGAACTCTCACGGGTTACCCCACGGGTACCTAAAACCAGCGCGTCTACCAATTCCGCCACTTTCGCATAAGTCTTTAATAACACCGGGAAAAACTCCCCGTATTAAGGAAGCGCTATTATCCTAGATAACGAATATTCTTGCCACTATTAAATGCAAACAACCCCAATTTATTTTAGGTAACTTTTTGAGCACTTATTACAGTTAAAAATTCTAGCGTCTCTTTATATTATAACCTTACCCTGCTTTATTTCCTTTATAGGATTTCAAGACTATGTTCTCTTGTGATAAATGAACTGCTTTTCATAACACATAGCTATAAAAGCCAGTAATATTCCTAATGATATACTGACAATACATAACATTCATCAGTGATTTTCGTGATTTTCATGCGAAGTCGCTAACGCTATCATATTTTTGCACTTTAATTTTTGGGCAAAGTACGATATAAATACAATTCTTATTCATTAAAACTATCTCTAATACATTATTATAAAAATGGAATCAAAAAGCTTATGAAAACACTAGCAGTATTATTACTCTCCTTAATGGCTTTTTCTGCCTTTGGGGCGTCGGCGAAATCAAAGCAACTTTACACTTACACAGGCAATGATCTTTCTTCAAACTGTGTTGACGGAAGCGCGTACCGACGCGGATTATGCCTAGGTTATGTAAACGGCGTTGCCTCTATGCAGAAAAAAGCTTGCATCCCTGATGGCGTCAAATTTGGTCAGTTAAAGCGTGTTATTGAACGTTATATGGAAGAGAACCCTGAGCAAGCTCATAAACATGCCTTTAAAATTGTTGTTGCAGCGCTCAAAGAAGCTTGGCCTTGTAAATAAATTAGTTTAGCCAATTGATTTACAATACTGCCTGTCGTTTCTTTAAGTTTCGACAGGCACCAACCTAAAGTTTATAAACTCCTTCCCATTGTACTATACTAAAAGCAAGCTTCAAAAAAGGGACTCCTAAACAAAGAAAGCTTCCAAGCAAAATACTTGAAACAAAATTTCTCGAGTCGGTGCTGCGATATGATTATAAGTACAACAGATCCCATTACAATGAATCATATCTCTGATCCAGACAATCACCCTTCTATCATTGAAGGTAAAGGAACTACGGCTATACGAATTTACTTCGAATCTGAAGATACTAGGCAAATATGGTTAGAACTTTGTGGAGAGACTAATCAAAAAATATCTAAAGAATCGCTTAAAAAATCGATTAAAGAATCGATTAAAGATCTCTGATTAATTGATAATCCATTATCTAGACTATCGAATGACACTCGATGCTAGGCACTAACCGACGTTAAAATCAGGCTCAGTAGACGCATTATTGTGAATCCATTAAATTAGCATCTGATTTTTCCTTGTCTTCCCTTACCCCCGACCCTCCCTTCTCTTCCCTGGCAAATTTAAACAAATGGATATAAAAGACCCTGCTACATTAAAAATATTAGTAATTACGTTATCCAGAGTCTTTTAAACCACAATATTAAACTTCAAAATTAATCATAGATCCCATCAGTAAAACAATTATTAACGCCGCTTCTTAGGCGTCTTTTTCTTGTTTACTTTTTTCTTGCTCACTTTCTTCTTGCTCACTTTCTTCTTGCTCGCTTTCTTCTTGGGCAATTTTTTAGCAAGCACTTTCTTTTTCGCTACTTTTTTACGAGCAACCTTCTTGCGAGCCGGCTTCTTTTTGCTCTTTTTCTTGATCACTTTCTTTTTCGCTGCTTTCTTAATCACCTTTTTCTTCGAAGATGTCCGTTTACTTGATGACTTCTTCTTGGTTACTTTTTTAGCGATTTTCTTTTTTCCTACTTTTTTCTTGAGCTTTTTCTTCAATATTTTTTTACGAATAGCTTTTTTAGTAGCCTTCTTCTTCGTCGTTTTCTTCTTACTTACTTTCTTCTTACTTACTTTCTTTTTACTAAGCTTCTTTTTACTCACACTCTTTTTAGTAGACTTATTAGCTATTTTCTTTTTAACCACTTTTTTCT